>Ga0187892_10004499_pt1 | contig 23305 bp, 15 predicted proteins | sample MA1701073metaG_FD_139345 | JGI IMG/M metagenome (GOLD analysis project Ga0187892, IMG submission 139345) | Bio-ooze microbial communities from a basaltic lava cave in the Kipuka Kanohina Cave System on the Island of Hawaii, USA - MA170107-3 metaG ... | reverse complement strand
CTGGCCTGCGAGTCTACGACGGCCGTGCGTCGCGCTCCACGCGCGGCCGGGACTCCGGCGCGACTCGCAGGCGGGACGCCTGCGGTACGTGCAGGCCGGAGGCCTGCGCTACGGCTGCCGCACGACAGCGCACCTCATGCCACCCGAGTGAGAGTCAGTTTGGGCCCTGCCCGGCTGAGTGAACGTCTTCAAATGTTCTCGCCGAAGAAGAATGCGGCAGCCATTCGGTTGGCCATGGGTTGATTCGAGAAGATCAGCGGCAGCAGGAACTGCACGTCGGTGTTGGGCATGCGCAGGTATTCGCCCATTTCGGAGCGCCAGCGGGTCTCAAAGGTCATCAGCGTGTCCTGCGAGTTGGTCGAGTCAATCGCCTCGCTGACGACTTCCGCCGCAATCTTGGCCGACCACATGGCCGGGTAGATGCCTTCGTTGCTGACCGACGACACGAAGCCGCCGGCGTCGCCGATGACCAGGGCGTGTTTGCCGACGTGGCTCTCGACATCCAAAGCAACCCCGGCCGGACTGCGTGCCAGTTTGACATCGCCGGGGCGAATAGCAGCGTGCTCGCTGGGCAACAGGCCGTGGCCCGCGAGGCGGTCGGCCAGGCTCAGCAACTCGGCCGTCGCCTGCTCTCGGCTGGCACGGGCGTGGACGGCAAGCACCCAGCGGCCCGGTCCGCGAATGAGCGTCGCAAACGTCCCTGCACGGTCCAGTCCAAGGACGACGTGCATGTCGGCGGCGCGTTGCAGCGGCTCGGCCGTCCCCAACCGCGATCTGTCTACGCTTGGGGTCCCTTCCGCTTTTGGGCGAGCCGGGCGGTCCCCCGCCCGGACTCGTTCCGGACGGACGACCGTCCGGCTCGCCGCCCTTGCGCCCTTGGTTGACGCGGTCGCCGAGCGCGTCTTGTTTGCGGATGGCGTTGTCTTCCGCGGTTCGCTGACCGCGTCGCCTTTGTGTTCGACCACGGCGCACCAGAGCAGTGCCGGCTCAGCCTTCCGAGCCAGCCCGAGCCGCGACAGCGACGCGGTATCGCGGCCGCTGGCGACCAGAAGCAGCCTCCCGCTGCAGGTGCCATGCTCGTCCACGACGTCGATGCTCTGTTCACGAGGCACGACATCGGTCACGCGATGTCCGCCGAGCAGGGTCGCCCCGCGCCGCTCGGCCGCGTGCGCGAGTGCCGCGTCGAAACGGCCGCGGTCGACGAAGTAGCCGGGCGGCGCCTTGAAGCTCGGCGTCGCCTGCTTGGCCAGATCCGCTGTGTGAAACGTGACCGTGTCGATCGGCACTGCCCCCACGTCGTCGAGCGTCAGGTCCAGCTCGGCCAGCAGCGTGCCGATCGCTGAGTTCAACCACCCGGCGCACGCCACCGGACGCGGAGGCGTCTCGGCGTCGAGCAGCGCCACCCGCCGCCCCCTGCCGGCCAACACGCCAGCCGCCGTCGACCCGGCCGGACCCGCGCCGACGATGATCACGTCATGGGCCACCATGGTTGCTCGTTTGGCCTAGGCCCAGCTTTCGACCGCCAGCCCGGAAACGCGTTCAAACTCGCGGACGTTGTTAGTGACCATGGTCAGGTCGCGCGCTCGACACTGCGCTGCAAGCCAGAGATCATGCGGACCGATCATCGTACCCTTCGCGGCGAGATCTGCCCAAATCCGAGAATGCAGACGGGCGTCGTCAAGATTAATGACGATCACCGGAAGCTCGGCCAGTATTGCTTCGACAAACGCAGTTCGCCTATCATGAACGCGATCATCCTTTGCGCGGTCCACTCCGTGGAGGAGCTCGCTTGCCGTAATGACTGACAGGAACGCCGACTCCTGTTGATGGGACGCGAGATGTCGCTCCAAGTCGAGCCGACCTCGCTGGGCAGCGATGATGATGCTGGCGTCGATCAGGATTCCCATGGGTCGTTGGTTGGCAGCTTACCCAGTTCAATCCGCGCCTCGTCCAAGTCGCTGGAGAATGCACCTGCTTCGTCCGGCGATAGCGGAGGCAGAGACCGCAGTATCGATGGCAGGTCCTGAGCACGGACGCGACGTGCCAAGGGCCGAAGCTCCGCCACCTCCATTCCCTCGCGAATGAGCACGAACGTCTCCCGGTCGCGGACGACTCGATTGACGAATTCGCCCAACTGTGAAGCTGCCTCAGCAACGGATACGCGGCTTGTCATGACTAGCTCCGTTCGGACGATCACCCGCATTATGTTAGCCCATCTTGGAGAAGAAAAAAGGTTGGCGTCGTCAGCCGTCAGCGTCCACCAATCTCATTGAAAAACGCGGCTTCGGCGGTGGAGAACTTCTCGAACGTTGCGTCCAGCCGGGCGCGGAGCTGAATGAGCAACGGATCGTCGGCCGGCAGGCTTCCGCCGCGGGCCTCGGTCAGCGCCTTGAGCTGGACCAGGGCGTCGTCGAGTGACGAGGCCGCTTCTGAAAACTCGCGGGCGGCGTCGAACACGTTGAGCTTGGGCGACTCGAACACGTTGGGCTTCCACAGCAGCCGCCACGGGTTCTGGCGCAGGTCCTTGACGGCGGCCTTCAGATGGTCGCTCGTCTCCTTCACGTTGCCGAAGATGCGGTTGAGCTGCTCCTCGTTCAAGACGACCACGTCGCGGACCTTGTCCGTCATCACGTTCAAATCGGCCAGCGAGCCGTTCAGCCGCTCGAACGACGTGTGGATCTTGGCCAGCAGCGCCTGCGGGTCGTCTGCGTCGAGTTGCTCGGCCACAGGCGTGGCAATCTTGCGGTCGAGCGTGTCGGCCGTGCGCTCGATACTGGCCAGCGTGCGGTCGATGGGCGGGCGGGCGCCGCTCAGCAACGCGACCGCCTCCTGCAGCCCGCGATTGAGCGTGTCCAGCCCGGCGTGGACCTTGCCCAGTGCGGCCGCGTTACGGTCGGGCGACAGCTCGTCGCGGAGCATGGCCGTGGCGGCGTTGATCGTGTCGAGCGTGGTGTGCAGCTTGGTCAAGAGCGCGTCGCGCTCGGCCGGATTGAGCTGGCGGCTCAGGTTGCCGGTCATGGCGTTGATGTCGTCGAACGAGCGGTGCAGCTTGGCCACCAGCGAGCGGGCGTCGCCGGCGTTGAGCTGCAGCTTGAGCAGGGCCACGGTGCCGGCCGGGTTGCGCGGATCGAGTTCGGCCGCCAGCGAGTCGAGGGCCGAGTCGAACGTGGCGGCCGACCAGCCGTCGATCAACATGCCGTCGGTGACGACACGGTCCGAGACGCCCCGATTGTCGATCTGCAGCACGCCCGCCCCTCCGAGCAGCGGGCCGCGGGCGGTGATGCGGCAGTCCTGGCGCAGGCCGACCGCCCGGTCGACTTCCACATCCAAGTACGTGTAAAGCTGCGGCGCCCCGCCGCGCGCTGGCTGCGTGCCGGCCGTGGCTTCCTCGAAGCGCACTTCCAGCACCTGACCCACAAGTTGCAACCCGCAATACACCTGTCCGCCCGGCTTGATCTCGCGCGGCAGGGCGGCATCGACCGGGAAGCGCACCGTGAAACGTGTGCCGGCCAGCCCCCATTGGCGTCCGCCGATGAACAGCACCGAGCCGAAGAACAGCGCCAGCATCACCAGCACCGTCAGCCCCAGCCGAAACGCGTTTCGCTGCTTGGCCATCGCCCAAGCATGTTCGGCCGATGGACCACGCTCGTCAAATCGCTGCTCGAGTCGGCTTCGGCCTGGCAACGGCGGATTCCTGATGACATCGGATGTGTACTCAATGTCCATTCGCGCTCACGCGCCGTAGCGGTAACGATTCTTGTCGGCTATCAAATCACCGTGCGCCATGGGTAGCCGTCCAAGCGGGTGACATAGGGCTCCGCAACCGCGAACTGTCGGCGGTTGCGGTCCGCGTGGGCAAGCGGCCGCTTGCTTGCCCGTGCAGATCAGGCGACGTTGTCTCAGCATCACGGGCAAGCGATCGTCGCCAAAGGCCGCGACGATCGCTTGCCCATGCCACCCCAATAGCGCATCATCGCGCACGGTGAGTTACGAGGAGGACGTGGCTATGCCCGCATGGCGTGCACAACGGCTTGACGCGCTGCCGCCGTACCTGTTCGTCGAGATCGATCGCCGCAAGAAGGCGGCCATCGCGGCCGGCAAGGATGTGATCAATTTCGGCATCGGCGATCCCGACCTGCCGACGCCGGGCTTCATCGTCGAGCGCATGGCGGCGGCCATCCGCGACGCGGCCAACCATCAGTATCCGGCCGGGATTGGGAGTCCCGACTTCCGCCGGGCGGCGGCCGACTTTTGCCGCCGGCGTTTCGGCGTTGCGCTCGATCCAGAGCGGGAAGTCATCGCATTGATCGGCTCGAAGGAGGGCCTCGGCCACGTGCCGCTGGCGACCGTGAATCCTGGCGAGGTCGTACTGGTGCCGTCGCCCGGCTACCCGGTTTACGAGGCCGCCACCATCTTTGCCGGTGCGACGCCTTATCGCATGCTGTTGCGCGAAGCCGACGTCTGGCTGCCGCGCCTCGACGACATCCCCGCCGACGTGGGCCGGGCGGCCAAGCTGCTGTTCCTGAACTACCCGAACAATCCAACCGGTGCGTGTGCCCCGCGCGCGTTTTACGAGCGAGCCGTCGCATTCGCCCGGCAGCACGAGCTGCTGATCGTGCATGACGCCGCCTATTCGGAGCTGTTTCTGGATCCGGCCCATGCGCCGGTCAGCATCCTTGAGGTCCCCGGCGCTGCCGAGGTCGCCATCGAGCTGCACTCGCTGTCAAAGACGTTCAACATGACCGGCTGGCGACTCGGCTTCGCCATCGGTCACGCCGGCGCACTGGCGTCGCTGGCTGCCGTCAAGAGCAACGTCGACTCGGGCCCGTTCAACGCAATCCAGCAGGCGGCTATCGAGGCCCTTCGCCAGAGCAGCCACCGCGACGTCGTTGCGTGCCGCGAAATCTACCGCCAGCGGCGCGACATCGTCGTTGACAGCCTGCGCAAGCTGGGCATCGCGGTGCAGTCGCCACAGGCGACATTCTATGTATGGGCCCGCTGTCCGGATGGCTACGCTTCGCTGGAGTTCGCGGCCCGCGTGCTCGAAGAAGCCGCGGTTGTGATCATCCCCGGCGTCGGCTTCGGGCAAGCCGGCGAAGGCTACTTCCGCATGGCGTTGACCGTCCCCGCCGACCGCACCCGCGAAGCCTTCGCCCGGTTGGAACGCGTACGCTGGTGGTAGATGCACGCCATCACGTCAAAGCCACGCACGGTTTGGGCAACCCGCCTGTGCAAGGAAGCTCGCGGGAATTCGCCGGTTCGCCACAGTCGAGGTCCGGATGCACGCGCAGCGGCCGCGCCAGGTGCGTTACCGCCCGCCAACTGACCGCACGGTACAGTCTCAATTGGCTCCTCGCGGTAGTCGATAGGATTCCGTCGCCCCGCAAGGGACGGGGCGTTCGGGACACTTTGCGTCCTGTAATATCAGTATTGGCGATCGGAGGGCGATCGGAGGGCGATCGGCCTGTGGTAGGTGGACTCCAACACAACCGAATGGAATCGCTGTTTGGAAATCCATCGCTCCGTCCGCCCACCAATAGGAATCATTTGCACTGAAGGGAACGATTATGGCAAGCATTCGGTTTGTTGCGGTGATCGGCCTCGTGTCATCAGCATTCGGCCTCGGCGGCTGCGGAAACAACGCGGGCGGCAGCGGAGCCAGCGGGATTCTCGACATGCTCGCTACGTTCGACGATGCCGACGGCGACGGGTTCGTCGAGATACCGGCGTCCGAAGGCGTCGAAGTCACCGAGCAGGTAGCCATCGCGATCGACAACGAGATTTCGCGGCAGCAAGCCATCAACCTGGCGCGCACCAACCTGCCCGATTTCGTGACGGATTCCGTCGGCCTCTCGGCGAACGTATTGGTCCGCCTGTCCTATCCCGGGGGCGTCACGCAGACGCTCGCCGGCGGGCGGAACGTCAGCAGATTCAGTCTCAGCTTCGAGGTGGCGTGTCCGGAACGGATCGAAGTCTCGGTGACGGTCGTCGCCAACATTCCGATCGTCGGCCGCCGCACGGTACAGGCGCTCGGTCCGTACCGTTTCTCAATGAGCGAAGGCGGCAACGCTTTCGCCTGTGGCAACGTCGTGCGCGTCCGCACGTACATCGGCGAAAACAATCAACCGAAGGCCGACGCCACGGCCGAGGCAATGCCGGACGGCACCGCCGGCGATTCGACCGGCACGGGCGGGACCGGCACGACCGGCGGCGGCTCCGATGGCCGCGATGACACCGGCTCTGGCGTGATGGTCGGTCCATCGGGAACGCGCCGGCCCTGACGCGCGTGCGCCTCGCCGAGCTATCAGGCCGGCTCGGCAACGGGCCGACCGGCGCTCAGCGGTTTGCCGACAAAGTGGGTTCAGGGACCGCGGCCGGGCGCGCGATGGTGAGGCGGTCAAGGTTGCCGATACACGCGGCCTGTGGCGCGTCGAGGGCAATGGCGCGCGGCGGCAACGCCGCGAACGAGCCGATCGACTGGCAGCGAATGACATACGTGAGTGTGTGCGCCCCAGCCGGCACGCGGTCGATCGAAAACGCCACGCGCGTATCGTCGCACTCGACGTGCTCGCGCATTGGCGACCGCAGTCTACGCCCGCCGTGCAGTTCGACCGTCCGGCAGCCAGCCGGCAGATGGTCCTCGACGGTTACGTAGCGCGTGTCGGCCGGCGCGTACAGGCTTAGTTGCACCTCAATGCGGTCGCCGAGGCTTAGCGTTTCGCCCGGCGCGACCGGAACCCTGTCAAACTCGACGTCGGCGTAAGTCTGTTCCACGTCGCGGCGGAGCTTCTCGTCCCAGACTCGGCGACGCTTCTCGACCGGCCTCGCGACCAGCCGGGCGTAGTGCCGCGCAACCGACACGGCGGGCGCGGTCGGGTTCATCGCCGCGGATACGGCACAGTCCGCGACGAGCGCAACGAACAGCGACTCGCTCCCGTTCCGTTCGACGCTGACGGTGTGCGCCCCGGGCGTCAGGTCGTGTGGCCCGATGCGCAGCGAGGCCTGCCCGGTCAACATGTCGTGACTGGAGCCATCAAACGCATGCAACGTACGCCCGTCGAGGCGCACTTCTGCCGTCATCGTGGAACCCGCTGCTGCAGTCGCGCCGATGGCTTCGGCCAGCGCCCGGATGGCTAGTGCGTTCGCACCGTCACCGGGCCACGCGGGACCGACGCGCGCCGATGCCAGCCAGTTCACGGCGGGTTGCACCGACCGACTGTGCGGCTCGACCCGCAACAATGCCAGCAGTGCGAGCGCCGTGCGCGCCACCGGCTCGGTCCCCGGCCAGTGCGCCGTGCCGCCGGGCTCGTCGGTCGAAGCGCTACGGGCCAACGGCTCGGCCGCGCGCCGCGCTCGATCGATGTCCCCGATCTGGTGCAGCATGATCGCCAGCAGCGACAGTCCGGTGTCGCTCAGGCCCCCACGGTCTCCGTCGAGTTCGTTGAGCGCTGTGCGCAGCTCGACCTGCAGCAGGTTGAGCGGGTTATCGCAGCCCAGCGCGTAAAGCAGCCAGGCACGCTCGTCCAACGCCTTGGCGGGCGGGTTGTCGCCGGCCTGTCGCCGCGTGATCGTTTGCTCCCGCAGCAGCGTGGCGGCGCGCTCGAACATCGGCCGGCTGACATCGATGCCATCGCGTTGAATCTCGACCAGGGCGGCGACGATCCTGGCGGTCAGCAACCGGTCGGTCTCGGCATCGGGCCGCCAGCCCCAGCCGCCGTCCGGTCGTTGTGCAGCGCTCAAGTCCGCCAGCGTTGCCGCGACCAATCGTTTCAATGTCTCGTCATTCGTGGCGGCATTGCTATTGAGTCGTGCCAGTGCGGCGTCGACGTACACACCACCGCTGGCCTCGACCCGTCGTTGCAGGTCACCCGGTGCGTAGCCAAGCGCACCCAACATCCGCCGAGCGATAACGGCGGACACGACCCGATGGATGCCGTACTCGGTCACGCTGTTAGGCGACTCGGCCGTGCCGGGCACCGCGTCCAAGACGACTCGGGCCAGCGATGGCGTCACGTGGAGCCGGACTTCTGACGCTCGAATGTCGCAGCCATCAGGCAGGAATAACGGAAGATTGACATGGTCAGCGCCGCCGGCCGTCAGGACCGCGCCGCTCGCGACGGCCTGGCGGGTGCCGCGCGCCGCGATGTGTACACGCACCTCGGCCGCGTCCGATTCGGTGTTGCCGCGCGCCCAAGCGGTCAATACTGCCTCGCCGGCCGCAACGGCTGAAACGGCGAATTCGACGGTTCGCTCACCCCCGGCAGGTACGACCAACTCAACCGTGTTCGACTTGATGAACGGGTGCGGCACGCCATCCACCTCAGCCGCGTTGACCGACATTTCGGCGGAGGCCATCAGCTCGACCTGGACCGTCTTGTCCATCGGCAATCCGTTGCGTGCGATGGCGCAGGCCCATGCGTGGTCCTGCTCAACGAGGCGGCGAGGGGCGTCCAAGCAAACGACGACGTCCTTTCTCGTGACCAGATCGCAAGTCGCCTGCCCGATTCGCGTCTGATCATCGACCGCCACGGCGTGCAGCGGCCAAGCGGCCATCGCGTCGGGAAAGTTCCACTCGACCGACGCGCGGCCGTCGGCGCCGGTGCGCACGTTCGTCAGCCATAGCAGCGGTGCTGAGGGCGCAGTCACACGCTCGTCGTGCGGCGGCACGATCGGCCCGGCGTCGTTCTCTGCCCCGGCGACTCGACGCCTCAACCGCCCGCGCTGCAACTCCGCGAACCCGTGTGCGCTTCCATCGCGCCGCGTCAGGCTGTCGCCCGACCGAATGGCGAACGGGCGCAGCCGCTCATACAGGGCCGAGTGTGGCGCACGCCACCGCGGCTGGCCGGAATCGGCGTCGGGTGTCGACGTCCACAACGTTACGTCGGCTGACACCGGCGAGCCGTCGGCTGCGCGGGTCACGACGGACAGACTGCCCGCCTGCATCGGCCGGAACGAGGGACTCGCCGGGGCAAGCTCGATCGTCAATGCCTTCTGCCGCGACGCGACCGGTAGCTCGAGCGCTGCCCGAGCGATGCTTTCCGCGTTCACGCTCTGAGCCAGGATGAAGACGTTAGGCGCACCCGCGTCGCTGACCGCGACCTCGACGAGCTGCGTCCCGCCCGCCACGTGAACGAGCCGTTGCTCGATCAGCCGGCCGGCAGCAACATTCAGGAGCACAAACGCGTCTTCGAGCCGCGTGTTGATCAGCAAGCGGATGGTGTCCCCGGCAGCATACGCGGGCTTGTCGCTGATCAACTCGAGCTCGCGGTACGCGTAGTTCGCGAACGAGCCACGCTCGCGCACGACCCACACATCGCATGCGCCGCTGACCAGGACGCCGTCTTTGCTCTGAGTCGCGAGCACAATCCGGTACGGACCCTCGTCTTGCGGTGTCCACTCCAGCCGGCCGCGGGCCGATTCATCCAGCGTAACGCGCTCGCTAAAGACCTCATCGCCAAGCTCAACGCGATCGAGGTCCTCGCCAGCGACCCGCTCGACGCGCCGCCGCAGGCGATAGATGCGGGCACGCCCGCGGAAGCGCACGCCCGCCCCTTCCAGCGTGCCCCCGGTCACGTTGACGATCACCGGTTCGCCCGGTGCGCAGATGCCCTGGCGCGGGACCAGATCGATGTGGAACGGAACATGGGCGACGAGCGTCGATGCGTTGGCCGAGACCGTGTGGTTCGACGCGTCGATCACGTCGAGCTCGATGGTGAAGGCCCAGTCGCCATCACCCATCGCCGGCAGCGGCGCGGTCGGAACGTGAACCGCGAACTGACCGCCTGCGTCCGTCGTGCCCGCGCCGCTGAGGATCAACTCGGGCTGCGCACCACGGTCGAGCCCGGTGTAGCCCTGCGCGGTCCGTGTCGCCCATTCCGCATCGTCCAGCGTCGCGGTCGCAAGTTCGGGCCATGGCCAGCCGGCCGGCGGCTTCAGCCGGGCGACGTGCGGCGAACGATAGACGCGATAACGGACAGCGGCGTTCGCGACGGCCCCGCCATGGTCGTACGTGGCGGTGCAGGTCCATTCGATCGGCTCGCCGACGGGGCGGTTCCGGGGCACTGCGTCGCGGTCGCGCGTGATCGCGGCTTCGGCCAGCGCGAGACGGAACTCCGGCCGGCGCTGCTCGCCGACCGCAAACGCCGGATCGGCGCCGAGTTCGATTGCAGCCGCGCCATCGATGGCCGAATCAATCCAGAACGGACCGGGCGGGGTGTCCGGCGGAAAGCTCCACTCGCCCGTCACCGTCCCAAGTTCGCTGCTGGCGAGCGCCTGCTCGCCGACGACTTCGCCGCGCGAATCGCGCAAGCGCACAACCACCTGCTTGTTCGCACAATTCTCATATCGGTCGTCCGCGCGCTGCCGCACGATCTGCTTGAAACGGACGACGCTTCCGGGCGCGTACGCCGGCAGGTCCGTGATCGTGTAGGTGACGTACGCCGATCCGCCCGGTTCGGAGCTGCTCGCATCGCTGTCCAGGCTGCACACGGCGTAGTGATCGCCATCACGTACCGCCAGCAGCGCACTTACATTTGCCTGCCGATCGGATGGCGACACGATCAGCGCCAGTCCGGCATCGTCGGTCGTCGCATTTTGGAACGACGGGCGTTCGCCGTCCCGATCGCGCACGACCAGCACCTCAGCTCGCCGTCGCGGCCCGCCGCGCTGCGCATCCGCCGCAAAGACCAGCATCCGATCGCGGTCGCGCTGCCAGACGCTGGCCAGGCTCGAGACGAGCACCAACGCGCGCGCCCGCGTCGAGCCCTCGGCCGTATCGGCCTGACCCACGACGAGGTACGCGCCGCTGCCCGCGAGCGGCAGGCGTGTCGGCGCCAACCCGGGATCGCGGCGGCTGTCGAACGTGGCATGCGTGCCGTCGTCGGGCACGGGCAGCTCCCAGGTCGCAGCCGGCTCGCCGGATTCGTTCCAAGTGTTCAGCCACTCAATGCCTCCACGCCGCAACTCGGCCAACAGCTCGACGCGGTAGGCGCGCAGATGGACGTGCTTGACGTTGCGGGCCACGAAATGAACGTCGGCCGACGTTCCGGGCGCGACCGGCCCGTCGACGCCAAGAGCCAGGGCCGGCGCGACGATGCGTGCCAGGCGATCGCGGGCCGTGCCGGCGGCGGGCGACCCCGCACATTGGTCGACGACGCGCTGGTAATGGTCGGCGGCTGCGACAAAATCCGCCCGCTCCGATTCGAGGATTTCGCCGATTCGCAGCAGTGCCAGCGGGGCTTCGCTCGACTGCGGCCAGCGCTGCACCAAGCCACGATACGCCATCAGGGCCAGGTCGAAGTCGGCCAGATCGTCGAGCCCGCGCTCGCGATAAAGCTCGCCCTTGCGGAAAGTAGCCTCCGCAGCCAGGCCGTCATCGCCGGCCAGCGCGATCGCGCGGTCGAGGGCCTCGAGCGCCAGCGTCCGCTGCAAACGGCGCGACGCCGTCCAGTCCTTCGGCGTGTCGACCGCCAGCGTCGACAGCTCCCTCCAGCGATCGAAGCCCAGGAAGGCCTCCGCTTGCCGACGCAGCGCTCGCGCCGCAGCCAGGTTCTCCCCGCGCCGCACGTGGTCCTCGGCCTGACGCCCCAGGTCATCGATCGTCGCGGCCGTCTCGTTGGTGGCAGAATCTGCACGCACCGCGGCCGGTCCCGGTCCCGCCAGAACCAGCGCGATGCACGTCCGAGCGATCCGTGGCATGTCGCCCATCCTCCAATCGGACCCCTTCCCGGCGCGCCGGGATTGGGGACCCGCTGAGTTATCGGATGATTGGGGTCCCCAACCGCAAACAGATCGCGGTTGGGGTCCCCTTCATCGGTCCAGGTTGATCAGATCAGGAGCTTGCCGCACCCGAACCGCGTCAAGCTCGGCTTGACGCCGCTGATCGGCTTCACCGCCCGACCTGGCGGATGTCAGTGCTGAAAGCGACCAAGGCTTGACCGTACGCGACGTTGCGCCACGTGCCATCCCACGCGGACGGGATCCCCAATCCCGGCGCGCCGGGGCGCGCCAGGAATCGCGCTTGCGGTCCCGCAGCGCGGGCATGAGGGCATCCCACCTGTCGGCATGGCCGCGCTGGCCCTTGGCCATGCGACCCAAGATGGCCAGGGATGTCGCACAGTGATTTAGATACCTCCCGCTCAGTTCCTCAGTCGCTCAGAGTCCGATCAGCGTCGAAGAGCCGGTGACGTCTCACGCCCGTTGCGGTGCGCAAGATTTCCGCTGCCCATTCGTACCTCGAGACAAGGCCGGCCGGTGCTACGTTGGCGCCGGCGGCTTCGACGGACGGCCGTATCAACGGCCCAGTAGACGAAAGGAACTGGCAGCATGAGACAGAGCACCCGAAGGAACATTCGAGTCAGACCTGCGGGGGAGCACTCAAGCCTGGGAGTGGTGAGAGAGACGAAGGCCAACTGGCTGCGTATCATCGTGGCCTGCTGGGCGGTGGGAGCCTGGTCGGTCCCCAAAGAGGCGCTGGCCTGCAATCAGAGCCCGCCTCAGCCCATTTGCAGTAAATCGACCGCGATCATCAAGGCCGTACCGGCGGTTATCGTGGTGGGGCCGGGCGGAGGCGTCGCGAGCATCCCGGTCCTGGTGTTCAACTCGCGATTCAGCAACGGGATTGGGAATTGCGGCTTCCCGGCCTCGATCAAGGTGACGCTCACGCTCACCTGCTTTACCCTGCCGTTCCCGGGCGCACCCGCGCCGGGCGGCATGGGCATGACCACCGTACCGGTGCCGTCGCCCGGCGTGCCGGGCCTTGGCGCCAATGTGATCAGCGTCCCGGTGGTCATCGCCCCCGGACCGGTCCCGCGTTTCTGCGTGGTCAGCGGCACGGTCATGACGACCTGGACCGACGGTATGGTTACGACGGCCGTCGGTGACACCGTCATCTGCCTGGCCGAACCCTCTCCCGCTGACCCCAGCCTGCCGCGCCTGGACCTCGAGCTGCTGACGCCCGCGATCCAGAGTGCGCACGCCGGCGATCAGCGCATCAACGCGTATCGGCTGACCAACAACGACCCGACCGAATCGGTGACGGTGACCATCAATGCCGACTCCGAGCAGACCGGCCGCATGCCCGGCTTGATGGGCGCGGTCCCGCCGCCCGGCTCGGGCATGGGCGTGCATTCGCTGGCCGACCCGGGCCAGGGCGACAACTTCCCGATCGCGTTTTTGGAAGACCTGCCGCTGCCGTGCCCGTGCGTGCCGTTGCCGCCCAATCCGTCGGGCACACCGATCCCGATGATCAGCAAGACCGTGACGCTGGGGCCGGGCGAGTGCCTCCCGATCAAGCTGGCGGTGCGCTCGTGGCCCGGCTGCCGGTTCGGCTGCAGCGAAAACCGCGTCCGCGTCGAAGGCACGTTCTCCGACGGCACGGCGGCCCTGGCCTGTGCTGGATCGGCCCTGCTGGTCGACAACACGATTCCGCCCGACTTCGAGTGCCCCGACGGCGGCAGCGTCGGCATCGCTCAGCCGATGCCGCCCAACATGTCGCTGATACAGGCCAGCCTGCCGACGCACGACCTGGCGGCCAAGATCACGCTGGAAGAGTACGCGCTCGAACTCTTCCCGCCGCCGCCCGGTCCGGTCGTGACCCAAACCATGCCTCTGCCGCTCGATCCGTACACGACGCGCATCGACGCCGCGACGCAGCTTCAGGGAACGCAGCCGCTGCTGCAGGTCGGTCAGCCGTTCGACGGGTTCGCCGTGCTCAGCATCGCGTCGCAGAGCCCGGACGTGCAGACGCAACTGGTGATGTTGCAGCCCGAGCCGGCCCCGCCGGGCTTCGATGGGCAATACTTCAACCTGAAGGCCCGCAGCCACGTGACCGGGTTCGGCAACGACGGGGCGCCGATCGACTCGTTCTTCGACGTGGTCACGCAGATCAGCCTGGACGGCGTAACCAACGGGCTGCACCGCCGCGGTCAGCTCCTCAATGTTCAGGCGGAGATCTTTGGGCCCAATCACGTCGGCCTGACGTTTACCGGCGTGTTCCACCCCGAGCCGGGTTTGCCGCCATTCGTCCAGAAGGCGCACACGCTGCTCGACGTGGGCGGCATGGCGGTGGGCATCCCGTGTGATCCGCCAGCGTCGATCGTGTCGGCTAATCCGCCCGACGGACAGCGCGACGCCCGCCAGGACCAGACCGCCGCCGGCGTGGCCGAGGGCCTGAGCAGCTTCACGATCTTCACCGATGCCCCGATCTCGATCGAACCGTGGGACATCGTGGCGGATTCGTCGATCGGCAACGCGCCGTGTGTGATCAGCGTGACCCCGCTGGCCGGCAACGGACATCTCGTCACGCTCGACCGGCCGATCACGCCGCGGGCCTGCACGATGTTCACCGTCTGCAACCTGGCGCCCCCGGCCAACATGGTCCGCTACGAGTACCTGCCGGCCGACAGCAGTCAGAACGGCTCGTCGAACACGCAGGACCTGCTGGCGAGCATCGCCGCGCTGAACAACGGCTCGGCCAACCTGCCGCAGAACCTGCACCGATACGACACGAACCGTAACGGGATCTCGAACTCGCAGGACCTGCTGCGGATGATCCAGCTCCTGAACGGCGTGAACAGCTCGCAGGCCTGGAACGGTGCAACGCTCGTGCCGTGCGGTCCGTAACGGTGCCCGCTGACGCCGCGGTTCGTGCCCATCGGGTGCGATCGCTGCGTAACAAGACCTCCCCTCCTCCTCAGTGACGGGGGACTCCAACCGCGAATCCCGGCGCGCCGGGCCGTTTGGGGTCCCCTAGCCGGGCCGCGGCCCGGTCGGGATCGAGGATGTGTCCCACGCCGATTCGGCGTAGGGCGTCCCGAACCCGGCCGGGCCGTCGGCTCGCGCCGGCTTGGAGCGCGGGCGTCCTCGCCCGCACGGTTAGCCCGGATAAACCATGAATGCCCTGCCATCACTAGCGATTCAGCTTTGGCCGTGGTTAAGGAGTGCGCCATCGCCCAGTGACTTCGGCCGGATCCAGGTACGGATGTCGCCGGCTGATTCCCTCGACCGATCAGCCGCAGGCCAAGTGGTCCATCGCGATCCGCGCCGCGCGTACACGCGGCGAGCGCTTCAGCCGCGAGGACCGCCCCGGCAGCGCTTCGACGTGGGAGTAATCGAGCTCGACAGGTAACATCTCACTCCAGAGCGTCGGGCGTCAGCCCGCGCTCTTGGGCTCTGCGGCTCATGTGTCAAGTCAACTCGCCAAGCGATCCAGGCGAGATGGCGGTGCCACGCAGTCGGAAGAGTCGCGCCGTTGATGCCCATCATCACGTCGACGCGGCTCGGCTCGACGCGCAGCGTGCAGACCATGTCCGGATTCGTCCGATCGGTCAGGGTGAGGCCAGCCAAACGCGCACCGAACCTTTGCAGGGCCCCGAGACGCGCGCTGCGTATGTGATCGCCTTCCGACGCGGGATTGACAGGACACAGAAACCTCACTGCGGCTCAAGCCAGTTTTCAGTCCTAAGGTTTTCGACGGCTTCGAAACCGCGATCCGTTGTCGTCACCGTCGCGTCCATGACGCGCGACATGGCGGCCAGCATGATGTCCACCTGCGACAGGACTCGGCCCTTGTCGCGAAGCTGAACATACACCAGACCGTACTCGCACGCGATGGTGTAGTCGATTGGCCAGATCCTCACCTCCCGCAGGATTTCCCGAAGAATGCTCCGATTCAGGGCCAAGTCTCGCGTACGCTGCAAGCCTGCCTCCAACTCACAGATGACCGGCATGCAGGTGCCCACCCGCGCGCCGGTCTTGCGGATAGCCAGGATGCGCCGTCGCACACCGATGATGTCGCGCATCGCCGCACTCAGATGGTTTGTATCGAGTAAGTAGCGAGCCTTCACGAACGCCCCATGGACCGGCGAACGAGCAACTTGGAGAGGGCTTTGGACTCGTCCAGCGTCTTCTGGAACTCCTCCAACTCGCCCGGCGCAAAACGAGCCGGTCCCAGTTCCTGCAAGCGCTGATACCACGCATCCAAGTCCGCGTCAGACGCTTCGCTATCGTCCTCCGGACCGTGCGTAGCCTGCCCGTCAGCCGCCGCTGACGCAGTCCGATGCGGGTTCAGCACGATATCGAGCTGTTCGCCAGGTTGAAAGGGAACGTCCGGCAGCACCAGCGTTCTATCATCCGAAACAGTCGCGGTTGTTCGGAAGCTGGGCATCCTCGTAACTCTCACGCGGCTGGCGTTCGGCGGGCGGGGACGCCCGCGCTCCAACGGTCAGCCGCTGTTCTGCTGATAGATCGAGCCGTCCAGGAAGCCTTCCAGCTTGCGGGCGCGGACGGGGTGCTGGAGCTTGCGGATGGCCTTGGCCTCGACCTGGCGGACGCGCTCGCGGGTGACCTTGAAGATCTTGCCGACCTCTTCGAGCGTGTAGGTGTAGCCGTCGCCAATGCCGTAGCGCAGCTTGATGATCTCGCGCTCGCGGTAGGTCAGCGTCTTGAGCACCTCTTCGATGCGGTCCTTGAGCATCTCGGAGCCGGCCGTCATCACCGGCGACTCGACGCTGTCGTCTTCGATGAAGTCGCCGAAGTAGCTATCCTCGCTCTCGCCCACCGGACGATCCAGCGAGATCGGGTGCCGCGAAATCTTCAGCACACGGCGGGCCTCGGACACCGGCATCTTGGCCTTCTCGGCGATCTCGGCAATGGTCGGCTCGCGGCCCATCTCCTGCAGCAGCAGCTTGGAGATGTTTCGCAGGCGGCTCATCGTTTCGATCATGTGGACGGGAATGCGGATGGTGCGGGCGTGGTCGGCGATGGCGCGGGTGATAGCCTGGCGAATCCACCACGTCGCGTACGTGCTGAACTTGTAGCCGCGCTTGTACTCGTACTTGTCGACCGCCCGCATCAGTCCGGTGTTGCCCTCCTGGATGATGTCCAGGAACGACAGGCCGCGGTTGCGGTACTTCTTGGCGATCGACACCACCAGCCGCAGGTTACCGCCAGAGAGCTTGCGCTTGGCATCCTCGTATTCGGTGAAGACGCGATTGATGGCCAGGAGCCGCTCGCCCAGCGGCCCGCTGCGCTCCAGCGTCAGCCGCTCGAAGCCGCGCAGCTCGTCCTTCATGGCCAGCAGGTCTTCTTCGGGCAGCGTCGGCCGCTTGTCCTCGGACGCCAGCCGCCGCTCGAGCTCCTTCATCTTGCGATGCACGTTGATGAGCTTGCGCATCAGCGGCTGGACGCGGCTGGTGCGCAGCGACAGCTCTTCGAGCAGCTTGGAGATCTTCCGGCGGCGCTGCTGGATGCCCTTGTTGAGCTCGCGCCGCACGACCGCGGCCACGCGCGGCTCGTTCATCTTGAGCCAGTCTTCTTCGTTCTTGGCCAGCAGCTTGCGGACGGTGTCGAGGTTGGCCGGCAGGCGGGCGATGATCTTGGCCTTGGCCATTGACTCGGACGTCGAAATCTTCATGGTGCGGTCGAACGGTAGCCGGCCATCCTGGACCTGCTCAAGAATCCGCACCGCTTCGGCGCCGCAGTAGTCGTTTTCGAGCACCTTCTGCCGGAAGACCATGCGCGTCAGCTCGATCTTCTTGGCCAGGCGGATCTCTTCCGGGCGGGTGAGCAGCGGGATTTCGCCCATCTGCGTCAGATACATGCGCACCGGATCGTCGATCCGGCGGGTGCTCGACTCGTCGGCAATCTCCTCCTCTTTGAGCGGCGCCGCGGACTCTTCCATGGCGGCGGTCAGGGCTTCTTTGACGGACTTGCCGGACTTCTGGCTGGCTTCGACCTTGACGGCTTCGGCCTCGTCGAGCATCTCGATGCCCTGCTCGTCGAGCCGCATCAAGATCAGCTCGAGCTTGTCCGGCGAGATGGCCTCGTCGGGCAACGACTCGTTCATCTCCTCCCACGTCAGATAGCCGCGTTTCTTGCCGCGATCGAGCAGGCTCACGAAGGACTGCTCGATGGCATCTACCGGAGTATCTATCTCAATGGCTAGCAACTTCAGTGACCTCCCCGATCAACTCATCAGGCGCGGCTCAGTGGGCCGGCCTGCTTATGGGACTAAACGTTTGCGTCTGCCGCAAGCCGGCGGCCTGCAGCAACGCCAGACCCGGGCGAAGCTCGTCGAGCCCGGAAGTCGACGCACGACCCGCTCGCGTGGCGGATCGGGCCTCCCGATCAGCCGCGAGCTTTTCGAGTCGTCGTACGACGTCGGCCATCGTGGCCGACGCGTCGACCACGACGCGCTCGTCCGTCAGTGCGGCCAGGTCGGTGACGAGTCCAGCCTCAGCCGGATCTTCGAGCGCCGCCAGCACTTCGGTCAAAGCAAACTCTCCCAGTCGCTCTGCCAGGTCGGCCGTCTGCTGTGCCACTCGGCGCAAGCGCCCATCCTCGATCAAGTCGAGGTCGAACACGTGGCGGACGCGCGGCCATAACCCGGGTTCGCGCAAAACCAGCGCTAACGCTGTACGCAGCGCCGTCTCCTCCGGACGCCGCACGGACGGCTGAGCGGCCGCCGCCGGCGCTATCTGTCCACCGGCGGAACCGCGATGAGCGGACGCACCGGCCTGAATGACCTCCTCAAACTGTCGCTGCACAACTTCCGGTCGAAGAGCGAGCAGTCCGGCAACCTGATTGACGATCAGGCCGCGCTGAATCGGGTCGATTGCCCCAGACCGACAGTGGCCAGCCACCAGGCGCACAAACTCCCAAATAGCCGCATGCCGGTCGCGGGCATTCGCACCACCGGCGGCCTGCGCCCTCACCTGGCGCCACTTGAATCCTAGCGCATCCTCACCTGAATTCAACAAATCGCTAAACTCTTGTATGGAACGGACTTGCAGAAAATCGGCCGGGTCTTTTCCCTCGCCGACCCGGGCGATGCGCACATCTAATCCATACTTCACAGTTGCGACAATAGCACGATCGACCGCTCTGGCGCCGGCGGCATCCGAGTCAAAAACGAGGACCAGCCGTCCGCAGTAATGCCGTAGGGCATCGGCGTGGAGTTCGGTCAGTGCCGTCCCCATCGTCGCCACGGTCTCGTGTACACCGGCTTGATGGGCCGCGATGCAATCAATGTAGCCCTCGACAACCACTGCCCGGCCGGTGGCGCTGATCGCCTGGCGGGCGAGGTCGAGTCCGTAGACTGTGCGCGACTTATCGAACAGGGAGGTTTGCGGCGTGTTCAGGTATTTCGCCGGGTTATCGTCAAGCGCCCGGCCACCGAACCCAACGACGCGACCCATCGTGTCGCGGATAGGGAACATCAGCCGATCACGAAAGGTGTCGTAGAGGTTGCCGCCGTCCCCCGCTTTGATCAGGCCAGCCGCCTGGAGCATGGTCGAGCTGATGCCCGCGGATCGCCCGGCTCGGAGCAACTGTCCTCCATCGGAAAGCGCGACACCCATGCCGAACCGCTCGCACGAATCGGTGTTGATGCCGCGCCGCGAGACATAGGCCCGCGCGGCCGCGCCACAGCGGTCGTCCAACAATTGGCGGCGGTAGAAATCGGCAGCCCATGCGTTGACCTTAGCCAGGTCGGCCCGGGACGGTTCGCCGGTCGGGGCGCTCGCGCGGACCGTTGGCAGTTCGATACCCGCTCGATCGGCCAGGATGCGCATCGCCTCGCGGAACTCGACCCGCTCGCGAAGCTGCACAAACGTAAAGATGTCACCGCCCGCACCGCAGCCGAAGCACTTGAAAATGCCCTTCGAAGGCGAGACGTAAAACGAGGGAGTCTTTTCTTGATGGAACGGACAAAGGCCCGACAAGTCTCGTCCGGCCCGCTTGAGCGCCACTTGTTCGCCGACCAAATCGACCAGGCTGACGGCGTGCCGCAGGCGTTCCTTGATGGCGTTGAAATCGTGCAAGACCAGAGAATACCCAGTTGAAAACGAAAGCCCGCGCACCGCATGAGGACGACGATGGAGCCGGGGTTTTCAGCCGTCTAACACGCCGCGCGAACCGTGCTGTCGTCACCCACCCGTCGTCCGGAGCAACCAGCCATACACCGGACGCCGTGTGTCAAAGCCAGCCAAGCGTAACCCGGAGCCTGCCGGCAAAGACTTCCCACTCGATGCCAATAATCCCTTAAGTATAACACAGGTTTTGGGGGCGTCAAATCGGAACGTGCGAATCTGCGCCAACTGTTCTTGTGAATTCAGGTGTTTTATGCGGTAGAAATGGTGAATGCCGCCTATTCGCTCGATCGATGCGTAACCGGGTGCGCCACGCTGTGCAGACGACCGGTCACTCGCTCGACCGGCTGGACCGCGCCCGGGAGGGCTCGAACCTCCAACCTACAGATTCGAAGTCTGCCACTCTATCCAATTGAGCTACGGGCGCGTGGCCAAGCGGCGATTATATGCCGGAGTCAGACGTACGCCAGTCCCGAACCGATGGCCTGCGTTGAGAGAGAAGCGCAAGCGGACCGGGCGCGTGGCACTTTGTTCGGCCATTCGGAACGAACCCGGCGTGCCCGTTGTGGCGCGCGGGCAGGCGGGACGCCTGCGCCACAGTTCCCGGGCGGGCGGGACGCCTGCATCACAATTCCGCGCACCCGCTGCTCCCGCCTGGACTGACGCGGACGCAAGTGGGCGGACTCAAGCGGGCGGTCCGGGCAAGTTTTCACTTGTGGCGAGTCGTCCGGTTGGTTAGACTCTCCGCGCCGCGGTCGCGCCTGTGGCCGCTTGTGTTTGAATTCAAGGGCGGCGCCGGCTGTGGCGCGTCAGTTCGTGCCCGCCCGATCCTACAAGGAAGGAGTCTGCCGATGCTGAAGTCGAAAGCCGTCGTCCCTGCGTTGAGTCTGGTCGTTGGCGGTGCTCTGGTGGCCTTCGTGTCCGGCTGCCCCGGAACCACGGGTGGTGGCAATCAGAATCAGGCGAATGCGGGCAATACGAGCAACACGTCGAACACGACCAACGGCAACAACGCCAACAACACCAACGCCGCAAACAACAACAATGCTGCGGGCTGCCCGACGGGCGTCGTGGCGGATGGCATGACGCTCTTCACCGGGGCAACGTGCAGTGGTTGCCACGATGAGTCCGGTGTGGGTGGTACCGTGGCGACCGGAGCTGACGTTCGCGAGTTCACCACCTGCGAGGCGGTCGAGACGCGCATGAACGAAGTCGCGGTACACTCGGGGTTCATCGGTAACCTGGACGACCAGGACTTCGCCGACTTGGCGGCGTTCTTCGATACGCTCCCGTAGCGCCCGCAGCGTGCGGCTAGCGCCGTCGCAGGGCGGGGCCCGGCCGATGCCGGGCGCCCGCCCTTCTCATGACGCGACGCTCGCCGGGCGCGCCGCGCACGCATCGATCCTGGCGTTGCTCCGGGCACTCCGCACGGGCAAGGTACGGCGTGGGCATCATTACGCTGACGACCGATTTCGGAACGCGCGACCCGTATGTCGGCGTGATGAAGGGTGTCATCGCCCAGATCGCACCGGCCACCCAGGTGGTCGACATCACGCACGAGATCGAGGGGCAACAAATCATGGCCGCGGCCTTCGTATTGCGGCAGACCATTGCCTGGTTTCCACGCGGAACGGTACACGTGGCCGTGGTCGATCCGGGCGTCGGCTCAGCTCGACGGATCCTGGCGGCGCAGTATGCCGGCCAAATCGTGCTTGTACCCGACAACGGGCTGATCACGCTGGTTCATCGCGACTTCCGATTGGAGGATGCCCGCTCCGTCGAGGAGCGGCGCTACATGCTGCCGTCGCTGTCAACGACGTTTCACGGACGCGACATCTTTGCCCCGGTCGCGGCACACTTGTCGACCGGCCTTCCGCTCGCCCGGGTCGGACCCTTTGCCGCTGAACTTGCCACGCTCAACATGATGCGCCCAGCGATCGCCGAGGACCACGTGATCAGCGGGCAGATCGTCTATGTCGACCGGTTCGGCAACCTGGTCTCGAACATCGCCCGCGGCGAGCTGCTGACGACCTACAAGCACCGACGCGGCGTGCAAGTGTTCTTGAACGAGCACTGTCTTGGGCCCATTCGCGGCAGTTATCACGAGGCGCCGGCGGGCACGCCGCTGGCCTTGATCGGCAGCACCGAGCTGGTTGAGGTGGCCGTGAACTGCGGCAGTGCGGCCGAGCACTTTCAGCTCGGCGTCGGCGCCGCTATTGTGCTCAGGTAGCCGGTGAGGCCGTCCGCTTTCGCAACGGCGACCGGCGGCGATGACCGATGGACCGATCTTCGATCTATGAGCCGCTCGCCATGCGCGGGCGGGTGTGATAGAACTGCGGGCAGCGAGCGTGGCGTGGCGCTCGCTGGTCCCAGGGTTTGTGTCGAGGGAGCAATATCATGCGCAGGTTACGCGTGGAGCTCTTCCAGGTTGGCGCATGGTGCGCGGTGGCGCTGGTCGTGCTGGTCGCGGGATGTCCGGGCGTGACGGGCCGCAGCGGGGGGAACCGCAACGCCGCGAACGACAACGCCAACGCCAATGGCAACCGGAACGACGCCAACGTCAACGGCGACGTCGGAAACGTCAATGGCGATGCGAATACCAACGTGAACGAAGACGCCAATGCGAACGAAAACGCCAACGGCGAAGCGAACGCGAATCAGAACGGAAACGCCAACGGCGCCGTGAACGCGAATGAAAACGAGAACTTGAACGCGAACGACAACGGCGATGGAAACGTCAATGGTGACGGCAACGTCAACGTGAACGGCGGCGCCAACGCGAACGTGAATGCCAACGCCAACGCGAACGTAAATGCCAACGGCAACGCGAACATGAATGCGGGCATGGGCAGCGCTACGGCGGGGATGGCGCTATGGACGCAGATGTGCCTGGGTTGTCACGATGCGGACGGCGTCGGTGGTCCGGTGGCGGTCGGCGCCGACGTGCGCGACTTTACCACGGCCGATGCCGTCGAAACGCGCATGAATCAGGTCGGCTCGCACGCCGGTTTCATCAATAATCTGGACGACGGCGACTTCGCCGACCTGGCCGCGTTCTTCGCAACGCTGCCGTAGACACTGAACCCGGCGTATTCGTGCGCGCGGGCGACGGCGACGCCGGCTGCGCCGGCGGCAGCCCCAGCGCGCGGTCGCGCGGGTAAGCCCTCGGGGCGAGTCCCGCCGCATCCTATAGGCCGCTCGATCAGCAACTCGACTGGACGGAGGGTGACATCATGGCGAGACATCGGCCCAGGCAGGTTCTTAGCAGAGTTTTAACAGGATTCTTAGCGCACGAGCATGGCTGCGGGCGGGCGGGCGGCCGATATACTGGTGGTTGGAGGTGGTCGAATGTCGGCAAATCGCACGCTGCTGAGGTCGCTGGCGGCTAGCTGGTGCGAGATTCCTACCTGTCCGGGACATGGCCGTTTCGTGTCCCG
>Ga0187892_10004498_pt1 | contig 23306 bp, 20 predicted proteins | sample MA1701073metaG_FD_139345 | JGI IMG/M metagenome (GOLD analysis project Ga0187892, IMG submission 139345) | Bio-ooze microbial communities from a basaltic lava cave in the Kipuka Kanohina Cave System on the Island of Hawaii, USA - MA170107-3 metaG ... | reverse complement strand
GGCGCGGGCGCGGGCGCGGCCGGCGCGATGGCCTGTACCGCAGGCGGGGCGGCCGGAGGATGCTTCTCGGCCTGGGACTTGAAGTCGAGCTCGACCGTGGCGCGGCCTGCGACCTGATGGCTGCTGACGGCGTTCTCGGGCAGGGCCATCTCGTCGTCACGCACGCGCCGGATCGAGTAATTCGGCGTCTGCATGTTGGAGTCCGGCACCAGCACGATCCCCGCCTCGCGCTGGCTTTCGAGTCGGTGCAGCCATTCGCGCTTCTCGTTGATCAGGAAGGTCGCCACGTCCACCGGCAACTGCGCGACCACGCGCGCGGTCCGCTCCTTGCGCGACTCCTCGCCGATCAGCCGTAGCACGGCGAGCGCCATCGATTCGACGCCGCGGATGGTGCCCATGCCGCTGCAGCGCGGGCAGACCATGTGCGTGGACTCGCCGAGTGAAGGGCGCAGGCGCTGGCGCGACATCTCCATGAGGCCGAAACGCGAGATGCGCCCGAGCTGGATGCGGGCGCGATCGCTGCGCACCGCCTCGCGCAGCCGGTCCTCGACATCCTGCTGGTTCTTCTTTGACTCCATGTCGATGAAATCGATGACGATCAGCCCGCCGAGGTCGCGGATACGCAGCTGGCGCGCGATCTCGTCGGCGGCCTCGAGGTTGGTGTTGCAGGCCGTGGTCTCGATGTCGGCGCCGCGGGTCGCGCGCGCGGAGTTGATGTCGATCGAGACCAGCGCCTCGGTGTAGTCGAACACGATGCTGCCGCCGGACGGCAGGGTCACGGTGTGCGAGTAGGCGGATTCGATCTGGCTCTCGATCTGGAAGCGCGTGAACAGCGGCACTTCGTCGTTGTAGTGCTTGATCTGACGCACGGCTTCCGGGGGCATGAAGCGCTGGACGTACTCCACGGCACGGGCGTGGGACTCGGGCTCGTCGATCAGCACCTCGCCGATGTCGTCCGAGAGATAGTCGCGCAGCGCGCGCGTGACCGCGTCGCTCTCCTGGTATACCAGGAACGGCGCCGCTCGCTCGGCCGCGGCGGTCACGATGGCATCCCAGTTGGCGCGCAGATTGTCGAGATCCCACTGCAGTTCCTCGGGCACGCGGCCGACGCCCGCGGTGCGGACGATCGTGCCCATGCCCTCGGGCACCCGCAGGGCGTCGAGCGAATCGCGGGTGATATCCCGCTCCTCGCCCTCGATGCGGCGCGAGACGCCGCCGGCGCGCGGGTTGTTCGGCATCAGGACCAGGAATCGGCCCGCCAGGGAGATGAAGGTCGTCAGGGCCGCGCCCTTGTTGCCGCGCTCTTCCTTCTCGACCTGGACCAGCAGCTCCTGACCGTCGTGGAGCACGTCGCGGATGTTGAAGCGCGCTCCCGGGGCCGGCTGGAACCGGAAGTACTCGCGCGCGACTTCCTTGATCGGCAGGAAGCCCTGGCGCTGGGAGCCGTATTCGACGAAGGCCGCTTCCAGGCTCGGTTCGACGCGCGTCACGCGCGCCTTATAGACGTTTCCTTTCTTCTGCTCGCGCGACGGGAGATCGATCGACAGGTCGTACAGCTTCTGGCCGTCAACCAGAGCGACGCGCAACTCCTCCTGCTGGGTTGCGTTGATCAGCATTCTTTTCATGGGCCCCTTCCGAGGTGCTGGGGGCCGTGTCGCGCGGAGTTGCGAAATGCGCCACGAGGATTGGCTCGAGCCACTGTGGGCGCGGATCCCGCCCGCGCACAAGCGGGCCGCAGCTTCCGGCTGCGGGCCTGCGGCTTGTTGCGCGCGTGGGAGAGATCGACACGCGGGGTCACATCCGTGCGTACGGCCGGCGATGGTCCGGAATGTCCGGACCAACTAACATGCGGCCTGCCCGCTGCGGTCGGGTTGAATCCCGTGCCGAGGAAGGCCGCGTACCGGTCAGCGGCCACGCTTCGCCTGACGAAGCCAGAGCCGTAAGACCTGATTGGCGCGCACGATACCAGCAATGCGCTCGGAAAATCAACACGTTAGAGGCACCGTGTGACAACGGCTCGAATTCCGACGGCGGCGCGGCGGGTGCGCGCAGGCAGCCGCGGCGAAGGACAGCGGCTGGACAATTTCCTGCTGCGGCAGCTGGCCCATGTTCCGAAGAGCCGTGTTTACCGGCTGCTGCGCCGCGGCGAGGTACGCGTCAACGGCAAGCGCAAGGGTCCGGACTACCGGCTGGCGGCGGAAGACGAGGTGCGGCTGCCGCCCGTGCGCGAGGCGCCGACGCCGCGGACGCGGACCGTCCCCGCGTCGCTGCTCGAGGTCGTGCGCACGGCCGTGATCCACGAGGACGAGCGGCTGATCGTGCTCGACAAGCCGGCCGGGCTCGCAGTGCACGGCGGCTCCGGACTCGCTTTCGGCGCGATCGAGGCACTGCGGGCGCTGCGCCCGGATGAGCCGCTCGATCTTGCGCACCGGCTCGACCGCGACACCAGCGGCTGCCTGCTGGTCGCGCGCACGCCGGCCGCGCTGCGCACCCTGCATGCGCTCCTGCGCGAGGGCGCGGTCGACAAGCATTACACCGCGCTCGTGATCGGTCGCTGGCATCTGGGGTCCAAGACCATCGACGCGCCGGTGCTGACGCATCAGCGGCAGGGTGGGGAGCGCGTCGTACGCGTGCATGCGGCAGGCAAGCTGGCAGTCTCGCGCTTCACGCCGGGCGAGCACCTGGGCTCGACGGCGACGCTGATGGACGTGGAAATCCACACCGGCCGCACGCATCAGATCCGCGTGCACGCCGCCTATGCCCGACACCCGGTGGCCGGCGACGACAAGTACGGGAACCGTTCGGCGAACCAGGTGCTCGCCGCCGCGGGACTCTCGCGCATGTTCCTGCATGCGGCATCGGTGGCTTTCCGCTGGCCCGCGGACGGCGCCCGATTCCAGGTGCGGGCACCGCTGCCGGCCGAGCTCGAAGCGTTCCTCAGCGTGCTGCGTCGCCGGCCAGGGCGACCGGGCTGAGCGGATCGAGGCCACAAGCGGCGAGGGCGGCGGCGACCCAGATCAGCGGCAGGCCGATCAGCGCGCTCGGATCGCGCGTTTCGACCGAATCGAAAAGCGCGCTACCCAGACCCTCGGCACGAAAGCCGCCCGCGCAATCATGCGGCGCATCGCGCAGGACATACTCGGCGATCCGCGCGCGATCCAGTTCCCGGAATCGCACGACGGTGTGGTCCACATGCTCGCGCCTGATCGCCGGTTCGCCGCGGGTCAGCACCACCGCGGTATGAAAGGCCACCGCGCGTCCGCTGCTCGCGCTGAGCTGGGCCAGGCAACCGGCGGCATCGCCGGGCTTGTCGAGGATCGTGCCCGCGAGCTCAGCGACCTGATCCGAGCCCAGAACCAGGGCTTGCGGATGGCGTACCGACACGGCCGCGGCTTTGGCCCGCGCCAGCCGCAGGGCGCGTTCCGCCGGTGCCTCGTCGGCCAGAGCGCCCTCGTCCACGCGCGGCTCCTCGACCGCGAAGGGCAGCCCGAGCCGTTCCAGCAGCCGGCGCCGATACGGTGAAGTCGAAGCCAGCAGAAGCGTTGCCGACATGGCCGATCCGCGCTTGAAAAACAAGGATTTGCGCCGCCCGCGTTTTGACACCCCCGGCGCCGCTCACTATGATACCGCCCCCATGTCGAGGCCCGGCGATCGGCTGCTGGATGCAGAAAGCGCGGCCACGGCAGGCTCGATCATCGAGCGTGAGTTCCGCATCGCGGATTTTGCACGCCTGGCGGATCGCCTGGCGCGGCCGGCAGGGACCGCGAATGCCCGCCTCGCGCTCGCCCGAGTGGATGGCATAGCGACCGGGCAGCTGCAGGTACGCGCGGTTGCGGAACTGAGCTGCCAGCGCTGCCTCGGTCCGGTGCGCCGCACGCTGGAATCGCAGTCGGCGCTGGCCTTCGTCGCGGACCAGGCCAGCCCGGTGCCGGAAGGCAGGGAAGCGGTGGCGGGAGATCCGCGGCGGGTCGATCTCGCCGGGCTGGTGGAAGACGAACTGCTGCTGGCGCTGCCCCTGATCGCACGGCACGCAGCCGGCGAAGCCTGCGAGTTGCCGAAGGCTCCGGCGCAGGCAGCGGATGCGGCCGCGCCGGAGACGCGACGGCCATTCGCGGGATTGAAGGAACTGCTGAAAAACTGAATCGATCGGAGTGATTGCCCCATGGCCGTACAGAAAAGCCGCAAAACCCCGTCCAAGCGCGGTATGCACCGCTCTCACGACCGCCTCGGCAAGCCGGCGCTGTCGAAGGACCCGACCACCGGCGAGACGCACCTGCGCCATCGCATCAGCCGCGACGGTTTCTATCGCGGGCGCAAGGTGATCGAGATGCCGGTCGAGGACGCCGGGCAGGAATGATTTCGGGCCCGGTGGCCAGCCTGACCGCCGCATGAACCGCTTCTCGCGCATCGCCGGCACCGGCAGCTACCTGCCGGAGCGGGTCCTGACCAATGCCGAGCTCGAGCGCATCGTCGACACCACCGACGAGTGGATCCGCACGCGCACCGGTATCGAGCGGCGTCACATTGCCGGGCCCGACGAAACGAGCTCCTCGCTCGGCGAGCATGCCGCTAGGCGCGCGCTCAAGTCGGCGGGTCTCACGCCGGCGGACGTCGATTTCATCGTGGTCGGCACCACCACACCCGACCTGATCTTCCCGAACACCGGCACGCTGCTGCAGGAACGGCTCGGCATCCACGGCTGCCCGGCGTTCTCGCTCGAGACCGCCTGCAGCGGCTTCGTTTATGCGCTCTCGATTGCCGACAAGTACGTGCGCATCGGCGAGTCGCAATGTGCCCTGGTGGTGGGCGTGGAATGCCTCTCGCGCTTCGTGGACTGGACTGACCGGGCGACCTGCGTGCTGTTCGGCGACGGGGCAGGGGCGGTCGTGCTCACGCCCGCCGACGAGCCCGGCATCATCGGTACGCACCTGCACTCGGACGGCAAGTACAAGGACCTGCTCTACTTCCCGTACGGAGTGTCGAGCGGGTTCGAGAAGCTCCGCAGCAACACCACCGATGGTCTCAAGATGTCGGGCAACGAGGTGTTCAAGGTCGCGGTGCGCACGCTGTCGAAGCTGGTCGATGAGACGCTCGCCAAGAACGGCGTCGAACGCGGCGACATCGACTGGCTGGTGCCGCACCAGGCGAACCTCCGGATCATCCAGGCTGCGGCCGACAAGCTCGACCTGCCGATGGAGCGCGTGGTCGTCACGGTGCAGGATCACGGCAACACCTCCGCGGCCTCCATTCCGCTCGCGCTCGACACCGCGATCCGCGACGGCCGCATTCACCGCGGCCAGACCCTGCTGCTCGAGACCTTCGGCGGCGGCTTCACCTGGGGCTCCGCGCTGGTCCGCTACTGATGCGGAACTTGCCGGGCCCGGAGCCGGTCCATCCGGCAGGCATGAGACACACTTTCGTCCCTGCGCTCGCGGCGGCCCTGCTGACCGCGGCGGCCAACTGCGGCGCGGAGCAATTCGCCCTGCCGGAACCCGGGAGCGACGTGATCGGCGAGATGCGCCGCGACGAGGCCGGGGCGCGCGAAACCCTGCTCGACCTCGCGCGGCGGCACGGCCTCGGCTACGAGGAGATCACGCACGCGAACCCGGGCGTGGATCCCTGGCTGCCGGGCGCCGGTACGCCGGTGGTGGTGCCGAAGCGGCGCCTGCTGCCGGCGGCGCCGCGCGAGGGCATCGTCATCAATCTGCCCGAGCACCGGCTTTACTGGTATCCGCCGGCGGCGGCCGGCGAGGCGCCGGTGGTGTGGAGCTTCCCGGTCAGCATCGGGAAGATGGACTGGAACACGCCGCTCGGCCGCACCACGATCGTGTCCAAGATCCGGAATCCGACCTGGACGCCGCCCAAGTCGGTGCGCGAGGAACATGCGAAGCGCGGCGATATCCTGCCCGCCGTGGTGCCCGCCGGGCCCGACAATCCGCTCGGCTTGTACGCCCTGCGGCTCGGCATCCCGGGCGGCGCCTACCTGATCCACGGCACCAACCGGCCAGCGGGCGTCGGCATGCAGGTCACGCACGGCTGCATGCGGCTCTATCCGGAAGACATCGAGAAGCTGTTCGGCATGGTGCCGGTCAACACGCCGGTCACCATCGTCAACCAGCCTTACAAGTGGGGCTGGCATGACGGGGAGCTCCTGATCGAAGTGCATCCGCCGTTGCAGGAGGACGCCAGCGGGCCGCCGAATCTGAGCGACCTGACCCGGCTGATCGTGAAGGCGACCGCCTCGGAGCCGCGTGCCATCGACTGGATTGCCGCCGAGCGCGTGTGGCGCGAGGCGCGCGGCATTCCGGCCGCGGTGACGCTGCCGGCCGGCGCCGTCGCCGCCGCCGCGCCCTAGAAAGCAGGAACCCCGCGGTGTCGCCACCGCGGGGTTCCCGGTCTCGGTCAGACGTCGATTACTTCGACATTGACTTTTCGAACATGCGATTCAGCTTCTCGCTGTTCGCATCGCAGCACTGCTGTGCCGCCTGCGCCGCAGATAGGGCCTGACTGGCCGTGTTCTGCGCCGAGGTGGCGGCCTGCTGCGCGGCAGCCGCAGCGCGGCTGGCGCCGTCGGCGGCGGCCTTCACGCCGTCGAGATCACCGGACAGGCGCGAGACCTGCGACTTCAGCGAGTCGATGTCTGCCTGCATGGGCTTGAGGTCCTGGCAGCCAGCGCCCAACGCGAGGACGGCGGCGGCAACGCCCACCTTCAGGATATTGGTCATGAGTTTTATCTCCACAAGGTTGCATGGAACGTAGCAAGCCGCTTGCGCGGGATGCACGGCGCCGCGTGATTTTTTCCTGTTCCGCGCGGCTGACGCGGATCGTAGCTTATAGCCGCAGAGCGTGAAAGCACGATGCTCCTGTCGCCATCGTGCGACAGGAATGACGCGTGCGCGTGCGCGATTCGGTGCGCGCGATGCGCGCGCGGTGCAGTGATCGTGCGCGTGCAGTCGCGCGCGGTGATCGATGTCGTTCGCCCGGCGTGCGCGCCGGAGGGCCCGCGATCGCCGGCGCCGGTGGCGAAGGCGGGCGGGTGACTTGCCAGACGGCCCGGGCTGTATATAATCACAGAGACTGTTTATTCATACAGGTGCGCCATGACGGACCTCACGCCCCGCCAACGCCAGATCCTTGAGTTCATCCAGGACGCCATCGCCCGCAACGGACTGCCCCCCACCCGGGCGGAGATCGCGCAGGCACTCGGCTTCCGCTCCGCGAACGCGGCCGAGGAGCACCTGCGCGCGCTCCAGCGCAAGGGCGTGCTCGGCCTGATCGCCGGCAGCGCCCGCGGCATCGTGCTGAAGGATGCCCTGCGCGAGCAGATGGGGCTGCCGCTCATCGGCCGCGTCGCCGCCGGCCGCCCGATCCTGGCCGAGGAGCACATCGAGGGCCGCTTCCAGATCGACCCGGCGCTGTTCATGCCGCGCCCGCACTACCTGCTGCGCGTCAGCGGCATGAGCATGCGCGACGTCGGCATCCTCGACGGCGACCTGGTCGCCGTGCACCGCTCCCCCGACGTCCGCAACCGGCAGATCATCGTCGCGCGACTCGAGAACGAGGTGACGGTCAAGCGCTACCGCCAGGAAGGCTCGGTGGTGTGGCTGCTGCCGGAGAACCCGGAGTTCGAGCCGATCCGCGTGGACCTGCGCAAGCAGTCGCTGACGATCGAGGGCGTGGTGGTCGGCGTCCTGCGGCGCGGCCGGCCGGACGCCTGACGGTGACCGATCCGCTCGCGGCATTGCTCGGCCCGCGCTTGTGGCGGGGCGGCGGCGCAACGCCGGGACCCGCCGCCGTGTCGACCGGCTTCCGCCGCCTCGACGAGCGGCTGCCGGGCGGAGGCTGGCCGCGGGCCGCGCTGACGGAAATCCTGGTGCCCGAAGCCGGCGTCGGCGAAATCCGCCTGCTGTTGCCCGCGCTCCGGACGCTCGCGGCGGAGCGGCCGGAAGCGCCGCGCTGGATCGCCTGGCTGGCGCCGCCGCACCTGCCCTATGCGCCCGCGCTCGCGGCCGCCGGGCTCGATTCTTCGCGCATGCTGGTGGTTCGGCCGCAGGCCGGCTTCGACCGGCTGTGGGTGATGGAACAGGCGCTGGGTTCCGGCGCCTGCGCCGCGGTGCTCGGCTGGGCCGAGACCGCCGGCGACACGGCCATGCGCCGCCTGGTGCTCGCCGCCGAGGAAGGGCAGGCCCCCGGCTTCCTGTTCCGTCCGCTCTGCCATCGCGACGAGCCTTCGCCGGCCGCGTTGCGATTGCTGCTCCGGGCGCACGACGACGGCCTCGACATCGAGATCCTGAAGTGCCGCGGCGGCATGCCCGCGCGCGTGGACCGGCTGCCGGTCCATTGAGGCGGACCATGCGCGAGGAACGACCGGCGGACCCGGCGCCGGCATTGGCACCGGCACCGTTGCCGGCTTCGGCACCCGCGGCGCGCCGGGCGCCACTCGCGCTGGTGCCGCCGCGTGCCGCTCCTGCGGCCGGCATCGCCGCGCGCGAGCTGTGGCTGGCCGCGCATTTTGCGCGCCTGCCGCTCGAAGCCCTGCTGCCGCAGACCTCGCCCGCGCGCGCCGCCGCGGTGATCGATGCCGGCGACCCACGCCGCGCGGTCGTCTGCTGCAACGAGCGCGCCGCGCGCCAGGGCATCGTCCCCGGCATGGCGCTCGCCGGCGCACTGGCGCGGGTGCCGGGGCTGCGGGTCGAGGAGCGCCAGCCGGCCGCGGAGGCGGCGCTGCTCGACCGGCTCGCGCGCTGGGCGCTGCAGTTCACGCCGATGGTGAGTCTGGAACCGCCCGCCACCGTGCTCGCCGAGGTGCGCGGCAGCCTCGACCTGTTCGGCGGCGCGATGGCGCTGTGCCGGCGCGGGCTCTCCAGCCTCTCGGGCAGCGGCCTCGGCGCTTCGCTCGCCATCGCCCCGACGCCGCGCGCGGCGCTCTGGCTCGCGCGTGCCGGCCTCGGGCTGACGGTGACGCGCACCGACGCGCTGCCCGGGCTCGCCGCTCGCCTGCCGCTCGCCTGCCTGCAATGGCCGGCGGAGACGGTCGCGGCGCTCGCCGAGCTCGGCATCCGGAACCTCGCCGAGCTGCTGCGTCTGCCGCGTGCCGGCTTCGCCGCGCGCTTCGGGCCGCAGCGGCTCGACGAGCTCGACGCCGGTCTCGGCCGCCGCCCCGAGCCGCGCCGGCGCCACCTGGTCCCGGAGCGCTTCGACGAGCGCCTGGCGCTGTCCTGCGAGGCGGTCACGGCCGCCGCTTTGCAGCCCGCGCTCGAGCGCCTGCTCGCGAACCTGGAAGCTTTCCTGCGCGCCCGCGCCTGCGGCATCTCAGGGATGCGCCTCGACCTGTTGCATCGTGCGCGCGTGCCGACGCGGCTGCGGCTCGCCCTGGCGCGTGCAGCCTCCGATGCGGGGCCGCTCCGGGAACTGCTGCGCGAGCGGCTCGCGCGCTGCCCGCTGCCGGCCTCGGTCACCGGCCTGCGGCTGCGCAGCGCCGCGCTCCTGCCGCAGGCGCCGCGCGCTGCGAGCCTGCTCGAGCGCGGACGCAGCGCCGATCTCGAGGCGACCGCACGCCTGCTGGACCGCCTGCGCGCGCGGCTCGGCCGGCAGGCGGTGTTCGGCGTCCGCCCGGTGGCGGAGCACCGGCCGGAGCGCGCCTGGCGCATCGTGGAACCCGGTGGCGGGACGGCGATCCTCTGGCCCGCGAGCGCCCCGCCGCGCCCGCTGTGGATGCTCGCCGAGCCGCAGCCCTTCGCCGACTGGGATGGCGTGCAGATCAGCGGCCCGGAGCGCATCGAGACCGGCTGGTGGGACGGCCACGACGTGCGCCGCGACTACTACGTCGCCTGGACCCGCGCCGGCGTGCGGCTGTGGATCTTCCGCGAGCGGCCGCCGGGTGACGGCTGGTTCCTGCACGGCGTATTCGGATGACGGGCAGCGCGCGGGGCGTCCCCGCGGCGAAGTCCGTGCGACGGGTAGTGCGATGGCGTACGCCGAGCTGCATTGCCTCAGCAATTTCACTTTCCTGCGCGGTGCCTCGCATCCCGAGGAGCTGGTCCGGCGCGCCCGCGAGCTCGGCTATGCCGCACTCGCGCTGACCGACGAATGCTCGCTCGCGGGTGTCGTGCGCGCGCACGCCGCGGCGCGCGCGGCCGGACTGCCGCTGCTCGTGGGCAGCGAGTTCGCACTCGCCGACGGCCCGCGCTTGGTCGCGCTCGCGGCGAGCCGCCGGGGCTACGGCGCGCTCGCCCGGTTCATCACGCGCGGACGGCGCGCCGCGGCCAAGGGCCGTTACCGGCTCGCGCGCGCGGACCTCGCGGCCGGCCTCGAGGACTGTCTGGCGCTCTGGCTGCCGGGCGCGACGCCCGGCGCGGAAGAGGGCGCCTGGCTCGCGGAGCGCTTCCCCGGGCGCCTGTGGCTCGCGGTGGAACTCCTGACCACCGGCACCGACCGCGCGCGCCTCGCGGAACTGCTCACGCTCGCGCGCTCGCTCGGCCTGCCGGCGGTCGCCGCCGGCGACGTGCACATGCACCAGCGCCGGCGCCGCGCGCTGCAGGACACGCTGACTGCCGTGCGCCTGAAGACCACGGTCGCGCGCGCGGGTCTCGCGCTCTACCCGAACGGCGAGCGCGTGCTGCGCCCGCTGTCCCGCCTGGCCGAGCTGTACCCGCCGGAACTCCTCGAGGCCACGCTCGAGATCGCCGCGCGCTGCCGCTTCGCGCTCGACGAGCTGCGCTACGAGTACCCGGAGGAGGTCGTGCCGGTGGGCACCACGCCGGCCGCGCACCTGCGCCGTCTGGTGGCGGAAGGCGAGGCGCGGCGCTGGCCCGGTGGCACGCCGCCCGCGGTCGCGGCGCTGATCGGACGCGAGCTCGCGCTGATCGCCGAGCTCGGCTACGAGCGCTACTTCCTGACCGTGCACGACCTGGTCGCGTTCGCGCGCGGTCGCGACATCCTGTGCCAGGGTCGCGGCTCGGCGGCCAACTCCGCCGCCTGCTACGCGCTCGGCATCACCGAAGTGGACCCGGCGCGCATGAACCTGCTGTTCGAGCGCTTCCTCTCGCGCGAGCGCAACGAGCCGCCGGACATCGACGTCGACTTCGAGCACGAGCGGCGCGAGGAGGTGATCCAGTACCTGTACGCCAAGTACGGGCGCGCGCGCGCGGCGCTGACTGCCACCGTGATCTGCTACCGGCCGAAGAGCGCGGTGCGCGACGTCGGCAAGGCGCTGGGACTCGACCCGGCGCAGGTCGAGCGCCTGGCCTCCGCCATGCAATGGTGGGACGGCCGCGAGATCGAGGACGGACGCATCCGTGAGGCCGGCTTCGAGCTCGCGAATCCCCTGATCGCGCGTACGCTCGCGCTGACGCGCGAGTTGCAGGGCTTCCCGCGCCACCTGTCGCAGCACACCGGCGGCTTCGTGATCTCACGCGGGTCGCTCGAGGAGCTGGTGCCGATCGAGAACGCGGCCATGCCCGAGCGCACCGTGATCCAGTGGGACAAGGACGACCTCGACCAGCTCGGGCTGCTCAAGGTGGACGTGCTCGGGCTCGGCATGCTCTCCGCGATCCGCCGCGCACTCGCGCTGCTGTCCCCGCCGCGTGGACGCGGGCTGCGGTTCCAGGACATCCCGCCCGAGGATCCCGCGGTCTACGACATGATCTGCCGCGCCGACACGGTGGGCGTGTTCCAGATCGAGTCGCGCGCGCAGATGGCGATGCTGCCGCGCCTCAAGCCCCGCTGCTACTACGACCTCGTGATCGAAGTCGCGATCGTGCGCCCCGGCCCGATCCAGGGCCAGATGGTGCATCCCTACCTGCGCCGGCGCAGCGGCGAGGAACCGGTCGTCTATCCCGGTCCGGAAGTGGAGAGCGTGCTGTCGCGCACGCTCGGCGTGCCGATCTTCCAGGAACAGGTGATGCAGCTCGCGATGGTCGCGGCGGACTTCACGCCGGGCGAGGCGGATCAGCTCCGGCGGGCGATGGCGGCCTGGAAGCGCCGCGGCGGGCTCGAGCCGTTCGAGGCGAAGCTCAAGGGCCGCCTGCGCGCCAAGGGCTACAGCCAGGAGTTCGCGGACCGGATCTTCCAGCAGATCCTCGGCTTCGGCGACTATGGATTTCCGGAGAGTCACGCCGCCAGTTTTGCGCTGCTGGTCTACGTCTCCGCCTGGCTCAAGCATTACGAGCCCGCCGCGTTCTGCTGCGCGCTGCTCAACAGCCAGCCGATGGGCTTCTACGCGCCGGCGCAGCTGGTGCGCGACGCGCGCACGCACGGTGTCACCGTGCGCGGCGCCGACGCCAACACGAGCGCCGTGGATTCCACGCTGGAGGACGCGGAGTCCGGCGCGCCGGCGCTGCGGCTCGGCCTCGGCCTGGTGCGCGGCCTGTCGCGCGCGGGCGCGGAGCGGCTGGTGGCCGCGCGCGGGGAGGGCTATCGCACGATCGCCGAGCTCGCGCGCCGCGCGGCGCTGCCGCGGCACGACCTGGCGGCGCTCGCGCGCGCCGGCGCGCTGGCCGGTCTCGCCGGCCACCGGCGGCGCGCCGGCTGGGAGGTACTCGGCGTGGAACCGGAGCGGCCGCTCGCGCCGTCGCCGTTACGGGCCGAGGGCCTGCCGCTGCTGCGCCCGCCCTTCGAGGGCGCGGACATCGTTGCCGACTACCGCGCGCTCGGCCTGACGCTCGGGCGGCACCCGGTCGCCCTGCTGCGCCCGGCACTCGCGGCCGGCGGCTGGCTCACCGCCCTGGCGGTGGCCGGGCTGCCCGACGGCGCGGCGGTCAGGACCGGCGGCATCGTGGTGACCCGGCAGCGGCCGGGCCCGGCGGGCGGCGTCGTGTTCGTGACGCTCGAGGACGAGACCGGCTATGTGAACCTCGTGATCTGGAGCCGGATCGCGGACGCCGAGCGGCGCGCGCTGATCGGGGCACGGCTGCTCGGCGTCACGGGGCGGATGCAGCGCCAGGGCGAGGTGCGCCACGTCGTGGTGGACACGCTCGAGGACCGCTCGGCGCTGCTCGGGAGCCTGCAGGCGCCCGCGCGCGACTTCCGTTGAGGCGACCCGGCTCAGCGCCGGCGTGCCGGCGCACGGCGCGGCTTCTTGCCGTCGTCGGCGCAGGATTCGTCCACATCGTAGTCGTCGAAATCGGACAGGAGCCCCGCGGTCCGCTTCTCCTCCAGCATGCGCTCGAGCTTGCGCCAGGCAGGGTCGCCGGCGACGCGCGCGCCGCGGCGCTTGCGCGTATCGAAGTCACGCATGAGCTGGTCGACGTCGAGGTCCTCCTGGGCTTCCTCGAGCTCGTCCGGCTCCTCGTCGTCGAATTCCTCTTCCGGCTTCTCGCTCATGCGACCTCGAGGGTCACTGCGGGCCGACTTATAAGGCGCGGCGGGCGCGCCCGCAAGGGGTGTCAGCGCACCAGCTGGTTCAGCTGGAAAATGGGTAGCAGAAGCGCGATGACAATCACGAAAACGAACGCCCCCATGACCAGGATCATGACCGGCCCGAGGATCCCGACCGCGGTATTGACCACGGCGTCGAGCTCGCGTTCCTGGTTGTCGGCGGCCCGCTCCAGCATCGCTTCGAGCTCGCCGCTGGTCTCGCCGCTCGCGACCAGGTGCACGAGCATCGGCGGGAACAGCTTGCTCGCGCCCAGCGAGCGCGCGATCGGCGCGCCCTCGCGCACACGCACCGCGGCGTCCTGCACCGCCTGGCGCATCGGCACATTGGTCACGACCTCGCCTGCAATCCTGAGCGCTTCCAGCACCGGCACCGCGCTCGCGGTCAGGATCGAGAAGGTGCGTGCGAAGCGCGCGGCGTTGTTGCCGCGGGTGATGCGCCCGATCAGCGGCAGGCCGAGCCGGAAGGCGTCGTAGCGGCGCCGCGCTTCCGGCTCTCGCAACCAGCGCCGCAGCGCCCAGACCGCGCCGAAGCCGAGCGCCAGCAGGAGCCACCACCAGGCGCGCAGGAAATCCGAGACCGCGATCAGCAGGCGCGTCAGCAGCGGCAGTTCGCGCTCTCCCGCCTCGAACACGCGCACGACTTCCGGCACCACGTAGCCGAGCAGCAGGGCGACGATGCCCAGGCTGATCACCGTCAGCAGCACGGGGTAGATCATGGCGTTCCGGATCTTCTGCTGCAGCACCTGGCGATTCTCGGTGTAGTCGGCGAGTCGCTCGAGCACCGAATCCAGATGCCCGGACTGCTCGCCGGCGGAGACCGTGGCACGGTAGATCTCTGGAAACACGGTCGGGAAAGCGGCCAGGCCCTCGGCCAGCGAGCGGCCTTCCATGACGCGGGCGCGCACGCCGGCAACCACGCCCTTGACGCGCTCCTTCTCGCTCTGTTGCGAGACCGCGAGCAGCGCCTCCTCGAGCGGGATCGCGGAGCGCACCAGCGTCGCGAGCTGGCGCGTCAGGAGCGCCAGATCCGACGCAGAGATGCCGCGCCGGAACGAGAGCTGGAAGCGGCGCGGCGGCGGCGCATCCGTGACCTCCGTCACGGTGACCGGCAGCAGCGCCTGCTCGCGCAGTAGCTGGCGAACCTGGCGGGCGCTGTCCCCGTCCAGCACGCCGCGCCGCTCGCGTCCGGAAGCGTCGAGCGCCGTGTAGTCGTATGCGGCCATGCCTCAATCCGCGCGCGTGACGCGCAGCAGCTCCTCGAGCGAGGTGGCGCCCGCCAGCACCTTGGCGCGGCCATCGTCGCGGATCCCGGGCGTGAGCTGGCGGGCATGGCGCTCGAGCTCGTGCTCGCCGGCGCCGTCGTGAATCATCACGCGCATCGGCTCGTCCACGATCACGAGCTCGTAGATGCCGGTGCGCCCGCGGTAGCCGCCGCCGGCGTCCGCGCCCGGGCGGTAGAGCGTGGCGCGGCCCGTATCGCCCGCCGCGAGCCCCAGCAGGCGTGCCTCGTACTCGCCCGCGGGATAGCCGATGCGCGTATCGGTATTCAGCACGCGCACCAGGCGCTGGGCCACGACGCCGATCAGCGTCGAAGCCAGCAGGAAGGGCTCGACGCCCATGTCGCGCAGCCGCGTGACCGCGCCGACCGCGGTGTTGGTGTGCAGCGTCGACAGCACCAGGTGGCCGGTCAGGGAGGCCTGCACCGCGATCTGCGCGGTCTCGGTGTCGCGGATCTCGCCGACCATCACCACGTTCGGGTCCTGGCGCAGGATCGCGCGCAGGCCGCGCGCGAAGGTCATCTCGACCTTGGTGTTGACCTGGGTCTGACCGATGCCGTCGATGTAATACTCGATCGGATCCTCGACCGTCATAATGTTGCGCGTGCGGTCGTTGATGCGCTCGAGCGCGGCGTAAAGCGTGGTGGTCTTGCCGGACCCGGTCGGGCCGGTGACCAGGATGATGCCGTGCGGCTTGTGGATCAGGTCATCGACCATGCCCTGCACGCGCGGCTCCATGCCGAGCGAGGCGAGGTCGAGATGCCCCGCCTGCTTGTCCAGCAGTCGCAGCACCACGCGCTCGCCGTAGGCCGCAGGTATGGTCGATACGCGCACGTCCACCGCGCGCCCGGCGATGCGCAGGCTGATGCGCCCGTCCTGCGGCAGGCGCTTCTCGGCGATGTCGAGGCGCGACATCACCTTGATGCGCGAGATCAGGAGCGGCGCCACCGCGCGCTTGGTCTGCAGCACATCGCGCAGCACGCCGTCCACGCGGAAGCGCATCACCAGGCGGTTCTCATAGGGCTCGACGTGGATGTCGGAGGCGTTTTCCTTGATCGCCTGCGTCAGCACCGCGTTGATCAGCCGGATGACCGGTGCGTCGTCCTCGCTCTCGAGCAGGTCGGAGGGCTCGGGCAGGCCCTCGGCGAGGCCCGCCAGGTCGCTTTCCTCCTCGATGCCCTCGACGATCTGGCCGGCCTCGCCGCTGCCGCCCTCGTAGGCTTTCTGGAGCAGCTCGTCGAACGTCGCGGCGGCGACTCGCTCGATGACGAGCGGGATGCCGAGGAAACGGCGCAGCTCGGCGACCGCCGAGGGCTGGGCGCCCTCCCGGTAGACGACCTGTGCCCGACCGTCGACTACCGCGCGCACCAGCACGCCGTGCCGCTTGGCGAATGCGAACGGCAGCCGCCCGACGGGCGCGACCGGTTTCGGGGGCGTGCCGGCGATCATCGCCGCGCTCAACCGCCGGGCTGGTCGGGCGTTTCGGCGGTGCCGGGCGGCGGCGCGCCCGGCGCCGTCGGCGGACCGCTCGGGCCGACCAGCGGCGGCAGGGAAGGCGGCGGCTCGCCCGGCATCAGCTTCACCTTGCCGCGTTCCCGCTGCAGCTTGCGCATGTAGTTGTACTTGCTGTTGGTCTCGATCGCCGTCTGTTCTTCGTCGCGCAGCACGCGCGGCCGGATGAAGACCAGCAGGTTGGTCTTGGTCTTCTGCGTGTTGCGCACCCGGAACAGATTGCCGATCAGCGGGATCCGGCCGAGGCCCGGGACGCGCTGCTCGCTCTCGATCAGGCGGTCCTCGATCAATCCGCCGAGCACGATCATGCCGCCGTCGTCGACCATCACGCGCGTCGAGATCGTGCGCTTGTTGGTCACCAGGTCGGTTTCCGAGACCTGGGCCGCCGCGGCGGCGATGCCGGAGGCCTCCTGCTCGATCTTGAGCAGGATGGTGTTCTCGTCGGTGATCTGCGGCGTGATCTTCAGGATGTTGCCGACTTCCTTGCGCTCGATGGTCTGGAACGGATTGACCGAGCCCTGCTGCGCCCCGGTATTCGTGAACTGGCCGGTCAGGAACGGCACCTCCTGGGCCACCTTGATCTGGGCCTCCTCGTTGTCGAGCGCGATCACCGAGGGCATCGACACCACGTTGGTGTCGCCGTCGCTCGCGAGCGCGCGCAGGATGCCGCCGAAGTTCGTGCCGCTGTCCTCGATCCGGGCGCCGCCGACCGTCAGCCCGCCCGGTGCGGTCTGGACCGAAGAGGGGTCGTCGATCGCGGTCGCCACATCGCCAAGGCTGACGCCCGCAATCGGCTGGTTGAACAGCCCGATCAGGAAGTCGTCGTTGGTGCCGTCCACGAACCAGTTGATGCCGAGGTCGCGGGTCGCGTCGCGGCTCACCTCGACCAGCAGCGCCTCGATCAGCACCTGTGCCTTGCGGATGTCGAGCTTGTCCACGACCGACATCAGCGAGCGCATCTGCTTGGGCGGAGCGGTGATCACCAGCGCGTTGGTGTCGGGGTCGGCCCAGATCGTGACCGAGCGGTCCGCCGCGCTGCCGGCCGGTGCCGCACCGGTCTGACCGGCGGCGGTGGCCGTGGCCTGCTCCTTGAGCTTGGTCGCGATCTTTTCGGCGTCGGCGTAACGCAGATAGCGCACCTGCGTGTCGCCGCCGGTCTCGAGCGGCGTGTCGAGGTGCGTGATCAGCGTGCGGAAGCGCAGCCGCTGCGATGCCTCGCCGCTCACCAGCACGCTGTTGGTGCGCTCGTCCGCGACCACGCGCCCGGCACCGCCGCCCTCGGCGCCCTGCGCCGCGGAAAGCGCGTTGATCACTCGCACGATCTCGGTCGCGGAAGCGTGTTCGAGGCGGATCAGCTCGAAGTCGCCGTCGCCGGTGCGATCGATGCGCGCGATGATCCGGATCATGCGACTGACGTTCGAAGCGCGATCCGAGATGATCAGAATGTTCGCCGGCACGTAGGCCGCCAGGTGCGCGGCCTGTGGCATCATCGGCCGCAGGATCGGCACCAGCTGGGCCGCGCTGACATTCCGGACCTGCACCACCTGGGTGACGATTTCATCCGAGGTGGCGCTGACCCGGTCGGGCAGGTCGTTGGCCGGCAGTTGGCGCGCGTTGGCGTCGGGCAGGATCTTGATCACCGAGCCCGAGGAGACGGCGATGAAGCCGTGCACCTGCAGGATCGCGAGGAACGCCTCGTAGAAGGCATCCGGGTCCATCGGCGTATTCGAGAGCATCGTCACCTGCGCGCGAACGCGCGGGTCGACGATGAAATTCTTGCCGGTGACCTGGCTGACCGCCTCGATCACCTGACCCAGGTCCGCGTCCTTGTAGTTCGGCGTGATCTGCGCCGGCTGCTGCGCGGCGGCGGCCAGCGGCAGCGCCAGGGCGATGATCCCGGCCCAGCGGATGATTCCCGTCATGCGTCCTTCCTCTGGAGGCGGGGCCTCACTCGGTGGCCTCGTTCGGGACCTGGCCGGCGTTGGGACCCGCTTGCAGCTGCTGGGCCACGGCGGCCGGATCGACGCTGAGCTGCTGCGTCTGACCGTTACGATCGATGGTCAGTGTGACCGCAGATCCCTGGCCGATGCCGCGCACGATCTCGAGGCCGCGGTTCGGGTCGTCGAGCGCGGCGCCGTTGACCGCGGTCACCAGATCGCCGGGCTGGAGGCCGAGGGCCGCGAACTGGGCGCGATTGCGGCCCGGGTACACGCGGTAACCCCGCAGCGAGCCGCCCGCGAATACCGGTTGCGGGCGCAACAGCTCGTTGGCCGCCGCCGGGTCCTGCGCCACCAGTTGGCGCACGCTGTCGGCCAGGCTCGCCGCCGGCACCGACGCGGTCGGACCGTAGGCCATGCCGGCGGCGGCGCCGCCGCCCCCCGACATCCGCGGCAGCACCAGCGACTCGCGCGCGCCGCCGCGGTCGAGAATCACGCGGTCCGGAAAGACCGCGACCAGGCGCGCACCGCCCGGCAGCTGCGCGCCGGTGGCGTAGACCCGCGCCGACTGGCCGCTGGCACCAATGATGGCCCAGCCCTGCTCGGGATCGCGGCCGGCCAGGGTGCCGGCCAGGCTCAGGTTGGCCGAAGTGGCGGGCGCCGCAGCCGGATTGCCGCTCAGGCTGGCGACGCCGAACAGGTGGGCATTGACGATCGCGGTGAGGTCGACGGCCGGCGCGTTGGCATCAGCGGCAGGCGGCGGCAGGGCGGGAGCAGGCGCCGCTTGGTCCAGCGCGCGCCACAGGAGCGCCGCGAGCTGCGCCGCGAGCAGCACCACGAACAGCAGCGTGACCAGCGGCGGCCCTGCGTTCGCGAGGCCCGCGCGTAGGCCGCCCGGCGGCGAGCGTAAAGGCGCGACGATGCGGTCGACCAGTTGCACGACCCGATCCCCCGGAACGGTTCCCCCCGCCAAAGCATCCCATGATACGGGCAGGCGGCGCGCGCCCACAAGGCGGCGGGAATCTGGAAAATGAAGCAATGGCGGGCACTTGTGCCACACTTCTCAAACCGGAATCGCGGCGGCACGCGTGCCCGGAACTCGCGATGCGGTCACTTGTGCGGAGCCGCGCGCGGCCCCTATAAATGAGCCGGAGGCAGGCCGGAAGCGTGGGCGAGGAGGAACGGAACGGTCAGGGAGGTCAGCATCTCCTGGTGGAGGAGGCGCCGCCGCAGCTGGCGAAGCCGCCGCTGTACCGGGTGGTGCTGCTGAACGACGATTACACGCCGATGGAGTTCGTGGTGGACGTACTGGAGCGCATCTTCGGGCTGGACCGCATGCGGGCGACGCGCATCATGCTCGAGGTGCATACGCGCGGTAAGGGCGTCTGCGGCGTGTTCACCTTCGAGATCGCCGAGACCAAGGTGGCCCAGGTGACGACTTACGCCCGCCACCACCAGCACCCGCTCCTGTGCACGATGGAGGAGACCTGATTGCTGTCGAGTGAGCTCGAGTACTGCCTGAACGAGGCCTTCCAGAAGGCCCGTGACGCGCGGCATGAGTACATGACCGTGGAGCACCTGCTGCTCGCGATCCTGGACGCGCCGCGGGTGCGCGAGATCCTGAAGTCCTGCGGTGCCGACCTTGCGCGCCTTTCGGCCGAATTGCAGAAGTTCATCGACGAGACCACCCCCGCGCTCGCGGCCGAGGATGACCGCGAGGTGCAGCCGACGCTCGGGTTCCAGCGGGTGCTGCAGCGCGCCGTGTTTCACGTGCAATCGAGCGGCAAGAAGGAAGTCACGGTCGCCAACGTGCTGGTCGCGATCTTCAGCGAGAAGCAGTCGCACGCCGCCTACCTGCTCTCGCTGCAGGATGTCACCCGTCTCGACGTCGTGAACTACATCTCGCACGGCCTGCCGTCGGCGCCGGAGGCGCGCGAGCCGGCGCGCGAGGAGTCCGTGGAAACCGGGCGCGAGGGAGCGGACGATACCGGTGCCGCGGCGCTCGAGAAGTACACCATCAACCTGAATGCGCAGGCGGTCGCCGGGCGGGTCGACCCGCTGATCGGGCGTCAGCTCGAGGTGCAGCGCACGATCGAGATCCTGTGCCGTCGCCGCAAGAACAACCCGCTCTACGTCGGCGAGGCCGGCGTCGGCAAGACCGCGATCGCCGAGGGCCTGGCCCGCCTGGTGGTCGAGAAGAAGGTTCCGGAAGTGCTCGCGGACTGCACGATCTACGCGCTCGACATGGGCGCGCTGATCGCCGGCACCAAGTACCGCGGCGACTTCGAAAAGCGCCTGAAAGGCGTGGTGGGCGAACTCAAGAAGCGTCCGGGCGCGATCCTGTTCATCGACGAAATCCACACCGTGATCGGCGCGGGCGCCGCCTCCGGCGGAGTGATGGACGCCTCCAACCTGATCAAGCCGGTGCTGGCTTCGGGCGAACTGCGCTGCATCGGCTCCACCACCTACCAGGAGTACCGCGGCATCTTTGAAAAGGACCATGCCTTGGCGCGCCGCTTCCAGAAAATCGACGTGGTCGAGCCCACCGTGGCGGAGACCATCGAGATCCTGCGCGGCCTGCGGTCCCGATTCGAGGAGCACCACGGGGTCCGCTACCAGGACGAGGCGCTGGTCGCCGCGGCCGAGCTCTCCGAGCGGCACATCAACGACCGTCACCTGCCGGACAAGGCGATCGACGTGGTGGACGAGGCGGGGGCGTCATTGCGGCTGAAGCCCGCCGCCGAGCGCGAGACCACGGTGACGGTGCCGCACATCGAGGCGGTGGTGGCGCGCATCGCGCGCATCCCGCCGAAAAACGTCTCGTTGTCGGACCGCGAGATGCTCGCCAACCTGCAGCGCAATCTGAAGCTCGTCATCTACGGCCAGGACGCGGCCATCGACGCGCTCGCAGCGGCGATCAAGATGTCGCGTGCCGGGCTCGGCAACGAGCACCGGCCGGTCGGCAGCTTCCTGTTCGCGGGCCCGACCGGCGTCGGCAAGACCGAGGTCACGCGCCAGCTCGCGATCGCGCTCGGGGTCGAGTTCCTGCGCTTCGACATGTCGGAGTACATGGAGCGCCACACCGTGTCGCGCCTGATCGGCGCGCCGCCGGGCTACGTCGGATTCGACCAGGGCGGACTCCTGACCGAGGCGATCGCCAAGCAGCCGCATTGCGTGCTGCTGCTCGACGAGATCGAGAAGGCACACCCGGACGTGTTCAACCTGCTGCTGCAGGTCATGGACCACGGTACCCTTACCGACAACAACGGCCGCAAGGCCGACTTCCGGCACGTGATCATCGTCATGACGACGAATGCCGGCGCCTCGGAGATGAGCCGCGCGAGCATCGGCTTCACGCCGCAGGATCACGCGCCGGACGGCATGGAAGCGGTGCGGCGCATTTTTTCGCCCGAGTTCCGCAATCGGATCGACGCTATCATCCAGTTCGCGTCGCTCGACCCGCCCACGATCGAGCGCGTGGTCGACAAGCTCCTGCTCGAGATCGAAGCCCAGCTCGAGCAGAAGGGCGTGGCGCTCGCCGTGGACGAGGCGGCGCGCCGCTGGATCGCGCAGAAGGGATACGACCCGAAGATGGGTGCGCGCCCGATGGCGCGCGTGCTGCAGGAGCATGTCAAGCGGCCGCTCGCCGAGGAGCTGCTGTTCGGGCAGCTCGCGGGCGGCGGCAGCGTGCGCGTATCGCTGGTGGCGGACGGCTCCGGTCTCGCACTCGAGTGCCGGCCGGCGCGCGCGCCGGAGCTGCTCGGTCAGGACTAGCGGGCGCGGTAGACGATCCGGCCCTTGGACAGGTCGTAGGGCGTCAACTCGACGGTGACAGTGTCGCCGGTCAGGATGCGGATGTAGTGCTTGCGCATCTTGCCGGAGATGTGTGCGGTCACGATGTGGCCGTTCTGCAACTTCACGCGAAACGTGGTATTCGGCAAGGTCTCGACGACCTCGCCTTCCATCTGGATTGCTTCTTCCTTCGCCATTGCCCGCCGCCGTTCGTGAAACCGCGCGGATTGTGACCCAGCGCCGGACCGGGCGCAATGCAATGTCTCATGTGCGCCACGGCGGTGCGGGCGCGCGTACCAGCCGCGCAAGCTCCCGCTCGAACTCCGCGCGCGGCAGGTTGCGGCTGCCGAGGCTCGCGAGATGCGGGGACGGCATCTGGCAGTCGATCAAGGGCAGGTCCCTTGCCCGGCATTCCGCGACCAGGCGCGCGAGCGCGACCTTGGAGGCATCCGTCTCGCGCGTGAACATGGACTCGCCGAAGAACACGCGGCCGATGCCGACCCCGTAGAGTCCGCCCACCAGCCGGTCGCCCAGCCAGCATTCGATCGAGTGGGCGAGCCCGCGGCGATTCAGTTCGACGTAGGCCGCGTGCATCTCGCGCGTGATCCAGGTGCCGGCGCTACCGCGGCGCGGGCCGGCGCAGGCCGCGATCACCGTCTCGAAGGCGGTGTCGATGCGCGTCTCGTAGCCGCGCTGCCGGATCGAACGCTTGAGGCTGCGCGAGACGTGGAATTCCGCGGGCCACAGCACGGCGCGCGGATCCGGCGCCCACCAGAGGATCGGCTGGTCGGCCGAGAACCAGGGGAAGACACCCTGACGATAGGCATGGATCAGCCACTCGGGCGTGAGCGCGCCGCCGACGGCGAGCAGGCCGTTCGGTTCCGCCAGCGCGCGCGAAGTCGGCGGCAGCGCCGAGGGCAGGTCAGTCTTCTGCAGCCAGACAATCCCGGACATCCGCCGGGAGCCTATCCGGGATGTCAGCCTGCCGGAAGGGCAGGTGCCGCACGGCGGCCGCCAGCCAGGCGCGGCGCCGGCGCCGTTCGCGCGCGAGCCAGGCCCCGATCGGCCCGGCGAAGCGCGGGTCGACGATGTCGTGCAGGGACCACACCGGGGTCGGGAAGAAGCCGCGCATCAGCTTGTGCTCGCCCTGCGTGCCGGGTTCGAAGCGCGCGATCCCCTGTTGCAGACAGTACTCGATGCCGCGGTAGTAGCAGAGCTCGAAATGCAGGCTGTGGAATTCGCGCGCCGCCCCCCAGTAGCGGCCGTAGAGCGCATCGCGCCCGCGCAGGGAAACCGCGCAGGCGACCGGTTCGCCGCCGAGATACGCGAATTCGATCACCAGCGACTCCGGCAGACGCAAGGCGAGGCGCGCGAAGAATGCCGCATTGAGGTACGGCGCATTGCCGTAGCG
>Ga0187892_10004497_pt1 | contig 23307 bp, 21 predicted proteins | sample MA1701073metaG_FD_139345 | JGI IMG/M metagenome (GOLD analysis project Ga0187892, IMG submission 139345) | Bio-ooze microbial communities from a basaltic lava cave in the Kipuka Kanohina Cave System on the Island of Hawaii, USA - MA170107-3 metaG ... | reverse complement strand
TCGGGGTCGATGCGCGGCGCGTTGCCCGCGTCCGGGTCGCCGTTCGGGTTACCGTTCTCGCAGTCGAACAAGTACAGGAACTCGTAGCGGTTTTGGATGAGTTGGCTCGCGTTGGTCATCATTCTTCTCCCGGTTTCCTGTCTTCATTGTCGATTTTGCTGCCGGCGCGAAGCGCGGCCAGTTGCTGGTAGTAGCCGAGGGCAAAGAGCCCCTGTCCTTCAAGGTCCAGCATGCGTGGAGCACTGTCACCCATGCGACTCATGATCTCGGCGATCTGCTGCTCGTACCACCAGGGCAGTCCGCCTTCGAGTTTGCCCAGGTGATTACGTGAGTTAGCGATCAAGCGGCCGAGCGTGAGGCCAGGCGTCTGACTCATGGCCGGGTAATACCGCTGCACGACCCCGGCACCCACGTCGCCAAGCGCCGAGCGTTGCAGCCCGGCAAGCACCGCGAGCAGGCGCCCGCAGTGATACGCCGGTTCCGGATGGTCCGGGTTCAGATGCGGTTTCATGGTTGATGCACCTCCTAAGTTGGAGCGGATGAAGTACGCCTTGATGAGGCCCATGCGGGCATAAAGTCTTGCCAGAAGCAGACCGGTCTCCGAATCCTCGATGGGCTTCGCGGGGGACAGGAGCTTCTTGACGTCGTCGCGCATAAAGAATGCGGGCAGCAACGCGACAATGCGAGCGAGTGTCGCCGGAGGAATCGAGCGTTGATAGTTCAACGCTGCATGCCATAGGCCCGAACGTGCCGCGCCGACAGCCTTGATCCAGTCTGAGTATTTCTGTGCTTGCTTTTTCTCGGTAAGCAAGCAAGTCACAACCGTCTCAAGCTTCGGATCTTGAGCGGGTCGTTCACCAGATACGCTGACAATCTCAAGATCCGAGAACCATCGAACCGCGTTGGTCAGTAGCTCCTCAAAGCTCCCTTCCATCCAGTCCCGGACCATGGCGCGCCCGGTCGAACCAGACAACGTAATCGCATAGAACCGATTGCTTGCCGGAGTTATGCGACTGCCGGCTCGAATCGAGTCGAGCAACGCGCGCGCCTCGGCCAAGGCGCTTGCCGCTCGCTGAGCGTCGGAGAAGAGACCTTCGATCCAGGCGAGTGGATCAAGGACATCTTCAATCGGTGCCTTGTACCAGTGCGCAACTCTTGCACCGGCGAGAACGTGAGACTTCCTCAGCAGGTCGGTCAACCCGTCCGCGTATAGCTTTGCGTTGACCTCACTGACTGCTGCGTTGAGTGCTGCGTTAAGACCATAGGAACAGAAGGCGTCCTTGTCGAAAGTCATGAGCGGCGTCTCAGCGTTGCCGCCAACATCGGACAATCCCTTGACCGGCGCGTGGGTCCTGGCCGGGACGACCAGTTCACCTGTTAGCAGATCCACCACCGCTTCGCTGGCTCCTTGTGTGTGGCCATTCTTGACCGGCTGTGTCTTGTCGCGCGCAAACCACTCCCGCCACCACGCCAATACCGCCGCGTCGGTCAGCGGATCGAACCCGTCGATGCGAAACTTGATCCAGTCGTTCTCGTTCGCGCCCGCTTCGCCAAGTTGCTTGCGCGCCCGCCCCAACTCGGTTTCGTTCTCCAGGAACATTTTCAGGGCTTTCAACGCTGGCAATGACCTCGACGCCTGCGCCGTGAGTTCCGCAAAGAAGGCGTGCCGGCGTTGCGTCGTGTCATCGTCTCGAACGAGAAAGTGCGAGTCCTTGTCCTTGACGTAGAGAAGTGCTGCTTTGATGGTCTCAACGAGGAAGTGAGATCGCTTGCCCTTCCTGCCCGCTCGCATGTTCCGCATTTCTGGGCAGCGCTCGCGAACCTCGCGGCGTTCCCTTCTGTTGCTCAAGGGCACGGCTCCGGAGAATTCACCGCTCGCTGTGAGTTCGATCAACCAACCAAGTGGACGCTCGATGAAACCGGGTTCCGAGTTGGGAAGCGTCGCGCGCGCATAGTCAAGTACTGCGTGCAGCATCAGGGCCTCCTCGCCGGCTTGCGCACACGCGCATCACCGTACAGCGGCACCTCGAGCACGCCGCCGCGTACGTAGGCATCGAACACCGAGATGAACGGTTCGGCCTGTTCGTTTGTCTCGTCAGCCGCCAGATCGAACACGTCGTACAGCATGAAGCCGAGGTGTTGGTCGAACGAAGTCGGAGGGCGCTCTCGTGGCGCGTCTTTCGGCAGGTACTCGAAGAACGCCGGGAACTCGCGGCAGCCGAAGTAGGGTTGCTGGAAGCATTTGCCTGCGGTCGCGCGGCGCACGAACTGCGCGTTGGCCGCGGGTAGTTCGTTGCGAAACGCACTGCGTGCCTCGATACGAGCGCTGATCCGATAGCGCACGTTCTTCAACGCCATCGTCTGCCGCTGCGTGCGGCCCTTCTGGTCGGTGCCGAGCTCGTCCTTGTTGCCGTCGGCCCAGATGGGTTCGGGCGCGGACTTGCCTTCCATCCATGATTTGATCGTCCGTTCGGCCGGCGCCTTGTCCTTGACCTCGTTCCGCCGCAAGGCAATGTAGCGCGGCGGCTCCAACATCTCGATGCGCGTGATCTGCCAGTAGAAGTGCGGGCGCACCACGACTTTGCTGCCGCGTTGTTTGCGTTGGCCGTGCCAGTAGATCGCGTCGAAGACTCCGCGCGCCGCTGATGGCGTAATGACCGGATAAGAGAAACGCTCGACCTTCAGTTCCGGTCGAGTGAAGCAGGCCAGGTCGCCCCATACTTCGAGCGTATGCAGGTCATCGTGCATTGATGTTCCTCAGGCAATCAGGATGCGTTGCGCGTCGGGCAGACGCAGACCCAGCGTGTTGTCATAAAGACAACGCTGCGGGTCATCGGGATGCGGATCGTCGAGCACAAACCACTCGTCGGAGTCGCCGCCGCGGCGGAAGTGGACTTTGAGCAGCCAGGCCCAAACGGGGTGTTCAGGCCGCGGCCGGTAAATGCCGACCGCGAGCGATTGCGCGCGCGTCATCCAGTGACGATCGATTCCCTGCATTGCCTGGTCGCGCAACTTCGCATACTTGTCGAGTCGGTGCGTCCACGGAACGACGACCTGAATCGTGTCCTGATCGATCAACCGGTACAGGCGTGCGATCTCCGGGAAGTCCATCTCGCCGATAGCGCGGGTCAGTTCTAAGTTCTGGCTCTCTGGCTGGCTCAGGTCGAACAGGCGCCGGTAGTAGTCACGAAAGACTGCTGGATCGCGCAGGTCGAGGTCGCCATGTTGGCGGAGCATCGTCCTCGTCAATTCGGTGGCTTGCCAGTACGCAAAGTTCGGGTAGCGGCCACGCCAACGCTCGGGCACCGAAGTTGCGTTGTCTGGGTCGTCCGCCGGATCGAAGACCACCACACGCCCGAGCTCGGGCGCGCGTAGGCGCCCTTCGCGGTTGCATCGTCCCGCGGCTTGTGCAATAGCTTCGAGCGGTCCGAGCGCGCGGTACACGACAGGGAAGTCCAGATCGACGCCGGCCTCGATGCACTGGGTGGAGACCAGGCGGCACGGCGCGCCGCTTGCCAACCGATTGCGAACCTGATCGAGCACCTCGCGCCGATGTGCGGAGCAGAGGTTGGTCGATAGATGAAAGAGATCGTCGCGCTCCATATCAGATCGCATCGCGTCCATCAAAGCGTGGGCATGCTTCTTGAGGTTCACCACGCAGAGAACCTGCCGCATGTCATCCGCGTTCAGTTCGCGTGCGAGCTCGATGAAGTCGCGGCGCACTCCGGGTTGTGGCCATTGCACGTCGAAACGGCGCAAGGCGTCGAACATGCACACGTTGTCCGCCGCAATCTCGCGCGGTGACCAACCCGAGATCGCCAGCTTCGCCACAGCCGCGTGCAGCGTTTCGAACGCGGGTTGCGTGGCTGTCGCGAAAACCACGCTCGTTCGATATTGGTTGGACAGATGCGACAGGGCTGCGAGGGTCGGCACCGCGAGATGCCGGGGCAAGCTCTGGGCTTCGTCGAACAGGATCACCGACTCCGTCAGCCGGTGCAGCTTTCGACATGCGGACGGGCGGTTCGAGAACAATGATTCCAGCAATTGCACGTTGGTGGTCAGCACGATCGGTGCATCCCAGTTCTGGGACAGCAAGCGGCGCTGTCGCTCGTGCGGATTGCTTTGGTCCTGTTCCGAATCGGCGTGTGCCTTCTCTGGGCCGAGCCCGGCGAGACTGTGGTGCTCGAGCAGGTAATGATCTGCGAACCCGTCGAACACGCGGCGATACTCGCCCGCTGTCTGCTCGATGATCGAAAGGAAAGGCACCGCCAGCACGATGCGGCGCAGTCCGTATCGTTGCGCATGTTCAAGGGCGAACTTGAGCATGGCCAGCGTCTTGCCGGAACCGGTGGGCGCGGTCAGCGTGAATACACCCGGCGCGTGTTCTGCGCCGTGCATCGCGTTGCGCCACAACGATTCGCGTACGGCAGCAACGTCGGCTTCGGCTTTCGAGGCGCTGCGGACTGCGCGTTCCATATGCCGGTCAAGCGTGGCCAACGCGTCGGCCAATGCGATCGACGGGCCGGGACCCCGGTAACGCTTGCCGCCAGCGTCGGCCTCGAAGTGGGCTTCCGTATCCAGAAAGTCCGCATCGACCAGGCAAGAGAACAGCAGGCGGACGTCAAGCATCGCGGCGATTGCGTGTCCCGCCGCGCCGGCCTGGTCGAATACGCGGCCGAAGTCGGCCGCAAAGGAGATGCCGTCGGCTTCTGCGCGCTGGCGCAGCCGCGCGAAGTCGGAATCGGTGAGTCGCAATCGCAGCGGGTGATTTGCGGTCAGATTCGCGAGCTTGAGTCGGCGGCGTACGGCTGCCGGGTTTGCTGGCTGCAGGCCGATGTGATGCCCCTCAATTGCGAGCGCTGCGCCCAGCGCGGCAATCGATCGGTCAGTCGCTGCGACATATGCACCCGCCGACCAGTGATCCAGACCGGATTGCTCGCCTCGCAGCCGGGCTTGGAACAGGTCGCCGTACTTGCCGAGGTCGTGCAGCCGCCCTGCTAAGGCCGCTTCAGATGCCCAACGGGACGCGCCCGCCGACTCGCCGGCGATCCTGCCCACCGCGTCAAGGTGGCGCTGGAGCGAATGTGCCTGCCCCTGCGCATTCGCACTGTGGGCGTGGTAGGGCATTGCGAATCTCAATTGAGCCGGTGCCATCGCCATACGCGGCACAATAGCCGCGGTCAGGCTCATTCGACGAGCTTGTTGTTCTGTCGAATACTCGCTTGACCGCCGTCTCTTTCAGTGCCGCTAGGGCCCGATCAGCATTGCAGTCAAGTGAGCGAGTGGCGGCTGCGCCGTCACAACCACCCCGCATAGTCAATGACGAGCGCCGCATCGTCTGAAAACCGCTTCGCCTTGAAGATCTGTGCCGCCTTCGCCTTGCGCGCAACGCCCGGCGTTGCGATCTGATAGTCGATCCGCCAACCGACGTTCTTCGCCCACGCCTGCCCGCGGTTGCTCCACCACGTGTACTGCTCAGGGCGTTTATCCAGACGACGAAAAAACGTCAACCCATCCCTGCTCGTCAAAGAGTCGCGCCCGCTCCAGGCGGATCAGGTCGCATTGACGCGGGCAGTAGCTCCAATGTTGGAGCGCGGACAACGGCAACGGGTCTAGTCGATCATCCATCCGACTGTTAGCATCGACTCGACATTGTCGAGTAGGAGCCTGACATGGCCGCGACCATTGATGAATTGGAGAACAAAGCGCGCGAACTCTCCGTCAAGCAGCGTGGCGAACTGATCTCGCGGTTGCTTGCAACGCTTGAGGGCGAACCCGAAGGCACGCCCGAAGAAATTGCCGCGGCGTGGGACGAAGAGATCAGGCGCCGCGTCGACGACATGGAGGCTGGCCGAACGCAATGGATCGCTGAGGAAGACGTGAAGGCCGCAGGCCGCGCGATCATCGAAGAAGCCCGGGGCAGGTGATCATCAGCTTCAGCACCGCGGCAGACGCCGAGTACCGATCTGCGTTGGCATGGCTGTCCCGAGAAGCGGGCGCACGCGTCGCTGAAGACTTTGACTCAGAGTTCTGGCCCGCCATCGCGCTCCTCAAGAGCCGTCCGCAGATCGGTGCGCCCGCCTTGGGTGCGAGTCGCAGGTTGAATCCGAGGCGGTTCAGATACGCCATCATCATCGACGGCGAAGCCGTCCGGGTGTTGGCTGTGGCGCATCAGCATCGACGACCGGGCTACTGGGCCGGCCGGCGCTGATGCAGCTCAAGCGCGGCACGTACTTCATACGCGCCGCATCAGCGTGACGCCGGCGGGCATACCAGCTTCGTTCACCTTGATCTCGTAGTCGGCAAAGCTGCGAGGCACATCCACTCCTTGCTTGCGTTTGACCTCGACGCGGTCGAACAGCGCGTGTGCATGGGCGTTGCCGAGTTCGGAGTCGTGCTTGAAGACGTACAACCCGCGCGTGGCCATTTTGCCCGCGTGCAGCGGAGCGGTCATGCTCGAACATCTGTTCCAGCGCGGTGAAGAAAAGTTCGAGGTCGTCGTCGGAGAAACCGGTCTGCCTAGCGAGGAACGCGGAGATGAATCCGTCGGTCGAGCCCGTGCTCTCGCGCATCGCGCCGTCGACATTGCGGGTCAAATGAGCTAGGAAGGCCAGCTCCGTCACAACCGCCCCACATAGTCAATGATCAGCGGCGCATGATCTGAAAACCGCTTCGCCTTGAAGATCTGTGCCGTTTTCGCCTTGCGCGCGATTGCCGGCGTTGCGATCTGGTAGTCGATGCGCCACCCGACGTTGTTCGCCCACGCCTGGCCGAAGTTGCTCCACCACGTGTACTGCTCCGGGCGTCTATCCAGACGACGAAACACGTCGACCCAGCCCTGTTCATCAAAGAGCCGCGTCAGCCACGCGCGCTCCTCGGGCAGGAACCCCGAGTTCTTCTGATTCGAACGCCAGTTCCTGAGATCGATTTCCTTGTGCGCGATGTTCACGTCGCCGCAGAAAATCACCTCGCGCCCGCTGTCGAAAAGGCGCTGCAACTGCGGCCAGATGCGGTCGAGGAAACGGAACTTGGCCTGCTGCCGCTCGGGCGATGACGATCCGGAAGGAAAGTAGATCGAAATCACCGTGGCATTCGCAAACTGTGCCTCGACGTAGCGGCCTTCGGCGTCGAATTCGCCATCGCCGAAACCGCACACCAGTTCTCGTGGCTTGCGCTTCGCGTACAACGCGGCGCCGCTGTAGCCTTTTTTCTGCGCGCAATGAAAGTAGCCGAACATGTTGAGCGGAGCGCGCAACGCTTCCGGTACGTCCGCCTCGTGCGCTTTGACCTCCTGCAGGCAGATCACGTCAGCGTCGACGCGCTTGAGCCAGCGGAGCAGTCCCTTGTTCGCGGCGGAGCGCACGCCGTTGACGTTCAGGGTGACTATGCGAAACATGAGTCCTCGACCATTGGGTCAGATCCGAATTTCGGGCGAGCAGCAACGAGCACCAATGCAAGCAGCACGAAATTCGGCTCTGACCCCTCCAATGGATAGCCGAGTTTTCGGTATTGAGGCGCGCGGCCGACTGGTCGAAGATTGCCAACGTATCCTGCGAACCACCGGTGCGGTGGTATTTTTTTGCGCCCTTGCCTTAGCCATGCATCACCTGCGTCAGGAATTCATCGAGTTTGCGCTCGCGAGCGGCGTGCTGTCCTTTGGCGAGTTCACGACCAAGGCGGGTCGCAAGTCGCCATATTTCTTCAACGCCGGTTTGTTCAATCGCGGCGCGACTCTTGCCACGCTCGCGCGATTCTATGCACGAACACTGCTCGCCGCGCGCGATGGCGGCCGCGTGTCGTTCGACATGCTATTTGGTCCTGCCTACAAGGGAATCACGCTGGCGTCCGCGACGGCGATCGCGCTGGCCGAACTCGGGGTCGATGTGCCGTTTGCGTACAACCGCAAGGAAGCGAAAGACCACGGCGAGGGCGGCCGGCTTGTCGGCGCGGCACTCGCCGGGCGCGTTGTGATCGTCGACGACGTGATCACCGACGGCGCAGCCAAGCGCGAATCGGTCGAGCTGATCCGCGCGGCCGGCGCAACGCCGGCGGCGGTGCTGATCGCGCTCGACCGCATGGAACGCACCGGCAATGACGAATCGCTGTCGGCCACCTCTGCCGTCAAGGCGTTTGAACAGGACTTCGGCATTCCGGTCGTTGCGATCGCCGACTTCAACGACTTGATGTCCTACCTCGATTCCGACTCCGAGCGCGCGGCGGATGCACGCCCGTATCGTGCGGCAATGCTGCGTTACCGGGAACGCTATGGCGCTTGATTCGCGTTGGCTGCCGGCGCTGCTGTTCGTGGCGGCGCCGGCGCACGCGCAGCTCTATGTCTGCACAACCGCGGCCGGCAAGACCATCACCGCCGACCGTCCTCCGCTCGAATGCCAGGACCGCCCGGTGCGCGAATTGCGTTCCGACGGTTCGGTGCGGCGGGTGATCGAACCACCGATGACCGCCGAGCAGCGTGCCGCGCGCGACGCCGAGGCCAAGCGGCAAGTCGAAGAGCACGAGCGGCAGCGCAGCCAGATGCGACGCGACCTGTCGCTGCTCGAGACCTACGCGCATGAAAGCGAGATCGAGGCGTCGCGCAACCGTGCGCTGGCCGACCGCCAGGTACTGATCGAACGCGCCAGCAAGCGCATGGACGAGTTGAAACGCGAAAGAAAGAGGCTGGACAACGAAAGCGAGTTCTATACGAAGCGCGAGCTGCCGGAAAAGCTCAAGCGTTCGCTGGCGAACAACAACGAGATGGTGAGCGCCCAGCAGAAATCGATCTCCGATACGCGCGCCGACATGCAGCGCGTCAACGAGCGCTACGATGCCGAGATCAGGCGTTTTCGTGAACTGGTAAAGGCCGGTGCCACGCCGGTGCACCGCAAACCGTCGCCATGAAGGAGCGGTCAATGAAACCTGTCAGGCTGATGACGGCGGCGATTGCGGCCGTTGTCGTGTCGTGTAGCGGCGATTCCGGCACCGGCGTCGGTACCGTGCGCGTGGCGCTCACCGACGCGCCCGCTTGTGGCTTCGATCAAGTCAACATCACCGTCGAGCGCGTGCGCTTCCACCTGAGCGACTCGGCCTCGGAGACGGCGAGCGGCTGGCGTGATTTGCAAGTCAATCCCGCGCGGCGAATCAATTTGCTGAATCTGAACAACGGCGTGCTGGAGGAGCTCGGCCAGATGCCGGTGCCGGCCGGCAGGTACACGCAGATCCGGCTCGTGCTGCGCGCCAATGCCGGCGGCGCGTTCGCCAACTCGGTCAGGCCCATCGGTGCTGCGGAAGTCGCGCTTGATACGCCGAGCGGCGTGCAAAGCGGCATCAAGCTGATCCATCCGTTCACGGTCGAGAGCGGCAGGATGGCCGATGTTCTTCTCGACTTCGATGCCTGCAAATCGGTCGTCGCGCGCGGCAACGGTACGTTCGGTTTGAAGCCGGTCATCGCGGTTGTACCGCGCATCGTTTCCGAGATCGTTGGCGATATCGATCCGGCGCTGGCGGGCGTGCGCGTCAGCGCGCAGATCGGTGGCAATGTGGTGCGGGCAACCTCGCCCGATGCGAACGGCGCGTTCAAGCTTGCTTACCTCAATTCGGCCAGCGCGCCGACAGCTGACGTGCTGATCACGGCCGATGGCCGGGCAAGCGCGGTCGTCAAGTCGGTGCCCGTCGCGGTGAGCGGCACGACCCGCATCAGCACCTCGGCGACGCCGATCACATTGCCAATATCCACCACGCGCACCGCCAGCGGAACGGTGACGCCGGCCGCCGCCGAGCCTGCTGTGCGTGCGATGCAGGCGGTCGGCGCGCTGCCGTTGCTGGAAATTGCCGCGGTCAACACCAACGCAAACGGCGGCTACACGCTCACATTGCCGACCGCGGCGCCGCTGCTGGCCAACTACGCGACGCCGCTACCGCTCGCGTTTAACGCGCAAACCGCGAACGCCGCGCGCTACACGCTCGAAGCGTCGGCGGCTGGCTACATCGCGCAGACCGCGGCCGTCGACCTGACGAATGCAAATGTGACGCAGAATTTTGCGCTGGTGCAGTAGGGCCCGCAACCCTCTCCCCCAACCCCTCTCCCGCTAGGGGAGAGGGGAGATCAGCAGTTTCCTTCGCAGAATTTCGTTGACCTGCTGCGGATTGGCCTTGCCCTTGGTCGCCTTCATCGCCTGACCGACCAGTGCGTTGAACGCTTTGTCCTTGCCGGCCCTGAATTCCTCCACCGATTTCGCGTTCGCGGCGAGCACCTCGTCGATCAACTTTTCGATCGCACCGGCATCGGAGATCTGCTTGAGCCCGCGCGCTTCGATGATGGCGTCGGCCGAGTCGCGTTCGCGATTCCACAGCGCGGCGAATACGTCCTTCGCCGACTTGTTGCTGATGGTGCCGTCGAGCACGCGCCCGATCAGGCCGGCAAGTTGATCGGCGGACACCGGTGCCGCGTCGACCGCGATCCCATCTTCGTGTACGCGCGCCAGAAACTCGCCCATCACCCAGTTGGACGCGATTTTCTTGTCGTCAACGGCGCGCGCTACGGCTTCGAAGTAGTCGGCCAACGCCTTGCTCGCGGTAAGTGCCTGCGCGTCGTACTCCGGCAGCGCATAGTCGCGCACAAAGCGCGCGCGCTTTGCCGCGGGCAGCTCGGGTAGTTCGGATCTGACGCGATCTATCCAATCCTGTTCGATCGCCAGCGGCAGCAGATCGGGGTCGGGGAAGTAGCGGTAGTCCATCGCGTCTTCTTTGCTGCGCATCGACCGCGTCTCGCCGCGCTCGGGATCGAAAAGTCGCGTTTCCTGCACAACCGTGCCACTGTCTTCGATCAACTCGATCTGGCGCCGGACTTCGTAGTCGATCGCCTGCTGCAGAAAACGGAAGCTGTTCAGGTTCTTGATCTCGACCCGCGTGCCGAACGCGGACTCGCCGGCCGGACGCACCGAGACGTTGGCGTCGCAACGGAAGCTGCCCTCCTGCATGTTGCCGTCGCAGATATCGAGCCACATCACGAGCGCGTGCAACGTCTTTGCATAAGCGATAGCTTCGGCGCTCGAACGCATGTCCGGTTCGGAAACGATTTCCAAGAGCGGTGTGCCGGCGCGATTCAGATCGATCCCGCTCTTTCCTTGAAAGTCCTCATGCAGTGACTTGCCGGCGTCTTCTTCCAGATGCGCACGCGTTAACCGCACCGTCTTTCTTTCGCCGTCGATAGCGAAGCTGATCGACCCGCCTTGCACGACCGGTATTTCGTACTGGCTGATCTGATAGCCCTTCGGCAGATCGGGATAAAAGTAGTTCTTGCGCGCGAACACGCTGCGCGGTGCGATCGTCGCGCCGACGGCTAGGCCGAAGCGGATCGCCTTTTCGACCGCCGCGCGATTCAGCACCGGCAGCACGCCGGGCAATGCGAGGTCGATCGCGCTTGCCTGCGTGTTGGGCGCGGCGCCGAATGCCGTCGCGGTGCCGGAGAAAATCTTGCTCGCCGTCGCGAGCTGCGTATGGCTCTCCAGCCCGATGACGGTTTCCCATTTCATAGCGCCGACCGTTTGAACACAAAGTGTTCCTCGCGCGTGTTGCCGCCGCGCGTGAACGCGAGCCAGATCTGCAAACCGTCAGCGCTGCGGCGAAACGTCAGGCCGTCGAAGCGCAGTTCGTCGCGACCGGCCGAGATAAAGCGGAAGTCGATCGAGCGGTCCTTCTCTTCCCAGCCGACGAACGCGGGCGTGAAATGTTTGATCCGCAGGATCAGCGAACCGTCGATTTCCGCAATCGTCATGAACTCGGAGAAGGAGAGCTTGCCGTCTTTCTGTAACCGGAAGACGCCGTGCATCGCTCCGTCGCGCGGCGGTAGCCACACCTCATCCACTTCGCCGCCGAGGCCCGTGCCGGTCCATGAACCGACGAGCCACGCGGCGTCCGCGACCTTCGCCGCCGGACGCGTTGCTTCTTTCGGCAGGCGCCACGTATTGGACGTTACCTGTGCGGCCGTGGCGGCATCCTCTGCCGCGACCGCGCCCGCGAGAAGTGAGAGAAAGAGAATCACCGTCAGCGCAATGGCTTTCATTTCAATACCCCTCCGGAACGCGCCGATGCCAGTCGGTCGCCTGCTGATATGCATGGGCGATGCCGAGCATCTTCGCTTCCTCAAAATAGTTCGTCATCAATTGCAGTCCTACCGGCCTTCCCTTCTTACCGAAGCCGCACGGAATGCTCATGCTCGGAATACCCGCAAGCGATCCCGGCACGGTGTACAGATCGGCCAGATACATCGCCACCGGATCGGACGCCTTCTCCCCAAAGCCGAACGCGACGCTGGTAGTGACGGGACTGGCGATCACGTCGCACTGCGTAAAGGCGCGCTGGAAATCGTCCGCGATCAGACGGCGCACTTTCATCGCCTTGATGAAGTAGGCGTCGTAGTAACCGTGGCTCAACACGTACGTGCCGACGAGGATGCGCCGCTTCGGTTCGGCGCCAAAACCCTCCGAGCGCGACTTCTTGATCATGTCCGGAAGCCCCGCGAAGTCGGCCGCGCGATGGCCGTAGCGCACGCCGTCGAAACGCGCGAGGTTGCTGGACGCTTCCGCCGGCGCGATCACGTAGTACACGGGTATGCCGAGTTCGGCGTTCGGCAGCGATATGTCGACAAGTTGCGCGCCGAGTTTTTCGTATTCGGTGAGCGCCGCGCGCACCGCGACCGCGACATCGTCCTGCAAGCCGGCGCCGAAGAATTCCTCCGGCACTCCGATGCGCAAATCTTTGACGCCATCATTGAGCGAACGCGTGAAGTCTTCGCGCGGCCGTTCGAGGCTGGTGGAATCCTTCGGGTCGAAGCCCAGCATCGCGCCGAACACCAGCGCGCAATCCTCGGCGGACCGCGTCATCAGTCCGGCGGTATCCAGCGACGAAGCGAAGGCGATCATTCCCCAGCGCGACGGCCGGCCATAGGTGGGCTTGGTGCCGGTGACTCCGGTAAACGCCGCCGGTTCGCGGATCGATCCTCCGGTGTCGGTAGCCGTGGCCACCGGAGCGATGCGCGCGGCGACCGCGCTTGACGATCCGCCCGATGATCCGCCCGGCACGGCGGTCTTGTCCCACGGGTTCAGCACGTTGCCGTACGCGCTGTTCTCATTGCTCGAGCCCATCGCAAACTCGTCGCAGTTGAGTTTGCCGAGGCAAACCATGCCGGCCTCCTTGAGGTTGGCGACGACGGTGGCGTCAAATGGACTCATGTAGCCCTTGAGGATCTTGCTCGATGCGGTCGAACACCAGTCGCGAGTGACAAAGATGTCCTTGTGCGCAATCGGCACGCCGAGCAGCGGCCCGGTTTCACCGCGCGCGCGCCGCTCGTCCGCCGCCCGCGCCTGCGCCAATGTGACCTCGGGGCGTACGTCGAGGAAGGCGTTCAGATCCTTGTGCGCATCGATGCGCTTCAGAAACAACTGGGCAAGTTCGACCGCCGAAACGTCCTTCGCCTCAAGCAGCCGACCCAGTTCGGCGACTGTGGCATGCGACAGTTCGCTCATGCGAGGGTCCCGCTCGAACCTCGAACCTCGAACCTCGAACCTCGCTTCACTCGATCACCCGTGGCACCAGAAACAACCCATCCGCCTGGTCCGGCGCGTTCTTCATGTTCTCATCGCGCTGATCCGACTCGGTCACCACGTCGTCGCGCAGCCGTTGCCGGCCCCCGAGCGGATGCGCCATCGGCTCCACGCCATCGGTGTTGACGCGCTGCATCTGCTCGATCATCGCGAAGATGTCGTTTAGCTGCGCGAGCGTCGCTTGTGTCTGCTCGGCAGTGATTTCGATGCGCGCCAGATGCGCGATTCGGCGGACGTCGGCTGCAGTGAGCATCGGGAGGATTGAGGATTGAGGAATGAGTGGGCCGAAGCAATCAACGGATTAGTCCGGAAATCCAGCCTACAGAAAGGAAAATACAACGGTTTGCGGCGTATTATCGCCAGCGCTTTTTCGCAGGTAGCGGCGCTCGCGTACGGCAACGCAAACCTTACTCAATCCTCGATCCTCAATCCTCGATCCTGCAATGTTCGGATTCCTGCGCAGTTATTTCTCCAGCGACCTCGCGATCGACCTGGGCACGGCCAACACGCTGATCTATGTGCGCGGCAAGGGCATCGTGCTCGACGAACCGTCGGTCGTTGCCATCCACCAAGAAGGCGGCCCCAACGGCAAACGCACGATTCGCGCGGTGGGCCGCGAAGCCAAGCAGATGCTCGGCAAGGTGCCCGGCAACATCGAGGCGATTCGCCCGATGAAGGACGGCGTGATCGCCGACTTCACGGTCACCGAGCAGATGCTGAAGCAGTTCATCAAGATCGTGCATCCGTCGAGCCTGCTCGCCCCGAGTCCGCGCATCATCATCTGCGTGCCGTGCGGATCGACGCAGGTGGAGCGACGCGCGATCAAGGAGTCGGCCGAAGCGGCGGGCGCGAGCCAGGTGTTCCTGATCGAAGAGCCGATGGCGGCGGCAATCGGCGCCGGACTGCCGGTCTCCGAGGCATCGGGCTCGATGATCGTCGACGTGGGCGGCGGCACCACCGAGGTCGGCATCATTTCGCTCGGTGGCATGGTGTATGCGGGCAGCGTACGTGTAGGCGGCGACAAGTTCGACGAAGCGATAATCAACTACATCCGCCGCAACTACGGCATGCTGATCGGCGAGCCGACGGCGGAGTCCATTAAGAAGCAGATCGGCTCGGCCTTCCCCGGCTCCGAGGTCAAGGAGATGGAAGTCAAGGGCCGCAATCTGTCGGAAGGCATTCCGCGCAGCTTCACAATTTCGAGCAACGAGATTCTGGAAGCGCTGACCGACCCGCTGAACCAGATCGTCAGTGCCGTGAAAATCGCACTGGAGCAGACGCCTCCCGAACTGGGCGCCGACATCGCCGACCGCGGCATGATGGTTGCCGGCGGCGGCGCGCTGCTGCGCGACATCGATCGCTTGCTGATGGAAGAAACCGGTCTGCCCGTGGTCATCGCCGAGGATCCGTTGACATGCGTGGTGCGCGGCTGCGGCATCGCGCTCGAGCGGATGGATAAGCTCGGCGCGATCTTCACGACGGGCTAATACGGTTAGATATGGTTGGGGACAGAGCGCTGCGCGGTCTGTCCCCAAGCGGTCAGCGATGGAATACGGCCCTCCGCCACTCTTTAACCAGGGCGTATCGGCGCGCGCGCGCCTGGCGTTTTTTTCTTTTCTCGCGGTGGCGCTGATCGTCGTCGATTCGCGCGCGGGCCTGCTCGAGACGATCCGTGTCGGTGTTGGCGTTGTGCTCTATCCGCTGGAGCAGCTGATGCTGCTGCCGCGCGACGTATCGGGCCGCGTAATTGATTTCTTCAGCACCGTCAGCCTGCTGCAAAAGGAGAACGAACAACTGCGGCGCGCCGCCGTCGAACGCGCGCAGCAATTAGCACAGGCACAAACGCTCGACATGGAGAACGAGCGGCTGCGCAAGCTGCTGGGCGCGCGCGAACGCCTGGGCAACAACGCGCAACTGGCGCAGATACTGTACGAATCGCGCGACCGGTTCTCTCGCAAGCTGGTGCTGGACCGCGGCGGCCAGTCCGATATCGTGGCCGGCAGCCCGGTGCTCGACGAGACCGGCGTCGTCGGTCAGGTGACGCGCGTTTTTCCGCTGACCGCCGAAGTCACGCTGCTGACCGACAAGGATCAGACCATTCCGGTGCAGGTCATGCGCAACGGCCTGCGCGGCGTGGCGTACGGGGGAATCGAGTCCGGCACCATGGAGTTGCGTTTCTTGGCGTCGAACGCCGACATCGTCAACGGCGATTTGCTGGTCACGTCCGGCATCGACGCGGTGTATCCGTCCGGACTGCCGGTCGCCACGGTCAGAAGCGTTGAACGCACGGCCAAGGACCAGTTCGCGCGCGTCGTGCTGGCGCCGGTAGCCGGTGTGCACAGCCATGCGCATCTGCTGGTGCTGCAACTGGATCGCAGCCAGATTCCGCCGCGTCCAGAAGAGCGCAAACGCGAGGCCGAAGCACGTAAGGGGTCGCGCAAATGAAACCCGCGTGGCTCGCGTCTTTGCTGGGCGTGTTCGCAATGCGACCTGCGCGCCCGGCCGAGCCGGTGGAACTTGCGAGCACCGCCGCGCAGGGCGCAGCGCGTGGTTACACCCCCAAACTGCTGCTGAGCCCGGTCAATCCGCTCTTCATCTGGTTCTCGCTGCTGATCACGCTGCTCGCCAACTTTCTGCCCTGGGGCAAGACGCCTTTCGTTCCCGACTTTCTCGCGCTCGCGCTCGTTTTCTGGAATGTGCATCAGCCGCGTCGTGCCGGAATTGGCGCGGCGTTTGTTTTCGGCTTGCTGATGGACGTGCACGACGGCGCGCTGTTCGGCGAACACGCCCTCGCCTATACGCTGCTCTCCTATGGCGCCATCTCGTTGCACCGGCGCATCCTGTGGTTTCCGCTGGGCTCGCAGATGTTGTATGTGCTGCCGCTGTTGCTGGTGGCGCAGTTCGCGTCGATGCTGATTCGATTGTGGGTTGGCGGGGCGTTTCCGGGCTGGATGTTTTTTGCCGAAAGCGGGATCGGTGCTCTGCTATGGCCGTTCGCGTCGTGGCTGCTGCTGGCACCGCAGCGGCGGTCGGTGGAGCGCGGTGAAGCGAGGCCTTTGTGAGAGGGCCGCTACGTCAGTTAGATATGGTTAGATATGGAGGGGTCAGAGCCCATTCTTCGACTGTGCGTGTTGCGCTTCGAAGCGAAGTCGTCCGCCGAAAAGGGGGTCTGACCCCTAGAGACTTCCATGACCCCTAGAGACTTCCATACACCGCGCTCTCGAACTCACCCAGCACAGCGATCACTTTCGCATCGAAGAACGGCAGTATCTGCGTCATGAAAACACCGGTCACGCCGCGCTTCGGATCGATCCAGAAGTAGCTGTTGGCGAGCCCGGCCCAGTTAAGGCTGTCGGGCGCGCGGCCCTGCGGCGTGGCCTGGGCGCTGATCATGAACGTCAGGCCCCACTTGGCGGCACCGTGCGCGGTCAGGTTCACGTCGTTCGAAATGGGCGGTATCGCCGTTTTCATATCGGCCACGTTGGCGTTGCCTATCTGATTGATCGCCATCGACTGCACTGTCTCCGGTTTCAGCACCTGCGTACCGTTGTAGCTGCCCCGATTCAGAATCATCAGCGTGAACTTCATGTAGTCCTGCACGGTGCCGTACAAACCACCACCGCCCATTTCGAATTCGGGGTCCTGCGGCACCTCGAAGGCCATCGGCGCGAACTGGTCGTCTGCACCGCGTGCATGAATGGTCGCCAGCCGAGTGCGCTGCGACGGCGTCAACTTGAACGACGTGCTCGTCATGCCGAGCGGTGCGAAGATGTGCTGCTCCATGTAGGCCCCGAGTCTTTGACCGCTCACGGCTTCGATCATCTTGCCGGCCCAGTCAATGCCGATGCCGTATTCCCAGCGCTCGCCGGGGTCGAACAACAACGGTGTCGTGAGCGCCTTGTTCTGGCAACTGATGATGCCGGGCGTATCGGTCGCGGCCTGGTACTTGCACATGTCGGCGCTCCACATGTCGTAAGTGAAGCCCGACGTGTGGGTCAGCAGATGTCGCAACGTGATCGGCCGGAGCGGCGCGCGCAGCTGCGGCCGGCCGGCGGCGTCGAAGCCTTCGAGTACCTGCGTGCGATTCAATTCCGGCAGCACGTCGGCGGCGGGCGCATCAAGGCTCAGCGTGCCGCGTTCGACCTCGCGCATCGCTGCGGCGCCGGTGATCGCCTTCGTCATCGATGCGATCCAGCCGACGGTGTCGATCGTCATCGGAGCGCTCTTTCCGAGTTCCCGCCGGCCGAAGGCTCCTTCGTAGATGACCTTGCCTTCGAAAGACGCGGCCGCTGCCACGCCCGGTACGTCCTGCGCCTTTGCCGCGCGCGCTAACACGTGATCGATCCCCTGAGTTTTCGCCATTGTTGTCTCCTTGGCGGTTCAAACCGGCGGAAAGCTTATGCGCGCGCCGCGGAACCGACAACGACAAGAACGCGCGCGGTGTTACGGCGCGAGTAGGATTTCCGCATGAGGAGACGGCGATGACGCATACACAGCCCCGCTGGACGCTCGGCACCCTGCTGCCCGACGCGCTCGCTCAATTCGGAGATCGCACCGTTCTTGTTTTCCAGGAGCGCGAGTTCGGTTTGCGCGAACTCGACGCGCTGTCCAATCGCGTGGCCGGCGGCCTGCAGCAACTGGGCATCGGACGGGGCGACCGCGTAACGCTTTATTCCGGCAATTGCTGGGAGTGGATCGTCGCCTACTACGGGATTCACAAACTTGGCGCAGTGGCCAACCCGATCAATGTGATGTTTACCCCGGCCGAGGTCGCCTACGTGACCAACGATTGCGGCGCGAAAGCGGTGCTGGCTTCCGCGGACAAAGGCGCCGCTCTGATCGCGCTGCGCGACAAGACGCCGCTCGAGCACATCGTGCTGTTTGGCGATGAGGCGCCGGGCGCGATCCGTTTCCAGCAACTGCTCGACGCGGGCTCACCCGACTTCGACCCGGTGGCGGCCGAACCCGGCAGTCTTTCAACCATCGGCTACACGTCGGGGACGACCGGATATCCGAAGGGCGCGATGCTCTCGCATCGCAACGTGCTGATGTCGACCGCGCTGACCGCGACGATGCACGTGCGCACGGCGGCTGACACGGTCGTCACCGCGCTGCCGTGTTTCCACGTCTACGGCAACATCGTGATGAACGGCGCGTTCCGTTACGGCATGAAGCTCGTGCTGTTTCCGAAGTTCGCGGAACGCGACGTGCTGGAGGCGATCCAGAAGTATCGCGCCACGATGCTCGAAGGCGTGCCGACGATGTTCATGTATCTGCTCGCGTATCCGGAGCGCCAGCGCTACGACATCTCGTCGCTGCGCAAATGCACGGTCGGCGGACAGACGATGCCGGTTGCCAAGATGCGCGAGTTCGAGGCTTGGAGCGGCGCGCCGCTGCTGGAACTATGGGGCATGACCGAACTGGGCGGCGCGGCAACAACGCATGCCGCGTACGGCGAGAACCGCCATGGATCGATCGGCGTGGCGCTGCCGGGAACCGAGATGCGTATTGCCGCGGTCGATGATGCGTCGCGCACGATGGCGGTCGATGAAGTGGGCGAACTGATGGCGCGCGGCCCACTGGTCATGCTCGGCTACTACGGCAACGAGGCGGGCACGCGCAGGGCGATCGAGCGCGACGGCTGGATGCATACCGGCGACCTCGGAAAAATGGACCGCGACGGTTTCATCTTCATCGTCGACCGCAAGAACGACCTGATCATCACCAGCGGCTTCAACGTTTATCCGGCTGAAATCGAACGGGTGATCGCCGCGCATCCCGCCGTGGCGATGGTTGCGGTCGGACGCAAGCCCGATGAGTTGAAAGGCGAAATAGCCAAAGCGTACGTGGTGCTGAAGCCAGGCGCGCAGGCGACCGAAGCGGAGATCATCGCGTTCTGTCGCGAGCAACTTGCCGCGTACAAGGTGCCGCGCGCGGTGCAATTTGTCGCCGATCTGCCAAAGACGAGCACCGGCAAGATCATGCGGCGGGAGCTGCATACGCTCGATCAGTGACCCATCCCACAGAGAGGCTGTTAGCGCGTCCTTGTGAAAATTCGCCACGTACCGGCTAATATTCCGCCGTGTACTGGCGATTCATTGACCGCAAGCTGCGTGCCGCGCTCGACGACACGCGAGTCGTGCTGCTGGCCGGGGCGCGCCAAACCGGCAAGAGCACGCTCGCGCAGGCGATCGCGGCGGAGCGTGGCGGTCAGTACGTGACTTTGGACGATCCGGCGGCGGCCGGCCTGGCGCGCGCCGATGCGACAGCGCTGGTGCGTTCGGCGGGCGACTTCCTGGTCATCGATGAGGTACAGCACGCGCCGCAACTCTTCCCTGCGCTCAAGATGGAGGTCGACCGCGACCGGCGCGCCGGGCGTTTCCTGTTGACCGGCTCGGCCAATGTGCTGTTGCTGCCGCGGATATCCGAGTCGCTCGCCGGCCGGATCGAAATCATGACGCTGGACCCGTTGTCGCAAGTCGAGTTGCAGACGGAAGCGAATGCCGCGCCGCCGTCCGCTGAGGCGAGCTTCGTCGCTTCTCTGTTCGATGAAAGCGAATGGCGTCTCGCGACACTGCCGGTCGATCGCATCGACATCTGCCGCCGCGTGCTGGCGGGTGGCTTTCCGGAGGCCGTCGCTCGCCCCACGGGCGAGCGACGCGACGCCTGGTTTCGCAGCTACGTGACGAGCCTTCTGCAGCGCGACGTGCGCGACCTCGCCAACATCGAGGGGCTGACCGATATGCCGCGCCTGCTCGCACTGCTCGCCGCGCGGGCTACGGCGCTGCTGAACATGTCGGAGGTGTCGCGAGCGTGCGGGCTCGCACATTCGACACTGCGGCGCTACCTGGCGCTGCTCGAGGCGGCGTTCGTCCTGCGGCCGCTGCCGGCATGGTCGGTGAATATCGGCAAGCGACTGGTGAAGGCACCCAAGGTTCATCTGCTCGATGCGGGGTTGACGGCACATTTGCAGGGTCACGGCGACCCCGCGGCGTTGGCCGCGTCGCCCGCCATTGGGCCGCTGCTGGAAACCTTCGTGCTGCAGGAAGTGCGGCATCAGATTGGAACGGGCAAGGGCAGTGCCGCGCCGTACCACTTTCGATCCGTGACCGGGCAGGAAGTCGACATCGTGATCGAAGGGTCGGGCCGTCGCATTGCCGGGCTGGAAGTCAAGGCCGCGGCGACGCTCGCCCGCAGCGATATTGCCGGAATGCAAACGCTCGCAGATGCGGCGGGCGCAAAGTTCACGCGCGGCGCGGTGCTCTATCTCGGCGAGAAGCAAATGCCGTTGGCGGACAAGATCTGGGCGGTTCCTGTCTCCGCGCTGTGGCATCGGGGGCCGCGGCGGGTCGGCTTGGCACGGCGATGAGCATCGTCGCCCCGCCGCGCGCAGCGCCGCGCTGATCTCGCCCTCCCCCGCGTGCCGGGGGCGGAGGCGGGGTTTCGCAACGCGCGAGCGTTGCGCCGTCGGAGCGACGCGCGCCTGCAAGCGCGCGGCTCCGTTGCGGTGGGGGCGAACCCGCGGAAGCCCACAGATGCTGTGCCGCATACGCCCGCCACGGCCGCCAGCTCTCGGCGCGCGCAAGCAGTTCACGCGCGCCGGGCCGATTCCCGCTGGAATCCGCCAGTGCGCGCATCAATCCGATATCGGCGGCGGGAAAGGCGTCCGGCTCGCGCAGTTCGCGCAGCGCGATGTACTGCGCGGTCCACTCGCCTACTCCGTCAAGTCCGCGCAATTGGGCGATCGCTTCGTCGAGATTGCGACGCGCGCCGAGGATCTGCGGATCAGCCGCGACCGCGGCAGCCACCGACGAAATCGCGCGCGCGCGTGTCGCCGGCATTCCCAGTGCAGATAGATCCGCTGCCGCCAGTCGTCGTGGTTGGGGAAACGTGTGTGTCAGCCCGTCGGTCGCGCCGGCGATCGGCACGCCGTATTTCGCAACGACCTTGCCGGCAAGTCCAATCGCCGCGGCCACGGTGATCTGTTGGCCGAGGATCGCGCGCACCGCCAGTTCGAAGCCGTCCCACGCCCCCGGCACGCGCAATCCGGGCCGGGCCGCAACAAGCGGCGCGAGCACCGGATCGTTCGCCAGGTGAGCGCCGATGGCGAGCGGATCGCACGCGAGATCGAATACCCGCCGCAACCGAGCGATGATGACTGGCAGCGCCGCAAGCTTCGGAAAACGGATCGTCGCGGCGAGTGCGTTGCGCTCGGCCGGTCGCACCGTGACGGTTCCCTGCACGCCGCCGATCTCGATCGTTCGCGCATAGGTTTCACCCGCAACGACCTCAATTCCGGGAATTGCGCGCTTCTCCAGATACGAAAACATCGACGGCCAGTCGTACGGCGGCCGGTAGCGCAACAGGATCGACACGTCTCCTCTGGCTGCAGGTATAGGTTCAGTCCAGCGCAAAGCGCCGGGCGGGCGATTGAATAGCTGCCGAAACGTCTCGTTGAAACGCCGCACGCTGCCGAAACCCGCGGCCAGGGCGATGTGGGTCATCGGCAGGGACGTTTCGTGTATCAGCTGCTTGGCCAGCAAGATGCGGCGCGTCTGCGCAACGGCGACCGGCGAGGCGCCGAGATGCTGGTCGAAGAGACGCCGCAACTGTCGATCGCCGACACCGAGCCGTGCCGCGAGCGCTTCGACGTCGGCGGTGTCGCGCGCACCCATCTCGATCAGCGAAAGCGCTCGCGCAACGGTGTTTGACGTCCCGTTCCAGGCGGCGAGATCGGGCGCGGTTTCGGGACGACAACGCAGGCAGGGACGGAACCCCGCCTGTTGCGCTGCTGCCGCCGATGGAAAGAACACGACGTTCTCGCGTTTCGGCGTGCGCGCCGGACAGATCGGACGGCAGTAGATTCCGGTAGTTTTGACGCCGGTGAAAAGCCGTCCGTCGAAACGCGGGTCGCGCGTGCAGATGGCGCGATAGCAGGCGTGGTGATCAAGGTCCATGGCGCATGATCGCGCTGATCGCGTCCGGCGTCTGGCGGTTTTCGGACGGGATCATGAACCGCCTCGTCGCAGGCCGGGACCCAATTAGGCCCCGGCCGCAGCCTGCCCCGGCAGGACCTAAGCCGGGGCCGGGGCGACGAAGAACCGCTTTAGGAGAAACACATGACCGCAACCCAAAACGACAAGGCCACCCGCTTCAAGGCGCTGCATGAGGGACCGCGCGCTTTCGTCATCGCCAATGCGTGGGATGCAGGTTCGGCGCGCGTGCTCGCCGCACTCGGCTTTTCCTCGCTGGCAACATCGAGCGGCGCTTCGGCCGGAACGCTGGGCCGTCGCGACGGAATGGTCACGCGCGACGAAGCGCTTGCACAGGCGCGCGCGATCGTCGAGGCGACCGACGTTCCCGTGTCTGCCGATCTGGAAAAAGGATTTGGCGATTCTCCGGCCGCTGTGGCCGACACAATCCGCCTTGCGGCCGAGGTGGGTCTTGCCGGCGGATCGATTGAAGATGCAACCGGCAACAAGGACAGACCACTGTATGACATCGGTCAAGCGACGGAGCGCGTGGCGGCGGCGGTGCAGGCGGCGCGATCGCTTCCGTTCCCGTTTACCTTGACCGCGCGCACGGAGAATTTCCTTTGGGGCAATCCCGACCTCGACGACACGATCAGGCGTTTGCAGGCGTTCGAGCGGGCGGGCGCCGACGTGCTGTTCGCGCCGGGGTTGCCCGACCTCGCCTCGGTGCGTGC
>Ga0187892_10004496_pt1 | contig 23313 bp, 22 predicted proteins | sample MA1701073metaG_FD_139345 | JGI IMG/M metagenome (GOLD analysis project Ga0187892, IMG submission 139345) | Bio-ooze microbial communities from a basaltic lava cave in the Kipuka Kanohina Cave System on the Island of Hawaii, USA - MA170107-3 metaG ... | reverse complement strand
CTTCCTGCGCCAGGCAGCCGCCGTGGCGCCAGCGCCCCGGCCGTGCGGACTGCGCCTGCTCGGACCGGCGCCGGCGGCGATGGAGCGGCGTGCCGGGCGATACCGCCAGCAGCTTCTGGTCGAAGCGCCGGCGCGCGCGAGCTTGCAGGGTTTCCTCGGCGACTGGCTGCCGCGCATCGCGGAACTCTCCGCGCCGCGCTCATTGCGCTGGTCGGTGGACGTCGATCCGATCGAGGTCGACTGATAGACTTGCCGCCTTGAAAATCCAGATCGAAAAGCTCGTCGGCGACGCGCTCGCGGCGCTGCCATCCAGCACGCTGGGCGGCGCTTCGGTGCCCGCGCCGGAAGTCGAGCACAGCCGCGACCCGGCGCACGGCGACTACGCGACCGGCGTCGCGATGCGCCTCGCGAAGGCCGCGCGCGCGAACCCGCGTGCGCTCGCGCAGGCGATCATCGCGGCGCTGCCCGCGAATAAGCTGATCGCGAAGGCCGAGATCGCGGGACCCGGATTCATCAACTTCTTCCTCACGCCCGCCGCCTGGCAGGGCGAGATCGCGCGCGTGCACGCAGCCGGCGCGTCCTTCGGGCGCAGCCTCGCGGGCAGCGGGCGGCGCGCGATCGTCGAGTTCGTCTCGGCGAACCCGACCGGGCCGCTGCATGTCGGGCATGGACGGCATGCGGCCTACGGCGCGACGGTCGCGAGCCTGCTCGAGGCCGACGGCTGGCGCGTGCATCGCGAGTACTACGTCAACGACGCCGGCCGGCAGATGGACATACTCGCCGTGTCCGTCTGGTTGCGCTATCTCGAGGTCTGCGGCGAGACCGTCCGCTTCCCGGCCGACGGTTACCGCGGCGCCTACGTACGCCCGATCGCGGAACGGCTGCGCACCCGGCATGGCGATGCGTTGCGACGTCCCGCCGCCGAGCTGCAACGCGGACTGCCGCCGGACGAGGCCGAAGGCGGCGACAAGGACCGCCACGTGGACGCCGTGATCGCGCGCGCCAAGGAACTCCTCGACGCGCGGTTCCGCACCGTTTTCGAGGCCGCCCTCGCCGAGATCCTCGCCGACATCCGCGGCGACCTCGAGGAGTTCGGTGTGCACTTCGACCGCTGGTACTCCGAGCAGGACCTCGGCGACGGCCGCGACGGCGGGCCCATCGCACGCGCGCTCGCGCGCCTCTCCGGACGCGGCCAGGTGTTCGAGCAGGAGGGCGCGGTTTGGTTCCGTGCCACCGCCTTCGGCGACGAGAAGGACCGCGTGGTGGTGCGGGCCAACGGGCAGAAGACCTATTTCGCCTCGGACATCGCCTACCATCTCGACAAGCGCGAGCGCGGCTTCGAGCTCCTGGTCACGATCCTCGGTGCCGACCACCACGGCTACGTCGCGCGCGTGCGCGCGGGCCTCGCCGCGATGGGCGAGCCGCCGGAATCGCTCGAGGTGCCGATGATTCAGTTCGTCAGCCTGTTCCGCGGCGGCGAGAAAGTGCCGATGGGCAAGCGCGAGGCCCGGTTCGTCACGCTGCGCGAACTGCGCGGAGAAGTCGGCAACGACGCGGCGCGCTTCTTCTACGTCATGCGCTCGCACGACCAGCATCTCGACTTCGACCTCGAGCTCGCCAAGTCGCGCAGCAACGACAACCCGGTCTATTACGTCCAGTATGCGCACGCGCGCATTGCCAGCGTGCTCAAGCAGGCCGGCGAGCGCGGCCTGGCCTTCGACCGTGCGGCCGGGCTCGCCTCGCTCGCGCGCCTCGCCGACCCGCAGGAGCAGGCGCTGATGCGCGAGATCGCGCGCTGGCCGGATGCGCTGGCGCTCGCCGCCCGCATGCGCGCACCGCACCTGGTCGTGAACTACCTGCGCGAGCTCGCGACCGCGTTCCACGCTTGTTATACCGCCGTGCCTTTCATCGTGGATGACGCGGCGTTACGCAACGCGCGTCTCGCGCTGGTCACCGCCGCGCAGCAGGTGCTGAAGAACGCGCTCGCGATCGTGGGTGTGTCGGCGCCGGAATCCATGTGATGGTTGCGCACGATTACAAGCGCACGCGCGCGCGGCGCGAACCCTTCTCGGGCTGGGCCGGGCTCGTGATCGGGCTTGCTGTGGGATTCGGTGCCGGGCTCGCGCTCTATTTCTTCGACCCGCGCGCGCCCGCCGAGCCCGCGTCGGGCACGCCTCGCAGCGCCGGGCAGCCGGCCACCGGCGAGGCGCCCGGCCGGGAGGAAGCGGAACGCTTCGACTTCTACGAGATGCTGCCGAACTTCGAGGTCGTCGTCCCCGAGCGCGAAGCCGCGGTGCCGCGCAATGCGCCGGCTGTGGCGGTGGAAAAGTCAGGCTCGTATGTATTGCAGGTCGGCTCCTACAGGCGCTTCGAAGAGGCCGATCGCGTGCGGGCTCAGCTCGCGCTCCAGAACATCGAAGCAAAAGTCCAGCGTGTGTCGATCGACAACGACACGTGGCACCGCGTCCGCGTCGGCCCGATCGCCGACCTCCGCGAACTGAATCGCATCCGCGACCGCTTGCGGGAAGCCGATCTGGATGTTCTCGTCATTCGCGTCGGGGACTGATCAGGCGGTTCGCCGATGCTCCGCGCTCAGCCAGCCGAGTGGCGAGCGAGCCAGCTCGGCTGGCTGCGCACGCGGAGCAGCTGCGGACTTTCTGCTCAGTCCTCGGTGATCTGACGGAAATCGACTCCGAGCGAGCGCAACTTGCGGTACAGATGCGTGCGCTCCATGCCAACGCGTTTTGCCAGCAAGCCGACCTTACCGCCGCACAGCATCAACTGTTGCAGGAGATAGGCGCGTTCGAATTGCTCGCGCGCCTCGCGCAGCGGCAGCGCCAGCAGATCCTGCTTGACCAACGGCTCGCCCGCCGCCTGCTGCGTGACCAGCTGCTGTTCGATCTCGTCGAGGCCGATGTCCTCGGGACCGCCGATGATGAGCACGCGCTGTACCAGGTTGCGCAGCTCGCGCACGTTGCCGGGCCAGGGATAGTTGCGCAGACGGTTCTGCGCGGCGACCGAGAAGCGGCGGAACGGCATCCCTTCCTCGTCCACCAGCCGGTCCACGTAGTGGCGCAGCAGGTCCGGCACGTCCTCCGCGTATTCGCGCAGCGGCGGGATGCGGATCGAGATCACCTCGAGATGCGCGAGCAGCTCGCGCCGCAACGGCGAGGCCGGCCCGTCGAGACCGGGAGCGGCGCCCGCGACCAGGCGCATCGCAAACACGGTGTGCGCGCCGCCGCCTTCGCGCTGATAGCCGCCCTGCTCGAGGTCGGCCAGTAGTGCGCGCTGCGCGCCCGCCGACAGGTCCTCAATGCCGCCGAGGAACAGCGTGCCGCCGGAGGCCTGCTCGTACAGTCCCGGCTCCGCCGCGCCGGATTCCGCGCCGCGCAGCCTGCGCGCGCCGGTCGCATCGTCGAGGCTCGCGCAAGCCACCGCGACGAAGGGCCCGGCGGCACGCGGACCGAGCGAATGCATGTAGCGCCCGAAGGCCTCGCGCCCGGTCCCCGGCTCGCCCACGAACAGCACCGGCGCCGTGTGCCCCGCGACCTGCTGCACCTGCTCGCGCAGCCTCTGCATCAGCCGGCTCTTGCCGACCGGCGCCACCAGCGGCGGGATCAGCGTGCGCGCCGACTGCCGGCGGCGGCGCCCGGCATCCAGCGCGCGCTCGACGGTGCGCAGCAGCTTGGCGATCGACAGCGGCTTCTCGACGAAGTCGAGGGCGCCGAGGCGCGTGGCCTCGACCGCGGTCTCGACGGTGCCGTGCCCGGACAGCATCACGACCGGGCAGCGCAGCGTCTGCTTCTCCGACCATTCACGCAGCAGCGTGATGCCATCGGTGTCCGGCATCCAGATGTCGAGCAGCACGAGATCCGGCTCCGCGCGCGCGACCGCGCGCCGTGCCGCGGCGGCGTCGGCCGCGCCCTCCACCTCGTAGCCTTCCTCGGCCAGGATTTCGCCGAGCAGCTCGCGGATATCGGCCTCGTCGTCGACGACCAGGATCCTGTGCGCACTCATGCCTTCTCTCTCCTAGCCTCGGGGCGCCGCGTCTCGCGCGGGGCCGCCGGCAGCGTGATGCGGATTCGCGCGCCGCCCTGCGGCGCGTTGTCGACCTCGACCTGGCCCCCGTGCTCCTCCACGATCCGGCGCACGATCGCGAGGCCGAGCCCGGTGCCCTTGGGCTTGGTCGTGACGTAGGGATCGAACGCCTGTTCCATCAGACCGGCTTGGAAGCCCGGGCCGTTGTCCACGACGGTCAGCACGATCTGGTCCCCCGCACGCTTCGTTTCGATCATGATGACAGGATTCTGACGTCCGTCGAGCGCCTCCAGCGAGTTTGTCAGCAGATTGCTCAGGAGCTGGCGGATCCGGCCGGGATCGGCCTCAAGCGTCGCGGCCCTCGGGTCAAGCGAGAGCCCGAATGCGACGCGCGGGTCCTGCGCGTGGTACAGGTCCGAGACCTGGCGGATCAGCGCCGCGAGGTCGAGGTCCGCGAGGTGCAGCTCCGGCGCCCTGGCGTACTCGGAGAAGGCCGCCACCATCTGTTTCATCGCTTCGACCTGCTGCACGATCGTGTGGGTGCCGCGTTCGAGCAGCTCTGCCTCGCCGGGCGGCAGGCCGCGCATCAGCTTGCGGCGCATGCGCTCGGCAGAGAGCTGGATCGGAGTCAGGGGATTCCGGATCTCGTGCGCCAGGCGGCGCGCGACCTCGCCCCAGGCCGCCTGGCGCTGTGCCTGCAGCAGCTGCGTCACTTCGTCGAACACGAGCACGAGCCCGCCCGGCGCCCCGGCGTCGCCCGGCAGCGCCGTCGAGGCGATCACGAGCTCGCGCCGCGTGCTGTCGCTGCGCAGCGTGAGTTGCTCGCGCCACTCGGTCTCGCCGGCCTTGAGGCGGCGGCTCAGGACCGCGTAGATCTGACCGAGCAGCGCGTGCCGGGATGCGAGCTCGGCGAGCGGCCGCCCCGCGGCCTGCGCCAGGTCCACTCCGAGCATGCTGCCGGCCGCCTGGTTGGCCACGCGCACGCGCAGGTCCGGCTCCAGCGAGATCACGCCGCTCGTGAGGCGCGCCAGGATCACCGCGAGCGCCGCGCGCTCGGCCTCGACCTCGGCACGGCTCGCTTCGGTCTCCTCGCGTGCGTCCGCGAGCCTGCGCGTCATCTCGTTGAACGAAGTCACGAGGTAACCGATCTCGTCGTGCGACGGGCGCTGGATCTGCGTGTCGAAGTCGCCCTGCGCGACCGCGCGCGTGCCGGCGATCAGCTCCTGCACCGGGCGCACCAGCCGCTCCGAGAAGTACAGGGCGCCGTACAGTGCCGCGAGCAGGGCGGTCAGCAGCACGAGCGAGAGCGTCAGCACGAATGACACCTTGAGCGGCTCGCGCAGGAACTCGAGCCGGCCGTACTGCTGATAGGCTTCCTGCACGGTGACGGCCAGGTCCGCGAGCCGCTGCGGCACCGGCCAGGTTGCGACCAGCAGGCGTGGTGCCGCCAGCCCCGGCTCGGGCCCGAGCTGGGTCGCGGCCACGATGCGGTAGCCCTCGCCTGCCGCGGGCTCGAGGCTCACGTACGGCCGACCCTGCCGCAGCTGCATCAGCAGCTCCTCCGGCGGGACCGCGGGCAGCCCGTGCTGCAGCCCGGCTCGGCTGAATCCCTCCGGCTGTCCGCCGGCCGAGGTCACCACCAGCTCGTCGGCGCCGGTGCGGCGCAGCTCCGCGTCGAGCGCAGCGTACAGCGAGGCGCCCGACAAGCCGGCCACGCTTTCGGCCACGCTGCCGGTGCGGTCGAGATATTCGCGCATGCGCAGGTCGAGCGAAGCGCGCGACAGGTCGAGCGCGCCGGTCAGTCCCTGGCGCACCTCCGTATGGAACCAGCTGTCGATGCCGCGCGTCAGGAACAGCAGTGAGAACGTGAACACGAGCAAGAGCGGCGCCAGCGCGAGGCCGCCGAACATCAGGATGGTGCGGCCGCGCAGGCGCGAGCCCGGCACATGGCGGCGCCAGTCGCGGATGAAGTCGTTCAGGCGGCCGCCGATCAGCGCGAGCAGCACCACGACGCCCGCAATGTTGACCAGCAGGATCCACGGCTGCAGCTGCGAGTAGCGCTGCGATCCCTCGGCGGTCACGGCGAGCAGCGCGAGCGCCACCACCCACACGACGATGCCGACGCCGACCGCGACCGGGGGCCACCAGCGCCGCGTCATGGCCGCACGCTCCACGCATACCAGTCGGTCTCGCGCGACCAGCTGCGCCAGAACAGCAGCAACTTGATCGCCGCCGGCAACTCGCCGATCTCGACCTGTGCGCGTACGCGCATCCCGAAGCGCGCGCCCGGCGGCAGCACCGTCTGGTCGGCGACGCGGATGGCGGGCGGCCGCGCGAGCGCCGCGAGCGCGTCGGCCTCCACCGCATAAGTCTCGCGCGCGCTTTCGGCGACGTCGGTCACGACGTAGCGCTCCGAGATCGCGTCGAACTCGAGCTGCCACTGGCGCTTGAACGACACCACAGTGGCATCGGGCAGGAAGCGGCGCTCGACGCTTGCCTCGACCTCGAGCTCGAGCACGAGCGGCACGCCTTCCTCGAAGGCCTGGCGTGCGGCGTCGGCGAGCGCGAGATCGAGCCTGACGTCGAGCAGCCATTCGCCGTTCACGAGCTCGACGAAGGCGTTGCGGACCTCGAAGCGGCCTTCGTCCTGCGCGCGCGCGGCGACCGCGGCGGCGGCGCAGAGGGTCGCCGCCAGCAGGGCCAGTCCCGGATGTCGCCAACGCTGCAATCGCACGCCGGTTCCTCAGGCCCGCTTCTCGAGGCAGGCGTAGTAGAAGCCATCGGCGTCGGCCGCGCCGCTCGGCAGCGCGCAGCCCGCCCCTGCGTCGAGCACCGGCGCAGGGCCGGCCAGCAAGAGCCTAGCAGATTCGGTCGTATCCACCGCCGCCGGGTTGGCCGCGAGGAAATCGCGCACCACCGCCGCATTCTCGGCCGCGAGCACCGAGCAGCTTGCATAGACCAGGCGCCCGCCGGGCGCGAGCAACCCGAAGCAGGCCGCGAGCAGGCGCGTCTGGACGGCGGCGAATCGGGGAATGTCGTCCGGCCGGCGCAGCAGCTTGATGTCCGGGTGCCGGCGGATCACGCCGGTTCCCGAGCAGGGCACGTCGAGCAGGATGCGGTCGAAAGGGCGGCCGTCCCACCATGCGCCGGGTTCCGCGGCATCGGCGATCACGATCCGCGCGGCGAGACCGAGTCGCGCCAGGTTCTGTGAGATGCGAGTCGCGCGCCCGGCGTCGTTGTCCACTGCGATCAGCTCGGCGATGCCGGGCGCGGTCTCGAGCAGGTGGCAGGCCTTGCCGCCGGGCGCGGCACAGGCATCCAGCACGCGCATGCCATCGCCCGCAGCGAGAAAGGTCGCGGCGAGCTGCCCCGCAGCGTCCTGCACCGAGATCTCTCCTTGGGCGAAGCCCGGCAATTCGATGACGTCCACGGGCTCTGCGAGCTTCAGCGCCTGCGCCGCGAACGCGCATGGCTCGGACTCCATGCCGGCCGCGGCGAGCCTTGCGCGGTATTCGTCGCAGCTCGTGCGCCGAGCGTTCACGCGCAGCCACATCGGCGGCTGGGCATTGCCGGCCTCGGCGATAGCCTCCCAGCGCCCCGGCCAGTCCTGCGCGAACGCGGCGAGCAGCCATTCCGGGTGCGCGAGCCGCGCCGCGCGCTCGGCGTGCGCGCCGGCCAGAATCCCGTCCCGTTCGCGCTGGAAGCGACGCAGCACCGCATTGACGAACCCGGCCGCCCGCGGGTGACCGAGCGAGCGCGCGGCTTCGACCGTCTCCGACACCGCCGCGTGCTCCGGCGTGCGCCCGTGCGCGAGCTGGTACAGGCCGACGAGCAGCAGCGCGCGCACTTCATGCGCGAGCGGCGCATCCGGCCGCTCGACCAGGCGCTCGAGCACGGCCTCGAGCTCGGGAAACCAGCGCACGGTGCCGAAGGCGAGCGACTGGATCGCTGCACGCCCCGGAGAATCGCGCGCGGCTTCCGCAACAGCCGCCTCGAGCGTCCGGCCGCGAGCCGCGACCGCGACCACGACATGGGCGGCGGCAGCACGCACCGCCGCTGCCCCGTGCACGCCAGGAAAGCTCCGCACCGCTTCCCTAGCCGAGCACCAGCCCGGCGAGCGGTCGGACGCCCGCGAGCTCGGAAGCCGCGATCACGCGCCGGCCCGGCAGTTGCACGCGCCGGAGCAGGAGCGCGCCTTCGCCAGCCTGCACCAGCGTACCCTCCGCATCCGCCGCGAGGACCGTTCCGGGCGCCGCCGCTCCCCGCGCCGCGCGCGCCTCGGCCTCGTGAATGCGCAGCTGCCCGCCGTCCAGCAGGGTCTCGGCAACCGGCCAGGGCTGGAACGCGCGCACGCGCCGGGCGAGGAGCGCCGCCGGCTCGCGCCAGTCGAGGCGCGCCTCGGTCTTGGACAGCTTGCGCGCATAGGTTGCGCGTGCCTCGTCCTGCGGCTCGAAGGCGGCACGCCCGGCGGCCAGCGTCTCGAGCGCCGACAGGCAGAGCGATGCGCCCATCTCCGCGAGCCGCGCTTCCAGTCTGCGCGCGGTGTCGCGCGCACGGATCTCGGTCTCGCGCGCGAGCAGCACCGGCCCCGTGTCGAGCCCCTCCTCCACGCGCATGATGCACACGCCGGTCTTGTCATCGCCCGCCTCGATTGCGCGAGCGACCGGCGCGGCGCCGCGCCAGCGCGGCAGGAGCGAGGCGTGGATGTTGATGCAGCCGAGGCGTGGCACCGACAGGATCGCCGGTGGCAGGATCAGGCCGTAGGCGGCTACCACCATCACGTCCGGCGCATGCGCGGCGAGCCGCGCCGCCGCGTCCGCGTCGCGCAGGGTTTCCGGCTGCTCGAGCACAAGATTCTGCAGCCGCGCACGTGCCTTCACCGGGCTCTCCTCCAGGCGGCGGCCACGGCCCGCGGGGCGGTCGGGCTGCGTGTAGACGGCGACGATGCGGTGGCGCGACGCGGCGATGGCCGCGAGCGCGGGAACGGCGAAGCCGGAGGTGCCGGCGAATGCGACCGCCAGGCCGGGCTGCACGGCGGTCTCCGCGCTCAGATCACGGGTGCGCGGGCGGGTGGAGCGGGCGCGCCCTCGGTGCGCAGCCGCTTTTCCTTCTCGATCTTCTTGCGCACGCGCTGGCGCTTCATCTCCGAGAGATAGTCGACGAACAGCTTGCCGTCGAGATGGTCGGTCTCGTGCTGCACGCAGATCGCGAGCAGGCCGTCGAGGTCCTGCTCGAAGGGCTTGCCGTCGCGGCCCAAGGCGCGCACGCGGATGCGCAGGGCGCGCGGCACGTCGTCGTAATAGCCCGGCACCGACAGGCAGCCCTCCTGCGAGACGGTCGAGCCTTCCTTCGCGAGGATCTCCGGGTTGATGAACACGCGCGGGTCCTTGCGCCCTTCGGACACGTCGGCGACCAGCAGGCGGCGGTGCACGTTGACCTGGGTCGCCGCCAGGCCGATGCCGTTGGCGGCGTACATGGTCTCCAGCATGTCGTCGATCAGTTCACGCAATGGGGCGTCCACTTCGTCCACCGCGACGGCTCGGGTGCGCAACCGGGGGTCCGGATACTCCAGGATTGTGAGGCGCGTCATGGGAGAGGGGCCTGGGCCGCGTGTAACTGACCGGGGAATGCTGCTAAAGTTCGTCGAACCATGGACTTACGTCGGACAACGCGGACGATTATACGGTCGTCCGGCCCGACCCGGCAGTCTGGGAGCACTCGCATGGCATCCACATTCCTGCGGTCCCTGAGCCCCGCCCGCCGGCTGGCCGGCGCCGCGGTGGTCGCAATCGCGCTCGCCGCCGGCGGCGGCGCCATCGGCCAGCAGGGCATCGACCGCAGCGTCATCCCGGTCGCACCCGACGCGCCTTCGAGCTACGTGGTGCAGCCGGGCGACACGCTGTGGGACATCTCGGCCAGGTTCCTGACCGATCCCTGGTACTGGCCGGAGATCTGGCACATCAACCCGCAGGTGCAGAACCCGCACCTCATCTATCCGGGAGACACGCTCGCGCTCACCTGGGTCGACGGGCAGCCGCGCGTGACCGTCGCTCAGGGCGGGCCGGTGCGCCTGTCGCCGCGCGTGCGCGAGTCGCCGCTGTCGGAGGCGATCAACGCGATTCCCTACGAGCACGTCGCGGCGTTCATGCAGCGCCCGTCCGTGCTCTCGGAGGAACAAGTGCGGGGCGCCCCCTACGTCGCACACGGCCGCGACCATCGGCTCGCGTCGGCGGCCGGCCAGGAAGTCTACGTGCGCCGCGCCGGCAGCACGGCGCTCGGCAACCGCTACAACGTCTATCATGTCGGCGACGAGCTCCGCGATCCCGACGACGGCGACTTGCTCGGCTACCAGGGCCTGTTCACCGGCGAGGGCAACATCAAGCGCGCTGGCGATCCGAGCACGATGCTGATCGTCGATTCCTCGCGCGAGACGCTCGAGGGCGACATCCTGCTGCCGATCACCGACGAGGCAAAGATGGCCTTCATCCCGCGTGCGCCGTCCTCGCAGGTCGACGGCACCGTCATGTCCGTGATCGACGACCGTACCGTGGTCGCACAGTACGACGTCGTGATCATCAACCGCGGCACGCGCCACGGGCTCGAACCCGGCCACGTGCTCACGGTCTGGGAAGCGGGCGAGCAGGTCCGCGACGTCGCGCCGAACGCGGAGAGCCGCAGCCTCCAGCTGCCCGACGAGCGCACCGGGCTCGCGATGGTGTTCAAGGCTTACGACCGCATGAGCTACGGGCTCATGATGCAGTCGGAGCGCGAAGTCAAGGTCGGCGACGCGGTCCGCTCGCCCTGATCGTTCGCGCACAGTCGTAAACGGAGACGCCGGCCCGCAAGGCCGGCGTTTTCGTTTCAGGCACTCCAGTCGTTACGCGGGCAGACGTGCCTGCCGGGTCTCCGTTTGCACCGTGTGCCCCGGCGACTGCTAATCTGCGCCGGTGCGCGAGTATTCGACGTTTGTTACGCATCTGGAGTGCAGCGCCACCGGCAAGCGCTACGCACCCGACGTCCTGCATGGATTGTCGGAGGCGGGAAAGCCGCTGCTGGTGCGCTATGACCTCGAAGGCGTGAAGCGCGCGGTCACGCGCGAGCAGATGACGAGCCGCGACGGCGGGTTCTGGCGCTACCGCGAGCTGCTGCCGGTGCGGAGGAGCGAGCACGTCATGGCGCTCGGCGAAATGACGACGCCGCTCGTGGAGCTGCCCGCGCTTGCGCACGCGGCCGGCGCCCGGCGATTGCTGGTCAAGGACGAAAGCCGCCTGCCGACCGGCTCGTTCAAGGCGCGCGGTCTTGCGCTGGCGGTCGCGATGGCGAAGGAGCTCGGCGTCAGGCGCATGGCGATGCCGTCGAACGGCAACGCCGGCGCGGCGCTCGCGGCCTACGCCACGCGCGCCGGCATCGAGTCCTTCGTGTTCTGCCCCGCCGACACACCGGAGGTGAACCTGCGCGAGATCGCCGCGGCCGGGGCCAGTCTCACGCTGGTCGACGGCCTGATCAACGACTGCGGCCGGCGCGTCGCCCTTGGCCGCGAGCGCATGGGATGGTTCGACGCGTCCACGCTCAAGGAGCCCTACCGCATCGAGGGCAAGAAGACCATGGGCTACGAGCTCGCGGAACAGCTCGGATGGAAGCTGCCCGACCTCATTTTCTACCCCGCCGGCGGCGGCACCGGGCTCATCGGCATGTGGAAGGCCTTCGCGGAGCTCGAGGCCCTCGGCTGGATCGACGCGCGCCGTCCGCGCATGGTCGCGGTCCAGGCCGCGGGCTGCGCTCCCATCGTGCGCGCCTGGCAGCAGGGCGCCACGCATGCGGAGACCTGGCAGGACGCGCACACGATCGCTTCGGGCATCCGCGTGCCGGCGGCGATCGGCGATTTCCTGATGCTGCGCGCCATCGCGGAGAGCGACGGCTTTGCGATCGCCGTGGACGACGCGGCGATCGAGCAGGCGGTGGCGCAAGTCGCGAGCCGGGAAGGCATGCTGCTCTGCCCGGAGGGCGCGGCGACCTATGCGGCCTGGAAGTCCGCAATGGCGGCCGGGCAGGCCGGACCGGAAGACATCGCGCTGCTCTTCAACTGCGCCAGCGGATTGAAATACCCGCTGCCGCCGGCGGGCGGCCGCTGAGACGCAATACTCGCGCTTCGCGGCGCATTTGCGCCGCGGCGCATCATCGCCTCCCGCCCAAGATGCGGCGATGGCCTCCCCTGCCTGCGCCGCGCCGCCCCGCCGCGTGCGGCTCACGCGTGCCGACCCGCGATACCCGCCGCAACTCGCCGCCGTGCCGCAGGCCCCGGATCCGCTCCACGTCCTGGGCGATCCGGCTACGCTTTGCCTCCCGCAGCTCGCGATCGTCGGCAGCCGGGCCGCCTCCGCTGCGGGCTGCGAGACCGCCTTCGCATTCGCGGCCGAGCTCGCGGCCGGCGGGCTCGCGATCACGAGCGGGCTCGCCGCCGGCATCGACGCCGCCGCGCACCGCGGCGCTCTCGCCGCGGGCGGCGTGACGATCGCGGTCTGCGGTACCGGGCTCGACCGCACCTATCCGGCGGAGCACGCGGCGCTCGCGGCCGAGATCGCGGCACGCGGCGCACTCGTCTCGGAGTTCGAGGACGGCACGCCGCCGCTCGCGGAGAACTTCCCGCGCCGCAACCGCGTACTGTCCGGGCTCGCGCGCGGCGTGCTCGTGGTCGAGGCGGCCGCGCGTTCCGGATCGCTGATCACGGCGCGCCTCGCCGGCGAGCAGGGACGGGACGTGCTCGCGCTGCCGGGCTCCATACATAATGCCCTCGCGCGCGGCTGTCACCGGCTGATCAAGGACGGCGCCGCGCTGGTCGAGACGCCTGCGGACGTGCTCGCCGTGCTCGGCCTGGAAACGCTCGCAGCGACGGCTTTTGCCCGCGCGGACGCAGGCGTGGATGCGGAAAATTCCGGCGGCCGGTTGGACAGCGGCACGGAAATGCTGTTGAATGCGCTCGGTTTCGAGCCGGCCGACCTCGATCAACTGGTCGAGCGCACGGGTCTCGCGGCCCGGGAGGCGGTCTCGATGCTGCAAATGCTGGAGCTCGAGGGCCGGGTCGAGTCGCTCGCCGGCGGGCGTTTCAGCCGGACAATAACGGGGCGTGCCAGATGAAGGACAGCGTGCTCGACATCCTGATCCACCTGTTCGAGAACTTCCTGGATGCCGACGACGACTCGGTGCCGGATCGCTCGGCACTCAAGCAGGAGCTCGAGCAGGCGGGCTACCCGGACGCCGACATCGAGCGGGCGCTGGCGTGGCTCGAGAGCCTCGCCTCGGACCCGGAGCGCGGGCCCGGCGAGGGCACCGCGCGCGCGGTGCGCGTATTCAGCGGGCAGGAGCAGGTGCGGCTCGATACCGACGTGCGCGGTTACCTGCTGCACCTCGAGAACCTCGGGATCCTGTCCGGTTCGCAGCGCGAGCTGGTCATCGACCGGCTGCTCGCGCTCGAGGCCGACGACATCGACATCGAGCAGCTCAAGTGGGTGGTGCTGATGGTGCTGTTCAGCCAGCCAGGCCAGGAGAACGCGTTCCAGCGCATGGAAGACCTCGTGTTCGACGAGCGCCGGGACGCGATGCACTGAGCGGCGTGAGCGCCAACCTCGTTATCGTCGAATCGCCGGCCAAGGCGAAGACCATCAAGAAGTACCTCGGGCCCGAGTTCGAGGTGCTGGCCTCGTACGGCCACGTGCGCGACCTGGTCGAGAAGGAAGGCGCCGTGGACCCCGAGCGGGACTTCGAGATGAAGTACCAGCTCATCGAGAAGAGCAAGCCGAAGGTGGACGCCATCCAGCGCGCAATGAAGAAGGCGCGCGCGCTCTACCTCGCCACCGACCCGGACCGCGAAGGAGAGGCGATCTCCTGGCACCTGTCCGAGATCCTGCACCAGCACGGCTCGCTCGACGGCAAGGACCTGCGCCGCGTGCGCTTCTACGAGATCACGAAGAACGCGGTGCGCGAGGCGGTCGAGCAGGCCGAGCCGGGCCTCAACGACAACCTGGTCAATGCATACAAGGCGCGGCGCGCGCTCGACTACCTGGTCGGCTTCAACCTGTCGCCGCTCCTCTGGAAGAAGATCAAGCCGGGCCTGTCCGCGGGACGCGTGCAGAGCGTCGCGCTGCGCCTCATCTGCGAGCGCGAAGAGGAGATCTCGCGCTTCGTCCGCCAGGAGTACTGGACGGTCGCAGCCGACGCCGACAAGGAAGGCTCGCGCTTCCCGGCACGGCTCGTGGAATACCGCGGCGAGCGCTTCGAGGCCGACACGCAGAAGAACCGCTTCACGGTCACCAGCGAACGCGAGGCGCGCGAGGCCGAGCGCGCGATCCTCGCGGCGGCCGGCGGCGTGCTCACGGTCATCGCGGTCGAGCGCAAGCCGAAGCGGCGCAACCCGCCGCCGCCCTTCACAACCTCGACGCTGCAGCAGGAATCCGCGCGCAAGCTCGGCTTCACCGCCCGGCGCACGATGCAGGCGGCGCAGAAGCTCTATGAGTCCGGCCACATCACCTACATGCGCACCGACTCGGTGTCGCTGTCGAAGGAGGCGGTCGGCGAGATCCGCGACGCGATTCGCGCACAATTCGGCGCGAAGGCGCTGTCCGAGGGCGTCAACGAGTACAAGACCAAGTCGAAGAATGCCCAGGAGGCGCACGAGGCGATCCGGCCGACCGATGCGACGGAGACGTCGCAGAAGGCGGAGAAAGACCTGCACGAGGAGGACCAGCGCCGGCTGTATGCACTGATCTGGAAGCGCGCGATCGCCTGCCAGATGGCACCTGCCGTATTCGACACCGTCGCGGTGGATCTGGTCGCCGGCACCGATGCCGAAGCGGCCGGCGCGAAGCGACACCTGTTCCGCGCGAACGGCCAGCATCTCCTCGAACCGGGCTTCCTCGCCGCCTACCACGAAGACCACGACGAGGACGAGACCGACGTCGAGAGCGAGGACGAGCAGGCGCTGCCGCCGCTGGAGACGGGCGAACGCGTCGCGCTCGAGGCGCTGCGGCCGGAACAGCATTTCACGCAGCCGCCGCCGCGCTATACCGAGGCCTCGCTGGTCAAGTCGCTCGAGAGCCACGGCATCGGCCGGCCCTCGACCTATGCCTCCATCATCGAGACGCTGCGTTACCGCAAGTACGTCGAGATGAGCGGGCGCGCCTTCATCCCGACCGACATCGGCAAGATCGTCAGCAAGTTCCTGGTGAAGTACCTGGGCACTTACGTGGACTACGGCTTCACCGCGCTGATGGAGGACGCGCTCGACGAGATCAGCAACGGCGAGAAGGAGTGGCACCGGGAGCTCGGCCGCTTCTGGAAGCCGTTTTCGGAGCGCGTCGAGCACATCGGCAAGTCGGTGAGCCGCGAGGAGGTCGCGGAATCGCGCGAGATCGGCCGCGATCCCGCGAGCGGCAAGCCGATCACCGTGCGCATGGGCCAGTACGGCCCGTTCGTGCAGCAGGGAACGCGCGACGATCCGGACAAGCCGCGCTTCGCGAGCCTGCTGCCGGGCCAGCGCATGGACGACGTCGCGCTCGCGGACGCGCTCAAGCTGCTGTCGCTGCCGCGCAATCTCGGTCACGGGCCCGACGGCACGCCGATCAGCGTCGGCCGCGGCCAGTACGGTCCCTACGTGAAATTCGGCCACAAGTACGCCTCGATCAAGGAAGACGATCCGTTCACGCTGACGCTGCCGCGCGCGCTGGAGATCGTTGAGGCCAAGCTCAAGGCCGACCGCGAGCGCACGATCCGCGATTTTCCCGAGGCCGGGATCCAGGTGCTGAAGGGACGCTACGGCCCCTATGTGACGGACCGGAAGCGCAACGCCAAGGTGCCGAAAAACCGCGATCCGGCGACCCTGTCGCTCGAGGAATGCCAGGCGCTGCTCGCCGCCGCGCCCGAGCGCAAGGGACGGTTCGGCCGGCGTGCGCGGCCGCCGGCCGCGCCGTCCGCGCATGCGGTGGCCGATGCCCCCGCGCCCGAACCCAGGGCCAAGGCGCCGAAAACGAAGACTGCAGCAAAGAAGGCCGCGCCCAGGGCCGCCGCGAAGGAGTAGCCCTTGCCCGACCGCGGCGCCGTGCGCGAATGGCTGACCGGCCTGCAGCAGCGCCTCGTCGACGCGATCGAGCAGGCCGACGGCCGCGGCCGCTTCGGGCGCGACCGCTGGGACCGGCCGGGCGGCGGCGGCGGCGAATCGCGCGTGCTGAAGGCAGGTGCGCTCATCGAACAGGGCGGCGTCAATTTCTCCGACGTCGCGGGTGAGCAGCTGCCCGCTGCCGCGACCCAGGGCCGGCCCACGCTCGCCGGCGCGCCTTTCTCGGGCATGGGCGTGTCGCTCGTGCTGCACCCGCTCAATCCGCACGTGCCGACCACACATTTGAATCTGCGATTCTTCCTGGCCGAGCCCGCGGGCGCCGCGCCGGCCTGGTGGTTCGGCGGCGGCTTCGACCTCACGCCCTGCTACCCGGTGCTCGAGGACGTGCGGCACTGGCACCGCACGGCGCGCGCCGCCTGCACGGACTGCCCGGTCGGGACCTGGGAGCGCTACAAGGCGTGGTGCGACCGCTATTTCTTCCTGCCGCACCGGAACGAAACGCGCGGCGTGGGCGGGCTCTTCTTCGACGATCTCAATGACTGGGGCTTCGAAGCCTGCTTCGCCTTCGCGCAGCGCGCGGGCGAGGCCTTCCTCGAGGCGTACCTGCCGATCGTCGAGCGCCGCCGCGGCGCGCATTTTGGCGCACGCGAGCGCGAGTTCCAGCTGTACCGCCGTGGCCGTTATGCGGAGTTCAACCTGCTCTACGACCGCGGCACGCTGTTCGGGCTCCAGTCCGGCGGGCGCACCGAGTCGATCCTGATGTCGCTGCCGCCGCTCGCGCGCTGGGAATACGGCTGGCAGCCGGAGCCGGGCTCGCCCGAGGAAGCGCTCGCGCGCGACTGGCTGCGCCCGCGCGACTGGCTCGCTGAAACCGGGGCGTGAGATACCGGCACGCCTGCCACGCCGGCAACTTCGCCGACGTGGCCAAGCACGTGGCCCTCGTCGCCGCGCTCGCGCGCCTGGCGCAGAAGGAGCGGCCGCTGTTCCTGCTCGACACGCATGCCGGGCGCGGCCGCTACGAGATCGATGCGGTTGCCGGCGAGGCCGGCGGCGGCATCCTGAAGCTCGCCACCGCAGCGCCGACCGGCATGCCGGAGCCGGTCGAGCGCTATCTCGCGATCGTCCGGGCGAGCAACGCGCCGGGCCGGCTGCGTGATTATCCGGGATCGCCGACGATCGCCGCGGCGATGATGCGTGCACAGGATCGCGCGGCCTTTTGCGAACTGCAGGCCGCGGAAGCGGATCTGCTCCGCAAGCAGTTCCGGCGCGACGCGCGCATCGGCGTGCACGGCCGGGACGGCTACGAGTCGGTGCGCGCCCTCCTGCCGCCGCACGAGAAGCGCGGCCTGGCGCTGATCGATCCGCCCTACGAGGAAACCGATGCGGACTTCCGTCGGGTCGCGCAGGCGCTCGCCGAGGCGTGCGCGCGCTGGCCACAGGGAACCCTGGCCGCCTGGTACCCGATCAAGGAAGGGGCGCAGGCCACGCGCTTCCTGCGCGGCCTCGCGCAGTCGGGGCTCAAGCGGCTGCTCGCCGCGGAGCTCTGCATCCACCCGGACGATTCGCGCGCGGGCCTCAATGGCTCGGGGCTCGCCTTCGTGAATCCTCCCTTCCAGCTCGACCAGGACCTGCACGCGGCGTTTCCCAGCCTGCACCGCGCGCTGTCGCCGGCGGGCGCCGGCCGCACGCGGGTCGAATGGCTCACCGGAGAATGAGAAAAAAGGCGGCGGCCCTGCGGCCGCCGCCCTGCTTCGTATCGCTTCTGCGCGAGGCGCTCAGGTCTTCGGCTTCTCCTCAGCCGGCTTCTTGTCGCCGCCGCACTTGCCTTCGCCACATTTCCCTTCGCCGCATTTCCCTTCGCCACACTTTCCTTCGCCGCACTTGCCTTCCTCAGCCTTCTTGTCGCCGCCGCACTTTCCTTCGCCGCACTTGCCTTCCTTCGGCTTCTCGTCGCCCGCGGCGAGCATGTAGCCGGCGCTGAGTGCATTCACCGCAAATGAACTGGCCTGGGCCGTGCCCGCGGCGGCCAACGACGTTGCGAGCGCAGCGCCGATGGCGAGCGCGACGGACCTTCTCAGGACTCGATTCGACATGAAACAGTCTCCTTGGGTTTGCTCACTGTGTACTGGCGGCCCGGGAATCATTCCCCCCAGTCCACCGCATCGAAAATCTTGCGCGCAACCGCGTCCAGGTCCTGCACGCCCTGGCCGACCACCGCGATGCTCCCGCGCGGCGCCGGCAGCACGACGCCGGCGAAACCCTGCTCCTCGAAATGTTCCGGCCCGTCCACCGCGCGGTGACGCAGCAGGAGCACGGTCACCGCACCTTCCGGCACGCGCACCACGAGGTGCGGGACCACGCGGCCCTGGTGCAGGCAGCGCGCGGCAAAGGTCACGTCGCCGACGCCGGGCCTGAGGCGCGTGCCCTCCGGATCGAGCGCCTCCGCGAGCGCTCCGGCCGAAACCGGGCCGATCGCAGCGAGCGCGCCCGGCTCGTGCGCGACGTGGTCAATGACCTCGCGCGCCAGCGACTCGCGCGGCGCCGAGACGAGGAGCGCCAGCCCGACCGCGAGCCCGACCGCGATCGAGGCCGCGATGGCGAAGTAGCGGTGCCGGCCGGCGCGCTCCACGGCCTTTTTCTGCGGCAATGCCAGGCGCGTCGTGTCCACCGCCAGCGCCCTTGCGATCAGCGCATCCATCGATCGCAGCTCGTCCTGGTAGCGCGCGCAGGCCGGGCAATCGCGACGGTGCGTCTCAACCTGCGGATCCGAAAGCGTGGGCTCCGCGCCGACCTGCCGGCGGAACTCGAGGCAATCCATCATGACGCGGGCTCCGGCGTGAGCCCGAGCAGGTGGCGCAGCCGCGCGCGGGCGCGGAACAGCCGCGTCAGCACCGCGCCCTGCTGCAGGCCCATCATGTCGGCGATCTCCTGCGTCGAGTAGCCCATCATCACCTGAAGCACCAGCGGTTCGCGATAGTCACCCTCCAGGCGGAACAGCGCTTCGCGCATCGCGGCCAGGTCGCCGTCATCCTCCGCGGCGAGCACCGGTGCCTCCGCCGCGACCAGCGCATCGAGGTCCGCGACCTCGAGCCGCTTCCTCTCGAAGGTGCGCGCGAATTCGCGCCGCACGATCGTGAACAGCCAGGACTTCGCCTTGCCCTCGTCCTCCAGCGCGTCGAATGACTTCCACGCCCGCAGCAGTGCCTCCTGGACCACATCCTCCGCCAGCTGCCGGTCCCGGGCGAGCCAGAACGCGAATCGCAACAGGTCCGGACGCAGGCCCTCGCACAGCGTGGCGAAGCGGCGACCGGCTTCCGTTTCGGGGTCGCTGCGGTTCATGTATAAAGACCGGCCATAGTCGCTCGTTATTTCCGGCCCGGAGCCAGCGACTTTAACTCAGGGACTGGGCCAGGAGCCTCATGGCCCCGCGCAGCACAGGGAAATACCCGGCTACCCGCATGCGCCGCATGCGCCGCGACGCCTTCTCCCGGCGCCTGGCGCGTGAGACGGCGCTCTCGGCCGACGACCTGATTCAGCCCCTGTTCGTGATCGAGGGCCAGGGCCGACGCGAGCCGGTTGCCTCGATGCCGGGCATCGAGCGCCTGTCCGTTGATCTGCTGGTGGCGGAGGCCGGACGCCTGGCGAAGGCCGGCATCCCGGCCATCGCGCTGTTCCCGGTGCCGGACGCCAGGGCCAAGAGCGCCGACGGGCGCGAGGCCTGGAACCCGGAGGGCCTGGTGCAGCGCGCGGTGCGCGCGCTCAAGAAGTCCGTGCCCGAGCAGGGCGTCATCACCGACGTCGCGCTCGACCCCTACACCACCCACGGCCAGGACGGGATCATCGATGACTCGGGCTATGTCGTGAACGACGCGACGGTCGCGGCACTCGTGAAGCAGGCGCTGTCGCAGGCCCAGGCCGGCGCCGACATCGTCGCGCCCTCCGACATGATGGACGGGCGCATCGGCGCGATCCGCGCAGCGCTCGAGAAGGACGGCCATCACAACACGCGCATCCTCGCCTACTCCGCCAAGTATGCTTCCGGTTTCTACGGACCGTTTCGCGATGCGGTCGGTTCCGCGACTTCGCTCGGCAAGGCGGACAAGGCGAACTACCAGATGGACCCGGCCAACAGCGACGAGGCGCTGCGCGAGGTCGCCCTCGACCTCGACGAGGGCGCCGACATCGTCATGGTGAAGCCGGGACTGCCCTACCTCGACATCGTGCGGCGCGTGAAGGACGCCTTCGGCGTGCCGACCTTCGTGTACCAGGTGAGCGGCGAATATGCGATGCTCGCTGCCGCGGCCGGCAACGGCTGGCTCGACGAGCGCAAGGCCGTGCTCGAAAGCCTGGCCTGCATCAAGCGCGCCGGTGCAGACGGTATTCTTAGTTATTACGCGGGCCGTGCCGCGGGCTGGCTGTCCGGGGGCTGAGGCGAATGTCGGTGCAGACGGGACCGGGACGCTACGTGCTGTTCGGACATCCGGTGGGCCACAGCTGGTCGCCCTTCATCCACGGCATGTTCGCACGGCAGTTCGACCATGTCGTGGACTACAAGCTGCGCGACGTGAAGCCCGAGGAATTCCGCCATGCGGTCATCAATTTTTTCGTCGAGCACGGCAGCGGAGCGAACGTGACGCTGCCGCACAAGCCGGCGGCCGCGGAGATCGTCAACGAGCTGTCGGCGCGCGCCGAGCGGGCGCGCGCGGTCAACACGATCGTGCGCCGCAGCGCCACCGAGCTCTACGGCGACAACACGGACGGCGCCGGGCTCGTCACCGATCTCGTGCGCAACCTCGGGACCAAGATCGCAGGCCAGCACGTGCTGATCATGGGCGCGGGCGGCGCGGTGCGCGGCGTGCTGGCGCCGCTCCTCGAGCAGGAGCCGCGCGAGATCCGCATCGCCAACCGCACGCCCGACCGCGCGGAGCGCCTGCGCGACGAGTTCTCCGACCTCGGCGAGATCTCCGCCTCCAGTTTCGACCGCGTGGACGACCGGCCCTGGGACGTGATCGTCAACGCGACCGCGGCGAGCCTCGCGGGCGAAGTGCCCGCGCTGCCGCCAAATGCGGTTGCGCCCGCGACGGTCTGTTACGACATGGCCTACGGCCGCGGCGACACGGCGTTCATGCGCTGGGCGCGCGACCGCGGCTCCAATCATGCCTTCAAGGGCTGGGGCATGCTGGTCGAGCAGGCGGCGGAATCCTACCTGCTGTGGCACGGCGTGCGGCCGGAGACGAAGCCGGTCGTAGACGCGCTGGAGCGGTTATAAGCATTCACGCGTAGAATCAATTACTTATGTACGCGAATGACGTATGCCGGATTTCTCTACGCATTGCTCAAATATTGGTTAGAAATTGGTTTTAGCTCGCGGTAGAGTGGTCCCTCACTCCCGGCTACTGGCAGATTCATGACTCACGCTGACGTACTCTTCAAGACGGTCAGTCCGGTGGATCATCTTTCCTTCTGGAGCGGCGAGGCCTTCCAGGCGCGTTCGGTTGCGGATTTTCTGGACCTCAAGAACTCGGAGATTGCCAAGATCGCCGGAGTTTCGAAGGCGTCCGTCCGGTTTGACAGCGAGATTCCACGAGATCTACGTGAGCGCCTCGAGGAGATCGCGAACATCTGTAATCTCGTCGCACAGTACTTTGAAGGCGACGCACAAAAGACTGCGCTCTGGTTTCGCACAAGGAACCCGATGCTCGGTGAGATTTCTCCACGAGACATGATCCGATTTGGCCGCTACCACAAGTTGCGCCGATTTGTGATCGGCGCCCAGGTCGATCGCGATGCAGGCCGTCGCGTCAAGGAACGACTGGCCGCTTCGCATGCCGAGTCGGTCAAGACATAGCAGGAGCCGCTCACCGCAGCCTCCAGCGGCACGCACGCCACCCGATCCATCGGCGGCGCCCAACCTTTATGAGCTGGAACGATTCACGCACGCGGATTTGCAGCGTTGGCAGGTAGCGTCAGAAAGACTGGATCGGCTCCACCGTGAACTGTACTTCGGCTTCGAGAGCCAGCGGCGCGGCATCCGCGCCCAATTGCTCGAATCTCTAAGCGTAAGTCCAGCTTCCGAACTCGATATTTCGGGATGGGTGCGTATCGTCGACTACCGCTATTGCCTCGAGCCGCTCTCACCTGCAGGCAGTCTCAGAGGCATCGGCGGAAGATTCAATGTGGGTGATGACCTGCGCTCGGCCGGTTTTGATAGCTGGCCAGCGCTCTACCTGGCAGAGAATGCCGAGACCGCATACCGCGAGAAATTCCAATGCCCCGCGGGCAGTCTGCATAAAGGGCTGTCGCCCGAGGAGCTTGCTTTGCAGATTGAAGGTGGTTTTTCGGTCGCTATCGTGAAAGGCCGCATTCAAAGCGTCCTGGACACCTCAGATTTGCGGTCCCTTCAACCTTTCTGTGATCTCATTAGAAGGTTTGCCTTGCCGGCTAATGTGCGCGAACTTGCTGCGCAACTGCGGATTGGCCGACCGTACTCCGTTAGAACGCCATATCAGCTTCAGCGCGCCCTGCATTCACCAACCTGGCGCACCGTGCCGACACAGTTCGACATACCCTCGAATTCGCAAGTGTTTGGCGGCCTGACAAAGGATGCTGGCTACGAAGCAATCCTGTTCAGGTCTTCCAAGCACTCCGGGCGCTGCCTGGCCCTCTTTCCCGACAGGCTCATGGCCTCCGATTCCTACGTCGAGCTGTCAGGAGCGTATCCTGCCCAAGTTGATGTGCCGAGGCTCGACAGAGCATCGTGGCCAGCATTCAAAGGTAAGCTGCAATGATGAAAGACAAGGCCGGAACGATCAGAATCAACTCTCGCGGTCAGGTGCGGCTTCCTCCTTGGGTACGACTGACATGGGGCGTCAAACCTGGCAATGCAATCGAAATTGTTTGCAGTGGCGATGGCAATGTCGTGATGAAAACGGTCCTGAAGAGAAGTTTCGCTGGCTCGATGCGCGAAAGAATCGAGTCTGCTCGAGGAGCTGCACAAATCCATTGGCGCACAGACGAGCTCATGAAGCTCTTTCGAGGAAAGTGACCGGTCAGCCGAGAGCCTGCGCGGCCAGGTATTCGTTTTTCAGCGCCACGTAGTGCGCCGCGGATTCCGCCAGATAGGCGATTTCCTTCTCCGTCAGCTTCCGTGACTGCCGCGCCGGGCT
>Ga0187892_10004493_pt1 | contig 23322 bp, 22 predicted proteins | sample MA1701073metaG_FD_139345 | JGI IMG/M metagenome (GOLD analysis project Ga0187892, IMG submission 139345) | Bio-ooze microbial communities from a basaltic lava cave in the Kipuka Kanohina Cave System on the Island of Hawaii, USA - MA170107-3 metaG ... | reverse complement strand
CGACTCCTAGAATACGCAAGGAAAGACGCAGTCCTTGCCATGCGGCTGCTCATTGAGAAGCGCTTGCTCGACAAATTCTTCGAAATAGCGAAAATTTCCGGCACCCTCCTGCAGGACAGCCTGCGAGGCCAGAGCGTGCGAATCGAGACCATGGTCCTGCACGAATTTAGGAAGAGGAACATGCTGATGCCCCCGAAGCCTACGGAAAAGGAGATGGAGCAGAGAAAGATAGAGATTAAGGGCGCAATAGTCCTTGAGCCGAAGAAAGGAATCCACAAGGACTCGGTGCTCGTGCTGGACTTCCAGTCGCTGTACCCTTCGATAATCAGGACCTTCAATGTTTCGCCGGATACGCTCATCGCGGGCAGCGAGACTATCCCGTCACACAAAGCTCCTAACGAAGCGACCTTCGTGAACAAGGATGTCTACGTAGGCTTTTTGCCTACCATACTGGAAGACCTGCTGAACAGCAGGAAGCGCGTCAAAGCCGAGATGAAGGCGGCGAAGAGCGAGGACGAAAAGAGAATACTCGATGCTAAGCAGCACGCGCTGAAGATACTCGCCAACTCCATTTACGGCTACTGCGGCTACGCGCGTGCACGCCTGTACGTGGCTGACGTTGCCAATGCGATCACAGCTTACGGCAGGAACAACATAGAAAAGACACGAAAGTTCATCGAAGAAAATTTCCCCGGCATCGAAGTCGTCTACGGAGATACGGATTCGGTGTTCCTCAAGGTCGACGAGCCCGACCTGAACAAGGCGTGGGAGCTGGGGACAAAAATATCGCAGCTTGCCAGCCAGCAGACAAGCCTTCAGCTGGAATTCGAAAAAGTCTATAAGACCTTCCTCATTCTCACGAAAAAAAGGTACGCCGGATGGAAGTTCGTCAAGAACGGGGACAAATGGGAGGACAAGATAGACATGAAAGGGATAGAGACCGTGAGGAGAGACTGGTGCTCGCTTGTCTCCGAGCTAATGAACGAGATCATCGGGACTATACTGAAGGAAAGGGACGTGCAAAAAGCAGCGGCGCGAGTGAAGGAAGTTTTCAAGCAGCTCAGCGGAGGCGGCATACCGAAGCAGAAGCTGACGATAGTCAAGGGCATAACCAAGAGCATCGACGCCTACGACGGCATGCTTCCGCACATTGAGCTTGCAAGGAAGCTCAGGCAAAGGGACCCTGCCAATGCTCCTAAAGTCGGCGACAGGCTCGGCTTCGTCATAATAAAAGGCACTTCGCCCCTCTCGAAGAGGGCAGAAGACCCCGAGTTTGCCGACCGCCACAATCTGCAGGTAGACGTGGACTACTATGCAAACAACCAGCTCCTTCCTCCGATAGAAAGGATACTCGGGGCCGCAGGCGTAATGAAGGAAGAGCTTGTCATGGCAGTTACGCAGCAAAAGTCCGCACTGGACTTCTTCAACCTCGGAATAGTATGCGACGGGTGCGGGAAAAGCCACAAGCGCATGCCACTAAGAGGCGCGTGCGACTGCGGCGCCAGCCTTGTCAAAGTTGCAGCACGCTGATGACGATGTCAAAAGAAGGCGGCATGAATAAGAGGACTTGGCTGGTCCTGATAATAATAATCGCAGGAGTTTCTTACCACGTCTACCAGCTTTACCAGATACAGCAGCAGCTGCGACTGGAGAGCACGGTGATAGAAAACGTCGCTTTCGAGGGTACGCTGGACCCGCTTCCGCTGCCTTCGGACATAACTTTCGACTTAGTTCTTACCGTGAACAACCCGACGAAATACGCGCTTGACGTAGAAAGAGTGACATACATTGTAGACGTAAACGGGGAAAGGTACCTGAGCGGTTCACTGCAAGAATTGAAGATAGCAGGCACGACTCCGATAAGGGTACCTCTGAAAATCTCGCTTGAGCAAGCTGCTGCTACTGCCATTGACGCGCTGCTTGCAGAAGGGATGGAAATCAGGGTGAGCGGAACCGTTGAAGTGCCGCTCAAGCTTTTCGGAGTCCACAAGCTTCTAAGCATCTCGGTGCCTTACGAGAAGACCGAGCACATCCCCGTCACAGTCCTGAGCGACGTAGAAAATTACATTGATGAATTAATAGCTCAGATATGAGTGTTCTTTTCGTATTTACCCCAGCTTACCTTGTTCCATGCCCTTTCGTGGATAAAGAAAGAAATGAGCCCTATGGAAGCCTCAACGGCAGTTATCCCTGCCGAAATGATTATTTCCTTCGTGAAGAACCAGAGAGTGAAAAAAGTTATCGCAGTGGCTATTACTTTCCATGTGACAGACTTTACCAAAGACCTTCTCTTGGTTTCACTATACTGGCTTTGCACAAGCTAAAGGTCAACAGAAAAAGACTAAAACCATTAACCAAGATAGAAATTCTCATCCTTGACAGGCTCGGCGGCTTCCACCTCTTCTTTCTTGACTTTGTCGACGGGCCCTATGTACTTGCTCATTACCTTCTTGCCCACCCTTACGGATTCGTAATAATATTTCTTACCCTTGATTGTCTTGACGTGCACGATTTGCTCAACCTTCGGTCTCGTTATCTTACTATTTGCTCACACGGAAGGGGTATATATTCTTTGTGCGAATCAGCCGAATAGTTAGAATCCAGCGAAAAAGAGGATTGTAGGCAATATAAGGACGGCCATGAGGATGCCGCGCCTGACTTTCACTGCGCCCGCGAAAATTCCCAGCGCCGCGCAGGCGAACATCATGAGAAGCCCCAGGGGCCCTGTGAATGCGGCAGCCAGGAAGACCACGAGAAGCAGTATCAAACGGCTGAAGGCGGAGTAACTTACCCTGGACAGGAAGCGCAAAGACTTTCGAGACAGGAAAAGCGTGATTACGGAAGCTGCCGAAGCCGAAACAAGGGCGACCGCGACAATAAGAAGGAAAAGCCCGAAGTCTATCGAGACCAGCTGCTCAAGAGCAACTGCGATTCCCGACCTGGGGTTTCCTATGAGCCAGAGCGCCAGGAAAGAAACGAGAGCATTGCTCGCGGCTATGGCTCCGAGAGACATAAGGAACGAGCGGTCGTTCCTGTCTATCGTGGCCAATGCAGCAAGGGAACCGATGCCCACACCCGGCAAGAGCCCGGCAAAAATCCCCCCGATGGAGCCAAGGACGACGGACTTGCCTGCGCTTTTCCGTTCAACTTTCTTGCTTTCGAAATCCTGCTCCGGGATTGCCGAGCTAGTCGAATGGAGCAGCATGGAAGGGACGCCAAAAAACCCCGCAAGCATGGGAAAGAGGATGAGCGAGCTGTCCAACGGAAAGGCATTCGAAAGCAGCCCTATGGAGCCTGCAAGGGCGAAGCAGACCGCCGACCAGAAGATTTTCTTCGGCTTTCTTTCGCTCAACACGATGAGCGCAACTATGGCAGCGAGCATGAAGTGCGTGTATGGCCTTGCCAAGGCGTAAAGCGGCGGTATGGAAAGCATCATCAGAGGAAGAACTGCAATGCAAAGCATGATTGAGAAGAAGCCTCCGATTACAGCGAGCCTGACGGCATGATGTCCCTGCCCTTTCATGAGCATCCTGTGGCCGGGCAGCGTGGCCATCCCCGATTCCGAATCGGGGGAGCCGAATAGAAGCGAAGGGATGAAGTCGACGAACACGTTAGATATTCCAAGCGCGACGAGGAAAGCAACAGCCTTGTAAGGCTCAAGGCCGGTTGAAATGAGCAGAGGCACAACAAGAGCGACCATGTTAGGATGGATGCCAGGAGTGATGCCTGCGAGGACGCCTATGATTAAGCCCAGGAGAATGAAAATGAGCACTTCGATTATCATCAATAACTAATAGCTCAGTTTTATTTAGTGGTGAACTGCTAGCTTTATGTATCGCATCGCTAGTTAGATTACTATGTTTGGCTTTGACATCAAGGACCCTAAAGACCCAAAGAAGATAGACAAAGCCAAAGTGACCAAGCTGCTGGAAAAGCTTGGCGTGGCTTCAAAGCCGATAGAAGCGCAACACGTCGAGATAAGAACCAAGGAAAAAATAATACGCATCAAGAACCCCGACGTGATACTTTCGCTGCTGTTCGGCAGGGATGTCTATCAGATAACCGGAGAGATAGAAGAAGTCCCGCTGAAGCTTAGCGAACGTGCCCTGAAGAAAGCCGCAAGGACCGAGAAGGAAGACGTCACGGCCAAGCTGGCAGACCTCAACTACAAAGTGACAAAGACAGTTTCTGAGGCAAAGCAGATAACAAGGAACGGAAGGAAGTCAAGCAAGAAGCCTTGGGAATAGTTCCAATAGCTTCTCAACAACCGTTAATTTACAGTTCACTCTGCGGCACGAGCTTCTTTACTATCTCGCTGAAGGCGGGCCTTGTTATGAATATTCCTATCAGGACTCCTACAATGGTAGTTATTGCAAAGCCGCGGAGGAATCCAAGGCCAAGCACCATAAGAGGAAGCATTGCAGCGATTACCGTTCCGCCAGAGCCGACGATGACGAAGAATGCCCTCTTGACTCGCTCCGTGAGCGTGAGCTGATGAGCAAGGTCTCCGCGCAAGGCCTGGTCTATCAATATGATTTGGGCATCTATCCCGGTTCCAATTATAGCTATTATGGCTGCGACAGACGCGAGGTCGATGGTCCATCCTATGGCAACGGATGCGCCGAAGACTATCAGCACTTCGCTGAAAGCAGTGATGACTATCGGGGCAATCAACTTTACTTTCCTGTAGCGGAGCGAGATTACTATTGCTACTGCTACTAAGGCTGCAATTATTGTTAGAAAGATGTTTGCGAGGAACGACTGACCGAGCCTCGGGGATACGACTTCCATCTGCACCACTTCCACTTTTGTGGGCAGGGAGCCTGAGCGCAGGATTGTTTGCAGGCGCTTCTGGTTTTGCTGGGCGTCCTGGAGTGTAGCTCCGAAGCCTGTGACCGAAGGCTCCTGTATGACCTGGCCCTGGAGGCTGGCTACGATGTTGAGCGCGTCGACAAGCTCATTGTCAAGATAAAGCTGTATTTGAGACGACAGGTAGGCTTCGCCTGCTCCGGGCGTAAAGACCCTTTCCAGATTCTTTGTTATGTGAGAAAAGCGCTGCGCGGCCCCTTGGGCGAGCTGCACCGTAAAGAACCACCTGTAGCCGCCGTTGAGGCTCTGTATCCCGGCATGCTGCGGGTCTGCGTAGACTATAACAACTTCATCGCCGCTGAACGTCAGGGCGGAAAGGTTGAGGGAATTGCCTGTTATTCCGTTGAAGGTGACAGGAACCGGACCGAGGTCGACAGTTTCCCCAACCTCAAGCATGTTGTTCCCATAGGACACGGTCGAGTTGGATACGGAAAACGTGTACTTCTTGTCGAAGTCCAGGCTTGCCGCTCCGCCTGAGATTGCAGGAAACAGGGGTATCCTGGTCTCGAACTTACCCTGCCTTTCCAGAAGGGCGCTTATCTCGTCGCGGGTTCCGCCAGCGATGGAAATTTCAATAAAAGACTTGCCGTCGCTTACCGCAGGGCGTATATTTGCTTCCCTCAAACCGTAGAGGTTTATCCTTGTCTGCAAAGTCCCAATGGTCTGGTCGAGCGTGAGGTTGTCGGAGTCGTTGAGCGCAAGAACCGTTCTTATGCCGCCTTCAATGTCAAGCCCGAACTTGAGGTTTGTCGAAGGAACGTATTTGCCGTGCACCCCGATGGTTCCGTTATTCTGGAAGAACTTGTCCCCTTTGCCAGTCTTCAGAGTTATGAGCCCGGAGAATTTCTGTTCCAGCAGATCCGGAGTTGCAGGCTCGCCGTTTACTGCAAAGATTACATCACCCACGCCTATAGGAGCCGTGGAGTTCCTGTCCTTCGAAGTTATCAGCACGCCTTGAGGGTTAAGGTTAGGGCCTATTGCAAGTATGGACAGCAAGGCAACTACGATAAGCAGCAAAATTTTGTAATTTTTCAGCATTTTCATTCCGATCACGCGCGTTCTTCGTGGTGCTTCTTTTCCTTTCGCTGAATCCACCATCTCAGTATTCCTGCATTTGTGAGCCAAGTGGAAGGTATGTCTATCGCCAATCCTACAAGCAGCACGACTGCTATCTGCTGGATGATTTCAGAGCCCGATACGAAATACATCGCAATTATTGCAGCAAGTGCTGTCAGCGTAAGGGTCAAGCCCGTTTTCATCGCCGCCCGGATTCTTTCGCTGACATCCTTGCCCTTTGTCTTGAGCAATTCTGCCGTAAGGACTATGTCAGTGTCAACCGAGTATCCGATGAGCATGAGCGCTCCCGCAAGCACCGCCAGGGAAAGCTTTACGCCGAAAAGGTGAAGCACCGCTAGCGCAAAGGTTATGTCCGTCAGGGCTGCTAACATGACCGCAAGCGAGGGCACAGGAGAGCGGAACAGTATGAATATCACGATTGCCATGAGGATGAACGCCAGAACAATTGCGAGCTGCGCCTGCTTCCAGAAGACTTCTCCGAGAAGAGGACCTATAGTCCTGGTAGAAACTTCACCGGAAATGCCTATACTCGCAAGGCTTGAGAGAATTTCTTGCTCGTCTGCATCCGCCACGGTTTCAATCACAAGGGTAGGCTTGATTCCGCTGATGAGCTGAACGTTTGTTCCAGGCAGAGCTCCTCTTACTGCAGCAAGGTCAGGAGACGAAGCAAGCTCTATTGAAATCTGCTTGCCTCCTGAAAGGTCTATGTCCCTCTGCATGAAGCTTCCGGTTGTAACCTGGTTGTATGCCAGGATTCCAGAAGACGCTATGAAAACGACTATTGTTATGAGGGCCAAGGGCTTCCAGCGCTTTTCCAAAAAGCTGTGCATAGCAACGGATTAAATCCAAAAGCTCTTAAGGAAAGCTACGTATAGCTCGCGCGGCTCGCTATTTTACCATTAAAACTTTTGCCACAGTCTTTAGCATATGCCGAACGATTACGACGTCATTATTTCTGGGGCAGGAATAGTAGGCTCCTATATCGCGATGAGGCTCATTGAAGAAACGGAACTTGAGGTCCTGGTCCTCGAAAGGACCAAGGCAATCAAGGACGATTCGGGGATAGTCTCTACGGACTTCCTGAAACTACTTCCGGAGAAGAAGCTCATAGAGCATGAGATAAAGGAGATGCAGTTCCTTTCCCCTGGCGGGCTTTCGTTCTCGCTGAAAGGCGAGAACCCTTATGCTCTTATCACGTCGCGCGAGCGCCTTTCGAAGTGGCTCAGGAACAGGATAAAGAAGAACATTTCTTACGAGGCGGTGCAGGACGCCGCCATTCTCAGCGACAGGGCTGAAGTAAAGACGAGCGAGACGCGCTACTCCGCGAAACTCCTGATAGGGTGCGACGGAACGCAAAGCCTGGTCAGGAAGAAAATAGGCATCAAGGACCCGGACATATTCTTCGGCATACTTTCCAGGACGAAGCCCGCGAAGGGGGACATCAAGGTATGGCTCAACAAGCACTATTCGCCGGATTTCTTTGCGTGGTCAATACCACAGACAGGAGAGTGGGGCACGATTTCCGCGCAGAGGGCGGGCGAATATTTCGAGCATTTCAGGAAAAAAATCGGCTTTGATAAGGCTGAGATGCGCGGCTACCCGATACCTGTAGGAATGCTGAAATCCTGCTCAGACAGGGCAATGCTTGTAGGAGAAGCGGCAGGTCAGTCAAAGCCGATGACAGGGGGCGGCTACATATTCGGCCTGCGGGCTGCGCAGCATGCCATAGAAGCGGCCAAGAAGGCTTTCGACGCAAACAACTTCACGCACTTCCTGTTCGAGAAAGAATACCACAACAAATGGAAAGCCGAGCTTGGGCGGGAGATAGCGGTGCAGAAGGCCGCCAGGAAATTCTACCGCAGGCTCACAAACAGGCAGATCGACCGCCTGTTCGAGGTTGCCGGAAAGCATGTAGAGAAAATCAACGTCGAGGACTACGATTCGCTCAGCGACATATGGAAGATGATGCCGCGCAGCGCCCTGCTCAAGGCGGGGTTAGTCTCACTATTCGACTTCTAAGCCCCTATGCGACTTCTAAAGAGAAGGCCTCCCCGGAGCCGGCGCGAAAAATAGAACCAGGCGTTCTTGAAGCCGTCCATGACTTTCACGCCGCGGACATATTTCGGCGAAGAAATGGGCACGTTGCACGCCTTCAGCTTCAGGCGCGCTACTTCGTTGACTATGTCCATTGCGATCTCGTATCTCTCTGCCACAAGGCTCATCTTTCCCAGGGCTCCTGCCGTGAAGGCGCGGAATCCCGACTCCGTGTCAGAAAGCGCAGGGCCTCCGAGAAGCCTTACGCCGAAGGTAAGTCCCCATCCACCAACCTTTTTCCCGAGCGGATATTTGGAAAGGTCTCGCTTGCCCAGGACGAAGTCATACCCTTCATCTATCTTTACCACAAACCTCGGTATTTCATCAGGGTCATGCTGGCCGTCGGCATCAAGGCAGATTATTATGTCGCTCACGCTTCTCGACAGCCCAAGCGCCTTGGAAAAGCCAGTCCTGAGCGAAGAGCCAAGGCCCGAGTTTTTCTTATGAGAAACAACTATCGCGCCTGCGTTCTTGGCGAATTTCGCCGTATTGTCGGATGAGCAGTCGTCTACAACTATCACTTTATCGGCGTGCTTCGCAGACTTCCTGACTACATTCCCAACGGTCTTCCCTTCGTTGTATGCAGGTATGACGACAATAATCATTCTAAACACAACCACCAAAGGAGTTAAATCCTATTTCATAAGCGCTTTTATCGCGCTGCCGACTTCTGCAGAACGGCTGAAGTATATCAGAGAAACGCCGCCAAGCACCTGGTTGTACCAGAAGGTCATGAACCTCGACAGTATGGAGCCTGTTATCGCCAGGGACGGTTCTATCCCTATCGCACCCAGGAGTACTGCCATGACAGCTTCTGTTCCTCCTATGCCCCCGGGCAGAAGGCTTGCGATACCTATGATGGTGGAGAGAGCAAGTATGCCAGGAGCTATCGCAATGTCAAGCCCTATTCCCAGCGCCGACAAGGCAAACCAGACGGTTATTCCATCAAGAACCCATGCCACAAACGTTACGACGAAGCTTCCGAATATGCGGGCTTTCGAGAAACGCGTCTCGTAGAAAGTCTGTATGAAGCCTTCGGATATCCTGGATAGGAAAGGTAAGCGCCTTGCGAGCCTGAAAACCCGGGTTCCGAATGTCCTGCTGTAAAGCACAAGCAAAGCTCCTATAATGAGGGCTGTAAACATGCCTGCTCCGGCAAGACTAAGCAGCAAAAGGTCGCCCTGGAGAGGCAAAAAGGCAAGGGCAAATGCGGAAAGTATTATCAATACGAGGACGTCAAGCACGCGCTCCCATACTATAGAAGGCAAAGCCGAAGAAACGTCGATTCCCGACTTCAGCTTGAGTATGACAGTCTTTGCAGGCTCCCCCACTTTGCCTGGCGTGAAGTTCGATATCGTGGTCCCCAGAAGCTGGATGGGAAGGAGCGGCGCCAGCTTAGCCCGTGGGAGTATCAGCCACCATCGTATTGCCCTAAGCCCAAGCGAGACGGAAACGGCGGCCATCCCTGCTACTATCAGCAGGACGTCGGCCCCCCGGATTATCTGCACGAACCGCTCGGGGTTTGCATAGATTACCAGGAAAGCCAGGATTGCGACGCTGAATACCAATACAGCCAATTTGGCAAGCTTCATACCTATTGCGTTCCCGAGAAACAATTAAATATGAGCTAGAAGGGCGATAATGCCCTGAACGAGTAGCTCGAATCTGCTTGACGCACCGAAGGTGCGTCGGTCTGTTTGCCTCGTTATCTTACATTAAAAGTTTTTGCGTGGGACGTTAGGTAGGTGTTACTATCAAAATAGCTGTAATAGGCGTGGGTTATGTCGGGCTTTGCAGCGCAGTAGGCCTTGCTCTCGCAGGGCACGACGTCATAGTTGTCGGAAGGACCCAATCAAAGATAGAAAGCATAAACAAAGGCAAATCCCCGATATTCGAGGAAGGGCTTGACGAGGCACTTGCGAAGCTGCTCGCCCAGGGGAAGTTCTCAGCCACTTCCGACATAGCAAAGGCCGTGGAAGCTTCTGACCTGACATTCATTTGCGTCGGAACGCCTTCTGCCGAGGACGGAAGCATAGACCTGACCGACATAAAGAAGGCTTCCGAGGATGTGGGAAAGGCTCTTACAGGCAAACAAGGCCATCATATCATAATAGTAAAGAGCACGGTTGTTCCGGGCACCACAGAACAGTGCGCTATTCCAATAATAGAAGCGTCGTCGGGAAAGAAGGCCGGAAAGGACTTTGGGGTTTGCATGAATCCCGAATTCCTCCGCGAAGGCAAGGCTCTCGAGGATTTCATGAAGCCTGATAGGGTTGTCATAGGAGAGTTCGACAAGGAATCTGGGGACGTCCTGGAAGGCGTGTACTCTTCCTTCAATGCGCCCGTCGTGCGAGTGCCGCTGAAGACCGCAGAAATGATAAAGTATGCTTCGAACTCGTTCCTGGCGACCAAGATATCTTTCATGAACGAGGTTGCTAACTTGTGCAAGAAGCTTGGCATAGATGTTTACGACGTAGCAAAAGGAATGGGACACGACAAGCGCATTGGGCACCGCTTCCTGAATGCAGGCGTAGGATTTGGAGGGAGTTGCTTCCCTAAGGATGTAAGTGCGCTGATACATCTAGCCAAGAAGTCGGGAAGCAAGGCGGACCTGCTTGAGACTGTAATGAGCGTCAACGAGAAGCAGAAGAGGAAAATAGTAGACATACTGAAATCAAAGCTTGATTTGAAGGGGAAGAAAATAGCAATACTTGGCCTGGCCTTCAAAGACGGGACCGATGATATAAGGGACGCGCCCTCGGTTGAAGTGCTAAACGAGCTTCTCAAGTCCGGAGCACATGTTTCTGCTTACGACCCGAAGGCAGCAGAAAACATGCGCAGAGTCTTTCCAAACGTTTCTTACGCAAAAAGCGCAGGCGAAGCCCTAACAGGAGCAGATGCGTGCCTTATAATGACGGAGTGGCCAGAGTTTGCAAAACTGACTGACAAGGACTTTTCTGCTATGAAAGGGAAGATTGTTATTGAGGGAAGGCGCCTGCTTGACAAAAGCAGGGCGAAGTTTGAGGGAGTGTGCTGGTAATGGTAAACACGGGAGTAATACTCGCAGCAGGAAAGGGCACGAGATTGCAGCCACTTACCTTCGCCATACCGAAGGAAATGATCCATATAAACGGAAAAGCCCTAGTCCAGCATGCCATCGAACTGCTGAAGGCGGGGGACATAACAAACATAATAGTCATCGTGGGCAGCAAGAAAGGGTCGCTGATGGACTTCCTGAAAGACGGGAAGTGGCTTGATGTCGACATCTCCTACCGTTTCCAGGAGGAAACAAACGGCGTCGCAAAGGCCGTCTATACCGCAAAACCTTTGATAGAGCATACTTTTGCCGTGACTTTCGGCGACGAAATAATTGAGCCCAAGGACAAGCTGATGAGTGACCTTATAGAAAAGCACAGTAAGGAAAATGCGTTCTGCACCATAGGGCTTTCTCCTGTAAGCGACCCGGAGCGCTACGGCATAGCAAAAACCGACCACAGCGGCAACGTGATAGACCTTGTGGAAAAGCCACAAACCGAAAAGGAGCTAGCATACCTCAAAACTGACGGCAAGTTCTATGCACTCAACGGCATTTTCATAATGGAACCGGGTATATTCAGCTACATTGAAAAGATTGCTCCCGGAGCCAAAAACGAGTACCAGCTAACTGACGCCATAAGGCTCGCGCTCCAATCTGGTAAAAAAATATGTGCCGTTGTCCACAACGGACTTTACCGCGATGTAGGAACTTTTGAAGCCCTGATAGAAACCGAAAAGGAGATGCTGAACTTATGAAAACCCTTGTTGCTGGCGGCGCGGGCTTTGTAGGTTCATGGCTCTGTGAAAAGCTGCTCGAGTCAAATGAAGTAGCGTGCCTGGACAATTTTTCTACAGGCAGGAAGCAGAACGTAGGCCACATAAAGAGCAAAGAGTTTTCCCGGATTGATGCAGACGTCACAAAAAGCATCAAGATGGAGGCAAACGTGATATTTCACCTTGCTTCGCCGGCAAGCCCGGCTGATTACCAAAAGAAGCCGATAGAAACGATGATGGCAAACTCGGAGGGAACGAAAAACCTTCTCGAGCTTGCAAGAAAGAACGACGCTACTTTCCTCCTCGCTTCGACTTCCGAAATCTACGGGGACCCTCTTGAACATCCGCAAAAGGAAACTTACTGGGGCAACGTAAACCCCACCGGGCCCAGGAGCTGCTATGACGAAGCAAAGCGGTTTGCTGAAGCGCTTACAACGGCTTACCACAATGCCTATGGAATAGACACCAAGATAATAAGAATTTTCAACACATACGGCCCCAGGATGAGACGAGATGACGGGAGGCTAATCCCAAACCTTATAACACAGGCTCTTGCCGGCAAGCCCCTGACCGTTTACGGCTCGGGAAAGCAGACAAGGTCCTTCTGCTATGTCAAAGACTTGGTAGAAGGAATTGCGGCAGTCGCATTCTCCAAGCATTCCGGCGAAGCCTTCAACCTTGGCAATCCGGACGAGCACTCGGTCATCGACATAGCCGAAAAAATAAAGGCACTAGTCGACCCAAAACTCAAACTCGAATTCTTACCTCTTCCCCAAGATGACCCAAGGCGGCGCAAACCGGACATAGCAAAAGTAAAATCGATGGTCGGCTGGAAGCCTTCCACGAGCCTTGCAGATGGGCTTGCCGAAACAATTGTGTATTTCAGAAAAACAAAATAGACTGGTTTTTTTGGCGTTTTAAACATTCCTAATCTAGTAATCAAACCAACATGTTCTGGTCAGCAATATGAGCGAAGATACAAAGCCTGTTGAATCAGCCGGGTCCGGTACTGTTTCGGTCAAGGCTCCAAGCCTTAACGCCGCTAATGCACTGAATTTTCTCAAGAAAAACTGGCACATCATAGCGATACTTATCATAATAATACTGAGCATGCACCTGCGGCTCGCAGGCTATTTCAATCCTGACGGGACTACAAGGTGGCCTTATCTCAGGAACATAGACAGCTACGCTTTCCTGTATGAGATAGAAGACATAGTAAAGAACGGCGGCGTGATTTCGAACTACGACCCGCTATCTTTCGCACCTTACGGGGCTTACAGGCAGGGCTTGGGGACCGGAATATACCAATACATCACTGCATACGCCTACAGTGCGTACAATTTCCTGTTTCCAGGACCGCTTGAGAGGTTTGTAGCGTGGTTCCCGCCGTTGATCGCTTCGCTAATAGCCATCCCTGCCTATTTCATCGGACGAGTCCTCTACGACAGGAAAGCAGGAGTTCTTGCAGCATTCTTCATAGTCTTTGCACCTTCGATAATAGCCAGGAGCCTTGGAGGAGACCCTGACAGCGACGCTTTCGTCACTTTCTTCCCCATGCTCTCGATGGCTATATTCCTCGTGGCTTACAAGTACTTCGACAAGGAAAAGCTGCTTGCGAAGAAAAACATAATCCTCGGCGTGCTGAACGGAATAGCGTTGGGATTCTTCGCGGTCTCGTGGTCAGGCTACTGGTTCGTTTTTGCGCTTTACCTCGGCTTCCTCATGATTAAAGTTATCTACGACGTTCTCAAGCACATCAAACACAGGGAAAATGTGATGGCTCAGGTTTGGAAGGACGTCAAGGCACCCGTATTCCTTGTCGTAACGATGCTTGTGATGTTCTGGGTTATAACAATACCGCTCATAGGCGCTTACTTCGCTCTGGACCCATTCGTACAGCCTCTAGGACTTTCCGGATTTTTCGGAAGCGGAATAAAGTCTGAAGGGGGCGAATTTCCAAACGTTTACGTTTCGGTAGCAGAACTGCAGGTAGGCGGACAGGTGAGGGACGTAGCAGTAAGGTCTGCAGGAATAGATACAGCGGCTGGAGTATCTGGACTGCCCACAGAGCTTCTACTGATATTATCGCCGTTCATGATGACTATACTGGCCCTAGCATACCTGATCTATTCATTTTACAAGCGCAGGGAGCACGCGGACACTCTAATATTCCTTGGCCTATGGGCGATAGGAATGATATATGCAAGCGTTGTGGCTGTCAGGTTCGCAATATTCCTGACACCGGTTTTCTCAATATGCGCCGCAATCTTCCTCTCTAAAGTATGGAGGATGGCGATAGGAGAAGACAAGACGGTGACCAAATGAAAGTCAACCCAAAACTTTTGGTAACGGCAATAGGAATCCTGCTAGCTGTGCCGCTCTACTTCCCCGGTGACATGCCGCTCTTTTTTGGGCTTGCTGTACTCGCTATGATATTCGCCACGGTTGCCGTAATCGTGCTGAAGAAACTGACCTGGAAGCAGACTGGAATAATGTGGGTCGCCTACTTCACGCTGTTCACGGGCGCAGTCTATTACATAGTCCCCGGCTACGCAATATCGAAAGGCTCGGGGACGGTGCTGAGCGACAACTGGTGGAATTCACTCAACTGGATAAAAGAAAACACTGCAGAGTGCTCCACGATCGCAACGTACTGGGACCCCGGACACTTCATCAGGGCAATCGCCAAGCGTTCCGTGGTCTTTGACGGAGCCACACAGAACGCCCACTTCATCAAGCCCGTGCCGAACGGCACGCCCGAAGGCATAACGCTTGACAGATATGAGCACGGGATAGTCCAGATAACTCAGGTCAAGGACGGGGAGCTATTCAGGGCAAGGATAAAGGACATAGCAACGTCGATGATGACCACCAACGAGAGCCTTGCGCTGGAAATACTCAAGGACTACAGGAAGCCCGGCTGCAACGAGACGTATTTCCTCGCAACTTCGGACCTGATATTCAAGTCGGTGTGGTGGTCATACTTCTCCACCTGGGACCCGACGCGGCCTGACCCCAAGGGAACCCAGTACAGCTACTTCATAGCGAACCTTGCGAGGAGAAAGCCTGTGCTGTCGCTTAACATTGTAGGCTACGAATACCCGGTCTCTGGCTCACAGTCAATAATACTTTGCCAGACTGACGGGATCGTTTCTCCGTGCAGGCCTGACCAGGGCATAGGGGCCATTTTCCAGGACGGCAACCAGTTCGTCAGGATACAGCGGGTAATATTCCCGAGGGGCAACTTCTATGCGCAGATAGAGGACCCGCAGGCAGAAGTCAAGGGAACGGTGCTCGTGCTCGACCCAAGCGCGCAGACGATAGTGTTCATGCCTCCGCAGCTCCAGGACTCAATGTTCACCAGGATGTTCTTCTACAACGGAGCGGGCCTCAGCAACTTCGAGCTGGTCAGCCAGTGGGGAGGAGAAGTGAAGCTATTCAGGGTAAGGTTCGACCAGCCCGTCCAGAAGTCGCAAGTCCCTCTGGTCACAGAAACCGTCATTGAGCAGAACTCGACTTTTGCTAACGGAAGCAATTCCAGCTAGCTGCTCCCAGCAAAGCTATAAGCTTTTGTCTTCCATCTTTTCAGATGCGAATCTGCATACTGTCGGAACTTTTCTATCCGTACCTTCTCGGAGGTGCCGAGCGAAGGTACTGGGAGATTGCAAAGCGCCTTGCAAAGAAAGGGCATGACGTTACTGTATTCTCTCTGAAATTTCCCGGCTATCCCGATGAAGAGACGGTAGAAGGAATAAAGATAAAGCGCGTCGGGAAGAAGCACCCGCTGACGCACAGGGATGCCAAGAAGCTCGCGAGCTACTGGCCGGCGGGCTTCGGTGCTGTGGCCAGCGAATTCGACATAGTTGATGCAAACCAGGGCGCGGGAACTTTCATAGGTCTCTGGAAGTTCCTGAGGCTTACAAAGCGTCCTGTAGTCGTGACGTTCCACGACATCTATTGGAGAAACTGGCCCGGCTACTGGGGCATTGCAGGGCGATATTTGGGAGCTATTCTTGAACTGGGCTGGTTTGTAATGGCGAAAGCAGCGAGCAGGGTCATTGTAAATTCCAACCAGACAAAGGAAAAGCTGGGCGTTTTCGGCGTAAAAAATCCGGAAGTTATAGTGAGCGGAGTAGACCTCGAGACGGTAAGAAAAGTTAAGCCGATAAAGTCGGCGAAGACAATTGTCTACGTCGGGCGCCTCGAGACCTACAAGCGAGTTGATGTTCTGATAAAGGCTATGGCTCTCAGCAAAAAGCTCCGGGGCTACAAGTTGCTCGTCATGGGCAGGGGACCTGACCAGAAGCGCCTAGAAAGGATTGCAAATGAGAGCAAGGTCAGGGCGGAGTTCCTCGGATTCGTTTCCGAGGAGGAAAAGATAGCAAGAATCAAGGGCGCCGACGTCCTGGTTAATCCTTCCGCACTGGAAGGCCTGGGCCTCATTCTTCTGGAAGGCATGGCCTGCGGGGTGCCGGTTGTCGGATTTGATCTGGAATGCTACAAGGAGTTCTGCACCACTGAAAACTCGGTCATAGTAAAAGAGTTCAGTGAAGGGGCACTGTCAGAAGGAATCGAGACAGCGCTTTCGTCCAGAAGCTTGGCAAGGAACGGAGCAAAAACCGCAGAAAAGTTCTCCTGGGACGGAGTTGCCGACAAGGTCGAGAAAGTCTATAAGGAATTGCTGAATAAAGCGAGCAACTAATTGCTAGGCTTTCAGCCTAGTTAAATTAATTTATATCTTCACGTCCCTAAATTTCCAGAAGCCGCGCATGAAGTTGGAGAACCTTGAAGGAGGTATAAGCCATGCAAACAGCAGGAACGTAAGCGATTCCTTCAGGCTTGCGTCAGAACTTACAAGCTTTGACAGGGCTGCAGCCGCGTACGCAGCGACTACTGTGCCGAGCGGAACGAGAGTAACAGGCGCCGCAGCCACACAGCCTATCAGGATGGCTGTTGCAATTCCCGTGTTCCTTATGTCGGAATATCCCATGTAGCGCGCATAGAGCTTGGGATGCTTCCTGCGGAGCAGGCCGTCGTAGACGAAAGTGCGCTGGTTCCTTATTCTGTAAAAAACTGAAACTCTCCTGGAAATATGAGTTATCTGCGCCGAAGGCTGGTAGACGACTTTCCACCCCGCGGATATTACACGGAAAGACAAATCTGTATCTTCTTTCGCAATCTTGAAGCGCGGGTCGAAACCCTTGAGATTCAGGATTATTTCCTTCCTGTAGGCGTTGTTGTGGCCGATGAATTGCAAATATTTGTTCTCCATGTGATACCAGAAAAGGCCTTTCCTGTCCGCAAGAGTGGTCCCTATGACTCCGCCAACTTCGGGGTCCTTGAAGGGCTTGAGGAGTTCTGTGACCCAGCTCTTCTCCGGTATGCAGTCAGAATCCGTGAATATCACGAAGTCGCCTTTCGCCTTTTCTATTCCCATGTTCCTCGCAGGATTCCTTCCAGGGCGCAGGTCTTGCAAGGCTCGCAGCTTCTTGCTCTTCTTTGCCTGGGCCTGCAGGAACTCCCATGTCCCGTCCTTTGACCCGCCATCGACAATAAGTATTTCGTAATTCGGATAGTCCTGCCTTAGCAGGGCAGAAAGGCACTTGCCAATCTCTTCCTTCCTGTTCAGGACCGCAACAATAACGGATGCAAGAGGAACTTTGGATTTTGCCGACATCTATAGCTCACTTCATTAGCGTACAAATAGCTGCTTCCAGTTAGCTGAAAAACTAATTGCTCGCTTATCAGCTCGATAACTTAGGAAGCGTTTTAATACTTTTTATCGGGACGTAAACTAATGACCAAAATACTCGTAACAGGCGGGTCAGGGTACCTTGGAAGCGTCCTCGTCGAGCACCTTCTCGATAAAGGCTACGAGGTAACGGTCCTGGATAACCTGATTTACAACCAGAATTCCCTCCTCCAGTTCTGCCATGACACCAACTTCAAGTTCGTATTCGGCGATGTACGCGACGAAGCGCTGCTGAAAAAAATAGTGCCGGAGGCAGACTTCATAATACCGCTTGCAGCCATAGTAGGCGCCCCGGCTTCCGAGAAGCACCCCCAGACCACCACTTCCGTCAACTATGATTCTATAGCCCTGCTCAACAAGCTGAGGGACAAGAACAAACAGAAGGTCATATTTCCCACTACCAACAGCGGCTACGGGACAACTACCGGGGAAATCTATTGCACTGAAGAAAGCCCGCTCAACCCAATCTCGCTTTATGGAAGGACAAAGGTGGACGCCGAGAAAGAGTTGCTCGGCAGCCATAACACAATAACCCTCAGGCTGGCTACACTCTTCGGGTTCTCTCCGCGAATGAGGACCGACCTCCTTGTAAACGACTTCGTGCAAAAGGCCCTGAAGGACAAGACCCTGGTATTGTTTGAGAAGGACTTCAAGCGCAACTATCTGCACGTCCGCGATGCTGCGCGCTGCTTCATCCATTGCATCGAGAATTTTGACAAGATGAAGAACAACGCATACAACGTCGGGCTACCTGATGCAAACCTTTCGAAGGAACAGCTTGCACTCCTGATAAAGAAGTTCGTTCCGGGCCTATACATACACTACGCCGAGATAGGAAGCGACCCCGACAAGAGGAACTACATAGTCTCCAACGACAAGCTGCTCAAGACAGGGTTCAAGTTCGAATATTCCCTGGAAGAGGGAATAAAGGAACTCATCAAAGGCTACTCAATGCTTCGCGACAACCTTTACAGGAACGTCTAAGTGCTGAACTAATTGCTCAGCCAGGCTTTGTTAATTTGCGAGTTGCTCCATAGTAAAATGATCAGGAGAAATCATATATGCCAAAACTTCACATCGGATGCGGACACAATAAAAAAGACGGATGGGTCAACATCGACGTATCTGAGAAGCTCAATCCCGATAAAGTCGCAAACTGGGAGAGCCTTCCATTCAAAAAAGAAAGTGTGGACGAGATTTTTTCCCAGCACGTGCTGGAACATATACCAGATTGCATCCAGGCCCTGAGAGAGACCTGGCGGGTGCTGAAAAAAGGCTCCAAGGCAAGAATAATAGTGCCGTATGCAGGCATAGTCAGCGCCTATCATCCCCACCATAAGTGGTATTTCAGCTACACGAGCTTTGACCCTTTCAGGAAAGGGGATGACCAGAACTACTATTATGATTTCAATTTCAGCCAGGTGAACGTCAGGCTTGTATTCAGCGGGCCTTTCAAATGGATGGAGTCCATAGCCAACCGCTTCCCGCAGCACTACGAGAACAGCGGCCTTGCCTGGATGTTCCCGGCTAAGGAACTTCATGTTGAATTCGTGAAATGAATTGCTGCTGAGGCAGGTATGATATATGACAGAAATGAAATCAAAAAAGATTGTTGTGACAGGCTCAACAGGGTTCCTCGGCAGGCACCTAATTGAAGCTCTGGCCAGGAAAGGCTACAAGAACGTCAAGGGCCTTTCCTCGAAAGACTACGACCTTACCGACCAGAACAAAGTACGAAGGATGTTCGATGAGCAGAAACCACAAGTGCTCATACATCTAGCCGCCTACGTGGGAGGAATCGGAGCAAACAAGGCGTATCCTGCTGACTTCCTTTACAGAAACCTTGCGATAAACACGAACGTGATGCACGAGGCGTGGAAGAGCGGCGTGGAGAAGCTGCTGACCGTTATCGGCGGGTGCAGCTATCCTGCCAAAGCGCAAAGCCCCATTAAGGAAGAGGAGCTCTGGAACGGCTACCCGCAGCCTGAATCTGCGCCGTATTCCCTTGCAAAAGCGATGTCAGTCGAGCAGGCGAAGGCATACAGGAAGCAGCATGGCTTCAATGCGGTCGTACTCATCCCGGGAAACATGTATGGGCCTTATGACAATTTTTCGCTTGAGAACTCCCACGTAGTGCCTGCGCTGATAAGGAAGTACCATGAGGCGAAGGTAAAGAGCACGCCAGAGATAGAAGCGTGGGGCTCCGGAAAGCCTACTAGGGACTTCGTCTATGCAGGCGACGTCGCAGAATGCCTGGTAAAGGCGCTTGAGGAATATAACAGCAGCGATCCTATCAATATTTCCAGCGGCACTGAGACTTCAATCAAGGAACTGGTCGAAACTATAGCAAAGCTCGTAGGCTACAAAGGAAAGATAGTTTGGGACGCATCCAAGCCCGACGGGCAGATGCGTAAGGTCTTTGATGTGGCGAAAATGCGAGCAATCCTGGGCTTCGAGTGCAAGACAAGCCTTGAGGAAGGCTTGCGCAAGACAATAGAATGGTTTCAGCAGAACTATGACAAGAAAGGCGCTGTCAGGCTTTGAAGCTCTTGGCAAATTCCAGCACAGCGTCCATGCTAGGCCTGATAGCAACTATCCTTTTGGCTTTCTCAACGTTTATATTGTACGCTTCTTTGTTAAGCGAGTAGTTCTCTTTCGGAAGAATAATGCCCAGGTTTTTCGCAACATCTTCCAGAGAAACAGCATAGTCGCCGCATACGTTGTAAATCTCGTTCTCCTTTTCCTTGAGAGCCCACAATACTTTCGCCACATCCCGGGTGTCCATATACTGGTACTTTGATTGTGGATGGACGAAGAGGCTCTTGCGCGTAAGCAGGTCGAATATTGCGTTCTTCTTCAAGCCTTCGCCGACCATGCCGCCGAGCCTGAGAATAAGCCAGTTCTTGCAACCTTTCTTTACAGCCATCTCGCACAGATATTTGCTGAGGCCGTAGTTGCTGAGCTTTGAGGCGTCTATTTCTGCCGACTCGGAATTGTTCTTGGGACTAGAAACATCGTTGTAAACGTCGATGGAAGAGATAAGGACATATTTCCTGAACTTGAAGTCTGCGAGGGTCCTGAGCGTGGAGATTAGGTTGAGCTCCAGGTCCTTTGCCGGGTCTTCGGTTGCAAGGCGCTTCTTCGAGCTGCCGCCGGCATTTATGAAAATGTCGCAGCTTGTGCCCTTGAGTGAGGCGTAGTTTTCCCTGTCTATGCCTCTGAATTCTATCCTGTTCTTCTCCAGAAACTTGGCTATTGCCGAGCCGACGAATCCTTTATGACCGAGCAGGTAAATCATGAATAGCTCACTGCGTTCGTTATCATACGGAAAGCAACACTAGGAAACTTAAAGAGCTTTTGGAAAGCAGTGGTTTAATGAGTTCCTCAAGGAAGCTCGCAAAATGGACTGCAATAGTCTTTTCTACCAGCCTTCTCAGCGTGGGCCTTGCATACATACTGAGGCTGATTTTGGCAAGGGAACTGAGCGTTGAGGAGTACGGGCTGTTCTACGCTGTGCTGTCTTTCGTGTACTTGTTCGGGATACTCAAGGACCTTGGCTTAGGGCCTGCGGTTGCGAAGCACGTTTCCGAGTATGCGGCGCTAAAAAAAATCGGCCAGGCGAAGTACCTTGTTGCACACGTAGCCTATGTGCAGATAGTGATAGGGTTTGTGGTATTCGCAGTGTTGTTCGCAGGCTCAGGCTACTTTGCCGCGAGCTTCTTCAAGAGCGACGTGGCTCTGGGAATCATAGTCATACTTGCGCTGGAATTTATCGTGGGCCTTTCCACGCTGAAACCGTCGCTGCAAGGCCTGCAGAAGGTTGTGGCTTATTCCGTGACTGAGCCTCTCAGGCTTGCCATAATAATCGCCCTAGTACTTACAGTCCTGCCTTCCAGCGCCTTCGGAATTGCACTGGGCTATCTAATCGCAGGGGTGCTTACCACGGCCTGGCTTGTTTCTAACCTCGCGAGGAGCTTCAGAGGAATAAAGATGGAAAAGGAGAAAGGCCTTGTTAGGCACGTGTTCAAGTTCGCATCGATAATTTTCGTGAGCAGCGTTGTCGGCTATGTCGTAAGCTATACGGACGTGCTGGCACTCACTTACTTCCGCTCGCTGTATGAAGTCGGGCTGTACCAGGCGGCGCTGCCCACTTCACAGGTGCTGTGGATATTTGCGACCGCGATGGGGACTGTGCTCCTGCCGTTCATATCAGAGCTATGGACAAAAGGGAGGAAGCAGGAAGTCTCAAAGGGGCTTTCGATACTCATAAGGCTCGCTTTCGCAGGAATAATTCCGTTTGCCCTCGTATTCATCGGCTATCCGGACCTGATAATAAGGACGCTTTTCGGCGAGGCTTACCTTCCCGGAGCTCCTGCGCTGCAAGTGCTTGCCGTAGGGTCGCTGTTCTACACGATATTCGCAATACTGGGCACCGCCCTCATGGGAATGGATAAGCCGAAGACTTTCACGAAAATAACCGCTACCGTGGCCGTGATCAATCTTGCACTCAACATAGCTTTAGTTCCGAGCGTAGGAATAATAGGAGCTGCTTATGCAACATCGTTATCTTACTTGATTGGGTTCGCACTCACATCGGCAAGCCTAAGAAAATCAATCAAGCTTTCTATACCAGGCTGGCGACTCGCAAAACTCCTAATGTCCATCATACCAACAGGCTTAGTGATAATAGGCGTGAAGGAAATCCTTGTAATGGAACCTATACCTGAAGCGATAATCACGATGGGCATAGGGCTTGTAGTCTATGCAGTTTACATCTTCCTCTCGAAGTCCGTGACAAAGAGCGACCTCGAGCTTCTCAAAGGCATGGGCATACCAATACCGGCGGCTGTAATAGGGGCCGCAGGACGCATTTCTTAAATCTTTCTGCTGGTAGCTGACCTATGGCGATGAAAGCAATTGTCACCGGAGCAGGCGGGTTCATAGGCTCGCATATCGTAGACTCATGCCTTGCAAAGGGAGTGGACGTAGTAGCAACAGTACATGAGAAGACTTCCAACCTCGACCACGCCAAAGGCAAGATAAAGATTGTAGAAATTGACGTTGCAGACAAGGAAAAGATCGAGAAGCTGATTGCTTCCGAAAAGCCAGATTACATATTCCATTACGCCGCTCAATCGTTTGTGATGCCTTCATGGGCAGACCCTGAGAAGACCGTCAATTCGAACATCAAAGGCACCCTGAACATTCTAGAAGCCGTGAGGAAGAACAATCTTAATCCTGTCATAATCCTTGCATGCAGCTCTGCCGCTTACGGGCTGAACTATCCTGATGAAATTCCAATCAAAGAGAGCAAGGAGTTCCGCCCTTCTTCGCCATACGCAGTGAGCAAAGCAGCTACGGATTATCTCGGCTTTGCCTACTGGCGTGCTCATGGACTAAGAATAATCAGGCTGAGGATTTTCAATACAATTGGTCCCAGGAAGACCGGCTCAGCGATTGCCGACTGGTCACAGCAGGTAGCTGAAATAGAAAAAGGCAAGCGCAAGGAGCTAAGCGTAGGGAGCATTGAAAGCACGGTGGACTTCACCGACATCAAAGATCATATTGACGCCGTCTGGACACTTTCAGAAAAAGGCAAGTGGGGCGAAGCTTACAACATCTGCTCAGGCACAGGAAGAAAGATGAAAGACGTGCTCGATTCTATCACTAGATTGGCGAAAGTTCCGGTGAAAGTCGTGCAAGACCCATCAAGGATAAGG
>Ga0187892_10004492_pt1 | contig 23323 bp, 15 predicted proteins | sample MA1701073metaG_FD_139345 | JGI IMG/M metagenome (GOLD analysis project Ga0187892, IMG submission 139345) | Bio-ooze microbial communities from a basaltic lava cave in the Kipuka Kanohina Cave System on the Island of Hawaii, USA - MA170107-3 metaG ... | reverse complement strand
CCGCCCGCGGCGTCGCCCTCCGCGAAGCGACGCACGGCGGCGGAGCCGAGGAGGCGCCCGGCCTCCTCCGGCTCGATCCCCTCCTTCCGGCGCCGGGTCCGCAGCCGGAAGGCCTCCTCGAAGTCGCCGCGCCGCTCGAGCGCGCGCACCAGCTCGTCATGCGCCTCGCGGTTCCGCGGGTCCCCGGCGACCGCCCGGCGCAGCATCGCGATCGCCTCCTCCTCCTGGCCGAGCGCGAGGTGGTCGCGCCCCAGGCTCAGGTAGTTGCGGGGGAGGTCGGACTGGAAGACCTTGAACACCTGGTAGTGCTGGCGGTGCGCCTCGGCGGCGTTGCCCAGCATCCGGAGACAGTCGCCCAGCGAGACGCGCGCCTCGAGGTTCTCGGGATCGCGCTCGACGACCTTGCGCAGGAGATCGGCGGCGGCCTGCCACTCCTCCTGGAGGTAGTGGGTCATGCCCTGCACGAACTGCGAGACCTCGCGCCGCCGCGACAGGTCCCGGGCGACGCGTCCCAACCGGCGCAGGACCAGGAGCGCGAGCGCGAGCAGGAGGAAGAGGAGGAGCGCCTCGACGGCGGCGGGCTCGCGCAGGAGGTTCTCGACGCCCTCGCGGAGCGCCGCCCCGAGCCCGCCCTCGGCCGCGCTCACGGCCCGTACGCGACGAAAGCCAAGGAGATCGAGTCGCTGTGGTGGTGAAGCGAACCCGGTTTTACGTGGGTGGTCACAACCTTGGCGAGACTCCTATACGAAAGCGACATATCGAGTGTCAAGGCAGCATACGTGCGGACGGGCATTGCCCCGTCGCGGCCCCCATTCGAGGGCGGGTCGAAAGTTGAAAGTTCGAAGCCGGAGGACCGGATGTGCTCCCTTCCGACTCTCGACTTTCAACTTTCAACTTTCAACCTCTCCCGACCAGCCCCAGCGCGCTCACTTGAAGTGGATCCCCCGCTGCCTGAGTTCCTGCACCACCTCCGGCGGCGGCACCTTCGGATCGAGCGCAAGCAGGTTCGGGGTCAGCCGGGTCGGGTGCAGCTCCGCGAGGCCCGGCAGCGCCGCGATCTGGTCCAGCGTGGCGGGGTCCTCGCTCTCGAGGATCAGGCTGCGGCGGGCGCGCACGAACCGCACCTCCCCGGCCCACTCCTGGATCGAGTACTGCACGTTCTGCGGAAGCCCGGGCCCCGCGCGCGACGCGAGCAGCTCCACGATCCGGTCCCCGCCGAGTCCCGCGGACACCGCCGCCTTGACCCGCTCTCGGGTGATGCGGAACCGGACCACGCGGTCGCTCTGGAGGCGCTCGGCGAAGCGGTCCAGCGCGTAGAGCAGCTCGGCGTCCCGCGCCTCGGGCAGCACCAGGACCTCGAAGTCCGGGTTCACCACGAGCCCGTTCCCGATCGGAGCGGCTTCCCGCGGCGCGGCGAGCCCGAGCACCCGGCGGCCCAGCGCGCTCAGGCGGAAGGCCACCGGCTGGGCCCCCTGGAAGGCGGCCTCAAGGAGGCCCATCGCATGGAGGCGGCCGGTCAGGAACTGCACGAGGCGCCAGGAGAGCGCGGCCACGTCCTCCCGGGGAGGCTCGACGGAGTACTGGAAGCGCGAGAGGTAGGAGTCGCGGACTCCGCGCTCCTCGAGGGTCGCCAGGTAGCGCGCGCGTGCCGCGTGCGGCACCGCCAGCGCGTCCACCCACCCGCCGCCCGCGAGGTCCGGCAGGCGCGCGAGCGCGAGCCGCTTCAGCTCCTTGAAGTGGAAGTCGCGCTCCCCGGCGGCGCGTTCCCGTTCCGCGTGCTGGAAGAGCGCGCGCGTCTGGTCGGGGAGCGGCGAGCGGAGGAACCCCTCGGCCTCGCGCGTCGGCCGCACCGTGCCGGCGGGATCGACCCCGAGGAGCCCGCGCGCGTCGGCGAAGCGGAACAGGAAATCGACCAGCTCCTCGCGGTCCACCCCGGGGACCTCCGGGAAGACCATCCGCTCCTTGAGGCGCTTCCGGGCCGTGCGCCCCAGCCCGCGGTCCCGGGTCACCTTGAAGGGCCGCTCGCGCACCTCCGCGATGAGTCGGGCCAGGTCGGAGAGGAGGTCTCCGCCCGGGTCCCTCACGGCGGTGAAGTCCGATTCCTGGAAGGTCCGGCCCCAGAGCTCGGCCTCCAGGACCTCCTCGAACACGATCAGCGCGTCCTCCACGAGGTTGATGCCGTACTCCTCGAGCGAGAGGCGCGCGGTCGTGCCGAGCCGCGCCTCCTCGAGCGCCTTCCCGAACCCGCCCCGGTCCCACGGCGGGAGCCCGCGCGTACCGCTCCGCCCGCTCTCGGCCACCCGCTCGTAGAGGCTCCGGGTCAGGAGGCCGCCGAAGCGGGTGAGCGCCAGGTCCAGGACCGGGCCCAGCGGTCCGGCGCGGAACTCCGCCAGCCGGCGCCGGACCGCCTCCGGCGCCGCGGCCTCCGTCCCGTCCGCGTCCGCGCCGCCGTGGTCCAGGAAGCCGGCGAGCGTGAACAGGACGCGCAGCGGCCGCGCCGAGTGTCCGGTGATCTCGCGCACGATGCGGCCCAGCTCCTCTGGGACCGTGAAAGTCGTCGCCTTGCCTCCGTTCCCGCCGGGCATGAGGAAGCCCCGTTTGAGCAGCGCGTGGGCAGCCGCCTCGAACTCGGGGGGCTTGATCGATCCGGTGGGCCGGGCCGTCTGCGGGCGCTCCGAGACGGGGACCCGGTCCCAGGCCACCTGGGTCATGACCTCGCGGTGCCGGGGCGGCAGGACCTTCCAGCGCGCGTGCACGGTCCCCTCGTCGGACATCCTGAGCGCCAGGCGGCGCACGAGGTCCTCGCGGTCCTCGGGCGCGGCGGTGCGCCCCTCCCAGAAGAGCCAGAACTCCTGCAGCTCGGCGAGCCGCCGCGCCCCCAGGAAGCGTTCCAGCGACGACGTCGTCATGCTACGCCACCCCGTCCGCCGCGGTGGCGGGGAGCGGGACCACGGTCCCGGCGTCCACGATCTCGTAGGAGTACCCCTGCTCGGTGAGGAAGAGCTGGCGGTTGGCGGCGAACTCCTGGTCGCGCGTGTTGCGGGTCACCAGCGAGTAGAACGTGGCGGTCTGCCCGTCGCGCTTGGGGCGCAGCACGCGCCCGAGCCGCTGCGCCTCCTCCTGGCGCGAGCCGAAGGTCCCCGAGATCTGGATGGCCACGCTGGCGTCGGGGAGGTCGATCGCGAAGTTCCCGACCTTCGAGACCAGGAGCACCGGGAGCTCACCCGCCCGGAAGCGCCCGTAGAGGTCCTCGCGGTCCTTCTGGCGGGTGGCGCCCGTGATCAGCGGCGCGCCGAGCCGCCGCGCGAGGTCCTTGAGCTGGTCAAGGTACTGCCCGATGACCAGGATCTGCTCCCCCTCGTGGCGCCGGATCAGCGACTCCACCACCGGGAACTTGGCCACGTTCTCCGAGGCGAGCCGGAACTTCTCGCGCGCGTCCGAGAGGGCATAGCGCGGGCGGAGCGGCTCGGGGAGCGCGACCCGCACCTCCACGCAGCGGGCGGTTGCGATCCAGCCCTGGCGCTCCAGCTCCTTCCAGGGGACGTCGTACTTCTTGGGCCCGATCAGCGAGAAGACGTCGTCCTCCTTCTCGTCCTCGCGCACCAGCGTCGCGGTCAGGCCGAGGCGCCGGCGCGCCTGGATGTCGGCGGTGACCCGGAAGACGGGCGCCGGGAGCAGGTGCACCTCGTCGTAGACGATGAACCCCCAGTCGCCCCGGTCGAAGAGCCGGAAGTGGGCGAAGTCGTCGGTCTTGCTCTTGCGCCAGGTCAGGATCTGGTAGGTCGTGATCGTCACGGGCCGGATCGACTTCTCCTCGCCCGTGTACTCCCCTACCTGGTCCGGCGTCAGCGTGGTCCGCTCGAGCAGCTCGCGGATCCACTGGCGCACCGCGGTCAGGCTGGTGGTGAGGACCAGCGTGTGGGTCTGGAGCTTCTCCATCGCCGCGATCCCGACCAGCGTCTTCCCGGCGCCGCAGGGGAGCACGATCACGCCGCTCCCGCCGCGCGCCGAGCCTCCCGCGTGGAAGACCTCCGCGGCGTTCTTCTGGTAGAGCCGGAGCTGGAAGGGCTCCCCGTCCGTCCGGGTCGCGCTCCGGAGCGCGAGCGAGAGCCGCGCGCCGTCCACGTAGCCGGCGAGGTCCTCGATCGGGTGGCCGAGCTTGAGCAGGGACTGCTTGAGCACGCCGCGCGCGTCGGGGCGCACGCGGACCCGGTCCCGCCCGGGCCGCCCCTCCAGGAAGGCCTGCGCGGTGGCCGAGCGGCACACCTCGGCGAGGAGCAGCGGATCGTCGGCCACGAGCAGGAGCGCCTCGCCGTCGCGGACCAGCTTGAGCCGCCCGTACTTCGCCATCGCGTCCCGGATGTCCGTGACGACGTTGCCGGGGACCGGATAGCGGGAGAGCGCCTCCAGGCCCGCGACGACCGCCTCGGCCTGCTCGCCGGCGGCGGCCGCGTTCCAGAGCGAGAGCGGGGTGACGCGGTAGGTGTGGATGTGCTCCGGGCTCTTCACCAGCTCGGCGAAGCGCGCGAGCAGGTCGCGGGCCTCCTCGTAGCGCGGGTGGCGCGCCTCGAGCAGGATGCTCCGGTCGCCCTGGATGATCAGGGGCTCGTCGCCGCGTCCGCTCACGCCGCCCCTCCCGCGGTCGCCGCGAGGTGCGGCTCGCGCAGGGCCGCGAGCGCCCGTCCCGTGTGCGAGGCCGGGTGCGCGGCGACCTCCTCGGGGGTCCCGGCGGCGACCAGCCGCCCGCCGGCCTCGCCCCCCTCGGGTCCCAGGTCCACGATCCAGTCCGCCGCGCGCAGGACCTCCAGGTTGTGCTCGATCACCACCAGCGTGTTCCCCCGGTCGGCCAGGCGGTGGAGCACCTCCAGGAGGCGGTGCACGTCGGCGAAGTGGAGCCCGGTGGTCGGCTCGTCCATCAGGTAGAGGACGTCCCCGCTGCCGGGCCGGCCCAGCTCGGCGGCGAGCTTGACCCGCTGCGCCTCGCCCCCCGAGAGCGTGGTGGCGCTCTGCCCGAGCTTCATGTAGCCGAGCCCGACGTCCGCCAGCGTCTGGAGCGGCTCGCGGATGCGCGGGAAGCCGGCGAAGAGCGCGCCGGCCTCCGAGATCTCGAGGTCGAGCACGTCCGCGATGTTCTTCCCGCGCCAGGCGACCTGGAGGGTCTCCGCCGCATAGCGCCGTCCCGAGCACGCCTCGCAGGTGATCCATACGTCCGAGAGGAAGTGCATCTCGACCAGGAGACTCCCCTTCCCCTGGCAGGCCTCGCAACGCCCGCCCGGGACGTTGAACGAGAACCGGCCCGGCGTGTAGCCGCGCGCCCGGGACTCGGGCAGCTCGGAGAAGAGCGCCCGGACGTGGTCGAACACGCCGGTGTAGGTGGCCGGGTTCGACGCCGGGCTGAAGCCGATCGGGCTCTGGTCCACGACCACCACCCGCCGGAACCCCTGGAAGCCCTCGAGCCGGTCCCAGCTCCGCTCCGCGCCCGCAGGCGCGCCCTCGAGGGCCGCCTCCACGGCCGGGAGCAGCGCCTCCATCACGAGGCTGCTCTTCCCCGAGCCCGAGACCCCGCTCACCACGCTGAGCGCGCCCCGCGGGAACTCCACGTCCACGCGCTTCAGGTTGTTGGCCCGCGCGCCCTCGAGGCGGATGCGCGGCCCGCCGCCCGCGCGGCGCGCGGGCGGGAGCGGGATGCGCTCGCGGCCCGAGAGGTAGCGCGCGGTCACCGAGCGGTCGCACGCGAGCACGTCGGTCAGCGGCCCCGAGGCGACGACCTCGCCGCCGCGGTGGCCGGCGCCCGGCCCCAGGTCGATCACGTGATCGGCCGAGCGGATCACCTGCTCGTCGTGCTCGACCATGATGATCGTGTTCCCGAGGTCGCGGAGGCCCTGGAGCGTCTTCAGGAGGCGCCCGGTGTCCCGCGGGTGGAGCCCGATGGTCGGCTCGTCGAGCACGTAGAGCACGCCGACCAGGCGGTTCCCGATCTGGGTCGCCAGCCGGATGCGCTGCGCCTCGCCCCCCGACAGCGTGGCCGCCGAGCGGTCCAGCGTCAGGTAGTCGAGCCCCACGTCGTCCAGGAACCGGAGCCGGTTCTTCACCTCCTGGAGCACCTGCTGGGCGATGGTCGCCTCGGTCTTCGTGAGCCGGAGGCCGGAGAAGAAGTCGAGCGCCTCGCGCACGGTGAGGCGGCAGGCGGCGGCGATGTTCTTCCCGCCGACGGTCACCGCGAGCACCGGCGGCTGGAGCCGCTCGCCGTTGCAGGCGGGGCAGCGCGACGTCCGGAGCAGCGCGCCCAGCGCCTCGTGCCACTCGCCGCCGTCGGGCTTCGCCCGCCACTCCTCGCAGAGCTTGACCAGCCCCGGCCAGCGCGGGCCGTCGCCCTCCGCCCCGTGGAGGATGGCCCGGGCCACCGAGCTGGGCAGCTCCTCCCACGGGGTCTGCACCGAGACCCCCCGCTTCTGGCAGAGGAGCCGGATCCTCTCGCCGTGCCAGATGCCGCGCCGCCGGAGGAACCGGCCGGGCGGGTCGGCCAGCGCCTGGAAGACCGGGCGGTCCGGACGCGGGACCAGGAGCGCCGGGTCGCAGGAGCTCCGCGAGCCGAGCCCGTCGCACTCGGGGCAGGCGCCGACGTGGCTGTTGAACGAGAACATCCGCGGGGTCAGCTCTTCCTGCTGGTAGTAGTTGCACTCCACGCACCCCGGGATCTGCGGGAAGAAGGTGGTGCCCGCGCCCTCGACCGCGACCGCCGCGATCCCGCGGCCCTTCCGGAACGCGGTCTCGAGCGAGTCGATCAGCCGGCGCTCGACGCCGGTCTTGAGCGTCACGCGATCCACGACCACGTGGATCGTCGGGCTCCCGCCGCGCGGCAGCTCGGCGCGCGCCGAGAGCTCGACCTCGCGGTCCCCGATGAGTGCCCGGGAGAACCCTTCCTGGACGAGCGTCTTCCGGTAGCGCTCGTACCCCGCTGGCTCGAGCAGCGTGAAGTCCTTCTCCACGCCGGGGAGGAAGAGCGGGGCGAGCACGCGCGCGCGCGCGCCCGGGTGCGCCGCGATCGTCTCGCGCGCCGCCTTCCCGGGCGACCACGCGCGGAGCGCGCGGCTGCAGCTCGGGCAGTGCGGCCGCCCCGCCCGCGCGTAGAGCAGCCGGAGGTAGTCGTAGATCTCGGTCGTGGTGGCGACGGTCGAGCGCGGGTTCCGCGACGCGGCCTTCTGGTCGATCGCGATCGCCGGGCCCAGCCCCTCGATCCGCTCGGCGGGCGCCTTCTCCAGCCGCCCGAGGAACCGTCGCGCGTAGGTCGAGAGCGACTCCACGAAGCGGCGCTGGCCCTCCGAGAAGATCGTGTCGAAGGCGAGGCTGGTCTTCCCCGACCCCGAGACGCCGGTGATCACCACGAGCCGCTCGAGCGGCAGGTCCACCGAGACCGACTTCAGGTTGTTCTTGGTCGCGCCCGCGATCCGGAGCACGCCCTCCGCCGCGCCGCGCGAGCGCTCGGGCGGGGGCGCGGGCCGCCACGCCGGGGGGCGCTCCTCGGCGAAGTACTCGCGGAGCGCCGCGCCCGTGTGCGATTCCGCGACCGCCGCCACTTCCTCGGGCGTCCCGCAGGCAACCAGGCGCCCGCCTGCGGGCCCGCCCTCGGGCCCGAGGTCGATCAGGTGGTCCGCGACCTTCACGACCTCGAGGTTGTGCTCGATCACCACCACCGTGTTCCCGGCGTCCACCAGGCGGCCCAGCGCGGCGAGCAGCTTCTCGACGTCGTAGAAGTGGAGGCCGGTGGTCGGCTCGTCCAGCAGGTAGACCGTGCGGCCGGTGGCGGGGCGGTGCAGCTCGGAGGCGAGCTTCACGCGCTGCGCCTCGCCCCCCGAGATCGTGGTGCAGGGCTGGCCGAGCGCGATGTAGCCGAGCCCGACGTCGCGGAGCGTCTCGAGCACGCGGCGGATGCGGGGGATCGGCTCGAAGAACTCCAGCGCCTCGTCCACGGTCAGGTCCAGCACCTCGGAGATGCTCTTCCCCTTGTAGAGGACCTCGAGCGTCTCGCGGTGGAAGCGCCGGCCGCCGCACTCCTCGCACGGGACCTCGACCGAGGCGAGGAACTGCATCTCGATCTCCTTCACGCCGGCGCCGCCGCACGCCTCGCAGCGCCCGCCGCGCACGTTGAAGGAGAACCGCCCCGGCTGGTAGCCGCGCGCGCGCGCCTCGGGGACCTGCGCGAACAGGTCGCGGATCAGCCCGAAGACCCCGGTGTAGGTGGCCGGGTTCGAGCGGGGCGTGCGGCCGATCGGGCTCTGGTCGATCTCGACCACCTTGTCCACCAGGTCGAGCCCCTCGATCCTCCGGTGCTTCCCGGGGCGCTCGCGTCCGCCCTGGAGCCGCGCGGCCAGCGCACGCTTCAGGATGTCGTGGACCAGGGTGCTCTTCCCCGACCCCGAGACTCCGGTGACCGCGACGAAGAGCCCGAGCGGGATCTCCACGTCGAGGTCCTGGAGGTTGTGTTCCGCGCAGCCGACGAGGCGGAGCGCCTGCCCGGTCCGGCGCGGGCGACGATGCGCCGGCACCGGGATCCGCCGGTCGCCGCGCAGGTAGCGCGCGGTCCAGCCGTCGCTCGCGCGGAGCACGTCCGGCAGCGTCCCCTCCGCGACCACGCGCCCGCCTTCGCGGCCGGCCCCGGGGCCGATCTCGACGAGGTGGTCCGACTCGACCATCGTCTCCTGGTCGTGCTCGACGACGAGCACGGTGTTCCCCAGGTTCCGCAGGCGCTGGAGCGCGCCGAGGAGCTTCCGGTGGTCGCGCGGGTGGAGGCCGATCGAGGGCTCGTCCAGCACGTAGAGCACGCCGCGGAGGCCGGAGCCGACCTGGGTCGCGAGCCGGATGCGCTGCGCTTCGCCGCCCGAGAGCGTCGCCGCCGAGCGGTCGAGCGTCAGGTACGGGAGCCCCACCTCGACCAGGAACCGGAGCCGCTCGCGGACCTCCTTGAGCAGCTCCTTCCCGATCAGCGCCTCGCGATGGCCCAGCTCGAGGCCGTTCACGAAGGCGAGCGCCTCCTCGACCGAGAGCGCCGCCACCTCGGCGATCGTCCGGTCCCGGAACAGGACCTGGAGCGACTCCGGCTTGAGCCGGGAACCTGCGCAAGCGTCGCAGGGCATCTCGCCCAGGCATCCCTCGAGGACGGGGTCGCCCGGCGCCCAGAGGGCGGCCTGCCGCAGGAGCGCGATCACGCCGGGGAAGCCGTCCTGGAGAGGCCGCTCCCACCAGCGGGGCGCCTCGGCCACCGCGGTGCCGCCGTCCCCCTCGAGCAGCTCGCGCTGCCGCTTCCGGCCGAGCGCCTTCCACGAGGCCTTCGGGTCGAAGCCCGCGTCCGCCACGGAGGCGACCAGGTCGCGGAGCCCCACCTTGCGGGACTGGAAGAGCCGCGTGGAGGCGATCGCGTGGAGCACGCCGTCCTGTAGGGGCTGGTCGGGGTCGCGGAAGAGACAGGTCGCGTCCGCGCCCCAGATGGTCCCGAGCCCGTTGCAGCGCGGGCAGGCGCCGTGCGGAGAGTTGAACGAGAAGAGCCGCGGCTCCAGCTCCGGCAGGTTCACCCGGCAGTCAGGGCAGGAGCGGGCCGAGCTGAACGTGAGCAGCCGGTCCTCGACCAGCGCCAGCACCACGCCCTTCCCCTCCCGGAGCCCGGCCTCCACGTCCTCGACCAGGCGGCTCCGCTTGTCCGGCTCGGGGATGATCCGGTCCAGGATCACCTCGATCGAGTGCCGCTTGTAGCGGTCCAGGCGGATCTCCTCGTCGAGCCGGCGGACGGTCCCGTCGATGCGGGCCCGCACGAAGCCGCGCGTCCGGAGCTGCTCCAGCTCCTTGCGGTATTCGCCCTTGCGGTCCTGGACCAGCGGCGCGAGCACCAGCACCTTGCGGCCGGCGCCCTCCTGGAGGAGGGCCTCGGCGATCTGGTCCGCGGTCTGGGAGGCCACCGGCCGTCGGCACCGGGGGCAGTGCGGCGTGCCCAGGCGGGCGTAGAGGAGGCGCAGGTGGTCGTAGATCTCGGTGATGGTCCCGACGGTCGAACGGGGGTTGCGGTTGACCGTCTTCTGGTCGATCGAGACGGTCGGGGAGAGCCCCTCCACCCGCTCCACCCGGGGCTTCTCGACCTGGCCGAGGAACTGGCGGGCGTAGGCCGAGAGCGACTCCAGGAAGCGGCGCTGGCCCTCCTTGCAGATGGTGTCGAAGGCCAGCGAGGACTTCCCCGAGCCCGACACCCCGGTCAGGACGATCAGGCGATCGCGCGGGAGCGTGAGGGTGACGTCCTGGAGGTTGTGCTCCTGGGCGCCCACGATCCTGAGCTCGCTCTGACCCAAGAAAACTGCCCTTTCCGGCTCGAGAGCCGATTTCGGAAGCTGACTATGGTAGGGGCGCATCGGAAACGTTTCCAGCGGTCATTCTTGACCTCCTGGGGCCCGGCGGCGTAGCTTCTCGGCCAGCCCGGGGCGCAGTTTTCGGGAACCGCCCCATGATCAAGGAGGAGAGACCGATGAAGACGCTGAGCGTCTGCCTCTGTGCGTTCCTTGCGACCGGGGCCTGGGCCCAGGGACGGTTCCGCACCCCCGTCACCGTGCCCGGCATCAACCTGCCGCCGATCGTGAACGAGTACCATCCGGCTCTCACGGGGGACCAGCTCGACATCTGGTGGACCAGCGACCGGACGGGCGGGCTCGGCGGCTACGACATCTGGCACGCCTCGCGCCCGACGATCGCGGCGGCGTGGGGACCGGCTCAGAACGAGACGGTGCTGAACACCAACCTCCAGGAGCAGTACATCTCCGTCTCCAACGACGGGACCGAGATCTACATCTCCACGAACCGCCCGGGAGGGCTCGGCGCCTACGATCTTTGGAAAGCCACGCGGGCCAACCGCACGAGTGCCTGGAACCCGCCGGTCCACGTCCCCGAGCTGAACTCCACCGCGCAGGACGAGGACCCCGCCCTGGTCGGCGGGGACACGCTCGAGATCTTCTTCACCTCCGCGCGCGCCGGGACGCTCGGAACCGGAGACCTCTGGCGCTCGACCCGTCCCGACCGCATGTCCGCGTGGACGACGCCGGTGCGGGTGGCCGAGCTCGCGACCGCGCAGTACGACCACTCGGCCGCTCCGTCCGACGATGGCCTCACGCTCTTCTTCGCCTCTCTGGGGCTCGGGGGCCTGGGTTCCAGCGACTTCTTCGTCGCCCGGCGGCCGGACCGGAACTCCCCCTTCGGCGCCGGCGTGAACGTCACCGAGTGCAACACGGTCAACTGGGAGTTCAATCCCGATCTCACCAGCGACGAGTTCTCGTTCTACATCAGCACCTATCCCAGCGGGACCGCCTCCGGGGCCGACATCCTCAGGGCCGACAGCATCCTGCCGCGCACGGTCTCCAGCGGGCCGGCGCGCGTCGGACTCCCGTGGAGCGTCTGGTGCCGGCGGGACCCGGGCGTGGACGTGGGCGGGCTTGCGCTCTCCACCTCCTCGATCCCGGGAGGCGTGGCGGTGCCGGGCGTCCAGGGGCTCCTCTACCTGGGCTTCCCGATCGCCGTCCTGACGCTCGGCGTCTGCGACGCGAACGGGCAGGTGGCCTTCGCGCTCGCCGCGGTCCCGAATGCGCCGGGCGCGCAGGTCTTCTTCCAGTCGTTCGCGCAGGACCCGATGGGGACGGTCTACCTGGGGAGCCTGCTCACGGTGACCATCGTCCCGTAGGAAGGCGGGGCTGGTTGAGAGTCGAAAGTTGAGAGTCGAAAGCCGGAGAGGACCGGGATCCGGCCTCAGGCGTTATCAGCGGAGAAGACGGGGTCAGGACCCTCCGAGGGTCCTGACCCCCTTTGCCTTCAGCGGGTGGCGGTGACGGGGGGCGACGGAGCGCCGGTCTCATCCCAGACCGGCCCGGTCGGCATCCCCTCGTCCTCGAGGTTCAGCCGGAGGCTGTCAGCCGTGTCGCGGAGCTGGACGCGCACGGACTGGAGGACCTGCTGGGCCGGCTGCGCGCCCAGCCCGAGCACGCGCGCCGCGCGCCGGCCGTACTCCTCGATGAGCGTGGACGAGGGCGCCCGGAAGAGCCGCCGCGCCATCTCGGCCGTGTAAAGGCAGCCGGCGATGGCGTCGGCCTTGTCCGTGGGGGGCACGGCGAGCGGCCCGCCCACGTGGCGGCGCACCGCCTCCGCGAGGAGCTCCGGGAACTCCCACGCGCGCAGCAGGGCGGCCGAGACCTCGCCGTGGTGCAGGTCGAGCCGCTCGCGCTCCAGCGTGCCCAGGTCCTCCTCGCCCCCGCGGGCCGTCTCGAGCAGCACCAGGTACTCGGCGCCGAGCGCCGTGGCCAGGCCGTGGACCCCGAGGTCCTGGAGCAGGCCGGCCACGAAGACCTCGTCGGGGTTCGGGACGCCGGCCCGGTGCGCGAGGTGCCGGGAGGCCAGGCCGCTGACGACCGCGTCCCACCAGAAGCGGACGTAGGGGAAGCCCGGCACGCGTCCGTGCTCGATGCCGTCCACGAGCGCCGAGGAGATCGTGACGACCCGGACGGTGCGGAGGCCGAGCAGTGTCACGGCCTGGGGAACGCTGCCCACGCGCCGGGGCGTTCCGAAGACCGGCGAGTTGGCCATCCGGAGGAGGCGCGCGGCCAGCGAGGGGTCGCGCGCCACGGCGTCCCCGATCTTCTCGAGCGGGGCGTCGTCGGCTCCGCAGAGGCGCACGACCTCGAGAGCGACCTGCGGGATCGACGGCAGCGACTTCTGGTTCAGGACCTGGTGCAGAAGGTCCAGGTTCATGCTTCCCCCATGATGGACGACGGCCCGGCCGTTCCGCGGTCGGGAGCGCGGTCCTCCCCTTTCCCCGGGGGACCCTTTCGGCGCGGAGCCGCCCGACACTTGGGCCGGCGCGGACGAGACCGTCTCACTCTGAGGCGAGCTCTCCGAGCCGTCGTACCGAGGTCACCTCGCTCCGCGGGATCACGACGCGGTCGTGCTTCTTCCAGGGGCCGAACCGGGCGGTCCGGCGGACGAACTCCTCCTTGGAGCTCCCGCCGGCGCCGTCCTCGTGGACGTCCACGTCGAGCAGGATCACGGCCCGATCGTCCATGTCGTCGCAGCGCCCGACGTAGACGAGCGGGCCCGTGGTGTCGACGACGACGGTGATTCCGTGCAGCTCCGAGCGGTCGTGATGGAAGGTGCCCATGTCAGGAGGGAGGTTGAGCGTCGAAAGTTGGAAGTTGAAAGCCAGAAAGACCCGCTCTTTCCGGCTTTCGACTTTCAACTCTCAACTTTGAACCTGCCACGACTCCAAGTCCCCGCCTCGACGGCACCTCACCGGGCCGCCGCTGTCGCGCAGTGCTTGTCGAAGGCGGCCGTGAGCCCCTGGGCGATCACGCGGGGATCGCGCCCCTCGATCAGGTGCCGGGGCACGAACTCGACCAGCTGGCCGTCCTTGAAGAGCGCGAGCGACGGGCTCGACGGCGGGAGATCGGTGATGTAGCCGCGCGCCTTCTGGGTCGCGTCCAGGTCCTGGCCCGCGAAGACCGTGGCCACGCGGTCCGGACGCCGCCCGTGCTGGAGCGCGAGCCGCACGCCGGGCCGCGCGCCGCCGGCGGCGCAGCCGCAGACCGAGTTGACCACGAGCAACGCGGTCCCCGACTTCTGGCCGAAGAAGGCATCCACCTCCGCCGGCGTGCGCAGCTCCTCCACGCCGATCGAGGTCAGCTCCTCGCGCATCGGACGTACCATGGTTTCATCGTACGGCATTGAACTGCCTCCTCTTGCTCACCGCGACCAGCGCAGTCGCGGTCCTCCAGGTTCAAGGTTGAGAGTTGAAAGTTCCGAGCCGGATTCGGAAAGAACCGGTCGGAAACCTCTCTTCCTCCGGCTTTGAACTCTCAACTTTCAACTTTGAACCTCATCTAGATGTTCATCCCGAGCGCGACCTTCGCCACTTCGGACATCAGCTCCGGCTTCCACGGCGGGTCCCAGACGACCTCGACCTTCGCCGAGGCAGCGCCCGGGACCCCCCGCGCCTTGCTCTCCACGAGCGGCGGGAGCGTGGTCGCCGCCGGGCAGCCCGGCGAGGTGAGCGTCATCCGCACGTGCACCGCCCGCTCCGGGCTCACCTCCACCGCGTAGATCAACCCCAGGTCGTAGATGTTCACCGGGATCTCGGGGTCGTAGAGCGTGTGGAGGACGTCGATCACCTGCTGCTTGATGGTCTCGAGCGACGGAGCCCCCGAGGGCGCCGGAGCCGGGGCCGCTGGTTCCTGCATGGCTACTCCGTGGTGACGGGATCGACGCGGTTCTCGAGGGCCGCCCGCATCGTGTGCCAGCACAACGTGGCGCACTTCACGCGCAGCGGGAACTCGCTCACGCCCGAGAAGACCGATAGCTTCCCGAGCGCCGGCCCGCCTGTGGCCGGGCCCTCGCCGGTCACCAGGCGGTGGAAACCCTGGAAGAGCGCCTGCGCCTCGGTTTCGGTCCGACCCTTGAGCGTTTCGGTCATCAGCGAGGCCGAGGCGGTCGAGATCGCGCACCCGCGGCCCTCGAAGGCCGCGTCGTGCACGACGCCGTCCTCGACCTGGAGCCAGAGCGTCAGCCGGTCCCCGCAGAGCGGGTTGAACCCCTCGGCCCTGCGGTTGGCGCCCGGGAGCACCCGGCAGTTCCGGGGCTTCTTTCCGTGGTCGAGGATCATCTCCTGGTAGAGCTCCCGGAGCTCCGACATCAGCCGAACACCTCGTGGACCTTGCCGAGCCCCGCGGCGAGCGCGTCCAGGTCCTGCCGCGTGTTGTAGACCGCGAGCGACGCCCGCGTCGTGGCCGGGACCCCGAGGCGCTCCATCACCGGCTGGGCGCAGTGGTGCCCGGCCCGGACCGCGATCCCCTCCTGGTCCAGGATCGTGCCGACGTCGTGCGGGTGCACCCCCGCGAAGTCGAACGAGAGGACCGCGGCCTTCTCGCGCGCGGTCCCGACCAGGCGGACCCCGGGGAGCCTGGAGAGCGCCGCCGTGCCGTATTCGAGCAGGTCGTGCTCGTGGGCGGCCACGGCCTCGACCCCGAGCTCCCGGAGCCACCGGAGCGCCGCGCCGAGGCCGACCGCGCCCGCGATGTCCGGCGTCCCCGCCTCGAACTTGTACGGGACCGCGTTGTAGGTGGTCTTCTCGAAGCTCACCGAGCGGATCATGTCGCCGCCGCCCTGCCAGGGGGGCATCGCCTCCAGCAGCGCGGCCTTGCCGTAGAGCGCGCCGATGCCGGTCGGCCCGTACACCTTGTGCCCCGAGAACGCGTAGAAGTCGCAGTCGAGCGCCCGCACGTCCACCGGGAGGTGCGGCGCCGCCTGCGCGCCGTCCACGAGGATCGGTACGCCGCGCCGGTGCGCGAGGCGCGCCAGCTCGCCGACCGGGAGGATCGTGCCAAGCGCGTTCGAGACGTGGGCGACCGCGACGATCCGCGTCTTCGGACCGAGGAGCCGCTCGAACTCGTCGAGCCGGAGCTCGCCCCGGTCGTCGATGGGCGCGACCACGAGACGGGCGCCGCGCTCCTCGCAGAGCATCTGCCAGGGAACGATGTTCGAGTGGTGCTCGAGCTCGGTGATCAGCACCTCGTCCCCCGCGCCGACGTTCCGACGCCCCCAGGTCTGGGCCACGAGGTTCACCGCCTCGGTCGTGCCCCGCACGAACACGAGCTCCCGGTCCTCGCCGGCGTTCAGGAACCGGCGGATCTCGCCGCGGGCGTCCTCGTAGAGCTTCGTCGAGCGCTGGCTCAGCTCGTGCACCCCGCGGTGCACGTTCGCGTACTCCTCGGAGTAGAGCCGCTGGATCGCCTCCAGCACCGCTCTCGGCTTCTGGGTGCTGGCCGCGCTGTCCAGGTAGACGAGCGGCCGCCCGTGCACCCGCCGCGCCAGGATCGGGAACTCCGCCCGCACGCGCGCCACGTCCAGCGCGCGCGCGCCCGCGGGGGCCTCCCGGGTCGCCTTCATGGCCGCGTCCCGCCCCCCTCGCGCCGGAAGAGGGCCCGCTCGAGCTGCCCGCGGACCACCCCGCAGTGGATGCGCGAGACGATCTCGCCGGCGAAGGCCGACGTGAGCATCCGCCGCGCCTCGGCCTCGCCGAGCCCGCGGGTCCTCAGGTAGAAGAGCGCCTCGTCCTCGAGCTGCCCGATGGTGGCGCCATGGGTGCACTTCACGTCGTCCGCGAAGATCTCGAGCTGCGGCTTCGTGTTCACGGTCGCGTCCGGGGAGAGCAGCAGGTTCTTGTTGGACTGCTTGGCGTCGGTCTTCTGCGCGCCGGCGCGCACGAAGATCTTGCCGTTGAACACCGCCCGCGCGCGGCCGTCCAGGATCCCCTTGTAGAGTTCCCGGCTCGAGCAGTGCGGCTGGCGGTTGTCCACCACCGTGCGCATGTCGAGGTGCTGGTCGCCGCTTCCGCGGTAGAGCCCGTCGAGCGCCGACTCGCACCCCTCGCCGTCGAGCACGAGGTTGACCTCGCTCCGGGAGAGGAGCGCGCCGAGCGAGATCAGGCGCGAGGAGAACCGGCTGCTCCGCGCCTGGCGGACCTGCAGGGTCTCGAAGTGCCAGGTCTGGGCTCCCTCGTTCTGGATCGTGACCAGCTCCACGCCCGCGTTCTCCCCCACCGCCACCTCGCACACCGCGTTGGTGAGGCGTACGCCGGCGCCGAGCCCCAGGTAGCTGGAGGTCAGGATCGCCTGGCTCCCCGCCTCGGCCACCACCAGCGTGCGCGGGTGGCTGACCTGCGGCCCTCCGGCGGCGCCGGTGGAGACGTGGACGATCTGGAGCGGCTCGGCGATCGCGACCCCGCGGGGGACGTGCACCCAGATGCCGTCCTCGAGGAAGGCGGTGTTGAGCGCCACGAACGGGTGCGCCTCCGGGTCGGCCAGCCGGGTCAGGAGGGGCTCGATCGCCGAGGGCTCGCCCCGGAGCGCGGCGCGGAGCGAGCCGACGCGCACGCCCGGAGGGAGGTAGTGGACCGAGGACAGCTCGGGGGCATGGTGCCCGTCCACGCAGACGATACGGTTCCCCTCGAGCGCGCCGAAGAGCGCCGGGCGGAGCGCGTCGGCGAGCGCCGCCTCGCGGCCGGTGCGGCGGGCGAGCCGGAACCTCATCCCCGTGAGCGGGGCGACGTTCGTGTAGATCCAGTCCTCCTGGTCAGTGGTCGGATACCCCGAGTCCAGGAAGCGCTCGAGCGCCTGACGACGCACCGCGTGGAACGCCTCGGGCCCGGTGGAGGCGAGCTCGCGCTCGACCTCGGCGAAGGCGCTCCGGTGGCACTCCACGCCGGTCGGCGCCTCGAGCGTCGCGCCGCGGCTCATGCGGCTCCCCGCTCCTGATCCTCGATCCAGCCGTAGCCCTTCTCCTCCAGCTCCAGCGCGAGGCCCTTGTCGCCCGAGCGGATGATGCGCCCGCCGGAGAGGACATGGACGCGGTCGGGGATGATGTGGTTGAGGAGCCGCTGGTAGTGCGTGACCACCACGATGGCCCGGTCGGGTCCGCGGAGCCGGTTCACGCCGTTCGCGACGATCCGGAGCGCGTCGATGTCCAGCCCCGAGTCGGTCTCGTCCAGGACGGCCAGCTTCGGGTCGATCACGGCCATCTGGAAGATCTCGTTGCGCTTCTTCTCGCCGCCGGAGAACCCCTCGTTCACGGGGCGGTTGAGCAGCGCCTGGTCCATCTCGACGAGCTTGGCCCGCTCCTTCACGAGCGTCAGGAACTCCATCGCGTCCAGCTCGGGGAGTCCGCGGTGCTTCCGGATCGCGTTCAGCGCCGCCTTGAGGAAGTAGGTGTTGGCGACCCCGGGGATCTCCACCGGGTACTGGAAGGCGAGGAAGAGCCCTTCGCGCGCGCGGTCCTCGGGGGACATCGCGAGCAGGTCGCGTCCCTCGTAGAGGACCTCGCCGGCGGTGACCGCGTAGCTCTCGCGCCCCGCCAGCACCTGGGCCAGCGTGCTCTTCCCCGAGCCGTTCGGTCCCATGATGGCGTGCACCTCGCCCGCCTTCACGGTGAGGTCGATGCCCTTGAGGATCTCGCGGCCGGCGGCCGCGGCGTGCAGGTTGCGGATCTCGAGCATGTGGGTCACCACGACTTGTGTGGCATGCACATCGGTGTGCTGCCTTGGGTTGATCGCTGAAAGTTCAAGGTTGAACGCCGGACACGCGATCCGTTCCGGCTTTCAACTCTCGACCTTCGACTTTCAACCGATGGACTCCAGAGGGGGGGACCGCCCCCTCTACCCGACGCTCCCTTCCAGGCTCACGCCCAGGAGCTTCTGGGCCTCCACCGCGAACTCCATCGGGAGCTCGCGGAACACTTCCTTGCAGAAACCGTTCACGATCAGGTTGATCGCGTCCTCCTTGGAGAGGCCGCGCTGCTGGCAATAGAAGATCTGGTCCTCGCCGATCTTGGACGTGGACGCCTCGTGCTCCACGCGCGCCGTCGGGTTCTTCACCTCGAGGTACGGGAACGTGTGCGCGCCGCACTGGTCGCCGAGGAGCAGCGAGTCGCACTGCGAGTAGTTCCGGGCGCCGTCGGCGCCCGAGAGGATGCGCACCGCGCCGCGGTAGCTGTTCTGCCCGTGCCCCGCCGAGATGCCCTTGGAGACGATCGTGCTCCGCGTGTTCCTCCCCAGGTGGATCATCTTGGTGCCGGTGTCGGCCTGCTGGCGGTGGTTGGCCAGCGCGACCGAGTAGAACTCGCCGATCGACTCCTCGCCCATCAGGATGCAGCTCGGGTACTTCCACGTGATCGCCGAGCCGGTCTCGACCTGGGTCCAGGAGATCTTCGAGCGGCGCCCGAGGCACTTGCCCCGCTTGGTCACGAAGTTGTAGATGCCGCCGCGCCCTTCCTTGTCGCCGGGGTACCAGTTCTGGATCGTCGAGTACTTGATGGTCGCGTCGTCCAGCGCCACCAGCTCGACCACGGCGGCGTGGAGCTGGTTGGTGTCCCGGATGGGCGCGGTGCACCCCTCCAGGTAGCTGACGGTCGCGCCCTCGTCGGCCACGATCAGCGTCCGCTCGAACTGCCCCGTGTCCGCGGAGTTGATGCGGAAGTAGGTCGAGAGCTCCATCGGGCAGCGGACCCCCTTGGGCACGTAGCAGAAGGAGCCGTCGCTGAAGACCGCCGCGTTGAGGGCCGCGAAGAAGTTGTCCGAGTGCGGGACCACCGAGCCGAGGTACTGCCGGACGAGGTCGGGGTGCTCCTGCACGGCCTCGGAGAAGGAGCAGAAGATGATCCCCAGCTCCTTGAGCTTCTCCTTGAACGTGGTGCCCACCGACACGCTGTCGAAGACCGCGTCCACCGCGACCCCCGAGAGCCGCTTCTGCTCGTCCAGCGGGATGCCCAGCTTCTCGAACGTGAGGCGGACCTCCGGGTCCACTTCGTCCATGCTCTTCAGCGTCTTCTTCGGCTTCGGCGCCGAGTAGTAGCTGATCCCCTGGTAGTCGATGGGCCCGTAGCGGACGTTGGCCCAGTGCGGCTCCTTCATCGTGAGCCAGTGGCGGAAGGCCCGGAGCCGCCACTCGAGCATGAAGGCCGGCTCGTTCTTCTTCCTGGAGATCTGCCGGACGGTCTCCTCGGTGAGCCCCGGCGGCAGCTTGTCCGCCTCGACCGTCGTCACGAAGCCGTACTTGTACTCCGCGCCCGCGAGGTCCCGGATGGTATCGGTTGAGGTCGTCATGGCTCGCTCCTGTCGGCGGCGGCCTGCCCCAGCCCCCTGGACCTCAGGGGGTTGCACCCCTTCTCGGCCGCGGCCGCGCCTCGCTTGGTAATCAGGACCAAATCGATCCTATTTGCCGCAGAAGAATAGCCCCAGGTCCGGGGGATCTCAAGATTTCGGGCGTCGGCCCGCTTCGGCGGAGGCGCCTCCGGCCCCCGGGAACGGGCGCAGGCGGGCCCGGACCGCCTCGTGCACGCGTCCGTTGGTGGCCACGAGGTTCCGGCCGAAGATCGCGTCCGGTCCGCCCGCGAAGTCGGTGACCCGCCCCCCCGCCTCGAGGACCAGGAGTGTCCCCCCCGCCACGTCCCAGGGATTGAGATACGGCTCCCAGAAGCCGTCGAACCTCCCCCCCGCGACCCAGGCGAGGTCGAGCGAGGCCGCGCCCGCCCGCCGCACCCCCTGCGCGCCGAGGAGGAGCGCGCGGAGGTTCTCGACGTTGTCGTAGGGGAGCTCGCGGAGCTGGTAGGGGAAGCCGGTGGCGAGCAGCGCGTCCTCGAGAGACGCGGTCCCGGAGACCGCGCAGCGCTCCCCGTTCCGGAAGGCCCCGCCGCCGCGCGCGGCCCACCACGTCTCGCCGAGCGCGGGCGCATGGGTCACCGCCAGGACCGGCGCGCCGTCCTCGAGCAGCGCGATCGCCACCGAGAAGACCGGGAAGCCGTGGACGAAGTTCGTGGTGCCGTCCAGCGGATCGATGCACCAGACGAGCCCGTCCCGCCTCCACTCCGCGCCCGCCCGCTCCTCGGCGAGGAAGGCGGTCCCCGGGAAGCGCTCGCGGATCCGCGAGACCACCAGCTCCTCCGCCTCACGGTCGGCGCGGGTCACGAGGTCGATGCGCCCCTTCTTGCCGATCTCGCCGGGGACGAGCCGTCCCAGGAGCCCGAGCAGCACCTCGCCCGCCTGGGCGGCGATCGAGCGGACCTCGGGGAGCCACGCGGCGGTGTCAGGCACCGGTTCCGGGCTCCCCGCGCCTGAGGCGGTCCCAACGCTCCATCCGCCGGCGCAGCTCGACCTCGAACCCCTGGTCGCCCGGCTCGTAGTAGACCGATCCGCGCAGCTCCTCGGGGAGGCAGGGCTGGCTCGCGAGGCTCTCGGCGTGGTCGTGCGGATACTGGTAGCCGCGCCCGTAGCCGAGCCCGCGCATGAGCGGCGTCACCGCGTTCCGGAGGTCGAGCGGGACCGGCGGGTTCGTCTTCTCGCTCAGGTCCTTCCGCACCGCCGCCATCGCGCGCAGCACGGCGTTGCTCTTGGGCGCGGTCGCGAGGTAGGCGGCGCACTGGTAGAGGGCGAACTCCCCCTCGGGGAGCCCGACGAAGTGGAACGCGTCCTTGGCCGCGACCGCGACCCGGAGCGCGTCGGGGTCGGCGTTCCCGATGTCCTCCGACGCCAGGATCACCATGCGGCGGGCGATGAACAGCGGGTCCTCGCCGGCGGCGAGCATGCGGCCGAGCCAGTAGAGCGCGGCCTGCACGTCGGAGGCGCGGACGCTCTTGATGAAGGCCGAGATCACGTTGTAGTGCTCTTCGCCGGCGCGGTCGTAGCGGAGCGACTTCCGCTGGACCGCGTCCTCGACGTCCGCGGCCGTCACGCGCGTCTCAGGGCCGGCGCCCGGCCGCGAGAGCGCGGCGACCTCGAGGGCGTTGAGCATCACGCGGGCGTCGCCGTCGGCCAGTCGGATCAGGGCGGCGCGCGCCCCGGGCTCCAGGGTGACCGCGCGCGCGCCGAGCCCGCGCTCGCGGTCGGTCAGCGCGCGGTCCAGGATCCGCTCGAGGTGCTCCACGCGGAGCGGCTCGAGCACGTAGACCGGGCAGCGCGAGAGGAGCGCGGCGTTCACCTCGAAGGACGGGTTCTCCGTGGTCGAGGCGAGGAGGATCACGCTCCCCTTCTCCACGGCGGGGAGGAGCGCGTCCTGCTGTGCCTTGTTGAAGCGGTGGATCTCGTCGAGGAAGAGGACCACGGGTCCCTGGGCCGCGCCGAAGAGCCCGCCGGGCTCCTCGCCCTCGCCGAGCACGGCGCGGAGGTCCTTCACGCCGGAGGTGACCGCGGAGAGGAGTCGGAAGGGGAGGCCGGCGGCCCGGGCCAGGAGCCGCGCGAGCGTGGTCTTCCCACTGCCGGGAGGGCCCCAGAGGATCAGCGAGCGCAGCTCGCGGCGCTCGACGAGCACGCGCAGCACGCGTCCCGGCGCGATCAGCGCCTCCTGGCCGACGACTTCGTCGAGCGTGCGCGGGCGCAGCCGCTCGGCGAGGGGCTCGGAGGTGCGCAGCGGCCGGGGCATCGCCGTGAGGATAGCCGGTAATGGTGCCACTCTTCATTTCCGCGGCGGAAATGAAGAGTGGCACCATTACCGGTTCTGCGGGCGGCCGCCGCCGGGGGCGTCTTCGCGCGCGCCGCCGGCGCGGAGCAGCGACATCAGGATCCGGTCCTGCACGGCCTTCGCCGCGGAGTTGCCGCCCGAGAAGCCATTCATGAGCATCGAGAAGACCAGCACGTCGCCCTCACCCCGGACCACGTAGCCCGAGAGCGCGCTGGCGCCCGCGACCCACCCGGTCTTCGCGCGGACCCGCCCCCGGTAGGGATCGGCGCGGAGCCGCTTCTCCAGCGTGCCGTCCTCGCCGCTCGCAGGGAGGCCGTCCACGAGGTCCTTCAGGAACCCCCGGTCCAGCGCGCGGCGCAGCACGCCGGTGAGCGTGGCCGCCGAGAGCCGGTTGCGCTTGGAGAGTCCGGAGCCGTCCACGACCACCGCGCCGCCGGCGGCGCCTCCCTTGCGCAGCCATTCCGACACGACCCGCGCGCCCGCCTCGAAGCTCCCCGCGCCGGCCTTCTCCCGCCCGAGCGTCTTGAGCACCATCTCGGCGTAGAAGTTCTGGCTCCGCTTGAGCATGACCCGCACCGCGTCGCGGAGCGTCGTCCGGTGCCCGGCCACGACGACCCACCCCTTCGAGAGGTCGCGCCGTCCCGCCTCGGGATCGCGCGCCACCCGGCCGCGCACGGCGATCCCCGCCGCGGCCAGCGTCTCCTGGAGGGCGCTGCCGAAGAAGAGCCCCGGGTCGTGGACGGTGACGTTCCCGTTGAACGGCTCGCCGAAGCCGATCTTCCCGCGCACGACGATCGCGTTGTCCTGCGGCCCGCGCGCGAAGTCCAGCTCGGGCCTCGCGACCGCGAGCGACCGCGCCCGGTTCTCGACGGTCACGAAGGCGCAGCGCGGCTGCCAGCTCACGGTGGGAGCCTCGCCGGCGTGGCGCCCGCCCGTGACGGTCACGTCCAGGCAGTTGTCGTTGAGGGAGAGGGCGCCGATCTCGGCCATGTACCAGCCGAGGTACTGGTCCTGCGGCCAGTCGGGATGGAGCGCGACCCCGTCGAACCAGGAGTCATCGACCAGGAGGTCCCCGGTCACCTCGCGCACGCCGCGGGCGTGGAGCGCCGCGGCCCAGTCGCGGATCACGTTGGTGGCGTCGCCGTCGTGATCGCGCCCCGAGACGCCCGGATCGCCGCGACCGATCACGAGCAGGTCGCCGCGGAGCGTTGCGCCCTCGAGGCTCCCTCCCATCCGCAGCTCGCACCGGAGCGCGTGGTCAGGGCCGAGGAGGTCGAGCGCCGCCGCCGCGGTGACGACCTTGAGGT
>Ga0187892_10004491_pt1 | contig 23324 bp, 22 predicted proteins | sample MA1701073metaG_FD_139345 | JGI IMG/M metagenome (GOLD analysis project Ga0187892, IMG submission 139345) | Bio-ooze microbial communities from a basaltic lava cave in the Kipuka Kanohina Cave System on the Island of Hawaii, USA - MA170107-3 metaG ... | reverse complement strand
ATCTTCGTTTGCGGTGTTGCCTTGGTCACTTCTATCAGTCCATATGAGAAACGCGTTGCCTGGTGTTGTCAAGACCTTGTGTGCACTTGAATCCATATACTCCTGTACTTGTAGTATGCCGCTGAGCGAAGATACATCAGTTACTCTTCTATTGGCATGATCTGACCAACTTGCATCTGTATAGGCATAGAATACATCATAGGTGCAATTTTGTTGATACTCGTCGGGATCCGTATCGACATCATCTTCACTATCAGGAACGGTACATTCAACTCCCTCAGAATGTCTGGTATCTACCCAAGCTGCGACAAGAATGGCATCTATTTTGCCCGGTATTGTCTTGGATGTTATTGTCGGAAAGCTTTGAGCCTTTCCGTCAGGATCATCGTTAAGCCTCGTCTGCAACACCAAGGGGGTCCACTTGTTGTAGGGTTTGTTGCTTCTAGTGTAGAATATATTTCCACATTCAGCAGTAAGATCCGCGTCTTCATTGTCGTCTGCAGCATAGACGATGTGACCAACGCCGTTGCGTGTAATCTCTAGAGATGGGAACATTCCCTTCCACCAATCAAGCTGGAATACGCCAAAACCAGTCAAGGTTTCTGGACACTCCGCGAATGGTAGTTCTGATGCTCGGTCGTCTACGGCGAATCTGTCAACACCGAAGGTGTCTCCATAGTTTCCAGAACGCTGGCATTTTATGTCGAATGTGCCACTGAGAAATCCGTCCTCTCCAGAGTGGTACCAGCACGCAAGTACTTCACTTCTTGCTGGCTTGCCTCCTGCAGGTTCCGGCCCTCCCAATGCAGGATCGCACTCAGCACTGGTTTCAGTATCTAGCACCTGTGGGTCTATGAAGGTTGCTCCTCCGTTAATAGATCTGTTAAAAAGTATATCCATTGTGCACTCGACCACGGGATCACCATCACCAGTAGAAGTTACATTCACCCTTGTTGCCGTTACGTAGACCTTGTCATTCACAACTCCTGTCCCCGGCGCACCTGGAAAGTTGAGGTGAGTTCCGAGCCATGGTTGAAACAGAATGTGTTGTTCCGTCGCAGTTGACATTCCAGAGAAGACAGCTACGGGAGTCGACCAAGCCAAGCCGTCATTGTTTGAAAAGCTGACATATATATTACTAGTACCCAGGTCACCATTATCTTCTTCGACTAGACCTACATATGCCGCATAGACTCTGATATTCTTGTCTGCGTCAGTTCCATCAGCTGGGGCCCATCTTACTGCGGGTTGTACACAGTTGTTAATACCGTTTGGAAGGGGCAGAACTATAGGATCAGTCCAGCTCTCTCCTCCATCAGTGCTCACATATGCCCTGCAAACGGTCTCTCCCTCTATATCGTCTGGTGGGCTTATGGTCGCTAGATCAAGCTGCTCCGCAACTGCAACCAGAATATTTGGGCTGTTGGGCTTTGCTGCAATGCTTGGATTGAATTCTGAAATGCAATCTCTCGTAACAACAGGATTATCGGCTGCTTGAATTCCGACTATTTCATTCCCATCATCGTCACACGCTGGAACGATACCTTGAGTAAGATTTTTGCCCATAACTACATCAATATCATTCTGACCGGCTAACCTTATCATTATTGTGCCACCGATCTTTGATATTATGCTTTCTATAAGTTCAGTATCCGTTGTTAGACCGAGGAACGGATCAGGTGACATTATGCTTACTTCATCTGCTGACGCTGTAAACGGCTCTAAAGTAACTGATGGAAAAAACATTGCGAATGATGTTAGCAACAGTACAGTGACTACAACCGCACTAAACTTCATTGTTATTATATTCTTCATTGTTATGTAGATTTTTATTGTAATATATAAGTCCCTGTGGAAAATCTGAGAATATGTTCAGTAGCTATTACCAAGCTAATTATAGAAAAAGAGGCTCTCGTGTTCTATTTTTCCACGTGGAATGACCCCGTGGTTGTTACACATGGTTTCTCCACGTGGGTCACTACACTTATGACTATAGTTTAGACTTCATTGCAAAACTAGAATGTGTATTCATTAACACTGCTTGTCCATCTTCTGCTTCAGATATCTATGGATGATAGAGAACTTGTATCAAACTGTCTGCCAAAACATCGCTTTAATGCATTAAAGACAATGTTACTCAACAAAACAGATCCGAGAGAGAACAAACTTGGAGCTAAACTATTTAATGTAGGTGAAGAGTCCTGATAGTGTCGTTTGATAGAAACGTTTGCTTTAAAGACGTTCTACATCTCACTATTAACAAGAGAACTATACGAAGCCGTTATGCAATTGTGCAAGTTATCTTTATTCCTCCAGTAGCCAAGTCAAAGAGCACCCAAATGGGCAAAAGTGTAGTTTCCTTCCCTAACTAACTACTGCTTATATCTTCTAAATACTGATTGACGATACGTATGGATACAAAGTCAGATGAGCTGTCCTCTACGGAAGCGTCTGTTGACTCTATGGCTAGGTCCCTCAAGAAATATACAAAGATTCTTGTATCAACCAAAGAAAGGTACAGGAACCTGTACGATAACGCTCCCGACCTTTGCCGTGCAGTAAACACGGAAGGAATGCTTGTTGACTGCAACAAGTCTTATGCAGAACATCTTGGCTACTCAAAAGAAGAACTTGTTGGCAGATCCATCTTCGAAACCACGGCCGAAAAAAGTCTTGACGCCATGCGAGAGTCGTTTGAAATTTGGAAGAAGACAGGGCGGGTCTTCAATCAGGAGATCTGGCTCAAGCGAAAAGACGGTACAACCTTTCCTACGCTGCTCAGTGCAACGAGTCTAGTGGATGAAAACGGAAACATGATAAGCGATGCCATAATCAAGGATATGTCAGAAATTCACAGTACAAGAAAAGACAGAGACGAGCAAATCAATAAGCAGCGTGAACTAACAAAGCAGCTCAAGAAAGCGAACGAAGAACTCAAAACAATCACAAAGGAGACAGCTAATCTTGCGATCGAGCTCGAAAACGCCAACCAAGAATTGAAACGTAAAGATAAACTGAAGGATGAATTTATTAGCATCGCATCGCACGAGCTTAGAAGTCCTATCCAGCCAATTCTGGGCTTTGCTACACTTGCAAAAAGCGGAAAGCTTGATCAAGAGCAAGCATGGGCAGGTGTTATCAAACATGCCCAGAGACTCCAGCGAATAGCAAATGATATCCTAGACGTAAGCAGGATTGAAAGTGATGAATTAACGTATACGTTCGATAAAGTCAAGATCAACAACGTTATTACTGACATCGTAAATTCGGAACAAACTAATCTGATCAATGGTGTAGTGTTGGAGACCAAACTGGACAAGGAGATGGAGATCGAGGCAGACAAATATCGTATCGCGCAGGTGCTGACAAATGTTATTGGCAATGCCGTGAAATTTACAAAGGAAGGACGTGTTAAAGTTGAAACTCGTGTTCACGAAGAAACTGATAGGCTGGAGATCAAAGTCAGTGATACAGCTGGCGGAATTCCGATGGATGTCCTTCCGCACTTGTTTGGCAAGTTTGTAACGAGGAAAATCGGAAGCGAGGTTCGACACGGAACAGGCCTTGGTCTTTTCATAAGCAAGGCAATAGTGACTGCCCACAAGGGGCGTATCGAGGCTGACAACAACAAAGAGGGGGGAGCGACTTTTACAATTACACTACCGCTAAAACATAGAAATTAAGCAGACCTTGTAACTATTTTGTTGAATTAGGCAAATATGGTATCGCCGACGGCGTACCAGACATCGTACTTCTGAACCTTTCTTAGTCCCTCCATCAAGTCTCTTACTTGTTCATGTGTAGGATCCAGGTCCTTGATCTGCTGTACCTTTACGTTCAATTGTTCTAATTTTTCATAGATCTCCTCGTCCTCGATCGTGCCGACGAGCGCGTCGAGTTCAAAGGGCTTCTGCATAAGCTCGACGACCTGCTTCAACTGCTTGATCGAATCTACTAGCGTGTCTTTTATGTATGCTGATGCAAATATTATTCTCTGGTGCGGGTTTACAGAAAGAATTTCCTTAGCGACGTCCATACCGTCCTTCTTTGGCATTCTATAATCAAGCACAACAGCGTCAAACGCTGACTCATTCGATTTTGGATTTTTCCTGATCCTATCGTAATAAGCCCTCAGACAAGCCTCGCCGTTCTCAGTAATTACTACCTCATGATTTTTCTCTTCCAGCACAATCTTGTACTGCATCGCAATGTCAGGCTCGTCTTCTGCAATCAGTATTCTCAAAATCCAAACATACCTCCTTTGTGTTCCATTCTGCTTGGAACATTAGGTATTGGTAGGAAGAATTCCCAGACGGAGTTTTGCACTTCCCAGCAGTGATTACATAGATCTGCGATAAGTCTCTCGCCCTTGGTATTAGCAATATCTATAACCTTGTCGCATACCTTGCATGTCTTATGCGAGTTCTTTGATTCGATATGAGATAACGATAATTGTACCATACTTTCATCTGCAACTTTTAGTTCACTATTCTGAACTTCGCTAACTACCTGTTTACCATCACTTGATGCTGCACAGTTTTCAAATTCTTCCCTGGCTATCTCTATGCATTCCGCAAAGCTCTGGTCTGCAAATTTCTCTCCGGATATGTTCAGCTGGCGCGACAAAGATCTAAGTATAGCCTTCTTAAACACATCCCAGCCAACCTTGAAGATCGCTGTCATGGCCTTCTCCAGAGCTTCTGGATTTTCTCCCAAACTATCTATATTGATACCGAATTGTTTCATATGGGAATAGATATCATCTGCATTTTCACCCGAGATTCCTCTTATTGCATGATCTATTGTGCGATTCAGGATCTCATCAAACCTAGTTAGTTGGCGTCTCTCTTGCCCAACACGACCAGCGCTCCCTGATTCCTCTAGATCTTTCGAATCCTGCGCCATTTCAGGTGCAAGATAGCAGGGTTTGATATATTACTGAATGTAAGTCTGAAGGGTTACTTACACAAATTATGATGAGGCGTTGGTTTGCAGATGCTGTTTGATTTGCTGGTTTTGACTAAGCTATTGTCTGATGGGCAATATGATCGTGAACGTAGCGCCGCCTTCATTGTTATATCCAGAGATCTCTCCCTTGTGGGCAGTTACTATTGCCTTGCTTATGAAAAGACCAAGGCCTGTTCCGTGCTGAACTTCGGCCCCTACATTTTTTGTTACAAACTTGCCAAACAGTTTTGGTATGATTTCTTTTGGAATTCCGCCCGCTGTGTCGCTGATCTTGATCTCCACCTTGCTCTTCCCTGGAAGGATATGGGTTTCTACCCTTATCTTGCCGTCCTTTGTGAACTTCACTGCGTTGCCTAGAACGTTCGTAAGCACCTGTGTGATGCGGTCCTTGTCTGCCTCGATCTCTATGTTTTTGTCCAGATTGGCATCCAGGGTTGTAGTTCCGCGCAGATTTACTTTTTCGTTGCTAATCACTTCGTTAATTATTTCGTTGATCTTGACCCTCCTTATTGTGTAGGTCAGATCTCCGCCCTCAATTCTTGTGACGTAAAGGATATCGTTTGACAAGTGTTGCAGCCGGCGGGCCTGTGCAAGCACAGAGGTCCATGCTTCGTCCTGCGAAATATGTCCCTTCTTCGCAAGATCCGCGTAGCTTAGGATGGGCTGAATCGGACTCCTTATCTCATGCGATGCGACACTGATGAACTCCTTCTGTGCCTTGTCCTGGGCCTTTATCTTGTCCACCATCGTGTTGAATGATTTTGATAGAGAAGAAATTTCACCAGCTCCTCCGACTTTGAGCTGCACGTCGAGGTTTCCTTTTGCTATTTGATTGGCTGCATCACGCATCTTTGCTATCGGCTTGCTAATCGACCTAGAGATCGCTAGACCCAAAGCTGTTGCCAAAACAGCGCTGGCGATAAATGCCATGAATGTTGCACTCGCGGTATTCAGTACCTTATCCTCAACCTGGTTTATCCTGCTTATGACCATGGGCTCGAGCTCGTCGTCCAAGATCTTCTCCAACCTATCATCATACCCTCCAAACTGCGAGACCAAGGATGGTTGTTTATCCTCTAATGCAATAATCTCCTGAGTGAGCGACTGTAAGGATTCGAAATACTTGTTCATCAGAGCCATGCGAGTTTTCTCTTCACCAGTAACTTGTGTGTTCAAGAACTCCCTCTGGTAATGGGTAAAGTTGTCCGTGCTGTCATCAATTCCTGACGCAAGCAACTCTGCAGGGTGCACAGTATACGCTCTTACAGCGGAAATCAGTTCTGATATGCTAATCTCCATCTCTTGTAACGCTTCTTGCTTCTTGGCAAAATCGGGTTCAGATGGATTCAGATTCTTTCTTAAATCGTCAAGGATTACCTTCATCTTATCATCTATGAGTTTGACGGCATTATCGATCTTTGCATTCTGCGCATCCTGAATGTTGATAAGTTCATAACCAGATTTCTCAAAATCTATAAAGACTTTGTCCAGTCTGCTAAAAACAGTTCTTTCTGCATCGTTCTGGCTCAAGTCGCTATACACTGTTGATAACGTTCTAAATCCTTCAACATTCTTACGAAAATCAGTTTTCGCCTCTGGAATGTTTAAACCGTTATAATCTACCACGTTCTTTGCTGCTTCCTTTGCATAGATCTGCATCTCTGACACAGCTCGCACCTTCGGAATTTCGCGCTCTGCAATTTCGACAAAGTTGGCGTTGCTCGTCCGTATTCCCATTACACTTGTAATGCCTATGATCGAAGAAACTACCAGAAATGAAGAAATCAAAATAATTGCTATTTGCACAATAGCTCTCCGCCTTTACATGTCAACGAATCCAGTTTGTCGTGAGTTAATCCTATCATTTTGTGTGACACCAGATTTTTCTCCATTATACATTCGTGTTGGCAAAATGACACCGAAGAACTAGAAAGTTCTGTTCTTCATTATTTTGCTTAAGCCTTCGACCAAGTCTCTTACCTGCTCATGCGATGGGTCTAGATCTTTGATCTGCTGTACCTTCACATTCAGCTTCTCCAACCCTGCGTAGATCTCTTTGTCTTCGACTGTATCTACTAGTGCGTCCAGCTCGAATGGTTTTTGCATCAATTCAACTACTTGCTTAAGCTGCTTTACAGAATCTACTAGAGTGTCCTTCACGTATGCTGATGCAAATATTATTCGCTGGTGTGGGTTTACTGCTAGTATTTCTTTTGCGACCTCCATGCCGTCCTTCTTTGGCATTCTATAGTCAAGGACTACTGCATCGAATGGAGTACCATCTCCCTTGGGTGCTCTCCTTTGGGCATCGTGGTATGCTTCCAAACAAGCCTCGCCATTGTCAGTAATCAAGACCTGATGGTTCCTCTTCTCTAACACGATCCTGTACGGCATGGCAATATCTGGCTCGTCTTCCGCTATGAGTATCTTCATATTCTATTAGTCGATAGTGAGATGATATAAGGAGCAGTTAGTCATGGAATCTAACTGACAACCTGAATCTGTTTTGCATCCTGACAGATCAATTGCTGTCTATGACGAAGAACCGGTGAGGGTAAAGTTGCGTATGATATGACGGTTGTCAGGCTCGAAATGTAACAGTTGGGAGAAAAAATGAATTCGGTTCCCTTTTCATGAGATTCTCGCTCTGACAGAATTTAGAATGGACGAACTGATGGAAATGTCATTAAAGCGTCTAATGCCATCAATAGCCAGAACTTGTAGCAGTAATTTATTTCTCAACTATGTATTCGTTGACTTCCATACCGAAGTGCCTTCCGGCAGCTGTTTTCGCATATGCCAGGATCTTTTTACCTTTCTTCACTTCTGTAACAGGAATCAGCTTGCCATCGCTGCCGACAAACCTTATGGTTTCGGCATTCTGCACAATTATACTTCCAACTTCATCGCCAACTATGGCCTTGATCAGGCGCATTGGTCTGGTTTCGACCTTAGACCTTCCAACGGCAACGCGTCTAGCCTTGCCCTTCGTATTTACTACAAGGACTTCGTCTCCTGCCTCGACTTCCGACAGATACTTTGTGTTGCCATCAGGCATCATGGTATAACAATGGACAGCACCGGCATTGACCCTGAAAGGTCTTGGCGATGTGAATGCAGAGCCAACCGATTCGTTGTGTATAAGAAACATGAAGTTTGACCTGCTGCCGATCAGCATGCCTTCTCCCATGCTGAGCATTGATGCGGTATCAACACACACTCTCTCCCCGATGCCCACGTCCTTGATCTCGATTATCCTTGCAGGCTTCAACACAAACTCCTTGCTGCCAAGATACACCATGGATTTCCTGATCGCAGATGCATTGGATGTATTAAGAATGACGCCGTCTACGCCCAACTGCAGGACACTGAACATCGTTCTGACCTCGTCTGCACTACCAGCCATAGTGTACACTTTGGTGCTTGTCTTCTGCAACTTGGCAATTATGTTCTCCAGCGGTATGATCTTCCAGTCCCTTGCATCTACTATAACAAAATCTGCACCGTTGCTAGCTGCCTCCACGATCTTGTCCTCATCTTTCTTGCCAGTGACCTTGATGTAATATCCCGCAAGCTTGCCAGAATTCTTTACCTTGCTTATATCTTGAATATCCCTGCATACTATAGAATCTGCTTCCTCTGAAGGATAGATGATGTTGAAACCGTCTCTGTACTTTCCTACATTTTTTGGATCTGCGTATATCGTACTTATGCCCTCTTGCTTTATCTGCGAAAGAAATGATGCAACGGATTTGTTTGAGACCTTCGGACTTATGATAAGTTCCTTACTTTTTGTCAATCTCGCGCATGGCCTCCTTGACACTTGCCTTATCAAAGATTACTCTTGCAAGTGCCCTGCACATCCCCGCGGGGTTCTTGTGCTGAAATATGTTTCTGCCAAAAGTGACACCTATAGATCCAGCTTCCATTGCTCCTTGCGTCATCTCCAGAACCTCTTCGTCTGTTTTGGCTTTTGGTCCTCCAGCTATCACTATGGGCACAGGGCAGCTCTTCACAACTCTCTTGAAGGTATCAGGATCACCAGTGTAAACTGTCTTGACAATATCCGCTCCTGCCTCTGCTCCAATCCTTGCTGTATGTGCAACAATCTCTGGATCATGTGGGTTCTTGATATTTTCTCCTCTAGGGTACATCATTGCTATGAAGGGAACATACCACTGGTCGCACTGATCCGCTACCTGCCCCAATTTTACGAGCATCTCCGGCTCCTCCTTCGCTCCAATGTTTATGTGCACAGAAACGCCATCGGCGCCCAACCTTAACGCTTCTTCAACTGTACCCATCAATACCTTCTTGTTAGGTGCTGGTCCTAGACTAGTACTTCCAGAAACATGAACTATCAAACCGATCTTCATCGGTCTCGGCATGCTCCTCGCAATACCTTTGTTAATCAGAATACTCGTTAGACCGGCGTCTTCGCACTGGTAGATCATGCCATTGATATCCTCCAGTCCCGGCATTGGTCCGGAACTTATGCCGTGATCCATCGGTATGCAAAGCATCTTGCCGTCCCTTAGCAATCTGCTCATTCTAACTTCTCTGCCGAATACCATAGGCATAGGAGAATTATTCCTACTTAAAAGTAATACGAAGGAAAATAAATCAAAAATTCTCGTTTCAGCTAAACTGCTTTCTCACTACTGAACTATGTCGGCAGATGCAAACCTCTCTGAGACCTGAGAAATCCTGACCTTGCATTCCTGACCCACACGGCCACCTTTAACAAAGATCACAAAGCCCTGAATTCTTGCGATGCCGTCGCCCTTTCTGCTTATCTCCGTTACCTTGACATCGTATTCCTTGTCTTTCTCAACTGGTTTGGGTTTGAAACCGCCGAAACCTCTACCTTCGCTCGTACGCTACACCTCCTTCTGGTGAGCAAGCCTTAGTTCTTACATATAAATCATCTAGCATTCTCGATTGTGATAATTTCAGAAATGCATTAAAGCCATGTTCCTGATTGCAAGGACATGCCAGTGAAAGTGGTTCAGTACGGCCTCGGTAGTCTAGGTATTGAGATTGTTAAGGTGCTGCATGAAAAGAAGGAATTGAAACTTGTTGGTGCTGTTGATAGAGATCCTAAAAAGACGGGTAAAGATGTGGGCATAATTGCATTTGATAAGAAAATTGGTGTAAAAGTCGGCAGCATGGATGAAGCCCTAAAGAAAAAACCTGACATTGTTTTGCATGCAACAACCTCATATCTTGATCAAGCTCATGAGCAGATCTCTGCAATAATTAAGAAAGGTGTAAGCGTGATATCAACGTGCGAGCAGCTCGTTTGCCCATATACATCAAGCACAAATGTCAGACTTGCAAAAAAATTGGATGCTCTTGCAAGGAAGCATGATGTAACCATACTCGGTGTTGGTGTCAATCCTGGTTTCGTCATGGACTCTCTTGTCCTTGCATTAACTGGTTTGTGCAGCAAGATTGAACGTATAAGGGTAGAAAGAGTGGTTGACGTTGCAAAGAGGAGAAAAGCATTGCAAGAAAAGATGTGTTTGGGATTAACTCCGCAGGAATTTGAAAAGGTAAAGAAGAAGGTTGGGCACGTTGGCTTGATAGAATCCGCAAAGATGATCTGCGATGCTTTGAAAGTAAATGTATCGTTCACATCAAGCATAAGACCAGTGGTTGCGAACAGAACCTTCGCATCATCTGAACTTACCATAGAACAAGGACAGATAGCTGGGATGGAGCATAGACTGGTTGGGAAAAGCAGGAATCAAAAATTCATTGAATTGATACTATACATGTTTGCTGGTGCAAGTGAATTTGACCTTATAGAGATAGAGGGAACGCCTCCTATATCCATCAGAACAAATGGAATACAGGGAGATAAGGCTACCATCTCACTATTGCTAAACTATATTCCTATCGTAATGAATGCCAAATCTGGCTTGCTGACTGTGAAAGATCTGCCTCTGCCGCACCTTGGTTAATCATTCCTTATTCATTGCAATCAGCCGTTTCACTATCCTCTTCTCCTCATAGGTTATTGGCTCAAACTGACTATCTTCGCTTATCTTGTCCAGCCTTGAACTGCAGTAACGCATCAGGAGTGTAGCCTGCTTCCTCTTTATCTTCATGTACGGAAGAATCTGTTGTATCATAGAGACGATGTCTGCCTTGTTCTTGACCTGCCATCTGTAAACAAGCTTTCCACCGATCTCGCGTCTATCTTGAACTGTTATTGTTCCTCCAAAGCTGCGCTGCAACATGCTCAAAACATTTTTGTCATTTCCATAGACGATTGTCAGTGCTTCTATTTCATCGTACGATCTGTTTTTGTAACGTGCTATCCGTGCATCGAATCTTGCCTTTGCATCTAGAAACCCAGCAAGGTAAGCTCTTTCTGCTTGTTTGAGTTTCTTTCTATAACTAATTGGTCCTGATACCGTTCTGACCTTTGTCATGTATTATCTTAATCCTTCCTGATATAATATTCGTGCTACAATATGCTTTATGAAACCTGATGAAAGAAAATTGACAATTGTTTTAACAGGAAACATGGATAGGTTTATGAGCAAAATAAGACATTATATTATTGATGCTAAATAATGTCATTTCGGTAATACTAGTAATTGTCATTCTATCAAACCTGCTTGTCTCCGTTTACGCCATACCACCGGTCGAAAGAGCGGGTAGTTCTACACCGGTTTTGAAAGATCAGCTAGGCAGAGAACTAGTTCATGGAGGAGCTGGTGAACTCGCTCTAGTAGAATCCGTTCTCACGTCAAATATGAATCGCAACCAGACATTTGCATATATAGTTCAGATAAAGGACGCTAAGGAAGTTACCTTGCAATTATCTTGGCTTGATGGCATGTTAGAACCGATGCAAAAATTCAGAGCCACTCAATCGTGGGTGCCACCTGCAGAAGGCAATTACATAGTTGAGATATTTGTTTGGTCGTCAGTAGCTGATCCAGACCCTCTGTCGCCGGTGCGAACACAAGAGTTCTTGGTGCAAGTGACTTCTAAGCCAATACTGTTTGACTTTGACTTTATGATTTCAGCTGATCCTGAATCACTGATCATCCAAAGAGGAAAAAGCGAAGAAATTATTGTAGCTGTAGAACCGATTGGTAAAGACACCAGCAATGTGATATTGCTATCTACAGCGCCGCTCGGAATAACTGTATCCCCTGAACAAGATTTTAGAGGTCACAGAACACCATATTCAGTTCCGGTAGTAATCAGTGTGTCCAAGTCCACTGCTGTAGGAATATATGAATTTGATATCGTAGGAGAAAGCGGCACATTACAACATTCTGTTACCGTCAAGGTAATGATTATCAAAGAGGATCTATAGATGCTATTGCGGCAGCGCTCCGGAGCTTTATTTCTAGCACTAGTTGCGATTTTACTGACGGGTTTCTTGGGGCATACTGCTAATGCAATAATATTTTTTCCAAATTTGAATGGGTATATCGATCCTTCAACAGGAAAATATACACTGGTAGGCGAGGTAACAAATTATCATCCAACTCAGAAACCAGTTGGCAATCTAACTATTGATCTTCAATTTGTGGGTGAAAATGGAGGTTTGCTTGCTCAAAAGCAGTTGCGAGTTTCAAAACTATTTCCTTTAAGTGAGATCACAGTACCTTACCTTGCCCCTATACCATTCAAGGTAGTGTTGGATGACGTAGAACTGTCTCAAAAAGTGGAGCGTTTTAGTGAAAGTGGTATGCAGCTTAATGAAGTAACTCCAAAGTCGGCAGATCTTTTGCTTCTGTCAAGCGAAATCCGCTTGATAGACAGTAATGAGTTAGGCAAGAAGTGGGCTGTTCACGGAATCATAAAGAACAATCATACGCAGCCTGCTGAAAATGTCTATGTTGTGGCAACGCTTTACAACTCTGCAGAATATATTGTTGGTGTTGCTGGACTCGATGTGTTTGACATACATCCTAACAGAATAGAACCTATGCAAAACAAAGAATTCTTCCTGACCACATGGCTTCCCTCTGACCAAGTCCCTGCTAAAGCAAAGATACATGCAGAATCAAAGGAATCCGTTTTACGCAATCCTTACTATTTCCCTATAGTTCCTGATCACAGACGAACTGGCGAGGCGAAGGTAGGCGAAATTCCAACATATTTCAGGAGTAATGTAACTAATACGTTAAGGCATGATCAAGAATTTTACTGGATCCTTCAGATTAAGAAGATGCCTGATAATGAATATAATATTGTGTGGGCAATGCAAAAAAGTATAACAGAACATATGGAAATAATACCTTCAAACGTCCAAGCTGGTAAGTCTACAATAATAGATTACAAATGGATGCCGGAACAAGAGGGTCATTACTTCTATGAAATTTTCATCTGGAGTAGCCTAGATAATCCAGTTCCGTTATCTTACCATCGTACGAATGGATTTTACTCGCCAACAGATATTTGGGTTTCAAAATAATTCTAGCTTGGTTCTTGATCAAAATAAAAGGGGGTTAGATAGGAACCTTCTGTCCTACCTTTGCTCTGACGAAGAATGCAGCAGCAACGCCTCCAAATATTGCTCCTAGTACTACAACGAATGTACCCATCTCACCAAAGCTTGTTCCAAGCATTGGTTTGCCAGAATCACCTAGCAACTCTTGATCTTGATTCTGCATTGCGATCATTCTCCTCTTTGCCAGCAATGTGTACTCCGTACATGCGAACTCTGGAATACCATATGACTTGCACTCTTCCATCTGCTCTGGAGTCACTGTTTGTGCTCCACCATCAGTGTACGATTGCGCAAATGCCGGAACGGAAGCTACCACTGCCATCAATGCCGCTGCTGTTAGTGCGTTGATTTTGTTCATGATATTATTTACGACTGCGTTTCAGATAATCCTAGGCTTAGTACAGCAACGAAGTTACTGTTCTTACTTTAGAACTTGCTCTTTGTATCTAACCCTTACTAGCGTATAAAGCACACTAGCAACTGCAGTTGCCGTAACAAAAGGCAGGACAATCATAAGAGTGGGAAAAGTCTTCTGAGACATCATGGGCACACCAGGGCCGTATGCGTCCTGTTGCGTTGCATAGTCAAGTTTCTGCTCTGAAAGTGTTATGCTTTCACTTATCATGTCAGCAGGGCCATTGGATTCAATATTGATACTTTCTATATCTATTGAATTTGGATCGTAGAGCTCAGGATGACTCTCCACATACGCGGCAATAAAGCTGGAATACGTTCCAAAACCAATCGTAGCAGCTGTAGCTATTACTATGCCAAGTGCTAGATATGGCATTATCTTTTTTCTTCCTTCCACGATGAAAGGTTTTACAACTGGTAGATCTATGTGGATAGATACTGGACTTGCTTTCCAGAGCCTGAGAGCTTCGTACCAGAAGAGAGCTGTTCCAACTGATCCAAACGCAATTGCAAAGATGTTGAGCGAATTTGTAAATAACACAACATAAATTCCTAATAATGTAGTAAAGAAACCCGCGTAAAATATCAGCCTAGGAACCATAACTTTTCCAACATTGACATATGCTTTAAGCGCTGGAACCTGAACTCTGTGCAACAGATAATATCTTCCATGGTTATCTTTTCCAACCAAACCAAGATCAATCAACTTTTCAATCTGGTAGTTAGCCACGCTCGGGCTGGAAAGGCTGAGTTCGCGCTGAATCTCACGTATCCCAGAAGGCTCGTCCTTCCTCATTAGATACAGGTAGACCTGCAGCGTTCTTCCCTGAAGGTCATAGCTAACCTTGCCTTGCTGCTTCAAACTAACTATAATACATGTATCGGAAATTTAAGGACTGCGTCAGCATATGCTGTTCTAACATTAGTACATGCTCCGGATTGGCGTGTTGTTCTACACTTTAGAACAGGTTTCAGCTCAAGAATCCTTATACGAAACTTTAACGCTATATAGTATATGCAGAAAAGATCTGCCGCATTACCTGTTCTTGCGATCGCTCTAGCGTCGCTTCTTATTCTAACTATAGTTCCCAGTAACGCAACGTCCTTGGATACCATTCTTTCTCCAGAGCTAAACGAAGCCGATGTCAGGTATGAATCCCTGCAGATCCTTAACATAAAGTATCCGAGCGGAAGCAACATTGGATCACAACTTGAAGGGCAGAACTTGGTTATCGAATTCACTGTCGATTCTAGCGATCCTGGAATCCAGATGCTTATGAAAGATATGAACGCTTATTTGCTGAGAGAACGCGGTAGCACTGTTACCGTCTCAGATCTTGTTATTCATTACAAGGGTGTTCTTGTAGGGCTGAAAGATTCAGCTGCCCTGACGCATAAAGTAGGCGTTGAAATGACCATAGCTGGATATGTGATTGGAGATATGAGTAATGGCGAACTGGGAAAGTTAGTGGATCTGAACTGGCGTACTTTCATCATGGATCAGAGGGTAGAGGTGCAGACTGAGAATTGGGGTCCGATAGATATCAACAGGCCTTCCGGTTTCATCTATGCGACAATACCTTTACTTATGGAGGCTCTCAGCTATGACGGAACGTTATCACTTTTGAACAAGCCTGCTCTGGATTTCAGCCAGTTTGCGATACCTGTTGAGGAATGGAAATGGCAGGTCGATAGTAACGAGCAGATAACGGTTGTCACTACCCAAGGAGGGTTGGGAGTTGATCCGAAACCTACTAGGTACAATGTTCCGTTTAATGACGAACAAGGAAAACCGCATGAATTAAGTTTAACAATTCCTCCACCGAGCGGAACGATACAGATACTTGGTTTTGCAGAAGCATTTGCAGATGGTCCTAGCGAAGGAGCGATTGTATACGAGTATCCTACAAATCCACCTACGAATCCTTTCGCGCTGCAACTTCTTGTTGTAATGGGAGGATTGATGGGTGCAATAGCGATAGTGGTGTTGTTGAAGGCTAGAAGGTAATTACTGTAATAATTTCAAGAACGCAGAGTTTGATCGCAGCCTAAGGATAATTAACATTCCAAGCATTCCAATTGTCATTATAACTAAAATGTTAAACGGAAATTCTGGCAAAACCTGCGTTCCTACTATGTCTAATATTTGCGTGTTCTCTGGTATCTGTATCTTTATCATCCTATGAGTTTCATTCCTGCTCAACTCTGAGAAAGTGGCCGGGATCTTGGTATCTAGCATAACCGTAAAATCAATATCATTGCCATTTTTCTTAGCATCTATCATTGTCCTATCAAGAGTTATCGTAACAGATGCGTCTTCCTTCACATCTGTCAAAATTGCAGATAATGATTTGCTCACAGGATCGACACTGTACCTAACAACCTGCAGATTAGAAAGGGTAAGATGTGGATGCCCTAACGGATTATCTACGCACTCAGGCTCAGTGTTGAACATGAGACCCATCAGTGATTCGCTCCCTATCTCCGCGCTTGCAGAGATATTGCAAAATTCTCCAGAAGGCTGCCAGTAATAGTAAGTTGCTCTCACATTGCCTCCAGTCTTTGCGTTTATAGATAGGCTGCCGGAAGAACCACTAGTAAATATCAGACGACCTTCGAAAATTCCTGAATTTGTATCGGATTCCAAAAGCCCGATCATCATGCCCTTTGCGTCACTATCTGAGGAAATGTATACTCCGATCCTATCTATTACATTAGAATCTCTGTTGGCATCGTAGTCTGTAACTGTAATGAATGCCTCGTCGGTCATCGCATATTGTACTTTATCAAATTGCATCGTTCGAGGAGTTTGCGCAAATGCCTCAGGTATGATTACGCTCGTAGCGAGAATTCCAAGCAAAACTACAATCAACAGCATATTCACTTGTTGTTGCTCGTTAGGGAATTAATGAAGCTATCTTTACTTTGCCAGTGTACTAATCGACGTACTTGATTACTTCGCCTGTATTGCCAAGTTTAACCTCGTTTATCTCGCTCATGTCTTGAAGATCATTCATCTTCATCAGGTTGCTTGTGACCGTATAAAGAACATCTTCGACATAGAACGACCTGCTTCCATAGCCATAATCGTAACTTGCGCTGTTAGAATGTTCGACCTTGCCTTTTAATGTGAATCCACTCTGCGGATCAATTTCGAAAACATAGAATCCTCGCCACTGCTTTGGCGGGATGTAGATATCTGTCTCGCCTCTTGGTATAGGTATTTCATTATAAGTGTTGGACTGAATGGGAATAGAAAGTATGTTCTTCTCCTTGTCAAAGAGCAAAGCCTTGTGATCCCACAACACTTCAGAATCTGTTCCCTGATCTCCAATCGTAATTACATCAACTTCTCTAGGATTGTTTACGTTTGAAACATCGAAGAGTGCAACTTTCACACCAAATATTTCAATTCCTCCATACTTGTTTTCCTTACTCTCCTTGCCTATTCCAATGATATGATTTTCATCATATGGATGCAGATAGCTTGAATACCCTGGCATCTTCAGCTCTCCCAGAATCTTAGGAGTATCTGTAGAAAGATCGATCACGAAGAAGGGATCTATTCTCTGGAATGTTACCAAATACAGCCTGTCTCCCATGAACCTTGCTGAATAGATCGATTCATCAGGTGCTATCTTTTCCAAACTTCCTACGATCTTGAGATTACCGTCAAGAACATAGACGTTGTTATGCAACACGGAACCTCTCGATGTGTAAAATTCAGACGTAGTTGCAATCCTGAATTTACCGTTGTGTTCGTCCATGGAGAACTGGTTTAGCAGTCTTCCCGGAACTTCTGCCTTTGAAGCGTAGTTAAGGACGAGCCTGTCCAATCCAATTTTATGGATAACTGTTTGCTGCGTTTCCTGCGCTAGCCTGCTTTCATAATCCTGCAGCGCTTTCTCTATCTTGCTGAATAATTCATTCTTCTCATTCTCAGGCATCTTGTTGTATGTATCCTGTAACAGATCTGAGATCTTGTTCCATTTTTCATTTGCATCCAAGTTGCTGTCTGCTATCGATCTTATCTCTGCCTGCACATCTTGAGGAAGCAAGGGAAGTATGACATCAAAGAACTTGTCCTTGTTGGCAGTCTGGTAGTACCAGTACGGCAGGTTCTTCATGTACGTTATGTATATGCTGTCCTCGGAAACATATAGCGTGCTTGCAGGGCCCATCATGAATGTCTCTGCGTTTATCTCCCCTCCAAAGATGTCAAGAGCTGCTACCGTATTGAATGAGTAATAATCTTCAGGGTTATCAAAGTAAAACACATCGGGAGACATGATCCTCTCCGATGATTCTCGTATTACGGGCAACAATGGTCTTGGATAATCTATATTATTATTCACGACAAAGTATACATGGTCACCGATCATTCTTGCGCTGTGATAGTAACCGTCTACCTCATAGTCCTTGACCTTCTTTGGATTTTCTCGGTCATACACATCAAGCACTAGCGCATGTGTTGTCGGAGAGTATATCGGAGTTGGCATGTATCCATATTCCTCTATGGAATACTTCTCTCCCTGACCAACGTAGAATATGATTAACTTGTCTTTGTTCAAGAACATGTTCTGCAGGCTTTGTCCGTTTACATCGAGACCGATCTTCAGCACAACTTTGGCATCTTCTGCAGGATATGCCTCTACGATCGTAAGCTTATCGTTTGATAGAATGTAAACATACTTTCCATCATTCTTGAGAAAATCCGGTTCATCAACATTGCTGACTTGCACGTTAGTGGTTGAAAAATCGACTCCTGAATCAGACGTCACCTGAAGTTGATTTGCTGATGGCATGGGTGGACTGGATGCCCTGATTCCACCGCTTGATTCTCGCCCAGATTGATCTAGGTCGGTAACTTCGAAGACAACTCTGTCAGCACTTTGACCACCGAAATAATGTAGATTCTGTCCCTGTGAGGCTTTTAGCAAGAATGCCCTTAACTCTTCGCTGGAAGAGAATTTTTTCAAAGTCTGCGTCGATTCAAACGTTGTCGCTGTATCATTAGAGAATATACCCTCGTCAATAATGAAAGGCTGTGGTTTTTCTACAGCAGTCATCTGCGATATAGCTATCAGTCCTATCACAGCAGCTGCCGTGAAGACGCCATACATTCCATACTTCAGTGCTCGTAACTCCATTTCTAACCACTATATACGGTAGCCAAGACGTTAAACCTTGGTTTTAGAACGTTTGGATCCAACGTGTTCTACTTTTTAGAACAGTATTCTTATTAGGGAGAAAACGAACGCACAATTCTCAGAACATGAAGTTCGATATCATAAAGGATCCCATGAGCATGCTAGAGGTGCAGATGAACAACGGAGAGAGCATCACTGCGGAGGCGGGCGCGATGGTGTACATGAAGGGCAATATTGTGATAAAGACAAGGATGCGCGGTGGTTTCCTGAAGAGCCTGAAGGTCATGGCCTTGGGTGGAGAGTCGTTCTTTGTCAATGATTATGCTGCAGAAGAAGACGGATGTGCGTTAGGATTAACGGGTCCTCCAGTAGGAGATATTGTGCAAATACCTGTCAGCAACGGCAACGGGTACATAGTGCAGTCAGGGTCATACATAGCCTCCACAACTGGAGTGGACATTGATACAAAGTGGCAGGGCTTCACGAAAGGTCTCTTCGGAACCGAGCTCTTCATGCTTAAGGTAACTGGAAATGGGGATATGTTTGTGAATGCTTACGGGGGAATCATACACATGCAACTTGCTAATGGCGAGAGGCTGGTGCTTGACAACTATCATCTTGTGGCATTGAGCGAGAATGCGAAGTATAAGGTGACAAAGTTGCAGGGAATGAAAACTACGATACTTGGAGGGGAAGGGCTCGTTACTGAGATTACAGGGCCTGGTTCTGTTTACTTTCAAACAAAGAACCTGAAGGAATTGATAGATTTGCTTGGGATAAGGAAAACACAAGAAACCTCTGGATCTAGTGTGAACATTGGAGGTTTTAAGTTTGGCACCTGAAATCATGTTTCCCAGAATCGAAATAAAAAATAAGGTTGTTAGTTATCGACAGTGACAGAAAGAGACTTTCTCGCTATAGCTGCCATGAGAACTAGTCCGCCTATAACGATAAGTGGTATGAACATCAGAGCTATGAATTGATTACGAGTGTATTCGCCTGAATATGGGATTCCTTTGGCATAGGCATTATGTTCTGAAAAGCTCGCCAGAACTGTCGATGTCAAGACAACAGACAGTATAACATACGAAATTCTTGACCACTTTAGTTTGGGACGATATGTACTGTCCATCTTAGATCACCTGCCACGGCTTTGTAACAAACGACACAGCCAACCCTGCCGCTATGAGTATTGTCTGGTAGATGACATTGCCGACAGATATGGGTTTGATAATCGGCTCGCCTTCAACGAAGACTGTCTGACCTAGGCCCAGTGAGGGACCTACGTTTGCTATATTGAGCTGCGTATGCATATGGTATATCCCAGGTTCCAGTGCTTTCACCTTCAATGCGTATGTAACCTCACCTGCAGGAGGTATGTCAAACACATTGCCAAGCGGATCCCTTGATATAAACTCCCATCTATTGCCGGCATTTGTTGATTCTGCAAATACGGAGATCCATGCCCTCAAATCTCTGTTTACCATGCTTTGTAGTTTGCCTTTGATCTCGATCTCTTCTCCAGTATGCATGGACTGCGTAGAGAAGGTTTCATCTACTATCCTGACGAACCTGCTCTGGAGCTGCGGCTGAAGACCATGTCCCCATGCTTCCTGAACTGTAATTGGTACAACACTTGCTGCTACTATAGCCATACTTGCTATCATCAACGTTCTTGTCCAGTTTGCGTGCGCTTTGTCCATGCATAATTATACGGCATGCAGTTACTTAGATCTAAATTTTTTCACGTAAATAATAAGAAAACACTGGTTGTTCAAGTTCTTGAACAGCGTTAGAGTAATCGCAGAAAGACTATCGTTACAGCAAATATCCCTGCAAGTGGGAGTAACATTAACCAAGAGAATGATAAACTGGGAGCCAGAGAGGCCATACCGTGTGGAGCCATGCCAATAGCTGCATGTGCGTTTTGTTCTCTAACCATCTGTTCGTCGAAAGTAGCTACACCATCAATGTAGTATAGATCTCCGTTAGAATTGAAGAGATCGAGATAATGCATTCCCACAGCAAAGACCGAAACCGTGAGCACTCCTATAACAACAAACGGTCCAATTCCAAGCCTCCTCATTGCTGTTAATGGCGCAAATTTACTATGAAATTCAAAGGCAAGGGGCGCTGCCTTCCATATCGTAAACGCTTCGTACCAGAATATTCCAGCAGCAGTCATTACGGTAATTACAGCGAATGTGTAAGACAATGAACTACCTAGCAATAGATAAAATGCTGATAGAGTTGAAAATATTACCGCATAAAACAGCAGCCTTGGAACAACTATCCTTCCTATATGCATGAATGGTTTCATCTCATTTACTGCTGGCTTTTCGACCAGAAAGTATCGTCCGTATTGATCCCTGTCAACAATGCCCAGTTCAATTAACTTCTCTATGTGGTACACGGCAAGGCTTGAACTAGAGAATTCAAGCGCCCTCTGGACTTCTCTAACTCCTACTTTATCATGCTTCTTGAGAATGTATAGGTAAACGTCTAGCGTCCTGCCCTTTATCTTGTGTTCTATACTTTTGGGCATTTGTTCACTGTTCAACTATTCTATTTGCGTCGAACTTTGATTTAAGGAATATGCGTTGAACATGAAAAGAATGGTGTTCAAATTATTGAACAGTGTGTTCCTTATATAATTACCACAAGCGGTAACTAAGAATTTAGAAACTAGGTAAGACCATTTGAATGATCATAATAGATAGCGCAGCCAGCAATGGAACAGTTATGTTGTCGTTTATGCGCAATGGAAGGAATTCTACTATCATACCAATCAATGCTGCTGTTACTGCCATCGTCGGAGATACAAAAAGTGATGCCCCAACGAACGCAAAGATAATTCCTGCGGCAGTTCCCTCTATAGTCTTGCCATTGGAAAATGGGATCTTATTTCTGCCATACATCCTGCCTACTATAGATGCTGATCCGTCTCCAAGTGTAACGACAGCTATGGCAGCATAGTTGATCGGTTCTGGAAATATCAATAACGTAGATAGAATTCCTGCAGCAAGAAACAACGGTGCTACTATGAACCTCGTCTGTTTCTCCCTGTCAACGCGCATTGCCATATTTGTGATAGTTGTGATCACTGGCATGCTGCGACCCCTAACACGCAAGTACTCGGAGATTGAGTAGAGTGTTGTTAGTGATATTACGAATAAAACTGCAACCATGACGCCCAAGGTTACTGATATGATAGGAACTAGGAAACCTAACAAATGAATTGATTTCCTGAAAACCTCGCTCTTTATCAGATTGTCCATGTATGAGTAAGCAAATTAAGGTGTTAATACAATAAATACTATGCATAGCAAGATTTCTACACTAACAATTCTTATTGTTATGCTAAGCCTGCTTTTTACGATTGGCAGTAATGATTCTTCCTCTGCTTGCGAGTGTGCATTATCACCTACTCCACTAGAACAACTTGATAGATCGACCGCCGTTTTCTCTGGAACAGTCATTGATATTAGTGAATCTGTTGGGCCTTATGCTCCAGAGTTAAGCTATCAAGTAACGTTTGACGTCGAAAGATCTTGGAAAGGAGAGTTTGATAAACCTACTATAGTCCATACTGGCTTGGACAGTGGTGTATGTGGATACCCATTTGAAAAGGGTGAAAATTACTTAGTATACGTACACGAATCTGAAAATCGATTAGAAACAGATACTTGTAGTCGAACAAAACCGCTTGCAAATGCTCAGGAAGATCTAAATGCTCTTGGTACAGAGCTTAAAGTTTACAAACTTAACGTGGATAATCAAATATTCAATATACCATACGCGATTGTAAATGCAGATGTTGGAAAGATAGAAGCTGATCTTTATTCTAACTCTATATACATATCAATGAGGAGTCATGATGACGGTACACTTGAACTTACGATACCGAGAAATCTAGTGGACTCCAAGTCGGACAATGAAGATCACGGTTGGTTGATTTTGATAGATGGGGAGGAAGTAAGAGATCATAGGGAAATTAGGACTTCAGCTTGTTTTCGCACCATTTCGATCAATTTTCATGGAGGCGCAGAAGAAATAGACGTTATGCCAGACTTGGCCTACATATTAGATGATATACCTAGACTGGCAACAGAAGTGTCTCCGGTTTCTTTTGCAACTGACATGGTTCCCTATATTAGAGGGCAAGCAATTAGAGTGACAGGTTGCACTAAGAGCCTATCCGAAAATTAACAATCTAACCTAGTTTCCTATACCGAAACAGATCTAGATCAGTTGTTCCCAGATTAACTTGTGAAGCAAAAGAAGAGGAGCATGCCAACTCTATGGCATAT
>Ga0187892_10004490_pt1 | contig 23325 bp, 23 predicted proteins | sample MA1701073metaG_FD_139345 | JGI IMG/M metagenome (GOLD analysis project Ga0187892, IMG submission 139345) | Bio-ooze microbial communities from a basaltic lava cave in the Kipuka Kanohina Cave System on the Island of Hawaii, USA - MA170107-3 metaG ... | reverse complement strand
GCTGCGGCGCGGCGGGGGCGGTGGACCCCTCCCTGACCCCGTTCCGGCGATCGGGCTGTCCGCCGCTTCGCTGAGCTTCAGTTGCGCGGAGGGGGGCGCCAACCCGGCGGACCAGACGGTCGATCTCACCAACACCGGGGACCCCGGAAGCACGCTGACGTGGTCAGCCGCGCCGAACCAGCCTTGGCTTACGGTCTCACCCACGTCGGGAAGCCAGCCCACGGCCGGCGCCACGATCCTCACCATCTCCGTGAACGCCGCCACGGAGCTCGAAGCTTGGACGGGGAGCACGTCGACCGTCGGCGCGCCCGCTCCGGTTTCCGGAATATCGGCGGTGTGGACCGGCACGGCGATGCTGGTCTGGAGCGGCAATCCCGCCACGCCGGCGCAGTTCCACAATCCGGTCACCGACACCTGGTCCGGCACCGCGTCGACCGTCGGCGCCCCGAGCACGCGGGGGCTTTTCAGCGCCGTCTGGACCGGCCGGGAGATGATCATCTGGGGCGGGGGCGCGGGCGGGCCTCACCTCAACACGGGAGGCCGGTACAATCCGGCCATCGACACCTGGACGGGCGCCACTTCGACGGCCGGCGCTCCGAATGGCCGCGCGTCTCACGCGATGGTCTGGACGGGAACCCGGCTGATCGTGTGGGGCGGCGAGGAGAACGGCACCCCGGTCAACACGGGAGGCCTCTATCGTCCTCCGACTCCCGCCGAGGGGCCGCACACGGGAACGATCACCATCGACGCGCCGGGAGCGAGCAACACGCCGCAGACGATCACCGTCAGCCTGACGGTTACCCCCTGAGTCGTCGCGCGCGCCTCGCGCAGGACTGTCGACAGCGCTGCCGCAGCCGTCATGCGACGCCTTGATACGTGAAACTTGACACGTGGGACGAGGAGCGCGTCGCCCGACGCGCTCCTAGATATGGATCGCGTGCCCGAAGTACGCGTGCGCCGCCTCGCCGAGCGCCTCCGACAGCGTCGGGTGCGGATGGATCGAGTGCGTCAGCGACTCGACCGTCATCTCGCCGTTCAGCAGCGCCACCGCCTCCGGGATCATCTCCCCCGCCCGCGCGTGCAGGATGTGCACGCCGAGGATCTCGCCGTACTTTCCGTCGGCCACGATCTTCACGAAGCCGTCGTTCTCTCCCTCGACCGACGCCTTGCCGATCCCCACGAACGGGAACTTCCCGATCTTCACCGCGTGCCCGCGCTCCTTCGCCTTCCTCTCCGTCAGCCCGACGCTCCCGATCTGCGGGTCGCAGTACGTCACGTTCGGGATGCGGTCGTAGTTGATCGGCGAGACCGGCAGCCCGGCGATCTTCTCCACCGCCAGCAGCCCCTCCGCGCTCGCCACGTGCGCCAGCATCGGCGTCGGCACGATGTCGCCGATGGCGTACACGCCCGGCTCGTCCGTCTGCATGAACTTGTCGACCTTCACGAAGCCGCGCTCGACCTTCGCCCGCGTGCTCTCCAGCCCGATCCCCTCGGTCATCGGCCGCCGCCCGACCGCCACGAGCACGACCTCCGCGTTCACCGTCTCGTTCGCGGCCCCCGAGAGCAGGACGTCGTACCCCTCCTTCGCCTTCTTGATCGTCTCGGTCTTCGTCCCGGTGCGGATCTTGATCCCCCGCTTCACGAGGATCTTCTCGAGCTCGCGCGACAGCTCCTCGTCCTCCAGCGGCGTCACCGTCGGCAGCATCTCCACGACGGTCACCTTCGTCCCGAAGCTGTTGTACGCCGACGCGAACTCGATGCCGACGGCGCCCGAGCCGATCACCACCATCGACTTCGGGAGCTGCTTGAGCGAGAGGATCTCGCGGTTCGTCAGGATGCCCTTCCCGTCCGGCTCCATGCCCGGGAACCACTTCGCGTCCGACCCGGTCGCCAGGATGATGTTCTTCGTCTCGATCTCCGTGAGCCCGCCGTCGGCGCCCTTCACCTCGACGAGCCTCGGATGCTTCACGCGGCCGAAGCCGACGACCGTCTGCACCTTGTTCTTCTTGAGCAGCCCCTCGACACCCATCGCGAGCTTCTTCACGACGATGTCCTTGTGGCCCATGACCTTCTCGAAGTTGAGGCGGAGCCCGTCGACCTCGATGCCGTGGCGCTTCGCGTCCTTCACCTGGTCGTAGAGGTACGCGTCGTGGAGCAGCACCTTCGTCGGGATGCACCCGATGTGGAGACACGTGCCGCCGTACTTCCCGTCCTTCTCCACGATCGCCGTCTTGAGCCCGAGCTGCCCCGCGCGGATCGCGGCCACGTAGCCGCCGGGACCGCTGCCGATCACGACGACGTCGAAGACCCCGTCAAGCTTCGCCATAAGCGGACCATTAAACGGGCGTCATGGGGTGGCGTCAACAATCCCCGCCCCCCGATTTCAGATGTCGGATTTCAGATTTCCGCAGTCCTCACGCTCCGCAGCGAAGCACGTCGGGCTGCTGAAATCCGAGATCTGAAATCCGACATCCGCTCAGAGGACCGTCCGCTTCGAGATCACGACAAGGCCGCCCTCGCTGATGGTGAATCCCCGCTGGCGATCCTCATCGTGGTTGTACCCGATCTCCATGCCCTCCGGGATCTGCACGTCCTTGTCGATGATCGCGCGGCGGATCTTCGCGTGGCGGCCGACGTTCACGTCCTCGAAGAGGATCGAGTCCTGGACGACGGCGTAGCTGTTGATGCGCACCGACGGCGAGAGGATCGTGTTCTGGATGCGCCCGCCCGAGAGGATGCACCCCGGCGAGACGAGCGAGTCGAGCGCGACGCCCACGCGCCCGCCCGCATGCTCCTGCGCGAACACGAACTTCGGCGGCGGCGCGGTCGTCGGCGACGTGCGGATCGGCCAGCCGTGGTCGTACAGGTTGAGCAGCGGCGACACCGACACGAGGTCCATGTTCGCGTCGAAGTACGCGTCGATCGTCCCGACGTCGCGCCAGTACTTCGCCTCCTTCTTGTTCTCGTCGACGAAGCTGAAGGCGTACACGGGGTGCGACGCGAACATCTTGGGGATGATGTCCTTGCCGAAGTCGTGCGACGACGACGTGTCGCGCGCGTCCTCCTCGAGCACGCGCGCCATCACCTGCGGCTTGAAGACGTAGATGCCCATCGAGGCGAGGCAGAGCCCGGGGCTTCCGGGGATCGGCGGCGGGTCCTTCGGCTTCTCGAGAAAGCCGGTGACGCGCGCCGTCGCGTCGACGTGGACGATGCCGAAGGCGCCCGCCTCCGCGCGGGGCACCTCCACCGCGCCGACGGTCAGGTCGGCGCCGCGCTCCTCGTGGAAGCGCAGCATATGGCGGTAGTCCATCTTGTAGATGTGGTCGCCGGCGAGGATCAGCACGGCCTCCGGATGCTCCTCCTCGATCGCGAACACGTTCTGGTAGACCGCGTCCGCCGTCCCGCTGTACCACGACTCGCCGACGCGGTGCTGCGGCGGCAGCGACTCCAGGAACTCGCCGAGGGCGGGGTTGAAGTTGATCTGCCACGCGTCGCGCAGGTGGCTGTTGAGGGACCGCGACCGGTACTGCGTGAGGACGAGGAGCTTGTGGAGCCCCGAGTTGAGGCAGTTCGACAGGGTGAAGTCGATGATGCGGTAGATGCCGCCGAACGGGACGGCGGGCTTCGCGCGGTCGCGCGTCAGCGGCTCGAGGCGCTGCCCCTTTCCGCCGGCGAGGATGACGACGAGCGTGCGGGAGAGGTCCACCGTCAGACTCCTCGCGCGCTGAACGCCGGAGGAGGCACGGACGGTTCCGGTCCGGCGTTGACAGTTGGGATTTGGGAGTTGGGATTTGGGAGTTTCACTCGATATCCAGCCCTTCGACCTCCGGGATCGCCGCCAACTCGCGCGAGAGCGTCTCGAAATCGCACTTCTCCGGGCACGCCGCGAGGATCGACAGCGTGACCCTCCTGTTCGGAAGGTCCTTGTTGATGCCGATTTCCTTGACGTGGCACTCGCGGCGCTCGAGGAAGTCCTCGACGCGCCCGATCGCGCCCGGCTCGTCGCGGATCTTCACCGTCATCTGCTTCATGTGCTTGCCGCCGACGAAGCGCTGCTCGACGAGGTTGAAGCCGTAGATCGCGATGAGCGTGACGGCGGTGCCGGCGGCGGCGCCGATGTACCAGCCGGAGCCGATCGCCAGGCCGATGCCGGCCGCGGTCCAGATGCACGCGGCGGTCGTCAGGCCGCGCACGTTGAGGCCCGACCGCACGATCGCGCCCGCGCCGAGGAAGCCGATGCCGGTCACGACCTGCGCGGCGATGCGCGCGCGGTCGCTGTTGTACGCGTCGCCCATCCGGATCGACACGATCATCATGAGCGCGGAGCCGACGGCGACGATCATGTGGGTGCGCAGGCCGGCGGACTGGCCGTGGAGCTCGCGCTCCAGGCCGATCGCGCCGCCGAGGACCACGGCGCCCGCGATGCGTCCGACGTACTCCAGCTCCTGCGCCGTGTCGATCATTCGAACAGCACCTGCTGGCGGTGGAGCAGCTTCCTCAGCGCCTTGTGACGCTTGCCCATTTTCACCAGGTGGCACACGGCGCTCCCCGGGATCACCATCGGCAGCGTCGAGGTCCCGACGACGAGCCCCGTGTAGGGGGCGCGCAGCGGGACGGCCTCGGTGCCGAACGGCTTCGTGGTGACGCCGATGTCCTCGCCTCTCCTGATTATATCGCCCGGCTTCACGTTGAGCATGAAGATGCCGCCCTTGTCGGCGCGCACCCAGTGGTGGTCCTCGACGACGAACTGGAAGGGGGGCGAGGTCCGCGGGAACTCGTACACGCCGAGGTCGCCCATGACGTTCTTGATGCCGTTCACGCCCTGCCGGACGAGGTTCTTCTGGAACTTGAGCGGCTCGCCCGCCTCGTACACGATCATCGGCACGCCGGCGCGCGTCGCGGCGTGGCGGAGCATCCCCTTCTCCCCCGGCATGTCGAAGATGATCTCGCAGCCGAACGCGTGCGCCAGCCGCCGCACGCTCGGCATGCGGAGGTCGGCGCGGACGTGCGGCAGGTTCGTGCGCCCCTGCGCCGCCGTGTGGAGGTCGATGCCGTAGTCCGCGCGCAGGATGACCTTCTCGAAGAGATCGCCGGCGATCTGCGCCGCCATCGACCCCTTCTCGGTGCCGGGGAACACGCGGTTGAGGTCGCGGCCGTCCGGCAGGTCGCGCGACTGCATGATGAACGCGATCGGGTTGGCGATGAAGACGAGCAGGAGCGTGCCGCGCAGCCGGACGGGATCGACGTCCGCGCGGATCTGACGGACCATCTCGACGCCGTTGAGCTCGTTGCCGTGGACGGCGGCGGTGACGACGAGCCGCGGCCCCGGGCGCACGCCGTGGACGACGCTCAACGGGATGTAGACGGGCGTGGCCGTGTACATCTCGCTGATCTTGAGCTTGATGTCCCGCCGCTCGCCGGGCAGGATCTTCTGCCCCGCGATCTCGAACGGGTGCTGGATCCCGGGCGCCAGCCGCCGCTGGGTGTCTACCACGCGAACTCCCAACTCCCAAATCCCCAATCCCGACTGTCGAACGTCGACCCCAGCCGATCTCTGCGACTTCTGCGAGCTCTGCACGAGGTTCTCATGAGCCCTTCTCCGCCTTCTTCCGCGCCACGAACCGCGCGTGCCGCCGGGCGATCCGCACCGCGTACTTCGCGATGATCCCCGCCGCGTTCACCTTCGGGTTGGCGGCCTCCAGCCCCTGGAACCCCGGCGACGAGTTCACTTCGATCACCAGCGGCCCCGCGCCCCCCTCCAGCACGTCCACGCCCGCCAGCTTCAGCCCGCACGCCTCCGCCGCGCGCACCGCCACGCTCTCCTGCTGCGACGTCAGCTTCACCGGCTCCCCCACGCCGCCGCGGTGGATGTTCGAGCGGAACTCCCCCGGCCGCCCGATCCGCCGCATCGCCGCGCACGCCTTGCCGTCCACCACGAGGATGCGCAAATCGCGCCCCTTCGATTCCGCGACGAAGCGCTGGAGCATGATGTCCTCGCCGAGGCTCCAGATCGTCTCGAGCATCGACTCGACCGACGCGACGCTGTCTGCGAAGATGACGCCGGTCCCCTGCGTGCCCTTGAGCAGCTTCATGATGACCGGCGTGCCGCCCACGAGCTGCATCAGCTTGTCGAGCCGGCGCGGGTACCGGGACATGACGGTGTCCGGGACCGGAATCCCCTTCTTCGCCAGCAGCTGCAGGCAGCCGAACTTGTTCCGCGACCGCGCGATCGGCCCGTGGTTGTTCACGCACGGGATCCCCATGAGCCCGAACTGCCGCACGACCGCGATCGAGTAGCCCGTCCCCACCGTCCCGATGCGCGGGATCACCGACGCGACGTCCAGCAGCGGCTTCCCGTTGTGCAGCACCGTCGGCTTCCCGGGCTCGACGAACAGCACGCACTTCAGCGGGTCGACGATCACCGGCTCGTGGCCGAGGCCCTCGATCGCCTCCTTGAGCCGGCGCGTCGAGTAGAGCGTCCGCTTCCGGGACAGGATGAGGATCTTCATGCGTAGACCGAGGCGTCGATCTCCCCGAAGAGCGTGTCGCGCGACTCGATGTCACGAAGCGCGCGGGCGGCCACCTTCCCGCGCTCGAGGCCGTCCGCCAGCAGCGCGAACCGCGCGACGTGGTCCTCCACGCGCCGCCGCGCGTACGCCGCCGCCGTCCCCGCATGGAGCAGGAACGCCCAGTCGCTCGACTGGAGCAGGAGCAGCTCGCGCGCCGCCTGGCCGAGCGCCCTCCGCATCGCCCCCTTCGCCCCCCGGCGGAGCCTCGCCAGCTCCACCATCCGCTCCTCCGCGCGATGCTGGTGCCGGTAGACCCAGTCGTTCGAGCCGTTCAGCCAGACCTCCCCGTAGCCCTTGTGCCCCCAGGTCGACGCGTCCGGATCGAGCGCCCGGGAGCGCGGAAAAATTGTAAGCCACTCGGAAGGCGAGATCAAAGCGATATCCGCCGCCGCGGCCCCGCCTCCAGGAAGCGCGGCCCCTCGTACCACCAGTGCCCGAAGAGCTCCGCGTCGTACGGCGACACCATGAGCGGCGCACCCCGGCGCCGGCACTCCAGGAAGTGCCGCGCGTGCTCCTCGACGCGCTCGCGCGCGCGCGACGGATCGTACGGCTCCTTGCGGTCGAGCGGCACCGCCCCCGTGATGCGGTGGAACTTCAGCCCCGCACCGCGCCCGTTCGCCCACCCCTCGTCGCGGTAAAACTCGCGGTACCACGGGTCGCCCGGGTAGCCCTCCGCCGCGCTCCACACCTGGCGCGACGACTCCGGGTCGCGCGCGAACGCCGTCGGCCCGGCGGGCGTACGCGCGGGCGACGACTCGAGCGCGTGCGCGTCGACGAAGAAGTACCGCAGCCCGTGCTCCGCGAGCGCGGCGTCGAGCCCGGGCTCGTACGCGCACTCCGGCAGCCAGAAGCCCCGCGGCGCGCGCCCGAAGTGCTTCCGGTAGTTCGCGACGGCGACCGCGATCTGCGCGCGCAGCGCCTCGGGCCGCGACACGTACGGCAGGATCGCGTGCGTCGCCGCCGTCGTGATGATCTCGAGCACGCCGCGGTCCTGCAGCGCGCGGAACTCCGGCAGGAGCCGCCGCCCCCGCGCCGCGGTGAAGAGCCGCAGGTGCTCCGCGGCCGCCGCTTCGAATGGCGCGCGCGCCCTCCGCCGGCACGCCGCGGCGACGCGCCGCAGCCGCGTTTCGAACCGCGCCATGAGCAGCTCGTCCGAGAGCATCTCGCAGAGCGTCGGCGAGAGCGTCATCGTCAGCCGGAACGGAACGCGGTCGGCCGCCAGCCGCGCGCACGCGTCGACGATCGGCGCATACGTCTCGATCATCGCCTCGAAAAGCCAGTCCTCCTCGAGGAACTCCGGGTGCTCGGGGTGGCGCACGAACGGCAGGTGCGCGTGCAGCACCAGCATCAGGCGGCGCTTCATGCGCGCGACGTCGCCTCCACGACGGCCGCGCGGACGCGCGGCGTGCGAACGCGGTTCGAGGTCGCAAGGACGCGGCCGCCGCGGTCGAGCACCTCGGCGACGTACTCGCGCCCGGGCTCCGCCGCGAAGTAGTGCGAGCCCGCGTCGGACGCGACGGCGCGGGCCGCGCCGAGCCGCACCTCCGCCGCCCCCTCCGCCTCCCAGTAGACGAACACGCACCACGGGTCGCGGGCGAGAGCGCGCGCCGTCGTGACGCCGTATCGCGCGGGGAGCGTCACCGCTCGTCGAGCCGGAACGTGGCCACGACCGACCACGCGCGCCCGCCGTCGACGCTCACCGGCCAGCGCAGCGTCACGGCGGTGCCCTGGTAGCTCAGCTCGAAGCCGCTCTCGGACTGCGAGACCGTGTGGACCGGCTGCACGGCGAACGCCGCCTCGGGCGCCGCGAAGAAGGCGAGCCGCAGCCCGTGCCAGCCGTCGTGGATCCACAGCGAGCGTCCGTGGAACTCGCGATCCTCCGACAGGTCGGCGAGCTTGTCCCCCTTCTCCGTCATGAAGTACGCGTCGGGCGACGTCGGGCTCAGGAGCGCGAGGTTGAACTCGACGCCGAACGTCGCCGCGACCGGCGCCTGCGGGCGCAGCGTGTACTCGACCTGGAACTCCGCGCGGTCGCGCTCGAGGCGTATCTCCTTCTCCAGCGCCACCGCGACGCCGCCGATGCGCCCCTCGCGCGCCAGGCGTACCGCGATGAGGCGGTCGCGGCGCAGGATCTCGTGCCGGTACGCGCCCGCCGCGAAGTCGCCGATCTCCGCCCCGTCGGGGCCGAAGAAGTGGTCGACGAGCGAGGCGCGCGGGTGCGCGTCGTACGCGAGGTGCTTGTCGAGGTCGGCGCGCTTGGCGACGTTCATGTCGTGGATGCTCTTGACGTCGCCGCCGCCGGTCGTCGCCTGCCGCACCCTGGCGTGGTACGGCTCGGGGCGGCGCGCGAGCGTGGCGCCGAAGTTGACGCACGTCGGCCTGTGGTCGAGCTCGACGACGTGCCCGCCCGCGGAGGGGGCGACGAAGACGTTGAGCTTGTCGTTGAAGAGTCGCAGGTCGTCGCGGCCGTCGAGGTCGAGGTCGAGGGTCTGCACGCCGTGCGATCCTGTCTTCTCGAGCTCGCGCTCCGCCGCGATGAGGTGGCGGTAGACGCTGCCGCGGAGGTGCGAGAGGTAGAGGCCGCCGAAGACGCCGTGCCAGTAGCCGCAGTTGCACTGCCCCTTGTAGAGCTCCGTCTCGGCGCGGCGGCGCGGCTTCGAGTCGGCCGTCTCCGCAAGGCGGCGGGAGACCGACAGCATGCGGCCGTACATGAGATTCGCCTCGGGGTACTTGACGCGGAAGTTGCGCCAGATGCCGCCGGGCATGAGGTGCTTCGGTACGCGGTCGTGCGCGGCGTCGTATTCCGGGCGTCCCCCGTTGAGGAGCGACCATTCGCCCATCTCGCGGTACGAGCAGGTCGGCAGGTAGACGCGGCCGCGCGCCGGCGTGCGCTCCAGGGCCTCGGCGAAGGTGATCATGCGGATGCGGTCGGCGTTGCGTTCGAGGGCGGAGAGGAAGCGGTCGAGCCAGCCTTCGCCGTAGACGTGCTCCTTGGTGCGCGGCCAGACGCCGAACTTCTCGCCGTCGTCGGCGTAGACGACGACGCGGTCGCCCGCGTCGGTCGCGCGCGCGAGGAGGTAGTCGACGGTCGCCTGCGGGTCCTTGTACGGGATGGCGTAGCGGAGCTCCTCGCGCAGGGGGAAGACGCGGAAGAGCGCGCCGCGGTCCTCGGTGAGGAAGTACCCGTCGAGGTCCTCGTCGCGCAGGCCGGCGGCGCGGAAATGGAAGTCGTCGAGCACGGTGTAGCGGGCGGCGGTGCCCGCGAAGGTCGTGACGAGCGACGGCTCCCAGACGCGCTCCGGCGCCCAGAGCCCTTTCGCGTCGGCGCCGAAGTTCTTCAGGAGGTACTGCCGCATCATCTCGACCTGGCCGTGCGCGTCGGCGTCGGGCAGCATGGTGAAGATCGGCTCGTAGAAGCCGCCGCCGACGAGCTCGAGGCGGTTGGCGTCGACGAGCTTGCGGAGGCGGATGAAGAAGTCGAGGCGGTTCTTCTCGAGCCATTCGAGGAGCGGGCCGCTGTAGTGGGCGCAGAAGCGGATGCCGGGGTGGCGCTCGAGGAGGTCGAGGAACGGTTCGTAGGCGTCGCGGGTGGCCTGCTGGAAGACGTGGTCGAAGTTGTCGACCGGCTGGTGGTTGTGGAGGCAGAAGATGAAGTTGACCGTGCTGGGCATAGGGGGCCATGGTACCGAATCACGAATCACGAATCACGAATCACGGGGGCCAACCCGTGCGAAGTCCATCCGGAGGTGTGAACCACAGAGACACAGAGGCACGGAGAAGACCGGAGGAGAACCGCCAAGGGCGCCAAGACCCCAAGTGTGAGCAGCAGACGGTAGACTCACGGAAGACGATGCGACGCTTCCTGCTGCTGCTTCTGCTGCTGAACGGCCTGCTTCTTCCCGTCTCCGCGCTTGCGCTCCTGCTGGTCGTTAACATGTTCAACCCGCTGGCAGTCGCGTTCGTAACCGGGTTCACGATCGAGAACCGCACGTCCGAACCGCTGCGCGTGACACCCGTAGGGACGATCGGCGACGGTCACAGGTCGCTGCTGCCGGTCTACTTGATCCGCTTCCCGGCGGTCCCGGCGATCCGCAGCCGGGACTTCCTCGTTCCCGCACGCGGGTCGTCGGCGTAGGTCTCGCGGCGCTTGTCACCTTCATCCGCCTCCTGCGTGCGTATCGGCGCTGTCGCGCGGCGGCTTGACGGCCGGCACCTTGGCGCTCTTGGCGGTTACGTGCCCCCCCGCAGCCCCTCGAACAGCGCCAGATACTTCGCGGCGCTCGCGCCCCACGAGAAGTCCCGCTTCATCCCCTCCCGCTGGAGCCGCCCATACGTCTCCGGGTCGGAGTAGAACGCCACCGCCCACTCGACCGCCCCCAGCAGCGCCTCCGGCGAGTAGTCCTCGAACAGCAGCCCCGTCTTCCGATCCTCCACCGTGTCCGCCAGCCCGCCCGTCCGCCGCACGATCGGCGGCGTGCCGTAGCGCAGCGCGTACATCTGCGTCAGCCCGCACGGCTCGTACTTCGACGGCTGCAGCAGCCAGTCCGCGCCCGCCATGATCCGGTGCGCCGTCGGCTCGTCGAACGCGATCTCGATCGCGAACTTCTCCGGATAGAGCTGCGCCAGCCGCCGCATCGGCTCCTCATAGCGCTCCTCGCCCGACGCCAGGATCACCGCCTGCAGCGGCAGGTGCACCATGTACTCCGCCGCCTCCACCAGCAGGTCGATTCCCTTCTGCTCCGCCAGCCGGCCGACGAATCCGAAGAGCGGGACGTCCGACTCGGGCAGCCCCGAGCGCTTCTGCAGCGCGGCCTTGCACCGGCGCTTGGGCTCGAGGTCGCGCGACGTGTAGTTCGCCGCGATGTGCGGGTCGGACCACGGATCCCACGTCGCGATGTCGACGCCGTTCAGGATGCCGTGGAGCGCGCCCGCCCGCTCCCGCAGGACGGCGTCGAGCCGGTGCCCCTGTTCGGGCGTCTGGATCTCCTTCGCGTACGTCGGGCTGACGGTGGTGACCGCGTCGGCGAACACGATCCCGCCCTTGAGCAAGTTCACCTTGCCGTGGCATTCGAGCTGCTTCCAGTTGTAGAGCGACCAGTCGAGCCCGAAGAGCGGCATGTCGAGATGCCAGAAGACCCCCTGGTAGGCGAGGTTGTGCACGGTGATCACCGAGGGGACGTCCGCGAACGCTTCCGCCTCGATCGTGCGCATGTAGATCGGCACGAGCGACGCCTGCCAGTCGTGCACGTGCACGACGTCCGGCCGCCAGTCGAGCGCCTTGAGAAGGTCGAGCGCCCCCCGGCAGAGGAGCGCGAACCGCGCCGCGTTGTCCGCGTAAGCGCCCTGCGCCGTCCCGTACAGCCCGTCGCGGTCGTAGCTCTCGTGCTCGAGGAACCAGTGGATACCCGACCGCAGGAGCTTCGCGCCGCGCACCGCGTGCGGCGTCGCGTCGACGGCATGCTGCCGCACGCACCGGTAGCCCGGGCTGACGACGATCACCTCGTGCCCCGCGCGCGCGAACTCCCCGGGCAGCGCGCCGCACACGTCGGCCAGCCCGCCCGTCTTCGAGAACGGGGCGACCTCGGGCGCGACGACCGCGATGCGCATTACAGCCGGATCTCTCGCAGGTACTGGGCGGCGTTCTCGGGCGGGACCGGGTTGATGAAGAACCCCGTGCCCCACTCGAACCCCGCCACGCCCGTGATGCGCGGGATGATCTCGAAGTGCCAGTGGTAGTGCTCCATCGGCGCCGCGTTGAACGGCCCGCTGTGGATGAGGTAGTTGTACGCGGGCGTGCCGACGGCGCGGTCGATCTTGGCGAGCGTCGTCCGCAGGAGCCCCGCGAGCTCGCGCAGCAGCCCGTCGTCCGTCGCCTCGAAGTGCGACAGGTGGCGCTTCGGCATGACGTGCGTCTCGAACGGCGAGCACGGCGCGAACGGCTCGAAGGCGACGAACCCCGGCGACTCGGCGACGATCCGCACCTGGCCGGCGAGCTCCTGCCGGATCATGTCGCAGAAGAGGCAGCGGCCGCGGAAATCGAAGTACTCGCGCGCGCGGTCGATCTCGTCCTGCACGCGCACCGGCACCATCGGCGTCGCGATGAGCTGCGAGTGCGAATGCTCCACCGTGGCGCCCGCGCGCGCGCCGACGTTCTTGAAGATGAGCCCGTAGACGAGGCGCACGTCGCGCCGGAGGTCGAGGAGCCGCTGCTTGTAGATCCAGAGCACGTCCGCCACGCGCGCGTCGTCGAGCGCGGTCAGGTTGAGGATGTGGTCGGGCGACTCGATGATCACCTCGTGCGCGCCGATGCCGTTCATCAGGTCGTAGATCCCCTCGCCGCGCTTCTCGAGGTCCCCCTCGACGCGCAGGGCGGGGTAGCGGTTGGGGACGACGCGCACGCGCCACTCGCCGTTCTCGCGCACCGACGCGATCTCCGGCGGCGTGTGCTGCTCGCCTCCGCGGCAGAAGGCGCAGGCGCCGGCCGTGCGCACGGGCGGCTGCGGACGGAACTCCTCCGGGCGCTGCGCGCGCTCGACGGCGATGATGACCCACTTGCCGCTTACGGGATCCCGGCGGAGTTCAGGCATAACCCTCAGCCATCAGCCCTGAGCTGTCAGCCATTCGCCGGAGATCAGTCGTATGGCGCAAGCGCCTCCGCCTGACGGCTAGTGGCTTACGGCTAAGGGCTGCTACACGTGCCAGTTTATCTTCTCGTAGTCCCTCGTGGGAACGACGAAGCGCAGGGGCGCCAGCGACGGCAGCCGCAGCGGAACCGCCCCCGCCCGCTCGATCTCGACGAAGAACTCCACCTCGGCGTCCGGCCCCGCGTCGAGCATCTCGAACGGCACCGCCGCCTCGAGGATCTCCGCAAACGCCGAGCGCACCGACGGCTCCGCCGGGAACACGCGGACGGTCCGCTGGATCGGCTTGACGACGACGAGCTGCACGACGGCCTCCGCGAGCACCTCTCGCGGCGCGATGCCGGGCCGGAAGTCGAGCCGCAGGACCAGGTCGTTCTCTCCGAAGCCGAAGAACAGGTCGGACAGGAACGCGCCCTGCCCCGACATCGCGCCGAACTCGCGCCCGATGTCGTAGTGCCCCGCGGCGATCCACTCGAAGTAGTCGCTGCGGTGGCCGTCCACCTGCACGTTGAGGATCGCCCACGGGCGCCGGTACAGGTCCTCGCGCCGCTTCTGCTTCACCGGCCGGCCGAGGTCCTCCGGCGGCCGCACGCGCGCGGCGGCGCACGCGTTGGTCAGGTGCCGGCGGAAGAGCGCGTCGAACTCCGCGTCCTGCGGCGTCGAGTAGTCCTCGCCGAACCACCAGTACCAGTCGCTCCCCTCGGCGGCGTAGAGCGACTCCCACGCGGCGGGCGGCGCCTTCGCCTCGACCAGCTGCCGGCGCACGCGCGCGACGAGGTCCCACGCGCGACGGTCCTCGTCGTGCCCCGCCCAGACGCCGAAGTTGTGGTTGATCCAGGAGCCCGAGAAGATGCGGTCGAGCGGCGCCGCCTCCGTCGCGGCCACGCCCTCCGCGATCGTGCAGGTGCGGATCCGCGCGTGGCTCGACAGCCGTCCGTAGAGCGCGCGCAGGAACGGCACGGCGTTGCCCGGGTAGTGCTCCCACGGGTTCTCCCCGTCGAGCGCGACGACGACGAGCGAGCCGTCCGGCGCGGCGTCCACGCGCGCGACGAAGTCGGCGGCCGCGTCGTTCGCGTCCCACGTCTTGTAGGTGAAGCTGACGAGGTTCGAGAGCACGACGTCGCGGAAGACGACGGTCGGCCCGTCCGGCAGGCGGTGCGGGCGGTAGAGGAGGTCGGGACGGTCGGCTCGACCCCGCGCGTCGCGGCCGATGTGGATGCCGCGCGAGCGCGCGAGGATCGCCTCGTCGGTCGCGCACCAGCGGACGTGCTTCGCCATGAGCGCGCACGCGGCGGGGCTGACCGACCCCTCGCTCGGCCACATGCCGGCGGGCGGGCGCCCGAAGATCTGCGCGCCGCGCTCGATCGCGCGCGCGACGTGCAGCGGCGCGTCCTCCGCGAGCTGCGTTCCGTGCGCGGACACCGGCACGCCGGGCATCGCCTCGAGCACCGCGGACGCGTCGCAGAGCAGCGGCAGGATCGGATGGAAGTACGGGCTGACCGACACCTCGACCTGGCCGCGCTCCAGCAGCGTCCGCCACCGCAGCACCACGTCGCCGACGAGCTCGCGGTGCCGCGCCAGCACCTTGTCGCGGTCGCGCGTCGAGTAGAGCCGCTCGCGCGCGCGGATCGTCGCGAGGTCGCTGTCGCGCTCGACGACGAGCGGGTGGATCCACGCGAGGTTCGCCAGGGTCTGGAGGTCGATCCAGTCCTGCTCGCTGAGCGCTCCGCCCGCCTGCACCGTCTCCTGCAGCTCCTGGAAGCGCGGGTGCGATCGGATGACGAGCGGATGGCAGTAGAAGAGCTGGCGGCGGAGGAAGCGGCGGTCGTCGTCCGTCAGCTGGGCGGCCGAGCGCCGGCAGGCGCTGAGGACGGTGTCCTCACGCCCCTCGCTGTAGCCGAGGAGCTGGTCGAGCAGGACCGGGCTGAAATTGACGGTGCAGCGGATGGACGGGAATTCCTCCAGCAGCAGCGCCATGCCGGTGTAGTCCTTGACGCCGTGGAGCCGCACCCACGGCATGAGGAGCCGGCCGGAGGAGCGGTCGAGATAGTCGGGCTGGTGGAGGTGCCAGAGGAAGGCCAGGTTCACGTTGCCCATGCCGCAGGGCGATTATAGCCGAGGAAACCACGGAGACACAGAGACACGGAGCCGCAAGTCGGAACATCGTTGGTGTTACGGCGTCCCCGGAGGGTTCACCTATCTCGGCGATCTCAGCGGGCTCTGCGCGAGGCGCCCGGAAGAGACTTCGTGGCCGTGCGGCTCTGGCCCGGCTACAGTTCCCTCCGCCAGCCGGTCACGACCTCGGCGAGGTCGGGACGCCCCGCCAGCGTGATCTCCGTCCGCGCGATCCCGCCGGGGATCTCCGCGGCGCGCCACGTCTTGCGCACGTACCAGCGCGCGTCGGCGCCGTTCGGGTACGCCTCCTCGGTCCAGCGGCAGCGCAGGCGCCGGCCCGCCAGCTCCAGCGTCTCGACGCCGGTCTTCACCACGGCGTCCTCGTGCGTGAGGTGCGTCGTGTACGTGGCCGGAATGCGCTCCGTAGACTTCGACGCGCGGCGCCCCGTCCGCCCGTTCTGCTTCACGGTCTCGACGTCGAGCGTCACGGCCGCCGCGTCGCCCGACCGCTTGCGCCGCGTGATGTCCCACACGGTGCGGCCGGTGCGCGCGAACGTCTCCTTGCGCACGCCGACCCACGAGCCGGGCTTGCAGGACGACCATCCCTCGAACCGCGGGTGCGCGACCGTGTGCGCGTCCTGCGCGCACAACGCGAACAGCATGCCGACATAGCCGAGCATGGCTCACTCCGTTCCAAAGGCTTCCATATAGATGAGGAGCGCGGCCGACATCGCCCGCTCCCCCGTCGATCCTTCCTCCACCTGCTGCGCGACGGTCACGATCGAGCCGGAGCTGCGCCCCCGGCCCCCCAGGAGCCGCACGGCGGCGGGGTACCGGTAGAGCCGCTCGTCGTAGTGCGCGTCGCGGTTGGCCGTGCGCGCCATCTCCACGACCCGCCGGAAGTTCCGCTCGGTCGTCGGCTCGAGGCTCCCGAGTACCGCGCGGTAGTCGAACGAGCGCTCGAGAATCAGCATCGCGTGCTCGCGGTTCTTGAAGAGGCAGCAGAACGACTCCTCGTCCTTGCGCACGGAGACCTGCTCGCGGTCGACCAGGGAGCGGGCCATCATGGGGAAGCCGGTGACGGCGTACCCGACGCCGGCGCCCGCGTAGGGGTCGAGGCCCGAGCGGGTGGTCGTGCGAGACTCCGTGTGGATCCTGCCGACGACGATCATCTGGGCGCTTTCGGGCGGGAGGCGCAGGATCGGTCGGGGCCTGAAGGCGCGCAGGTCGTCGGGCGATATGCGGAAAGCGTCGATTCCCCGCTCGCGGAGTCCGGCGACTGCGGCGTCGGCAGCCTCCGGGGTCTCCTCGACGAGGACCGCCTGGGGGATCTTCGACTTCAGGACGCGGTCGATGTCGGCGCGGCTGGCCCCGCACGCCGCCGCCAGCGCGCGCGGGTCGGCCGATTCGAGGGAGGTGCGGCGGAGGTAGACGTGGTATCTGGCGGGCATGCGGGTTGGACGCCGGCCCCCCCGCCCTGTTACTTGAAGTGGGGTAGAATTCCGTCGGATGGTCCTGGTCGGCGGCATCTGTCTGGCGATCGGCGCGGTCATGCTCGCGTACACGACCGAGAAGCCCGTGCCGTGGCTGACGGTCGCGGAGCTGGCGTTGCTCGTCGCGCCGGCGCGCTGACGGACCCACGCCGGCCGCCGCCCGTACGTCACACTCACGATGCTCCTGATCGGCGGGCTGTGCGCCGCGATCGGCGCGGTGATGCTGGCGTACGCGCGGCCGGAGCCGCTGCCGCCCGAGCGGCGGGCGCGCTTCCTGCTGATCGTCGCGCTGGGCGCGGCGGTGGGGCTGGCGATGGCCGGGTGGCTGCGCATGCCGAGCGACGTGTGGGTGGAGCGGTCGTTCGCGCGCCGGCTGGCGCGGCCGCTGCCGCTCGCCTTCCTCGTCCTGCTCGCGGTCGCGGGGGCGCTCGCGTGCGTCCCGCGCTTCCGCCGCGGCGCCGGGCTCGACCGCGCGCGTCCCTTCGTGTGGGCGCTCGCGCTGGCGCTGGGGGGCGTGATCTCGGGCGTCGCGATGCAGATGCGCGACTACGAGATCACTCGGTACCGGTCGCAGGAGGTGCGGCTGGCGCTGGAGGAGTACCGCGCGGCGCGCGGCGCGTATCCGGAGCGGCTCGAACAGCTCGTGCCGGGGTGGCTGGCGGAGGTCCCGCGGGCGCGGACGGGATGGCTGGAGTCGCCGTTCGAGTACGCCTCGACGCCGGAGCGCTACCGGCTGTCGTTCGCCTCGTCGAGCGGGACGTGGGTGTTCGACAGCCGCCGGACGGAGTGGCTGCTGGCGCGGCCGTCGGAAACACGCCCCCCTCCTCGAGAGCCCTCGCAGCTGCGGGAACCATGAGGCGGAGCGCATCCAAGGCACCGCGAATCTCCGTGGTTGTCGGGCCGAGGGGGCGGAGCGACCGGGCTATCAGCGGGCAGACCGTACGCCGTGCCGCCTGTCGCTGGGCTCGGTTGCCGGTATGCACGTAGATCAAGAAGCCCGGCATGAGCACGAAGACGGTCAGCGCCACGGGAATCAGCCCGATCAGCTCGCGATATCTCGCATCATGTCGTCGACGGTGAAGTGCGACGACGTGGGACCGGCGTCCTGAGACGACGTGATGCGTGATACGTGATACGTGAGACCGCGCTAGAACACGCCCGCCTCCTCCAGCGCATCACTCAGGTTCGCCACCGGCACGACCTTGAGCCCCTCCGGCGCCTCGATCCCCCGCATGTTGTCCGCCGGCACCACCGCCCTCTCGAATCCCAGCCGGCGACCCTCCACCACCCGCGCCGCCGCCTGCGTCACCCCGCGGATCTCTCCCGACAGCCCGATCTCCCCCACCACGAACGTCTTCGCGTCCACCGCCTTGCCCTTGAAGCTCGACGCGATCGCGACCGCCACCCCCAGATCGGCCGCCGGCTCCTCGATCTGCACGCCCCCCACCGCGTTCACGAACACGTCCTGCGCTCCCAGCCCGAGCCCGCACCGCCGCTCCAGCACCGCAATGATGATCGCCACCCGGTTCAGGTCGAACCCCGTCACCCGCCGCGTCGGCAGCCCGTACGACGTCCGCGTCGTCAGCGCCTGCATCTCGACCAGGAGCGTCCGCGTCCCGACGAAGCTCGGCACGACGACCGACCCCTGCCGCCCCGCGCGGTCCTGCGACATGAACAGCTCGCTCGGATTCGCCACCTCGCGCAGCCCGCTGCCGAGCATCTCGAAGATCCCGATCTCGTTCGTCGAGCCGAACCGGTTCTTCACCCCGCGCAGCACGCGGAACGACTGGAACCGGTCCCCCTCGAAGTAGAACACGCCGTCGACCAGGTGCTCCAGCGTCCGCGGCCCCGCGATCGTCCCGTCCTTCGTCACGTGCCCGACGATGAAGAGCGACACGCCGTGCCGCTTCGCCGTGAACGTCAGGTCGCTCGCGCACTCGCGCACCTGGCCGACCGACCCGGGCGCGCTCGGGATCTCCGGCCGGTAGATCATCTGGATCGAGTCGACGACCGCCATCGCCGGCTTCATGTCCTCGAGGTACCGCCGGATCATGTCGAGGTTCGTCTCGCTGACGATGTAAAGCTCCGGCGAGCCGACGCCGAGCCGCTCGGCGCGCAGCTTCGTCTGCATCACCGACTCCTCGCTCGACACGTAGAGCACGCGCCGCCCCTGCGCGGCGATGCGCTCGCAGAACTGCAGGATGAGCGTCGACTTGCCGATGCCCGGATCGCCGCCGATGAGATTGACGCTGCCGATCACGATCCCGCCGCCGAGCACGCGGTCGAGCTCCGGCATCCCCACCTGCATCCGCGGCCGCTCCGCCGGCTTGACGTCCGTGATCGGGACCGGCCGCTCCTCGGAGAGCACCGGCCGCCGCGCGCCCGCGTCCGGCCGCTCGACTTCCTCGACGAGCGTGTTGAACTCGCCGCACTCCGGGCACTTGCCGAGCCACTTCGGCGCCTTGTGCCCGCACTGCTGGCAGACGTACGCGACCTTCAAGCCCTTAGCCATCAGCCGTTAGCCATCAGCCGGAGAATCTACAGCGGCGCCGTGTCATGCGGTGACACGCTCAATCGTCAATGACGCAATCGTCAATGACTCAATCCCGCTGCCGCTTCCCCCACCGGCGGTCGAGCATCCTGCGGAAGCGCGGGTCGCGCCGGACGTTCTCGAGGTCCTCGTCCGTCATCATGTAGTTGAAGTCGCGGTACCCCAGCTTGAGCGCCTGCTGCAGCGCCCCCAGCCCCTCATCGACGTGCCCGAGGTTCGAGTAGCTGCACGCGAGGTTGTAGAACGCGTGCGCGCACTTCGGCGAGAGCTCCGTGATCTTCAGGTCGACGTCGAGCGCCTCGTCGTGCCGGCCCGACCGCGTGAACGCCGTGCCGAGCATCTCCAGCGCCGCCACGTTCTTCGCGTCGAGCGCCAGCAGCGCCTTCGCGGCGCCGATCTCGAACCGGAGGTGCAGCTTCTCCGCGACCCTGCGGTCGACCTTGACGCCGCGCTCCTGGCGCTTCTGCTCCGCCATCGGCCTCGAATCTATTAGCACGGGTCCGGCAAGTCAAGCCGGCGAAGGAGCGGCTCGAGCGTCTCCCGCAGCCGGATGAGCGCCTCCGCCCGGTGCGAAATCCGGTTCTTGATCTCCAGGCCGATCTCCGCCATCGTCAGCCCGAACTCCGGCACCACGAAGAGCGGGTCGTACCCGAAGCCGGCGGTCCCGCGGAACTCGCGCCCGATCAGTCCCTCGACCGAACCGCCCGCCTCCGCGACGACCTTCCCCGTCTCGTCGGCGACGACGACGACCGCCTGGTAGCGCGCGGTGCGCCGGTCCTCCCCGACCGCCTCCAGCTCCATGAGCAGCTTCTCGTTGTTCGACGCGTCGGTCGCCTTCGCGCCGCTGTAGCGCGCCGAGTGCACGCCCGGCCGCCCGCTCAGCGCGTCGACCTCCAGCCCGCTGTCGTCGGAGAGCGCCCACCGCCCGGTCGCCCGCGCGATCTCGACCGCCTTCTTGCGCGCGTTGTCCGCGTACGACACCCCGTCCTCGCGCACGGCGGGCGCGCCCGGATAGTCCTCGAGCGACGTGAGCCGGACCGGCAGCTCGGCGAAGATCTGCCGGATCTCGACGATCTTGCCCGCGTTGCGGCTCGCGATGACGATCTCGCGCGTCACGGCTTCAGCTTCGCCAGGCGCGACGTCGCCTCGCGGATCCGGTCCTCCGTCACGGTCAGCGCGACGCGCATGAAGCCCTCCGCCGCCTGCCCGAACCCCGAGCCCGGCAGCATGATGACGTTCGCCTGCTCCAGCGCCGCCTCCGCGAACTGCATCGACGGCATCCCCGCCTTCGGCACCTCGAACCACACGTACAGCCCCGCCTTCGGCGACGGCACGTCCCAGCCGAGCTTCCGGCAGCCGTCGACGAAGAGGTCGCGGCGCCGGCGGTACATGTCGCGGATCGACTTCATGTCGCCCGTCCCGTCCGTCAGCACCTTCGCGACCGCCTTCTGGAAGCCCATGAACTGGCCGCTGTCGACGTTCGCCTTGAAGCCGCGGATCGTCTCGACGACCTGCGCGTTGCCGCAGGCCCAGGCGACGCGCCATCCGGCCATCGAGAACGTCTTCGTCATCGAGTGCACCGCGATGCCGGCGTCCTTCGCACCGGGCACCTCGAGGAACGACGGAGGCGGCTCCTCGTAGTAGAGTTCCGCGTACGCCTCGTCGCTCACGATGAGCGTGCCGTACCGGTTCGCGAAGTCGACGCATCGCCTGTAGAAGTCCTTCGTCGCGGTTGCGCCGGTGGGGTTGTTGGGGTAGTTGACGTACAGCACGCGCGCGCGGTTGGCGACGTCGCGGGGGATCGCGTCGAGGTCGGGCAGAAAGCCGTTCGACTTCCGGAGCGGCATGACGTACGGGTCGCAGAGCGCGAAGATCGCGCCCGAGCGGTACGGCGGGTAGCCCGGCTCCGGCAGGAGGACGACGTCCCCCGGGTTCGTGACCGCGAGCGGAAGGTGCGCGATGAGCTCCTTCGAGCCGACGCCGAGGCAGACCTCCCTCGCCTCCAGCGCGAGCCCGTAGCGCCTCTTCATGAACGCGCATACGGCCGCGCGCCATTCGTCGATCCCCTGGCTCGACGAGTACTGGTGGACGCCCGGCTGTCCGAGCACCGACACCATCGTTTCGAGGAGCAGCTTCGGGGGCGGCTGGTCGGGGTCGCCGATGCCGAGGTTGACGATGTCCTTGCCCTGCTTCTCGAGGGCGGCTCGCTTGCGCTCGAACTCGGCGAAGAGGTAGGGCGGGAGTCTTTTGAGACGATCAGACGGCGAGAAGCCTGGCATCGCCCACCCCGACTAGCGCTTCGAGTACTGCACTCCGCGCCGCGCGCCGCGCAGGCCGTACTTCTTGCGCTCCTTCATGCGCGGGTCGCGCGTGAGGAGGCCGTCCTGGCGGAGCTTCGGCTCGGTCGTCGCGTCGACGATCTTGAGGGCGCGCGCGATGCCGAGGCGCACGGCGCCGGCCTGGCCGGAGACGCCGCCGCCGTTGCACGTGACGAAGAGGTCGTAGCGGCCCTGCGACTTGGTCGAGTAGATCGGCTCCAGCGCGTTGTTGCGGTCCTGTTCGGTGAGGAAGTACTTCTCGAGCGGCCGCTTGTTGATGGTGACGAGGCCCGTCCCCTTCGAGAGGCGCACGCGCGCGATCGCGCTCTTGCGGCGGCCCGTCGCCCAGATGAACTCCTTCTTCGGGACGGCGACCGGTACGCTAGCGGATTCGGGCATCGATCTTAAGCTCCTTCGGCTGCTGCGCCTCGTGGGGATGCTCGCCGCCCTTGTAGACCTGCAGCTTGAAGATCATGCGGCGGCCGAGGGTGCCGCGCGGCAGCATGTCCTCCACCGCGTGCCGGACGACCTCCTCGGGATGCTTCGCGAACCAGGTGGCGAACGGGATCTCCTGCTGGCCGCCCGGGTAGCCGCTGAACCGCTTGTACGTCTTCTTCTCCGCCTTCTTGCCCGTCAGCCGGATCTTGTCCGCGTGCAGGATGATGACGTGGTCGCCCGTGTCGAGGAACGGCGTGTACGTCGGCTTGTGCTTGCCCATCAGCACGGTCGCCACGCGCGTGGCGAGCCGGCCGAGGACCTGCTCCGTCGCGTCGACGACGAACCACTCCTTCTGGAGCGTCTTCGAGCTCGCGACGAACGACTTCTGTTTTGTGCCTCGCATGGGAGGCGAAACTGTAGCAGGGTAGGTCGCAGGTATCAAGGATCACGTTTCATGTCGTCGACCGTCCTCCATTGAGAACTCCGATCCGGCGAAGTGGCCGCTACGGCCACTTTGGACAGCGCCGCGAACGGTTCCCACAGGTTCGAAACAGCCCGGTTGTCCGAAATGACCACTTTCGAAACGACGAGATCGACCAGCTCGCGCCGCTTGAAGTTGTCGTCCGACTCCATGTAGATCGCGTGGGCGCGCTGCGCCAGATCGAGGATGCGCTCGGCCTCTTCGAGGTACTTCCCGTCGGCGACCGTGTGGGCGCGGATCTCGTTCTGGATTTCGAGCTGGCGGTTGCGCCACTCGCCTGACTTCTCGCGGAACTCCTCGGGCGTAATGAGGCCGTCGAGCCGGTCCTGGTACGCGCGGTCGAGCCACGTCTTGAGGCGCGTAGCCTCAGCCTGGAGCGCCGACATGCGCTTCGCATGGTAGTCGCGCTCTGCGGCGAAGCTGTCGCGCAGGCCCGCCTTGATCTCCTCGACGACTTCCGCCGTCATCGCCAAGCCCTTGAGAGGCTCGCCGAGCTGCGTGATAAGGTCGCGCTCGGAAATGCGCGAGCCCGGACAGACCTTCATGCGGTTCTTCCAGCCCGTGCAGTGATAGTGAACGTACTCGTGCGTCTTGCCGTTCTTTTGGCGCTTGGCGTGGTACTCGGCGGTGATCGCGCTCCCGCAGTGGCCGCACGTGCCGAGCCCGCGGAACGCGAACTTCTGCTTCTTCAGCTTCTTCTTCTGCCGGTGCAGGATCTC
>Ga0187892_10004489_pt1 | contig 23327 bp, 18 predicted proteins | sample MA1701073metaG_FD_139345 | JGI IMG/M metagenome (GOLD analysis project Ga0187892, IMG submission 139345) | Bio-ooze microbial communities from a basaltic lava cave in the Kipuka Kanohina Cave System on the Island of Hawaii, USA - MA170107-3 metaG ... | reverse complement strand
TACAACTTCGTAACCAGCTTCGGGTGAGTCTCTTAATCAATATCCGCTCCTGTCCCTTTGCCGGAATCGACGAGTTTCCCGAGCTCCCGCGAATACTCCGAATCGTCTCCGAATATGTATATGCGGAGCGACGCGCATTGCATTATTAGCTCCCTCGCGAATATCCTGTCTCTGTTCTCCTCGAGAAACCTGCCTATAGTGTCTATGCCGGGCTGCTGGTCTTTACGGAAGAGGCCGGCGCATATCCTCATCAGCTCATCGGGGATCGTGTTCGTGTATTCGGGAGCGCCCGCTTCCGTGAGGAGGGACAGATGCCTCACCGCGTTCACGTATATCCACATATAAAGTCCGTAAAGCGCGGTCGTATACGAGAGTTCTTCCCCGGTTCCGGCGCTTTCCAAAACGCCCCCCTCCCTTCCCTCGGCTGCTATCCTCACCCTGTCCGCCTCTCTCTTTCTTCTCCTCAGGGCGGACGACCACAGGGCGTAAATATTCTCGCCGAACTCGCGCGGTATAGAGTACCGGCCCTCGGCCGGCTGCCCCGTGAGCACTCCGGACGAGATCCGGAGGAGCGCGTCTATGAACATCGACCTCCGCGACGAGACGAAGGCGGCGGCTTCCTTCCTCCTCCTGACCCTGATGTCCGCGCCGTTCGTGCGGAACCCTATCGGCTGTCTTGGGCGCCGCTCCGCCTCAGGCAGGTACTCGGCCCTTATCTCCCTCAGCTTCCTGTCTTTGTCGATGAGTTTTTCGAGATCCCTCAGGAGCTCGTCGAGGTAAGGCTCCTCATCTTCTCTGCTGTAGGGCTCTTCGGAGGCCGCGGCGTATTCGACGTTGCGCGCGATCTGCTCCAGCAGGAAAGGGTCCGCCGACAAGTGCGTGAGGTAGAGCATTATGCCGGCGCATTCTTCTTCGTCGAGCCTCCCGGAAAGCCTTTTCACCTCTTCCTTTACACGCTCCTCGTGGAGTTTCCGGGAGAGGTAAAGGGCGGCGAAGTAGTGGTACGCGTAGCCGTGCCTGAATTCGTAGCCCGACTCCCTACCGGCGAGCGTTCCGGATTCGAGGAGGGCCGTTATCACTGTGCCGGGCCCTTCGGGAGGGTTCGGGAAATCAGCCGAGACCTCCCCGGTCAGGGTTTCGAAGCTCTCCTCCGATATCCATCTGCTCCTCCTCGAGAACATGCCGTATGCGAGCTCTGACAGGAGACGGATAAAAAAGGGCAGGCTTTCCCTGCCCAGTGCGTCCTTGAGAGATTTCGTTATCAAGTATTCGTAGTATTGTCCGTAGGAGCTCGCGCTCGGCCCTGAAGGGCCCTCCGAATCGGCCATCTGGAGTATCGTCAGCACGAAGACCGGGTACGAGGGGACGAGGTTTCTTCCGAGGACCGTATCGACTGCGCCCCTGAGCCTGTCTTTCCTCTGAGCGGCCGCTTTTTCATCCTCCGCCTGAACGCTCCCCGTCCATTTCGAGATGAGATTCTCCCTGAGCTCGTGTCCGATTTCCGCGATCCCGAAGACGGCGTATCCTTCGGGCGCCCCGAAAACGGACATCCCCTCGGGCAGGTCGGCGAATTCAGGCGTATTAGCCGCCGTGAGGATTGCCGTACCGAATATGGCTTTCAGGCCGAGGAGGAAAGAGCCGAGCTCGGCCGATCCGGTCTTTATCCTGTCTGCGTTGTCGAGAAGGAGTATCCTCTTCTCCGCGGGCTCTTTTTCTATGATACCGTAACTCTCCGCCGTGTACTGCGATCTGTATTTCCCGAGGAAGAATTCATAGGTTCCTTCCGGGCGCGGGATGCGCAGGACCTTACCGTCGGCATACACGGGCAGGAACCCCGCATCGAGGTAGCCGCGGGCGAGGACCTTGAGAAGGGACGTTTTTCCGGAATCCCCGGGGCCGCATATGAGCGCCCCGCCGCCGGCCGCCGCGGGGTCAAGCAGTACGGACGAGTTGATCCGCCCGCCGCGGGCTCCCGCCCCCGTCAGGCGTCCGGGGCTCAGTACGTCGAGGTCGGGGAACACATAGATATCCCGGAGTGTGAGAGATCCCCTGCCGGCGGGCTTAATCTGTATGCCTGCGTCGTTAATAAATTCGTTGAAATATTCGTTGAAGACGGCATTCCCTGTCATGAAATCCCCGACTCTCCCGGGACGCGCTTCTCCCGCGGCCCCGGCTCCACGAAACGCGAGCGCGTTTTCTCGTCAAAATTATTTAAATTATACAGGTATATAGAATGGGAGAGCAAATGAAGTAAAATATGAATTCCGCTCTATACGGGGTCCCCGGCGTGCTGCAATCGGTGACCGTTACCGGGAGGAGGCGCTTTTTTCAGGAGCGCGCCGGGCTGTATTTTCAATCGGGTATATCGGGTATATAATATAGATGTTCGGGGGAGGAGGAGCGGCTATCCCGAATACGGGATGAACTTTTAATCTACGGAAGGAGGATGATATGAGGACATTCTTTGCGGCACTTCTACTTTTTCTTTCATTCGCGGGTACCTCAGGCGCGTGGGAGAATCTCCGCGAGTTCATATTCATAGAGGAGATGGGCGCTCCTGACGAGATCGAGCAGTACGACTCGGTCGAATACGTCACCGGCAAGAGCCAGCGGCACTTCAGGGAGGCGTGGGAGTTCGAGTATAACGAGGAAATGTACGTAGGCCAGTGCATAGACGTTCTCAGGGACCAGGCAATACTCGTCGGGGCGAATTCGGTCCTCAATATGAGCTGGAACCTCGAGAGGGAAGACCCGCAGAACTGGTTTACCGTCGTCTGCCAGGGACTCGCCGCGTGGAAACATTGACCGCCCGGTGCGGTCATTCCCCGGCCGCACGGAACGGGACGTGCTTTTTTAGCCTGAGAAATATCCCTGCCGCTTTATCCTGAATTTACACACTTTCCGATCCGGGTGTTTTCTTCGCCGGCTTTATCCGGAGCTTAATTTTCCGGTATTATGAAATTCAGTCCGCTGATATGTATGCGGGCGCTCCCGGGAGCCCGGAGATATAGGTGATTCTCAATATTATCCGGCGCACTATACCGGGCGGGATAATGTATATATAATTTCACATGGTTCGGTATAACGTTCCGTCGCGGGCCTTTTCCGCATTTGCTCTAAATTCGTACGGGCGTTAAAATAAGGCCCTGGAATCAAAGCGGTTACTCGGAGTTAAGGGAGGGTCGGGTTTGGAGAAGGGCAGTGAAAAGCCGCTTTACGAGCTGTTGGGGGGCGATACGCAGTGGAGGTTGATCCTCGACCTCGTAAGGGCTATAGTTACCGACAGGATCAAGATTTCGGCACTTGAAAAGCTGCTGACCGACAAGGGGGTCGTCAGCCGTGAGGAGCTGCTGGATCATTACGACGAGCTTCTCAGGACCACCTCGGAAGAGGTTATAAACGAGGTGCTTCAGGAATTCGGAAAGGGTAATTCGGACTTCTGAAGTCCGGGAAAAGCGTCTAACCGGCCGGGACGGCATATCCATAACTGTACGCGCAGCGTACCGGAGGGTAATCCGCATTACACGCTCCGGAGCCGGACGCCGCCCCCGGCACATACGTATAAAAAATCGTGTAATATTTCATAGGCAAATTTCATGGTCTGCAAAATTCATGTGCGGTATATCCGCATTATACGCGGGACGCTTTTAATGTCTCTCGCGCCTGGGCCTGCAGGGACGGCGCCGGGCGCAATCCGGGGCCGACCGTGAGGAGGGGATTTGAAGGATGAAAAAGTTTTTGCTTTTGGCGATTGCGGCGGGGCTCGGGCTAGCGGCTGTCTCATGCAGGGACGGCAAGGATTCGAAGACTAAAGAGGGCGGGGAATTCAGCTTCAGGAAAACTACGTGGGGTATGAGCAGAGAGCAGGTCAAGGCGTCCGAGGACAGTGTCCCGACCGGGGAGATGCCGGAAGTGATTACGTACAGGGGGGAGGTCGAAGGAATACCCGTGATCGTGGGATATCTGTTCGACGGGGATAAGCTTACCAAAGCAGGATACCTTATGCAGGGCTCATACGAGGACCCGAATTCCTACATAAGCGACTACAACAAGGTCAAGGATTTTCTCATCATCGGGCACGGCACGCCGGCTCAGGACGAGGTGGTCTGGGGAGAGGGGGAGAAAGTGGAGGACCCGGGGAAATTGGGCGAGTCCGTCTGCGGCGGCAAGCTCAGGTATTCGACTATCTGGGCCGACGGCGTGACCGCGATAAGGCATAGCCTCGACGGCGAGGCCGGGAAATGCAAGCACGGCGTGATGTTCGAAAGCATGGAGTACCACATTAACAAGCCGATTGAGAATAACGATGCGGCGCTGCCCTCGCCCGGTCTGTAACCACATTCCTCCGGCGGCGGTCTAACCTCCCGCTTCCTTGTCTGACTTCATGCGCTCTTCTATCAATGCCAGGTAGGATTCCTCTTCCTGCGCGAAATGGAGGGTAAGTATAGCATAGAGGCCGTATAGTACCCTTCTCAGCTCGCGCATGTCTTCGGGGCCCGGACCCCCGGCCGGCAACCCGTCAAGCAACTGGCCGAACACCTTGATGAGGCGGCTTATTTCGATGTGGGCCCTGCTCATCGTGGCAGTCGGGTCTTCTCCCCCGATTATGTCCGCCACGAGCGGGTACACGACCGCGTCCTCGGCTTTCTCGTGCGGGAGGAGCCGCTCGGCCAGGAATGTATGGATATCCCTGAGCTCTCTCAAAGCCGTATCGGGCTGCATCGTGTCGAGCCTGTCTGTAACGTTTCTTATGCGCCTTACCTCCGGCATCAGCTTCTCGTGCTCCTCCCGGAACTTGAGCCCCAGCCTGGCCGCCTCTGCGTCCATGTGACTCCTCTTCTTCCCGTCCCTGAGCGCGCGGAGCGCGTTCAGGATGACGATCGTATCTATTACCTCCTGCAATATGGCGCCCGTGACCGGCGCGAGGAACCCCGCTGCGGCAGCCAGCATCGCCGCTATAGAAAGGCCCATGCCTATGGCTATGCTCTCGAACGCTATCGACCTCGACCTCCGGGCAATGCGCACGGCTTCTATCAGGCGGTCGAGCTTGTCGACGATCAGAACTACGTCCGCGGCCTGAGAGGACGCGGTCGCCCCCCTCGCCCCCATCGCCACGCCCACGTCGGCTGACGCGAGTGCGGCCGCGTCGTTGATGCCGTCCCCCACCATTACGGTCACTCCTTCCGTGCGCTCCGCGAGTACCGCGTCCACCTTCTCCCGGGGCGAGCGTTCGGCGAGCACTTTGTCTATGCCTATAGCCGCGCCCACCGACAGGGCGACGTCCTTGTGGTCGCCGGTGAGCATGACTATTTTCTGAAACCCGACACGCTTGAGCGCGCGGATAGTAAGTGGCGCGTCGGGCCTCACCGGGTCGTCCAGTATCAGCGCGCCTTCCGGCACGCCGTCGACCGACACGAATATGCACGAGGAGCCGTCGAGCAGCGACCTCATGTGGAGCCGGTCCGCCCTCGGGTCGGGAGGCGTGCCGTTCAGCACCCAGTTCATACTGCCGAGCTTCACTCTTTTGCCGTTGACTATGCCGGTGATTCCCGAGCCGAACTCCTCCGCGGCGTCCTCGGGGAATCTCAGGTAGAGCCCTCGGTCGATCGCAGCTTTGACTATGGGACGCGCGAGCACGTGCGGAGACACCTGATCGAGGGACGCCGAGAGCTTGAGTAATTCGTCGGGTTCGTAATCTCCAAGGCTTTCCACGCCGCTCAGGATCGGCTCGCCCTTGGTTATGGTCCCGGTTTTATCTAGTACCAGTATCTTGCCGCGGGCGAGCGTTTCGAGCGCTCCGCCGCCTTTTATGATGATGCCGCGGCGCGCGGCGCGCGAGAGCCCCGAAACTATCGCGACGGGGACCGCGAGTATGAGAGGGCAGGGGGTAGCGACCACGAGGACGGCGAGGGCGCGCACGGGGTCGCCCGATATTATCCACGCGATCGCGGAAACGGCGAGCGTCAAGGGGAGGAAGTATACCGCGTACCTGTCGGCCATGCGGACGATGGGCGCCCTGGCCGCCTGCGCCTGCTCGACGAGCCTGATTATCCCCGCGTAAACGCTCTCCCCGGCGCTGACGGTCGCCCTCATCTTGAACGGGGTCCGGGAGGCGTTCACAGTGCCGCTCAGGACCTGATCCCTGTCCCTGTGCTCGACCGGCTTCGACTCGCCCGTGAGGGCCGATTCGTCGAGCACGGCTGTGCCGCCGATTACGACGCCGTCGACAGGGACGATCTCGCCCGGCCTGACCATGAGAAAGTTTCCCGGCCTTACGTCCTCGATCGGAGTAGTGGTTACCGTATCGCCGTCGAGCCTGTTCACAGTCCGCGGAGTGCGCCCGATGAGCGCCGACAGCTCCTTCCGCGCCCTCGATTCCGCATACTCCTCCAGCACCTGACCGCCCGAGAGCATGAGCGCGATCACGGCCCCGGCGAGGTATTCGCCCAGGACGAGGGACCCGGCCATCGCTATGAGGGCGATCACGTCCACGCCCAGCTTGCCGGAATAGAGTGTCCGCGCGACGATGAGCGTGAGAGGCACGAGCGCAGCGGCGGTGGCTCCCGCCCAGGCCCAGTCCGCTATCTGCGGCATTTGCAGGAAGCGCGCCGCTAGCCCCGCTGATATGCCTGTGAGTGTGAGGACGAGGACTACGCGGTTAACGAATCGGGTATCACGCATAGAGGGATCGATGCTCCGAATTTTTTTTCGTCGAGAATTTTAAGGTTCACGCTGTGCCGGGGACGAGGTGTTAGCGATCCTCCTCAAGAATAATACACCACTCGATATGCAGAACAAAAAAAGGGTGCATTTTGCGCCGCGGCGGGGTGTTCTACCGCCGGCATGTCACCGCGTTGGGGGCTTTATCGAGATTTTACGGGGAGTAAATTGAAAATTTATCAATAGCCTTATATAATCATGAGAGCAGGGGGTGTTATTGATCGCGAGTACCCGGAAACCCTGACGTCGTTATACGGGTTTCTCACTTTGATTGCCTCATTGTCGAATATAATGAACGGAACGGACGCGATCCTTCTATGATTCAATATAAGGTTGAGAACATTACGCTCACGGACGACGAACAGGCGTTCCTCATAGATTTGACTATAGAGCTCGAGGATTTTGAGACGGACTCGGACACGGTTTTCATCTCGCTTTCTTTCCCGCTCGCGAATGAATCGAGCGACCTCGAGGAGATAAAGGAGAAGGCCATCATCCACGCAAAGAGCCTGCTCAGGAAAGTCCTGCTCGAAGACGCCCAGAGGGATTTGTTTTAGAGAATGGATTTCATTGATTCAAGAATTGTTATCTTCTCGATTCTCATCTGCTAATTTCTTTTGATGTCTGCTTTGAATCCCATTATAACCTACCGAGAAGCAATATTCGCTTGCAGGCACGAAAATTATTTCTGTATTTTTATGGGTGACGATTTTTCTTTCTGTTTTTGTTGTAATACATATCGATGGAAGATTATTATCGAGGCAAAAATTAATAACATTGTTCAACTTTGACAAATTATTTACGTAAGAATCAGTCCATTTAACTTCAACACCCCATGATATTTCCCCGCTACGAGAAATATGAACCATATCGACTTCTCCGTTGTCCCACCGAGCGTAGTTTAATGTAACATCATCGTTAGAGAACCATTGAGAAAAAACGGCCGTTTCTACGAGATGCCCGAAAACCGCTTCATGTTCGGTTACGGGTGAGAATAAGGCGGCTCTTATGGAGGGATTTGTAAGGTAAACCTTGAAAGAGCTCGCTCGTCTAAACCTTCTGCCCGAACGGTCTATTCTGTGGATTATCTTTATCAGGAACGCCGCTTCCAAATATTCTATGTACTTCTTAATCGTATTTTTCGCCACACCTGAATTTTTAGAGAGCTGCTCAAGTGAAATCTCGTTTGCTGTATTGTACGCCAGGGCTGTGAATAGAGAATTTAGTTCTTGGATGTCCTGGATTCCATATAAGCTCGGGAGGTCACGTAGAAGAACCTTGTCAATAATATCACTCTTAAGAAAACGTGCAGGGTCATTTCGTATCTCTTGTGAGAATAAGACTTCGGGATAGCCTCCAAAGTTTATATAATCTGTGAATTTTTGGTTCAGTGAAACGATGTCTTTTGATTTATAAAAAGGAATGATCTCGTTCTCATCAATCTCAAAATCGATAAGGTCTAAATCTTCCAGAAGTGCCAAGTATTCGTAAAATGTTAAAGGAGGCAAAAGAAAATCGGTAAAGCGACCCGCTCCAGATTCGGTGCTCTTTAATTTTAAAGCGGCGGCCGCGGAGCCGGAGGCGATGGCTTTTATATTTGGATAATCGTCCACTATTTTCTTTAAATGTATCTCCCAATTTTTGAGGTATTGAATTTCGTCGAAAAATATATAGGTGGGAGTTGTACTAACATTTAACCCATTTGACTCCGAATATAACTTTATAAATTCCTCAAGGCTTAAACCATTGTATAGTGGATGATCGACTGAAAAATATGCGATTTGTGCGGGCGGATAGCCGCTTTTAATCAGTCTCTCTATTGTGTGGTGTATCATTACAGTTTTTCCTACACGTCGCGGCCCCATCAGCACAACCGCTCTCCTGACAGAACGATTTTCCGCGAGCGGGAAAAACAACTCCAGATATGCCCTGGGCTTCAGGTCCTTGAGATATAGTGGAAGGACTCCGGGCGATTTCCACCATGGATTCTCGGCTTCCATTCTTTCTGCAAGCTGTTCTCTTTCAACTTTTTTCATTTTGTGACAATAAGATTATTATTGTGATATTAGTATAATCATATGGCAAGTAATGTCAATAGATTAATCTTATCAGGAAATATAATGTAATTTGCTGTCTAAATTGATAATATTTGGGTCCGAATGAGTTGCTATAGGCAAAATAGTGGCTTTAGTCCCGAGACCTAGGGCCTGGCCTTGAACCAGAGGCAGGGCGGAATAAAAGCCGCTAGCTCTTCTCGACAACCCTCACTGCGCTAAAAAGATGCCCGTGTCCTGGATCGAATACGTGTGGTTCGCGTTCATGAGACCCGCCAGGAAAAATGCGAGCCCGCTGTCGTTCGGACCCTGGAACCTGTTCTCGATCGTACGGAAGAGCTTCGAGCCGTCTGGCGGTGCCGGCTGGAATACCTGCGCGAGCGCGGCCACGCTCGAGCCGGGACCTACGCGGTAGAGGCCCTCGACCGAGCTTTTGTTCTGAAAGAGCCTCGACCTGAATATCACCTGCCCCGAGTCGTTGAGCCCTCCGAGCAGGAACCCTTGAAACCGCCCGACTCCTCCGGGTCCGGAATCGCCTACGCGGATAAGTTTCGTAATACCTGAAGGGCCCGCGAGGAATATGCCCGAGTCGACGGGAAGGCCTTCGTCACCGCCTTCTATCGACGCGTCGAACGCTACGTCTCCGCTCTCGTTGGGATTCGTGGGTATCAGGATGCTGCTTATGATCCCGCCCCCTCCGCCCGGCGCGGGCTCGCCGTTCCTGGCGAGCTCGGTTATGCCCGCTTCGCTCGCGATGAATAACGCCTCGTTATCGCTCTCGCCCCCTGACGTCCCGTCGAGCTGTGCGCTGAATGCGGCCTGGCCGCTGTCGTTCAGCCCCGTAAGGAAGATGAAGTCCCCGAATGAGCCGTTACCGCCCGGTACAGATTCACCCTCGCGTGCGAGCTCTATGACGCCGCCCTCGGACGCGAGATATATACCTTCATTATCGTCCTCGCCGCCCGACGATCCCGATATGCGTCCGACGAACGCGACCTGGCCGTTTTCATTCGGACCCGCCGGATCGAAGAAGTCCTCGAATACGCCGTTCCCTCCGGGCACGGGGTCGCCCTTGCGCGCGAGCTCGGTGATTCCCGACGAATCGCCGAGGTATAACGCCCTGTTGTCATCTGTGTTTGTAAGGGCCGCGACGAACGTTATCTGCCCGCTCTCGTTAGGCCCGCCGTATCTGTAACCGCAGTCGAGGAATCCGGGTATGCAGAGCTTGAATATGGTGCCTCCGCCGGGTACCGCATCACCTTCGCGGACGAGGACTTCTATTCCTTCTTCGCTGCCGAGATAATATCCGTCCGTGTCTCCGAATATGTCGTCAGGCGATTCGGCTATCCTGCCGACGAACGCGGCCTGCGCCTGGTCGTTTACTCCGATAAGCTGAAGAAAGCTCCTGAATATCCCCCCTCCGGGAGCTGATTCTCCGTTCCTCGCCACTTCCATGAGCCCGCCCGTGTCGGCTATATACAGGACCAGCCTTCTTGTGTCCTCCGCTATGTTCTCTAGCGATACGAAGGACACCAAACCGCTGCCGCTCGGGCCTGCCAGTCGAATGAAGCCGGTAAAAGTCGCCTGTCCGTCAGGCGTCGTCTGCCCCCTCTGGGCCAGCCTGGTTACGAGTGAGTTAGGGGGAGGGAAGGGGTCATCGCCCCCTCCGCCATTTTCGCACCCGCCTATTGTCATGATAAAAAGGAAACCAGAGATTAATACGACAAATGCCGGCTTGATGAACTTATACATTGAATATCTCCTCCGCCGAATGGAAACCGCTGGATTGGCTATACCTGAAGCCTGGTAAGCCCTCCATTCCACCTTTTTAAATTACATTAATTCTACGGCTGTTTTACGTCCGGCGGATTATATTTTTTGTCGAATGAGCCTGGAAATACGGGGAATATGGTAATAATCGCGGACAAATAGTTACAAAATCAGTAACACGTGAACTCAGGAGGCTATGTCGTTAGTTTCAATGAGACGGCCCTGCTCGTTTTGAGGACTGGAACGGGTTAACCGGAATGGTGTCAACAGTGAGGTTGTAAATGGTTATGCCGGACGTTATTAAGAGATATAACGTGAGCACGGCGGTTGCGATTACCTTCCGATGTTTAATTTTCCAGGGGTATACGTCCGCGAGGATGGACTCCGCTATGAGAAAGGACGAGAAGAGGACCGACTGCATCATTATGAAGCCCGCGGTGTAAGCGTTCCGCGCTATGAGGACGTAGAAAAAATAGACGGAGGAGAGGCAGAAGAACATAATGTTCCGGTCGCTCCTTTCCCTCGTGACAGTCCATGCCGATATACAGACGGAGAAGATCATGCCGGTGCTGAATAACTTGAATAAGACAACCGGCCACGGTGTATTAAAGAACTGCCTGGCTGCGTTCGAGCCGGACAGAAATCCGCTTACGCTCGAGAATCCGTCTATTATGCCGAGACACAATAGCGGTATCATGAACCCCGCGAGGGTTAACAGCATATCCTTCCATCTCCGCGTCACCAGGAGATAAGCGAAGAAACCAGTTACGTAGATGCCCGTCGAGAATTTGAACAGCAGCCCCAGGCTCATCACGAGCGCGCAGAGGATGGCGTTCCATCTGTAAACGTAGAGGAGAATGCCCAGGCTGAAGAATAAGGCGGCCATCATATCGTCCTGCTCACCGGCGGCGACGTTGAGGTTCGTCCCGGCGTAGAATGAAAATATAAAGAGCGCTGCGACGACTGTGCCGGGTTTATAGAGCTTCCGCCCGATGAGATACTGAACTGCGAACAAGAGGACGAAGGCCGCGATATTTATCGCCTTCAACCCGTAGAGTCCCGCGCGCTCATATATCTGATACCAGAGTACGGGACCCAGGTGGGTTTTGACTCCGGGAACAAACATAGTGCCGGGAATTCCGTTATTTTCGAAATATTCTCTCCCGTAGCTGAGCGCCGTATTTACGTCGTAGTAAACGTGATCGCCGATGAAAAATATCAGGACGAGCTTGAACGCCAGGGTAAATAAAAGGACGGATAATACGCAGTGCTTCCGGATGAGGTCGACCATGCTGTTATGCTGAGTCCGGTATCAGGCTCAGTCAACAGGATAAAGAAATAAAGAGGGGAGGGGAAGGGGGGAAGAAATGGGAGCGGAGTGCGGAAGAATTCCTTGAGAAAGGCGTCTTCATCGTTGATAGTTATAGAGAGAAAGACAAACGGGAGGCAGCGCATGTTTAAACGAGCATCTTACATAAAGACGTCCCCCGAGGCTATAAATGCATTTTCCGGGGGGGCCGGGTACCTTGAAACCTCTTCGATCGAGCCGAAGTTGCGGTATCTCGTCCAGCTCCGTGTCTCGCAGATAAACGGCTGCGCCTACTGCGTTGACCTGCATACGAACCAGCTGAGGAGGGAAGGGGAGACCGAGCAGCGGATAGACTGCCTCGTCGTGTGGAGGGAAGTCCCGTTCTATGACGAGAGGGAGCGCGCTGCGCTCGCGTGGGCGGAGACCGTGACGCTTATCAAGGACACTCACGCGCCCGATTCCGCTTACGAAGCCGTAAGCGCGGAGTTCCCGGAGAAGGAGCTCGTCGACCTTACGCTCGTGGTCGCGGACATGAACTTCTGGAACAGGCTCGCTATAAGCTTCAGGCGTCTTCCGGGGAGGAGGGGGTGAGGGGGGGATGACTATCTTAAGATCGTAAGCTTAAGTGACATGTGTGGAGTCTTTAGTTTAGAATAAATGAATGATGGTAAAGCAACATGAGTAAAGATTGTGGTGTAAGGAAGAGATGAGAAATTAAAAAATTAAAGGCGACCCTTTTTTTATGCTCATTACTTGCTCTACAGTTTAGTGCATACGGCATCGGCGGTGAAGTCAGTAATCCCGAGCTCGCTGCCTGGTATGAGCAGGCATATGCATACTACAACGCTGTCGAGAGCGGAATCGAGCCCCGGCCCGACACCGCGGAATGGAATCAATTTCTCGACCAGATGAAGTGGGCGCACCAGCAGCTCGAAGGCTCGGGCGGGTCGTGGGCAAATCCGTTCGGCGGGACGGCGGGGCCGCAAGGCAACCTGGTATATAACGACGAGAAAGTCCGTATTGCCTTTACGGGTAATTCCGGAGTCCATGATATCTGGTCAAATAATTTTACCCTCGATGTGGCGCCCGCATCTGCAAAAGTTACCGTTGAAAAGACACGAGATACTCGTTTCAGCCCCCCTGAGGAAGTAATAAAAATTACAGTCAAGGACCAAGCCACCGGCAAAGAGAGTGTTTACTTCGTGCATAATATCGACAGTATCGAATCTATAAAAATTAACACCCCGAATGCTAAAGATGTTACCGATACGACGCAGTCCGTTAAAGTCGGAAAATTCACATACCGGAAACCTGCAGACCTAAAAAAGCTAAAAGCGGTTAAACCTACCCCAAGTCAAAGACTTTCAAATTAAGAATTATCATATGCCTGAGGATAATGGCGATCGGCAATTAGGTTTTTTTATTTCTATGCGGGGTTATAAAGGGTAGGGGGGATGACAGATTTTTTCAGGTCAAGAAAAAAGAGGCCGCGGGCATGTGGTCTGAGGTATCACTGCCCTGGCCTCTCTATGTCTAATGAATTCGCGTCGGCTTACGCTTCCGCGATTACTTCATGCGGCGGTTGTTACCTTGCCGCGGTCGATTTAAGTTTCCCGAATCGTCTGTGTCCTTTCTCCGGCAGCTCGACCCGATACGTCGGGACGAGCTCTTTAAGCCCGTGTATCAGGAGCTCGCGCGGCGCTCCCCGCTCCGCCTCGCGTATAAGCTCTTTCACGTCCTCTATGTACTCCCTTCCGAAATGGTTCCTGTCGTTCGCTATGAATATCTTCCTGCTGAGTGTGACGGTCGTGCCTTCCTCCGCCGTGAGTATCTCCTCGAAGAGCTTCTCTCCGGGTCTCAATCCGGTGTAAACGATAGGCACGTCCTTATCGGGCTCGAGCCCGTAGAACCTTATTATATTGTGGGCGAGGTCGAGTATCCTGACCGGCTCGCCCATGTCGAGCACGAAGACCTGGCCGCCCCTTCCGAGCGCTCCCGCCTGAAGGACGAGGTACACCGCTTCGTGAATGCTCATGAAATAGCGCGTCATGTCGGGGTGGGTCACCGTCACGGGTCCTCCCCTCCTGACCTGATCCCTGAATATAGGTATGACGCTCCCCCTCGAGTCGAGCACGTTCCCGAAGCGCACCGATACGAACTCCGTCCCGCCGTTTATCTCCCTGAGCATGTTCTCGGACACCCGCTTCGTCGCCCCCATCACGCTCGTCGGGTTTACGGCTTTATCCGTCGATATGAATACGAACTTTTCGACGCCGCTCCGGGACGAGAGGAGGGCGGTCGTCTTCGTGCCCCCGATATTATTGAGAACGGCTTCCCTGGGGCTGCTCTCGAGGAGCGGGACGTGTTTATACGCGGCCGCATGGAACACGACCTCGGGCGAGTGCGTATCGAACACCGATTTCATCGCCACGCGGTCCTTGACGTCCGCGATCACCGGGACGGCAGGGACGCGCTTTAGCAGGTCGCGCATCTCCTGATTGATGTAAAAGAGCTCCGTATCCCCGACGTCGAGCATGATGAGGAGGCCGGGATCGAAGTTAGATATCTGCCTGCAGAGCTCGGAGCCTATCGAGCCCCCCGCGCCCGTCACCATGACGCGCTTGCCTTTTATGTATGCGGCAATGCCCGCGGACTCCACCCTGACCGAGTCCCTGCCGAGGAAGTCCCCGGAAGAGACCTCCTTGAAATCGCCGATCGTGACCTTTCCCGTGAGCACGTCCGATATCCCGGGCATTATCTTTATATGCTCCAGGCCGGCCTCCCTCGCGTGTTCCACTATGCAGCTTATCTGTGTAGCGGTCGCGGAGGGGATCGAGATGATGATTCCCTCTATGCCGAGCTCCTTCACGAGTCTCGGGATGTCGGTCCTGTTCCCCGCCACTTTCGTCCCCCGGATGATGCTCCCGAGCTTGGCAGGGTCGTCGTCTATGAATGCGACCGGTATATACGTCGAGCTCTCCCGGGACGCGGTCATCATTTCTTTGAGCAGCCGGACGCCCGCGTCGCCCGCGCCCGCTATGAGCACCCTCTTCCCGCCGTGATACCCGTAATTGGCTGTGTAGAATATCCTGTAGCCGAAACGGAGGCCCGCGGAGGCGAGGAACGTGAGAAGGAAGTCGATAAAGACCACCGACCTCGGATAGCTCTCCATCACGGGGAAGTCGCGGAACACCATTCCGATAAACGAAAGGAACGCGGCCGAGACGGCGGCGGCCTTAAGGACCCCGATAAGGTCGTAAAGCGAGAAGTATCTGAACGAAACCCTGTACAGCCTGAACACCCGGAATACGAAGAGCTTTAAGGGTACGTACACAGAGGCTAAGAACACGATCTGCGGCACGTAGCCTTTATCGATCCCGCCCAGCCGTATCCAGTAGGCGGCGAACAGTATGCCCGTGAATATGAAGAGCTCGGCGATCAAGGCGAGAACGGGCTTATGCCTGTAATTATTCTCGATGAAGCGGAGTATGGACCTTCTTATCATCTGATAACCTCCCGCATGGTCCTGAAAAGGATCTTCAGGTCCGCCATAAACCCCATCTCGCTCAGGTATTTCTTGTAGAGCGTAATCTTCTCGGGCAGGATCACCCGCGTGTATGCGTCGTCCGCGTCGGCGTATCCGGCGAGTATCTCTTCCTCGTTCCTGAACTCGAGCGCAGCGTAATCCGTGATGCCGGGGCTCACCCTCAGGATGGACGAGTACTCTTCCCTGAACGCGTCGGCGTATCTCTTCACTTCGGGCCTCGGGCCGACCAAGCTCATTTCGCCCTTAATGACGTTGAGCAGCTGCGGCAGCTCGTCGAGCTTGTATCTCCGGAGCACCTTCCCGGTCTCCGTTATCCTCGGGTCGTCCCTTGAAGTGACCTGCGGGCCCGAGCCGGGCGCGTCCACGGTCATGGTCCTGAACTTGTAGAGCGTGAACGTGCCCCCGTTCCTGCCCATCCGCTCCTGCGTGAAGAGGACGGGCCCCGGGCTGCCGCGCCTGATCAGGACCGCTATCGCGCAGAGCGCCGGCGACAGAATGATGAGGAGCGGTACGGCGAGCGCGAGGTCGAATAGACGCTTCCCGTGCTCCGCGTAAAACCCCTCTCCGTTATTTGCTGTGTTTTGACGAGACATCTTTTATGCTCTCTATGACGTAGTCGGTTTCGCGGGCGCTCAAGCCCGGGTATATGGGGAGCGATATTATCCGCTCGTAGAGCCGCTCGGCTGCGGGGAAATCGGACGATTCGTATCCGAAAGTGGACCTGTAAAACGGGTGCCGGTGAAGGGGGATGAAATGCACGCTCGTGCCGATGCCCCTCCGGCCGAGCTCCTCTATGAAACCCGCCCTGTCTATGTCGTGCGCCTCCGGGTCAATCCCGAGCACATAGAGGTGATGGGAAGACGACCTCTCCGGGCGGAGAGCGAGGGGCGTGAGCGTTTCTGTCCCCGAGAGCGCTTCCGTGTATCTCTCGGCGATACATTTCCTCATTTCCCGCATGGCGTCTAACTTCCTTAGCTGCGATATGCCGAGGGCGGCCTGTATGTCGGTAAGGTTGTATTTATATCCGGCCTCCGTGACCTCGTAATACCAGGAGCCTCCCGTCGCGTATCTCTTCCAGGCGTCCCTCGATATGCCGTGGAGTCTCAGCATCCTGATCCTTTCCGCCCATTCCTCGTTTCCCGTGGTGACCATTCCGCCCTCTCCCGCGCAGAGCGGCTTGGTCGCGTAGAAGCTGAAGCACGTCATGTCGCCGATAGTCCCGACGGGCTTCCCCCTGTAACTTGCAGGTGGGCAGTGAGCGGCGTCCTCGATCACGTAGATGTTCTTCCGCCGCGCGATATCCAGTATGGCGTCCATGTCGCAGGGCTGCCCGCCGTAATGCACGGGTATGACGGCGCGCGTGCGGGGAGTGATCAACTTCTCGATCGCGGACGCATCTACATTGCCCGTATCGCTCTCGATGTCGGCCAGGACGGGCAGGGCGTCGAAGTAGCAGACGACCTCGGCTGTCGCCGTGAAGGTCATGGTCGGCACGATCACCTCGTCCCCGGGTTTCAAGCCGATCGCCCTGAGTGCCAGGTGGAGCGCCGCAGTGCCGGAGCTCACGGCGACCGAGTGCGGGGCGCCCGTATACTGCGAGAACCCCCTCTCGAAAAGGAAGGTCTTCGGGCCCATCGTGAGCCAGCCCGAGCGCACGGTGTCGAGCACCTGCCCGACCTCGTCGTCCGTTATATAAGGCTTGTGAAAAGGTATTTCCATAGTTACCTCGCATGGGGTGGAAAGGTCTGATTTTTTCTTCGCGGGATTTAAAAATGCGCTTAAACTTTTTTCCTGATGACGCCCAGGTAGTGCGTGTTGAGAATCCTTAAGCCCTGGAGCAGGTGGCAGAGGAGAATCGAGTGCGGCGCGATAATCCTGAGCAGGGGAGGGGCGGGCACGATGCGCCTTAAGCTCACGGAGCATCCGGGGAAGAGGCTCGTTATCTCGCTCTTCCCGACCCCCCTCACGTCGGGGTTCCGGGGGTTATTCACGTGATAGTCGTACCAGATTATGATTCCCGGCCCGCTCAGCACCCTCGTCATCTCGCCCGCGATCTTCCGCTTCATTCCCCGGTCGAGCACGGAAGTGAACACCATGAAGCACAGTACGATGTCGAAGGACGCGTCCGCATACGGGAGCGTTTCCGCGTTCCCGTATCTCAGGTCCATGCCCGGGGAGAGCGCCCGCGCCCGCTCTATCCTGTCGGGGAGCAGGTCGATGCCGCTCATGTTCTCAGGCGAGGCTCCGTAGTTGACGAAGTCTCTGAGCACGGCTCCGTTGCCGCAGCCGACGTCGAGTATGCGCGCTCCCGAGAGGTCGTCCGGGCCGTTTGCGGAAAGCGCCGCCAGGACCGCCCGTTCCCTCTCCTGGTATATGAAAAGAGCGGAGGGATCGAGATACGAGTAAAGCCTGCTCTTATCGAGGCCGTCCCGCCGGGCGTATGCTTCTTTTATGCGTACCGTTTCGTCCATGATTACTCCGTCGTTTTATATGCGGCGGGCGCCCTGCCGGCCAGGCCCTTGATTACGCCGAGTCCCATGCCTATATTCGCGACGCAGAAGCTGAACACGGTGGAGCCCAGGGGGACCCTCCTCTTCGAGAGCTCTCCCAGAAAACCTGCGAGCGCCAATAAGTAGAACGCCGCCTGCGCCGTGAATGCCGCCCGGTAAAACGGGCCTTCGTCCAGGAGGAACAGATTGCTTATAAAGGCCGCGAGCATGAAGAAGGGCGTGAGCCACCTGAGTATCTTGTGCGAGAGAAGCCCCCAGCTCACGAGCGGGTGTCTCACCCATCCTTTCCATCCCCAGCGTTTGAGGGTGCCGATGAGGTTCTTGGACGTCTGTCTTATCCTCGTCCTGATCTCCCCCCTTACGGACGAGGCGGGCTCGTCGTATGCGACCGCGTCGGGCGCATACACTACCCTCGACCCCTGCAATATGACGTCGAGCGGAGTGGTGAAGTCCGAGTCGTCTATGGGCGTGAGGTCTCTCCAAAGCTCCCTGCGCACGGCCATGCATGCCCCTGTTGCGGTTGCCAGTATTCCTAAATCGCTCTCCATTCGCCTGATCATCTTCTCGTATCTGAAGTAAATTCCTTCCGACGAGGAGACAGCCGTGCCGCGCGTTTCGTATACGAGGTTTCCCACGACGCAGCCGACCGTCGGGTCTACGAACTTACTCGTTATCATCTTGATAAAGTTATTTTCGAACACCGTTTCCGCATCCGTGAATATGACTATCCCTCCTTTGGATTCACTGACGCCGTCGTTCTGAACGGACGCCCTCCCTCTGTTGGATTCGAATTCCAGCACTCTGACGCCTTCGCCCGCGTAAGCTCCAGCGAGTTCGGCAGTCCTGTCGGACGAGCCGTCGGAGGCGACGATGATTTCAACCTTGTCCGCCGGATAATCCGATGCGAGCAGGTTCTCGATCCTCCTCTTTATTCTCTTCTCTTCATTGAAAGCCGGGATAAGGATTGAAACGTGAGGATCAGGGCCGTTATGCGCGAGCCGGTGTCTCCGACCCCTGATGCGGCAAACAGCGTATAATATGATTACGTATATGCAGTAAACATATACAATCAGAAGCGCGCTTGTGAAGAAAATCGTTATCAGCATGACGGTTGCTTCCACATATTTTCGAAGATGAGTTTTACTTTTGCCGACTCTCTACCCCAGTTATATCTGGCATGTATTGCGTCTTTTCCTCTCGACCCCATTTTTCTTCGGGTTTCATCGTCTTTTAGCAGTTCGACGGTCCTTCTGTAAAATTCATCTTCGTTCTTGTAGTCGACCAGGATTCCGCAACCCTCATCGGAAACGAAATCGCCCAAAGGTGAATTCGTAACTACCGGAATGCCGCAAGCCATGTATGTAAATATCTTGCGGGATGACCCGCGCAGCATGTGTTTGAACTTCTCATGGGTGTTATCGAATAGCGCAAGCCCCAGCTTGGCGCGGGATAAGACTGAGAGCAGATTGTCGTAGGGTATCCATTTTTTGTATGTAACATATTCGGCGCAGGCCTCATTTCGGATTATTTCTGTTAACCCTGCTTCGTTTAATGTCCAAAGATGCCCTATCAGGAGGAGATGGACGTTTTCATCCGTATGCGTTCTTATTTTTTTTATGAGACGGAGGTATTGCTTCAATCCCATTTCCTCCGATATGCCGCCCGAATAGATGATCAGGTTCTTGCCTTCGATCTCGGGTATTTCGTACGGTTTCGGCTGCACGGACGTGTCCGGCGTGTTTAACACTACAGCCGTATTATTTTTTGCCGATGATATTTTCACTTCCATCCCGTTCGTCAAAGAGATGATCAGAATTCCGTCCGAATGATTACAGAATAGATTCTCCAGCCGTTCCGCAAAGCTTAAGGCGTGATCGAAGTTAATCCCGGTCATTCTGTTAATTCTCTCTGCCGTGGTAACAGTCGGTACCTCCTGTCTGTCGTAAAGGATTTTTGCGCGTTTGACTTTGCACAAGGGGAGCACGAATGGGAACAAACGGAAGTCGGAGAAGACCGCACAGTCGAAATTCCTTCTCAATAGCATCCGCACCGCACTGAACGCAAAAGACGTACAGCTTCCGGCATCGATCAAATACATCTTTTCTTTTTCCAGATTCGTTACGGGGGATCTCCTCCAGCAAATATGGAACACGTCGTTATCGGCTCCCAGGAGCCTTGAAATGAGCAGAGTGCGCTGGGGGACCGCGTTAGTGGTTGTTATGAATACGATTCTTTTTCTCATAAGAACTTTCTTTGATCATTAGATTTACAATAACCGCTATAAGTGGAAAGACGATCCACATTATCGGGTTTCGCAGATAAAAAACATCGTCAACAAAAGAATGTATGACTAAATTTAGAAAAATGAACAATGATGTCAGGGCAAAGAACCTAAGACGGAGTGCTCGTTTTGACAAGTACAGTAAGCATCTGAACAAACTGCCGGTTATCAATAATATTAATATTAGTCCCGCGAATCCATAGAAATGCAGGTTTGTGAAAATTATATTATGAGCTCCCTGAGCTCCGATTCCCAATAACATTAGATTGTTAGACGGGCCGTAACCAAATGGAAAATGAATCGGGTTCGCTGCTAAAGTCCTTAATGACTCGGTGATAAAAAACTTTCTTTCTGCTGCCGCAGGTAATGTAGTCGATGGGTCTATTGATGCCGCTACAAAACCAGCTTGTAGAATGTTCGTACTGGAGGGGAAAATCCATATGCCGATTAAAGAGATTGTTAGCAGACATAATAGGAAAAGATGTTTTCTTAGATATAAACTCATTAAAAGTGCTGTTAGGACGAGGCTTAAAATACCGCCTCTTGAAGTTGATAAGAGGAGAGAAGAAAGTAAAAAGAACAAAAATAATAATAGAAAATAATATTTTTTGTGGATCAAGGCATAAGACAAGCTTATTATTGCTGCTATATTTAAAAAGGCCGCGAAGCTGTTAGGTCCACCGATTATTGAACCGACTCTGTTAATATTTATAAGCCAGTCTCTCATAGATTCCCGGGAACCCCATAATTCTTCACCACCGCTGGGACTGTATAATGAATGAATTGTATCCGGTAATGAGTATTCTAGAACTCCGATTGCAACGGATATCACAGCTATGGCTAAAATAACTCTAAAAATATTTTCACCTACGTGCAACAGCTTATCTTCCGAAAAATAATTGACGTGCGCTGAATACATTAAAAAAAATAAAACTCCGCAAGACCATAATATTATGAAGGAATAGGATGCACCTGTAATATAATTCATGTTGAGAATAGAACTCGTGAAAATGACGAGTGTATAGAGGATGGTCATTAATAAAATTTGATTTTTATACACTCTTATTCCGTCGGGTCTTTTGATCAGAGTTAGAAAAATAAGAAATCCTAATAAAGGCACTACCATATAAGACGTTCTGATGGGGTGATCGTCGAAGTCGAAGATATAGGGCCAAAGCAATACGACCCAATAATATAAGGCGAGAATCGGATCCCTTCTCAAAAAATAAAAGATTATCAAACCGCCTAGACCTATAAATATAAATACAGTTACATTGGTTGCATCCAGGTGCATCCATGTCGTAATAAGGATAAGCAGAGGCAGATACAGAAGTGCCGATATTATTAACAGCAGATAATGGGCGCTTGATGCGGGGTTGTTGCTGATTATCATGTTATTTTTAATACCTTTTCCCTGAATACGAGAGTCGAGATAATCCACATCGATATTACTATGAACATCTCTGCGATAATCAATGAAACCGAGGCCCCGGTTATCCCGAATTCCGGGATCAGGATTAGGCCCGAGATAAGCATGGCGATGACGCCCGAGAGAGTCGCGATGTTGTGTTTCCTTTGGAAGCCCGCCGAATACAGGACGCTGCCGAACGAATATCGAACAAAATAGAGCGGGATGAGCCAGACAATTATTTTAAAGACGGTTATGCTGTCCGAATACTTGCTGCCGAATAATATTCCGATTATATCGTCCGCATATAGAGCGCACGTTACTCCGATTACAACCCCTGTCGCGAGCATGATAATCTGCAGGTTCCTGTGGGTCTTTCTGAAATTCCCCCTGTCCTTATGATAGAGCTCCGAGAGGATTGGATAGAATGCAGAGGGAAGTAGAAATCCCGCTGTGCCCGCTGCGAGGACCATTCTGTAGGGTGCCGAGAACAGCCCGAGCTCATATGATCCGAAGAATATGCCCAAGAGGAATATCGGGAAGTATTGATACAGGATCATCAGGCTTCCGGAAGTTGTAAAAAATATCGACTCTCTCAGGTGGGTAAGCCAGACCTTTATGTCGAAAGACGGCCGATACCTGCGGCCCAGCTTTTTATGAAGGAAATAGAATAACCATATACCGCCCGCCAGGTAAGAAACCGACCAGACGGAAACGGCAACCACGATTTGACCGCTCATTTTGACGAATAATAGTGTGCCTGCGAGGAATACCAGGGATGACAGCATGCTCCCGACCGCTATTAACCTAAACTTCTCGAGCCCCTTCAAGGCCCAATCGGTGTAGAAGGAGTACGTGATGAGGTAGAGCCCCGCGGAGGCGAATACGAGCTTCTTCTCGAGAGTCATGTCGAAGAGAAAAACCGACGTTGTATATACGGTAAACACTATAAGGCCCGCGATTATCCTGAGCGTGAGGAGGGGGTTTATAATCTCTTCGGCATTCTCCTTGCGCTTCGCGATCTCCCTTATCCCGTACATGTTCGTGCCGAGGTCCACGGCGAGCCAGAAATAGAACGTTATCGTCTGCGCGAGCGTGAAGAGTCCGAAATTCGAGACGCCGAGGGTCCGAGCGAGGTAGATGTTGGTGATGAAAAATACACCCCTTCCAATCGCTTCGCTCACTACGGACCAGCCGAAGTTGGAGGCTATGCGGCGGACTATGCCGTTCTCGTAAATATTACTGATGGCTGTGCCGAGCTTGATCGTAGTCATTTTATCGATGCGTCGAGCGCATTGTTGTATGCTGCGGCGATATTTTTAGCGTACGGGTCGTAACCGACGTTCATGGCCGCGTATATCCAGACATACTCGTAAGTTCCGGTGAGGTAGCTGATGAGCGGCTCGAAATCCGTCAGGTCTCTGATTCTGCTCTTTCCGCATTCGCCCCTGGTGAAATAACCTTCTTTCCTCGACCCGGCGTCGTTCCACGGAGCAATAGTGCCCCCCAGCTTTAACGCAGGGTAGGACTCGAGCGCGGGTTTAAAGCCGGCGTATCTTTTCTCCACGCTATGCTTCAAATCGTCGAGCGAGCGGTGGCAGTATCCGAGCGAGAGCTCCCCGCCGCTTACGATTTTCAGCCGGGACCCTTTCACCTTCGCATATTCGAGCATTCCCTCGACTATATAGGTCACCGACCTGTATTCCTTGTCCGCAAGCGGGTTGAGGG
>Ga0187892_10004488_pt1 | contig 23328 bp, 25 predicted proteins | sample MA1701073metaG_FD_139345 | JGI IMG/M metagenome (GOLD analysis project Ga0187892, IMG submission 139345) | Bio-ooze microbial communities from a basaltic lava cave in the Kipuka Kanohina Cave System on the Island of Hawaii, USA - MA170107-3 metaG ... | reverse complement strand
CTGGTTGACACGGCGCCCCTGAACCGGCTACTGCTTGGATGTCGACCTGATCGTCCCGAGCCTCACTCTGGATCAGCCGGGAGGGCCTGCATGACCTCTAGATCCGTCCGCCGGGTCGTGGTTCTGATGATCGCGATGGCTCTCGTCACATCGATGCCCGCCGCGAGCCAGGCGCAGCTCGTCGTCTACGACAACTTCAACAGCGTCCGGATCGACCCCGACAAGTGGCACGGTGTCCAGCTGGGCGGCGGGCCCGAGGCACCGACCGTGGAAGCCATCCGGGAGATCCTCGCGGGCCAGCTGCGCATGGGGCTCACCACCTACGGGGGGCTCACCAGCTCCGGCCGGGCCGACGGGCGCAACGTCCTCCGCGTCAACACCCCGGCGGGCATCGACACGCTGCAGGCCAAGGTCACCGTGGTGACGGCCACCGCCGAGGCCTGCCCGGATTCGAGCGACTCCGCGATCACCAGCGCACTGCTGATCGGCGCCTTCTTCAACGACAGCGGCGCTCCCCCGTCCAGCGCGCAGGGCGACGTCTTCGCGTTTTTCCGGAAGCTCAAGACCTCGGAACTCGGCCAGATCTTCGAGGCGGTAGTGCGACGCTGCGCGAACGCCGACTGCTCCTTCGTGGAGGATATCGGGTCCGCAGTGTTCACGAAGACGTGGAAGACCGGAGCCGGCGCCACCCACACCATGCGGCTCGAGTGGGACAAGGACAACGATCAGTTCCTGTTCCTGATCGACCCCGGAACCTCTCGCCAGGAAGTCATCGCGCTCTCGTACCTCGGTCATGAGGACACGAACCCGCCCTTCGCGGACCTGAAGGATCTGCGGATCGAGAACTTTCCGCCGAACTGCCCGTCCGGACGAAAGCGGGCCTCGATCGAGGCCCGCTTCGACGACGTGATGGTGAACACGCCAGCCCCATGACACGGTCGGGGACCAGCTCCGGAAGGGGGGCGTCAGCCCCCCTCCGAGTTGAGACCGGCGGCGCGGAGCGCGAGGCGGATCTGATGCCGCTCCTCGTCCGGCACGGGCGTGAGCGGCGGGCGCACGTGCGCGGCGGGGATGCGGCCCAGCAGCACCAGCGCCTCCTTCATCCGGTTGTGCATGTCGACGAAGGGCGGCGCATAGAACACCGAGACGAGCGGCGCCAGCCGCCGGTTGATCCGCTGGGCCTCCTCGAGATCGGACGCCTGGACGGCCGCGAAGAGCTCCGCCTGGAGGTCGGCGGCCACGCTCCCCATCCCGGAGATGCAGCCGTCGGCGCCGAGCAGAAAGCTTGCGAGCAGCGACATCGTGAACGAGGAGAGCATCGCGACGGGCCGCCCCGAGGCGCGGAGCGCGTGCAGGTTCTTCTCGTAGGCGACGATGTCGTTCGACCAGTCCTTGACGGCGGCGACCGAGGGGATCTTGCACAGCTCGGCCAGCGTCTCCGGGCTGTAGCCGATGCCGGAGGCCGGGGGGTACTCGAAGACCACCAGCGGGAGATCGACGGCATCGGCCAGCATCGAGTAGTGGTGCAACACCATCTCGGGCTTGACCTGCGCTCCCCACATGAACAGGGTCGGCGGGAAGACCAGCAGCCCCGCCGCGCCGGCCGACCGAGCGTCCCGCGCCAGCTCGATCGCCTCGTGCGTGCCGTCGCTGTACACCCCCGCGATCACCGGCACGGTGCCCGCGATCTCATCGAGCGCGATGCCGAGCGTGCGCGTGCGCTCCTCGCGCGACAGCGACGAGACCTCGGCCGCGTGGCCGTTGGCCACGATGCCGGTCACGCCGGTGGTGTCCGCCAGCCAGCGGAGGTGCCGGCGGTACGCGGGCTCGTCGATCTCGAGCGAGGCGGTGAACGGGAGCAGGTTGGCGGGCATGCAGCCGTGAAAGCGCGGAGAAGTCGTCATGCCCCGACCCTATCACAGCCGCCCGGCGCGGGGCGACCCACGGCGCGCCTCACGACGGCCTACCGTTCGAGGCTGAACTTCGCCGGTGGGCTGCTCGAGCGAGTGCCGACGAGCGCGCCCGCCGCGGTGCGGGTCTCGCGCCCTGCGGACACCTCGACGTCGGTCCGGAAGAACGAGACCGGGCGGATCTGGGTCACGATCTCGTCCCACTGCTCCTGATTGCTCAGGCGGGGCGTGGCGACGACCTGCCGGACGATCAGCCCGGTGCTGCCGGGCGCGATCATCTCGAGGATCCTGATGCTCTCGCCGCGGAAGTTCTGGAGCTCGACCGTGCGCGCCACGCCGCCCTCCACCTTGGCCGCCTCGGCGAAGTTGCCGGCCATCAGGTGACCGCGGGTTTCCGCGAACCGCGACGACTCGGCGAGCACCCGCTCCGAGCCTGCCGGACGCATGGCCAGGAGATCGGTGAGCGTCCGGCCCGTCTGGCGCGCGGTGGCCTCGTCCAGACGCCGGACCACCTCCGAGTAGCCGCCGCTGCGCCCGGGGCTGGTGAACGCCTCCACGCTGAGGCTGCCATCGGATCGCTGCCGGTAGAGGCGGTAGACATCGGGCACGGGCACGTCGACGAACCCGTCCAGCCGCCCGTCGCCGTCGTTGTCGAGCAAGCCGACCTGGCTCTGGCCCGCGGGCGAGGGGCCGAACTGGGCCGCCAGCTCCTGGGCGATCTGATCGGCGGACTGCCCCTTGAAGGCGACCAGCGGGATTGCCCCCGCCTGCCCCTCGCGTGCCCCGAGCTCGCGTTGCCTGATCTTCACGGCGGTCTCCAGCGCGCCCGGGATGTCCTGGCAGCGGATGCGATCGGTGTCCGACCCCGCGGGCGCCGCCGGCGTGGGGGCGGGGGTCGGCGCGGGCGCGGCGGGAGCCGGCGAGGCGCCACCGGCGGGAAGCGCGGCCAGCTCCTTGTCGAGGTTGGCCTTCTCCGTCTCGAGCAGCCGGCGCTGGCCTTCCAGCTGCGCGGCGCGCGCCAGGTCGAGCCGCACCAGGGCCGCCAGCCGCTGGTCCTCGATGACCTGCCGCTCCTTGGCCACCTGATCGAGCCGCGCCCGGATGGCGTCGGCCCGGCTGGCCGGAGCGGCCGGCGTCGAGGGCGCGGGGGCGGCCGGCGAGGCCGCCGCCGTCGTGGCGACCGAGCGCCGCACGCCGTCCGAGAGCCGCGCGTGGTCGGCGAGTCTCTGCCTGAGCGTCTGGCATTCGGCATCGGAGAGGACGCGAGGCTGGGCAGCCACGAGATCGTGGCCGAGCGAGGCGCCCAGGATCAGCACCGCAACGACTATTGGTGGGACTCTCATGGTCGGATCTCCTTGCCTGGGGTTGGTGCACCGGGCCGTGTGGCCTTCAGGCGAATGATCTCGCACGAGACGCCGCTTGTCATCGGACGCCGCGACCCGGGCCGAGCCGGCGGCCGCCTCGGCCAGCTACCAGGGCGTGATCTCGTCGGCGACTTCCTTCGCGGTCGCCACCCGCGCGTACGCGCGGCGGATGATGTCGAGCGTGGCGTCCTGGATCTCGGGCCAGAGCGTGGCCACCGCATCCCCGACCACCACCATGCGGTATTCGCGGTTGAAGCCGCCGGTCACGGTGGCGAGCACGCAGATGTCCGTCATCGTGCCCGTGAGGACGAGCGTGCTCACGCGGCGCGCGCGGAGCGCGCTGTCGAGCACGGTGCCGTTGAACCCGTCGTAGTAGGGCTTGCTGACGACCAGCTCATCGGAGCGCGGCGCGAGCTCCGGGACCACGCGCACGTTGTCTTGGCCGGCCAGGCACGAGGACGACGGATGCCCGAACCCCCGCGCGGCGCCGGGGGAGGCGGGCCGATGCTCGGGATGGAGCTCGCCCACCAGCAGGGGCGCCGCGGGGGAGTAGGTGAACTCGGTGAAGACGACCGGCAGCCCCTTGCCGCGGAAGATCGCCAGCAGCGCCTGGATGCGGGGCACGATGTCGCGGGCCGGCGGCACTTGCATCGCCTGGCCGGGATCCAGGAAAGCCCGCTGCATGTCGATGACCAGCAGCGCGGTACGGTCCGGCTCGAGCGGAATCGCGCGCCTGAACGTCTCGTGCCGGTCCGCCATCGCGTTCGCGCTACGGCCGGGAGGCCGGACCCTACCAGGGCGCGACGGAGAACGCGTTCGGGATATGCCGGATCGCCTTGACGCCGCCTTCCTCGTTGAGGATGACCGAGACGACGTCGAAGCGGCAGGAGGGCGCCGGCCGGATCCGCTTCAGCTTCAGGTAGCCGTTGGCGAGCTTCCCGAGCCGGTTCTGCTTGCGCGTGTTGACCGCGGCCTGGGGCGGGTCGCCGACCAGCTCGCGCAGCGTCTTGACCTCGACGAACACGAGCGTCCGGCCCTCCTTGGCGACTAGGTCGATCTCGCCGGCCCGAGTGCGGACGTTCTTGTCCAGGATGGCGTAGCCGCTCCGCGTGAGGAATCGCGCGGCCTCGTCCTCCCCCTTGATCCCCGTGGCCCTTCGAGTGATCGTGGGCACGCTCCCTACTCCTTGGCAAGCACGAGATCGAAGGTGACCTCGCGCTCTCCGCCTTTGAGGTAGAGCTGGGTCGTCAGCGGCCGGTAGCCCGGCGCGAACGCCTTGAAGTGGATGTGTGACGGTCGTCCGCCATACGGCGGCGGCGGATCGGTCTCGAAGCGGTAGGCGCCGCCGTCCTGGGTCATGAGCGTGCCGCGGTGGGCGTCGTCGTACTCACCGCCGGGGTTCGCCTGCCACCACTCGATCCGTGCCCCCTTGAGCGGCTGGCAGCTCGCGGACGCCTTGACCGCGCCGCTCACGACCAGGCCTTTCCCGGTGGCCTGCCGAACGGGCGCGTTCGCCTTGTAGAAGGGACCCTCCATGTCCGGGCGCGTCGGCGCGCACGGGGACTGGGCGTCCGCGACGGCGCCCAGCGCGAGCATCGGTCCGAATGCGATCACGATCGCCCACGGCTTCATGCGTTCAACCCCTCACCCTTCCATCCTTCGGGGCCGGGCGACCAGAACAGATCCCCCTGCCCCCACACGCCGTTGAAATGCCGCCGGTGCAGCGGGCACGGCCCGTGCTTGAACAGCGCCCAGCGGTGCTCCTCCGTCGCATACCCCTTGTGCCGGCCGAAGCCGTACTCTGGGAAATCCCGATCCGCTTCGACCATCATCCGATCCCGCGTCACTTTCGCCACGATCGAAGCCGCCGCCACGCTGGCCGAGCGCCGGTCGCCACCCACCAGGTTCCGCTGCGGGCATGGCAGCCCCGGGATCGCCACGAAATCCGTCAGCACCAGCTCCGGTTCCACCGGCAACCGGGCGATCGCCTCGCGCATCGCCAGCCGCGTCGCGCCCAGGATGTTCACCTGGTCGATCATGGCCGGTCCGACCACGCCCACGGCCACCCCGAGCGCGCCCGCCATGATCTCCCCGAACAGCCGCTCCCGCTCGCCCACGATCAAGCGCTTGCAATCGTCCACGCCGCCGATCGCGCCGAGCGGCGACAGGATCACCGCCGCGGCCACGACCGGACCCGCCAGCGGTCCGCGCCCGGCCTCGTCGACGCCGGCCACCAGGGTCAGACCGCGGCGCCAGGCGACCCGCTCGAGGCGGTACGAGGCCCGGTCGCTCACGAGCCCCTCTACGTCGTGGGTGGCTCGCCTGAAGTCGGCACCTGGACGAACCGCTTCTCCTTCAGCCGCGCGGCCTTGCCCGCGAGCTGCCGCAGGTAATAGAGCTTGGCGCGTCGCACGCTCGCGCGCCTGATCACCTGGACCTTGTCGATCCTCGGCGAGTGCAGGGGAAACGTGCGCTCCACGCCCACTCCATAGGAGATGCGCCGGACGGTGAAGGATGCCCCCGCTCCCTCGCCGCGCTTCCGGATCACCACGCCCTCGAACGCCTGCAGCCGCTCCTTCTCGCCCTCGACGACCTTGACCGAGACCTTCACGGTGTCGCCGGGCGCGAAGCCGTCCCGGTCCTTCTTGAGCTCTCCCGCTTCTGCGATCCGGATCGCTTCCATGTGCGCCTGCTCCTCACTCGATGAAGTCCGAGGGCCTTCGGCCCTGGCTGAAACCGTCCACCCACTTCTGCTCCGTCGGCGTGAGATTTGCCGTCGGCAACAGATCCGGCCGGCGCTGCCACGTGCGCCACACCGACATGAGCCGCCGCCAGCCGGCGATGCGCCCATGATCGCCCGACAGCAACACGTCCGGCACCCGCCAGCCGCGGAACGTCTCGGGCCTGGTGTAGTGCGGATGCTCCAGCAGCCCGTCGGCGAACGAGTCGTGCTCGGCCGCGCCCTCGCCGCCGAGCGCTCCCGGCAGCAGGCGCGCCACGCATTCCGTCACCACGAGCGCGGCCAGCTCGCCGCCGGACAGGACGTAGTCGCCGATCGAGAGCTCCTCGTCCACCAGGTGCTCCCGCACCCGGTCGTCGACGCCCTCGTACCGGCCGCACACCAGCACCAGGTGCGGCCGCTGCGTGAGCTCGCGCGCGACCTCCTGCGTGAACCGCCGCCCGGCGGGGTCCAGCAGGATCACCCGAGCCTCCGGTTCACGCAGCGCATCGAGGCAGCGGGCCAGCGGCTCGGGCTTCAGCACCATGCCGCCTCCGCCTCCGAACGGTGGCTCGTCGGTGACCTGGTGCTTGCCCTCGGCGTAGTCGCGCAAGTTGTGGACGGCGACGTCCATCACGCCGCGGGCCCGGGCCCGACCCACGATCGACGCACCGAGCGCGCCCTCGCAGATCGCCGGGAACAGCGTCACGATATCGATCTTCACAGCTCGAGCAGCCCGTCCGGCGGATCGATCACGATCCGGCGTTCCGCCACGTTCACGTCCACCACGATCTCCGCCACCGCCGGGATCAGGAGCTCCCGGTCTCCGTCCTGGACCACCCAGAGATCCTGGGCGGCGCCCTCTTGCACGCGCGCGAACACGCCGACCACCCGCCCGTCGCCGGTCTCGACCCGGGCGCCTTGCATCTGCCACGGATAGAACGTTCCCGCGGGCGCCGGTAGCACGTCCTCGCGGTCCACGGCCAGGAGCCGGCCGCGGAGGGCCCCGGCCGCCTCGGGCGAGTCGATCCCGTCGAGCTTCAGCAGCACCGTGTCCCCCTCGACGCGCGCCGCCTCGATCCGGCAGGGTCGCCGCTGATCGGTCCCGGGCTCCCACAGTACGCACTCCGCGCGCCGGCGGAACCGCTCGAGCGGGCGGTCCGTGAGCGGGCGCACCCGGAGCTCGCCGTCGAGCCCGTACGGGCGCAACACCTCACCGACCGCGACGAGCAGGTCCGCCATCGGCATGGGCGGGCCTACGCCTTCGGCGCCCCCGCCCCGGCGCGCGCCAGCAGGCTCCGGACGGTATTGGAGGGCTGAGCGCCCTTCTTGATCCAGGCCTGGGCCTTGTCGAGCTGGATCTGGAGGACCGGCGGATTCGCCACCGGGCTGTAGTGCCCGATGATCTCGATGAACCGTCCGTCGCGCGCCGCGCGGGAGTCGGCCACCACCACGCGGTACGAGGGCTTCTTGCTCCTGCCGGTGCGTCTCAGTCGGATGTGGACTGCCACGTGCTCACCTCACTCTCGGGTTTGTGTGCGATTGGTCATCGCGGCAGGAACGGCAGGGAGCCCTTCAGCTTTCCCATCCGTCCCTCCATGTGCTTGAGCCCCTTCATCATCTTCCTGAGCTGCGCGTATTGCTTGAGCAGCCGGTTCACGTCCGAGACGGTGGTGCCGCTGCCGCGGGCGATCCGCAGCCGCCGGCTGCCGTTGATGATCGCCGGCTCGAGCCGCTCGTGCGGCGTCATCGAGCCGATCATTGCCTCGTACTTGCGGAGCTCCTTCTCCTCGCCGTCGAGCTCCTTCGGGAGCCCCTTGCCCTTGAAGAAGGGCACCATCTCCATGAGCTGCCCCAGCGGCCCCATCGAGCGCAGCTGCTTGAGCTGCGCCGCGAAATCTTCCAGCGAGAACGTCTCGTCACGGATCCTCTGCGCCAGCGCCTCGGCCTGCTGCGAGTCGACCGCCTCCTGCGCCTTCTCGACCAGCGAGAGGACGTCACCCATGCCCAGGATTCGCTGCGCCACCCGGTCCGGATGGAACGGCTCGAGGGCCTCCGTCTTCTCTCCGACGCCCACGTACGCGATCGGCCGTCCGGTGACCGCGCGGACCGACAGCGCGGCGCCGCCACGCGCGTCGCCGTCCATCTTGGTGAGCACGATGGCGTCGATGCCGACCGCGGTGTTGAACTTCTCGGCGACCGACACCGCGTCCTGCCCGGTCATGGCGTCGACCACCAGCAGCACGTGATGCGGGGCGAGCTCGCGCTTGATCACCTTGACCTCCTCGAGCATCGCCTCGTCGATGTGCAACCGGCCGGCGGTGTCGAGGATCAGCGGCGACAGTCCCCGCCGCGCGGCTTCCTCACGCGCGCGGCGGCAGATCTCGAGCGGCTGCTGCCCGGTCTCGCCCACCACGGGCACGCTGAGCTGCGTCCCGAGCGTCTTCAGCTGCTCGATGGCGGCCGGGCGATAGATGTCCGCGGCCGCGAGCAGCGGATGCTGGCCCTGTTTCTGGAAGTGCCGCGCCAGCTTGGCGGCCGATGTCGTCTTGCCCGAGCCTTGCAGCCCGATCAGCATGATCACGGTCGGCGGGTGCGGGGCCATCGCAAGCCGATGTCCGGCGCCGCCGAGCAGGTCGATGAGCTCGTCGCGCACGACCATGACGACGTGCTGGGCCGGCGTGAGCGACTTCAGCACCTCCTGCCCGATGGCCTTCTCGCGGACGCGCTCGACGAAGCCCTTGACGACCTTGAAGTTGACGTCGGCCTCGAGCAGCGCCAGTCGCACCTCGCGCATGGCCTCGAGGACGTGCTCCTCCGACAGCCGGCCGTAGCCACGCAGCCGGTCGAAGATCCCGGTCAGACGACTGGTCAGACTATCGGGCATCGGATTGCTGCCCGGAGGCGACTCCAGGAAACGCTAAAGAATAATCGCTGAGAACGGGAAAGTCAAGCCTATTTCGCTACTTCCGACGCACTCCTCAGCTCCCGCACGGCCTGGGCCGGGTCGGCGGCCGTGAAGATGAACGAGCCGGCCACCAGGATGTCCGCCCCGGCCTCGGCCAGCGGCGCGGCATTGGCCCGCCCGACCCCCCCGTCCACCGAGAGCTGGATGCGCCGGGTGCCTCGCATGGCCCTGAGCTGTCGGAGTTTCTGATACGCGGACGGGATGAAGGCCTGGCCCCCGAAGCCCGGGTTGACGGACATCACCAGGATCAGGTCCAGCTCGTCCAGCACGTATTCCAGGGCGGCGGGCAGGCTGGAGGGGTTGAGGGCGGCGCCGGCCCGGGCCCCCGCCTCACGGATCTGGTTCAGGGTCCGGTGCAGGTGAGGGGAGACCTCCACGTGGACCGTCACCAGGTCGGCGCCCGCCTTCACGTACGTCTCGATGGAGCGCTCCGGCTGCTCGATCATCAAGTGCACGTCGAGCGGCAGCCGCGTGCGCTTGCGGATCGATTCGATCACCGGCGGGCCGATCGTGAGGTTCGGGACGAAGTGGCCGTCCATCACGTCCACGTGGAGCAGGTCGGCTCCGGCCGCCTCGACGCGCGCGATGTCATCCGCGAGCGCGGCGAAATCGGCGGACAGGATGCTGGGCGCGATCCTCATGGGCCAGACGATACTCCAACGCCGCGTCGGGCGTAAAGATGTGCGCCGCCGGGCCTGCGCGTTGACTCCGGCGGTAGGAATGAATCGCTACACCGATCCTCAGGGACTCTTCGGGATCGAGTACCCGCTCGGCTGGCGGGTCCGCGCCGCCTCACCCGGCGGCAAGCCAACCAGCTTCTACCTGGACGATCCGGACGAGGGTATCGCGCTGATCGTGTTGACCCAGGGCGCTGTCCAGGGCGACGTGCGCACGGCGGCGTTCACATCGCTCCTGATCCAGCAGATGCGGCTAACCTATCCGGATTTCAGGCTGACGACCGTGTCCACGCGGCCGCTCTCAGGGGGCGGCGAGCAGAGCGAGTTCGTGGCCCTGTGGACCAATCGGTGGGCGCAGCGGATGCGGGCCAAGGGCGTGATCGTGAGCGCTGCGCGCGGCGGTGCGACGAGCTACTCGTACGTGGCCGGCCAGGCGCAGGAGGTCGTGTTCCCGGGCCTCGAGCCCGTCATCCAGCGCATGCTCGTCGACCACAGGATCCGTTCTTCTGCGAACAGCTCACGCTGGACGCTCACGGAGGTGCGCCCCGGCCCCGCCGGGCGCACGGTCAGCTTCAGGCGATGCCGCGTGCCCTCGGCGTACAGGCCGTAGTTGCGGTAGTTCACGCCGCGCGACTCGGTCACGAGGCTCCCCGTCGCCCGGTGCTCCTCGTCGATGTCCCACCCCTCGCTCTCGAGCACGGACCGGGTCGCCGCCCAGACGTGGTCCAGGCTCCCGGTGAAGGTGCGGGTCGCGGCCTCCCCAGGCAGCGGCGCGAACGCCAGCATGCCGACAACGATCCCCGCCATCGCCACAAGCGCTCCGCTCCAGACCATCGCCGGCCTCCCGTCGTGTTGGCTTCTGCTCCCCATTCTAGCCAGGCATGGCCCGCCGCGCCGGGCTTCGCTGACGCGCCGCGTGAGCACCGCCACCCTAAGGTGTGCGCGCTCCCGCGGCTCGGCATACGGTTGGCGACGCGCGAATCTTCCGGAACGCATCCGGAGTTGTACCTGCACGAACGTGCGATGATCGCGGCGGTGCGCCTTGGCCGGCGTAGGACGTTGCGCTCGGATGCCACGTCGGGCAGCATGGTGGCCGTGCGATCCGAGGACCCACAACCGACGGCCGACGCCGCTCGCTGGCGTCGCCCCTTCCGCGAACGCGCGATCGACGCGTCCCGACGCTACCTGCCGCGTGGCGCTCGCGACTGGATCGTCGGCATGCGACGGCGCTTCCGGCTACAGTGGCCAGCCGTCGGCACCGTTCGCTTCGGTTCCTTCCGCCGGGTGACCCCGATAAGCCCGGTGTTTGCGCTCGATCGCGGCTTTCCCATCGAGCGGTACTACATCGAGCGATTCCTGGATCAACACCGCGCGGACATCAAGGGCCGTGCGCTCGAGTTCGGAAACACGTTCTACCTGGACAAGTTCGGGGGGAACGCCGTCACCCGGAAGGACGTGTTCAGCTATGTGCCGGCGCCGGGCGTCACGATGATCGGCGACCTTGCCGGCGCCGAGCCGCTTCCGGAGGGGCTCTTCGATTGCATCGTGTGCACGCAGACCATTCAGATGATCTACGAGGTGCGTCCTGCGCTCCGGAGGCTCCGCGCCATGCTGAAGCCCGGCGGTGTGCTCCTTCTCACCTCACACGGTATCAGCAAAGTTGGGCGCTACCTGGACCGCGATGGCTGGAGCGAGTACTGGCACATCACACGGCAGGCCGCGCACTCGCTCTTCGACGAGATTTTCGCCGGCGACGACGTCGGCATCCGCGGGTACGGCAACGTGCTCGCCGCGATGTGTGCGCTTCACGGTCTCGCGTCCGAGGAGCTCCGCCCTGAAGAGCTCGACCACTCCGACCGAGACTTCGACGTGATCATCGGCGTGCGCGCCGTCCGCGCCACCGACGGAGGCCGAGCAGAGCCGCGCTCGTGACCGGAGGGGGTTATTTGATCGCCAGGAAACCCTCGAAGCAGACGTACTTCATGATGCTCATGATGTCGGTGAACCCTGCGCGCCGAAGCAGGCCGAGGTTCCCCTCCGTTGAGAAGGGCTCCAGCACGCCTTTCAAGCTCGCCGTCTTGTTGAGGATCTCCTCCGCCGAGAAGCCATTTTTCGCTTTGAAGTCGTTGTACAGAGCGACGAGGATGTCCTGGAACCGCGCATCCGCCCCCCTGACTTTCTCGAACATGATGAAGGCGCCGCCCCAATGCAGCCGCTCGTAGATGCGGTTTATCAGGTCCTGCCGATGCCGTGGGTGGATGAATTGCACGCAGTAGTAGGAGACGATCATGTCCGCTCTCGCGAACTCGTACGTCAGGGCATCGGCCAGCTCGATCTCGACGTTCGAGATGCCGCCACAGTGCTCGCGCGCTTTGGCGACCATGGTCTCCACGGCCTCGATCCCGATCCACCGAATTCCCGGCTTCTGGGCATGATGCGTGGCCAGCTTGCCCAGCAGCTGGCCGGTGGATGTGCCGATCTCGTAACAGGTGCTGTCGTTGTGACAGAAGTAGTCGCTGACCGCACAGACCAGGTCATGGCCCGCATCGTAGAGCGGGACAGACTGCCGGATGTGGTCCACGAACGTGTCGGCGACATTCCCTCCGAACGACCAACTGGCGCGACCGGTCTCGATAGCCTGGCCTACTTTCATGGCTCGTCCCTCCCCAGCGGCCCCGTGTGACCGAGAGACAGCGGTACCCACGAACAACGCGCACGCCGGCCCGCAGCATAGCACATCGAGCCGTCGTGGACACCGACGCTGCCGCCATGCGTGGATCTCACGAAAAGGCCTGGCATCGATCACGGCTGGCGAGTAAGATCGCGGAGCGCGGGTGGCGGACCATCACGGCTAACGTGACGAAATGACGGAGGACACCAGGCCTCTGTCGGTCACGAAGGTCTTGCTGGCATGACAGGACTGCGGATCGGCGTCGATGGCGGGTGCTGGCTCAATCGCCGCGGCTATGGCCGGTACACCCGGAGCCTGCTGCTGGCTCTGGCGCGCCGCAAGGACGATGACCAATACGTCATCTTCGTCGATCGAGAAACGGCGCAAACATCGGATCTGCCCGGCCGGTTCCAGAAGGTCGTCGTGCCGACCAGCCAATCGCCGGCGCGTGCGGCGTCCGCGGCTAGGCGACGGAGCCTTCCGGACCTGTGGCGCATGAGCTGGGTGGCGGCTCGCAGCGCGGTCGACGTTCTTTTCTTCCCGTCCGTCTACACGTTCTTCCCGCTGTTGCGGCCGATTCCCACGGTCGTGACCATTCACGACGTCATCGCGGAGCACCATCCCAGCCTGGTGTTCGCTCGGCGGCGGCTGGCGCTGTTCTGGCGGCTCAAACTCGCGCTGGCCATCCGGCAGGCCAGTGTGATTCTCACCGTCTCGGATCACGCCCGTCACGGGATCATCGAGCATTTCCGCCTGAGGCCGGATCGCGTACGAACAATCCTCGAGGCGCCGGACCGGATGTTCCGTCGTGTGGAGGCGGCGCGTGACCCGAGCGAGCTCCTGCCGGCGTGCCGGCTCCCACGCGACGGAGCCCGCTACCTGCTCTACGTCGGTGGGCTCAGCCCGCACAAGAACCTGCCGGTCCTCCTCGACGCGTTTCGAAGGCTGCTCGGGGAGGGAGAATTCCAGGATCTCCGACTGCTGCTCGTCGGCGATTACCAGGGCGACGTCTTCTACTCAGCCTACGAGAGCCTCCGCGCGCTGGCGCGTCGGCACGATCTGGAGGACCGGGTCTCCTTCATCGGATATGTCACGGACGACGTGCTCGTCCAGCTCTACAACCGCGCCGAGCTCCTGGTGCTGCCGTCACTCGAGGAAGGCTTCGGGCTGCCCGCGTTCGAGGCCGCGGCGTGTGGCACGCCCGTGGTGATCAGCAGCATCGGGCCTGCCGCAGGCTTGCTCGGTTCGGCGGCCTGGGCGTTTCCGCCGCACGACGTTGTGGCCCTGACGCAGGGGCTGCGCGATCTCCTGCGGGACCCGGCGCGCCGACGGGTCATGGGTGAGGCCGGCCGGGAGCGCGCGCGCGCCTTCAGCTGGGAGCAGGCGGCGGATCAGGCCCACGCCGTGTTCCACGAAGTCAGTCGCTCCTGATATGGCGTTCACCGGGCCAGGCCGTCGAGGTTGGCGGGCGGCCGTGCTGACGTACCACGCGCTCGATGAATCGGGGGGGGTGCTCGCGACCTCCCCAGGCGCCTTCGCCGAACAGATGCGGGTACTCGCGGAAGCCCGGCTCCGCGTCGTGCCCCTGGCGGAGCTCGCCGCGATCCTGGCGGGGAGGGGCTCCGGCGAGCCGGTCGTGTCGCTGACGTTCGACGACGGGTTCCGCAGCGTCTCCGAGCACGCCGTCCCTGTCCTGAGCCGATACGGGTTTCCCGCCACGGTGTTCATCGTCACCGACTACTGCGGTCGGACCAACGCGTGGCCGAGTCAGCCGGCGCACATCGCGCGGCACCCGCTTCTGAGCTGGGACGAGCTGCGCGAGCTCGCCCGGGCCGGAGTGGCACTCGGTTGCCACACGCGCAGCCACCCGGATCTGCGAGATCTCTCGGCCGGCGAGCTCGAACAGGAGGTGACGGGCGCGAAGGCCGACATGGAAGATCGGCTGGGCGTCGCGGTCGAGAGCTTCGCGTATCCGTACGGGGCCTTCGACCGGCGCGTGCGGACCGTGGTCGCCGCCCACTTCTCGCTGGCGTGCGCCACCACACTGGGGTTCGTCGGCCCGCATAGCGACCGTCTCGCCATCGAGCGGCTCGACATGTATTACCTCCAGCGGCCGGCGCTCCTGGCGCGTCTCTTCACGCCGTGGGTCGCCGGCTACCTCCGGCTGCGGCGCGCGCTTCGCGCCGCGCGGGCCGGATACGGCAGCGCGAGCTAGGCCGGACTATTCATGGCATGAACGTACCAGGCGCGAGGCGGCCGGGTCCTGTCGTCGGCCAGGGGGTGCTCACGCCGAGCCACCCCCGCCCGGTGTGGGGTCCCCCGGCTCGGCGTGAGCACCCCCTGGCCGACGCCACCCGGCCGGCTTCGCACAGCGGCGCTCATGAATAGTCCGGGCTAGGCCGTGCCCATCGCGCGAAGCACCTCGCCTCCGCGGATGGGATCGCCGACGGGTCGCCGCCTCTCGCTGGTGCTGACGATGATCGTGGTCTCGCTGGCGGCCTGTAGCGACAGTCGCGCGCCGGCCGAGAAGGGTGTCATTGCCTCACGCACACTCGATACGATTCCGGCCGGGCAGGTTCTCGAGCTGTCCTTCACGCACCAGGGTGTATTCGACAACAAGTTCCGGGACGTGACGCTGGAGGCTGTCTTCACCGCGCCCGGAGGAGGCCGGCAGCGCATCCAGGGATTCTTCTACGGCGGCGAGGTGTGGAAGATCCGCATCCGGCCGCACGAGGTCGGCGGCTGGAGCTATACCTATCTCATGACCGGCAAGGGTGGCCTACGCAGCGAGGGGGACGGCGCCTTCGCGGTCACGCCGAGCGCGACCGATGGCCCGATCCGCCGTCACCCGGACCATCCGTACCGCTGGGTGTTCGCGAGTGGCAAGCCCTTCTTCCCGGTCGGATTCCAGAACTGCGTCATCGAAAACAGCGGGCCGCGTCCGCCGATGGTGGCCGTGGACGGTGAGAAGGGAGGGGGCGCCAGGTGGCTGTCCCAGGCCGAGTATTTCTCCTTGTATGGGCAGGCTGGCTTCAACCTGCTTCGCTTCTCGCAGAGGAACTGTTCGTATGCGCTCCACGATGACTACTTCGACGAGTATCACGAGGACGAGAGTCTGGCCACCGACGAGGTCCTCTCCGTGGCCCGACGACACGGGTTCCGCGTCATGTTCGGGTTCTTCGGCGGTCATGGTCGGTGGGTCCACAACAACCGGTACGTGCGCATGGTGAAGCACGCCGTCCACAAGGTGCTCGGCAGGCCGCTGGAAGCGGTGTCGAGCCCCCACGACCGTGAGATCGTCGCCAAGGAACAGCGGTTCATCGAGTACTGTGTCGCGCGCTGGGGCGTGTACGTGGACTTCTGGGAGCTTCTCAACGAGCGTAAGGCCTCCGACGAGTGGACCACGCTCATGGCCGACCACGTCCGCGCCGTGGACCCCGATCGCAAGCCGATCAGCACCAGCTGGGAAAAGCCGCTGCTGCCGGCGATCGACATCAACGCGCCACACTGGTACGAGAGCGAGAGCGAGCTCGAGTCCGATCTGCGCGTGAAGCAGATGGCCGACGACTGGAAGCAGGCGGGCAAGCCGGTCATCGTCGGGGAGCACGGCAACCGCGGGATGAACTGGGACCCGCGCTCCGGGCTGCGGATGCGCGTCCGCCTCTGGACGGCGCTGTTTCAGGAGATCAGCCTGGTCTTCTGGAACACCAATTGGGCCAAGGACGGGATGTTTCAGGGGCGCCCCACCCCGAGCCGCTCCGCGAACATCTATCTCGGACCCGAGGAGCGCGGCTACGTCCGCGTCCTACAAGATTTCTCGGCTCGCCTGGATGCGAATCTACGGATGGCGGCGGTTGAGGTCTCCCTGCCTGGCCGCGTCCGCGGCTACGGCCTCCGGTCCACCAGCGTGGCCGCGGCGTACCTCCACCACGTGGAGGATCACGTCAACGAGGTCCGCGGCCTGACGCTCACGCTCGATGGTCCCGACCGCGCCCGTTCGGCGAGCCGATGGCTCGCCGAGTGGATCGAGCCCGCGACCGGCAACGTGGTCGAGCGGGTCGCGGTGCGCCCGGGGCGACACACGCTGGAGGTGCCCCCGTTCACGGTCGACCTGGCGCTCCTGATCGTCGCGGGGCGCGGCGACGGTCGGAACGACCAGCGGCTGATCACTCCCGGGCGCTGAGCGAGCGCTGCTCGGCCACGACGTCGGCGATGATCTGCTCGAGGCTCGTGCTCGGCCGGAAGCCGATCGTACGCCTCAGCTTGTCGAGGTCGGGGATGCGGCGTGGCATGTCCTCGAACCCTTCCGCGTACGCTTCCGCGTACGGGGTGTGCGTGATCGGAGAACGGCTGCCGGCCGCCCGTCGCACCATCTCCGCGAGCCGGTTGATCGTCACCTCGCGGTCACTGCCGATGTTGAAGACCTGCCCGACCGCGGCGGGTGTCTCGATGAGGCGCTGGATCGCGTGCACGACGTCGCTGACGTGAGCGAAGCATCGGGTCTGCTCCCCGGTGCCGAACACCGTGAGCGGCTCCCCGCGCACGGCTTGCGCCGCCAACGACGGCAGCACCATCCCGTAACGCCCGGTCTGCCGTGGGCCGACCGTGTTGAACAATCGCGCGATGATGACCGGCACCTGCTTCTCCCGGGCGTACGCGAGCGCCAACCACTCGTCGAGCGCCTTCGAGCACGCATAGGCCCAGCGCGAGTGCACCGTCGCGCCCAGGACGAGATCGTCATCCTCGGCGAACGGCACCCGGGCCGACTTGCCATAGACTTCCGAGGTCGAGGCGATGACGACGGGCTTGCGCTTGGGGGCGGCGGCGGCCAGGACCACCTCCGTGCCGCGCACATTGGTCTCGATGGTGTGCACCGGCTGCTCGACGATGAGCCGGACCCCGACGGCCGCGGCCAGGTGGACGGTGGCGTCACACCGGTCCATGAGCTCCGTCACGCGCGGCGCATCGGTGACGGAGCCGATCTCGAGGTCGAACCCAGGACGACCGAGCAGGTGGTCGACGTTGGCCTGGCGGCCGGTGGACAGGTCGTCGAGGGCGACGACCGTGTGCCCCGTACCGACCAGCCGCTCGGCCAGGTGGGAGCCGATGAAGCCTGCCCCACCCGTGAGGAAGAACCTCACGCCGCCGCGTGCAGCAGGTCCACGACCCGCGACGCGCCCTTCGCGGCCGCGGTCCGGCGCACCACGTCGAGATACTGCGGCAGCACGGCCCGCTCGGACCAGTGGCGTCCGAATGCCTCGAAGCCCGCGCGGCCCAGCTGATCGCGACGACCTGGCTCGTCCTGCAACCGCCGCATCGCCCCCGCCAGCTCGTCGGGAGTGGAGAACAGCTCGCCGCCGCCCGCCGCCTGCATGATCTCTGGAAACGGGCCGATTCGCCGGGCGAGCACCGGCGTGCCCTGCCGGAAGGCTTCGATGATGACGATGCCGAAGGTCTCGAAGCACACGGACGGCGCGATCAGCGCCAGGGCGTGCGCATAGTAGCGCGCGAGTTGCCCCGGCGGCACCCAGCCCAGGAACTTGATCTGCGGCACGCCGGCGGCCAGCCCCTTCAGCGTGCCGTCGTGCTCGCCGTTCCCCGCGATCAACAGGTCGGCGTCCGGATAGCTGCGGAACAGCGGGATCACGTCGTCCAGACCCTTGATCTTCTCCAGTCGCCCGACGAACAGGAAGTAGGGCCGATCGTGGGGGGAGGGTCCCGTCACGGCCGGCGTGGCGTCCGCGTCCGGCAAGAAGTACGGGACGACCTCCATCTCCCGCGTGAAGCCGAATTCCCGGTGCTTCGAGCGGCTGAACTCGCTCATCGCGATGAACGCATCGACGTGTCGCAGTTGTTGCTCGAGGTAACCGGTTTGGCGCCACACCTGAGGCGGGCGACGATGCTGCAGCACACAGCGCAGACACTCGCGACCCGTGCATACTTCCCGGCCGTGCCGCCACAGGACGTGTGTCGGGCACACCAGCCAGTGCTCGTGGGCCATGTACAGCTTCACCGCGCGCCCGGCTGACAGCACCCCGGGCCCGCCGACGAGAGACACGTTGTGGAAGTTGATGACATCGAAGCGACCCTCGTCCAGCACCCGCCGGATCTGAGCGCCATGGATCAACGGCCGGCCAGTCTGGTGGGTGAGCAGGCACGATAGTGAGCCGAGCCGGCTCTTCAATGTCACTAATTCGACGCCATCGTCGGCCGGCGGCGCCGCGGTCGGCCCGGCGGCGAGCATGTGATAGGCATCGGCATCGTGGATCACGGTGACGTGGTGCCCACGCCGCACCAGCGCCCGGGACAGCCGCTGGATCCCCATGCCGTCGCCGCCGAAGTTGTACGGCGGGTAGAACGTGGCGACCATCGCGAACCGTAGACCGCTGTTGCCCACTCGCCGTTCAAGCCTCCTTCGACCGTCTGCCCCCGCCTTTGGCGTCCCGGTGCCCGACGGGACTTTGCTAGGCGCGTTTGGTTAGCCTAGGAGTGATGGCGCGAGGCTGTCAAGTAGACGTTGGTACGTTGGTACGATGGATCTCGGTCCGGTCGACCCGACGGCCCGTTAGTTCAGGGACTGGGCCGGGGCCCGTGCCGTCCGCGAGTCCGACCCCAACTGACCACCTGGTCGGCCGGCGTGGACGGTTCCCAGCCACCGGACGAAGAACTCGGTCCACCGGACGGCGCCGTCGTTGTTCAAATGCCCCCAATCGCGGAAATCACGATCGCTCAGACCCGCATCTTCGGGGACGAATTCGCGGAACTGCACGGCCTCGCCCCACGCGCCGGCCACTCGGGTCATGTTCTTTCTGAATTGCCCGAGTGGGTCGCCATCGTACTGCTCGAGCATCGTCGTATACGTGCCGGCGGTGGGTAGTCGGACCAGGTAGACTCTGGCCCCGTCCTCCCTCAGCAACGTCAGAAGCTTGACCAGGTGCCCTTCGAATCCACTCGAATACTGATAGTCCGAGTAAAAATGGGTGATCCAATATCGGAGCGCCGGGGTCTTGAAGTTGTTCTTGTCGTGGTTGTTGTCGAGCGGATCGACCGCGAGTCGGCCATACTTGTCGATGCCGGTCGGTCTCGGCGGGCGCCCCTCCTTGATCCAGTGCTTGACATACCCCTGGAAGGATGGAAGCGCATCGGGCAGTCGAAAGAGCAGGTGCCGCATCAAACTGAACCGATGCGCGCCGGTGTATTCCAGGCGATCGGCCCAGTTCGCGTAATACCGGTACAACGGGCTCGGCGGCACCCCGCGCGAGAAGTTCCACGCGTCGACTCCGATGACGACGGCGTCGGCCTGCGCCAAGACCGATCGATTCCGCTCGTAGATCTTCAGGTCATCGAATGGCCGGGCGCCTCCCATCGCGAGATTCAGGACGCGTCCCCGCTCGAGGCCCATCCGCTGCTCCATCAGCGCGGGGAGGAAGGCTCCTCGAGACCGCGAATCGCCGAAGATCACCACCCGCGGCTTCGGATTGCTTTGGATGATCGAGTGTTCCAGGGTGAAGAGCATCCCCAGGCCGTTGTTCGGTGCCATTTTCCACATGAAGTTGGTTCTCGCGATCAGGAGCTCGGCCAGGATCAGTCCGACCGTGGCGAGCAGCACGCAGCGCGGAATCCGGGGCCGGACCCTGAGCGTGTCGGAGAGCACGCGGGTCGTGAACGTCTCAGAACTGGAAATAGATGAACGGAGCATTGCTGGGGGAGCCCCCGAGCAGGATGACAAGCACCAGCGAAGCATAGAGCGCACCACGCCACGCCCAATGCCAGCTCAGCATCTCGACGTCGTTGCTTCGTCTGTACTGCGTCAGGTCCAGGAAGAGAACGAGCGCCCCGTAGAACAGAACCGGCAGCAGATAGCCGAGGTCCTGGAGCGAGCCGCGCCACACCAGGATGCCCGTCAAGTACTCGAGGGCACTCGATAGACTCGGCGAGCGAAAGAAGATCCAGGTCAAGGTGACCAGATTGAAGGTCAGGAACGCGTTGACCGCGAACGTGAGGTAGTCGCCGCGAGACTGGAACTGATGGTCGGTCACTCGCTTGCGCTCGCCGAGCATGGCCTTGTGGATCGCCAGGAAGGCGCCGTGCAGCACGCCCCACACCACGAACGTCCAGCTGGCGCCGTGCCACAGCCCGCCCAGGAACATCGTGAGGATCAGGTTCCGATACGTCTTTCGTGTCCCGCCGGCATTCCCCCCGAGCGGGATGTACAGGTAGTCGCGCAGCCAGGTGGAGAGTGAGATGTGCCACCGTCGCCAGAACTCGGTCACGTTCGTGGACAGGTAAGGCTGTCTGAAGTTTTCCATGAGCTCGATGCCGAGGAGTCTCGCCACCCCTCGCGCAATGTCGCTGTAGCCCGAGAAGTCGCAGTAGATCTGGATCGAAAACAGATACAGGCTGGTGAGGAGACGAAGAGAGGAGTACGCTTCGGGATCGGCGAACGCCCAATCGACGTGCGGAGCCACGGCGTCGGCGATGCCGACCTTCTTGAAGTAGCCGAGGAGGATCAGCAGCAACCCCGACGCGATCATGTGTTCGTTGACGATTCTGGTTCGCTCGAATTGAGGCAGCAGCTTGGTCGGCCTCACGATCGGACCCGCCACCAAGTGTGGGAAGAACGACACGAACAACGCGAACTCGGTGAAGTTGCGGGTCGGTTTCATCGTGCCGCGGTAGACGTCCACGGTATAGGAGATCGTTTGAAACGTATAGAACGAGATGCCGACCGGAAGCAGGACCCTGAGCGTGGGGACATCGGGAGTGAATTGGAGGATGCTGAACAGGGAAATCAGCGAGTCGATGAAGAAGTTGAAGTACTTGAAGGCGCCGAGGATCGCGAGATCTCCGCCCACGCTGAGCAGCAGGAACGCGCGCGCCCGCTGGGGGTGTCTCTCCATGAGGAGCGCGCAGGAGAAGCTCAGCAGGGTCGAGATCAACAACAGCGACGTGAACCGCCAGTCCCACCAGCCATAGAAGAAGTAGCTGCCCAGCGCCAGCCAGACATTCTGCGCGCGACGGGCGAGCGCATAGTAGACGACGAGGACGACCGGCAGGAATATCAGGAACTCCCACGAGTTGAAGAGCATGCGGGGCTCGCCCTAACTCCGGGTCTGCCGTCTCGGGGGCCGGTGATCTTGACGCATCCGCTACCTTCTGCCGAAGAGCTGCCAGACCTTTCTGGCCAGCCCGACCACCCGCTGCCAGAAGATCATGAGGAACCCGGCAATGGCCCCCAACGCGGACGTGAGGGGCAGGATCTGGTCCGGTCCGACATAGAGGATCGTCGTCCAGAGCGTCGACACCTCGGCGGGAAGCTGATCTGGGCTCATGAGAAGCACGCTCAACAGTGGCGGCATCACGCTCTCTCCTCGCTCATCGGCTCTGGCATTCGTCAAAACGCCTGGTCGGCAACGCGCACGGCATTGGCCATCAGCGTGAACGTCAGATTCTTCGCCGGCAAGAACGGGAACGTCGTGCCGTCGACTACGTAGAGATTACCGATGGCCTGACTCCGGCACTCGGGGGATACCGTGTGCGGGCCGCCCGCGCGTGACATCGGCAGGGTGCCGCTGTAGTGCACACTGGCCCCCATCGGACGCACGTGGGTCATGCCCGGCGGGACCACGCAGCCCAGCTTCCAGAGTGCCTTCCGGACTACTTTGACCGCTCGGCCGAGTCCGTCGCGCTCGTGCGCGGGGGCCACGTAGCGGATCTGGAGCCTCGGCCGACTGGTGCGCCTGTCGTCGGACAGGGTCACGACGTTCTCCGCCCGCCTCACATCGCAGAAATTCAGGTTCACCACTCCCAGGCCCGCGCGCACGTGGCGAAAGACGAACAGCGACGTGGCGAGGTCCAGCGGAAGGTTGTGGATGATGGCGTGAACCAGCGCCGTCTTGAGCGTGGTGATCTGACCATGGACGTACGCCTTGGGTGTGTCACCGTCGATCCCCATGGCCAGCTGGTGATACTGGTAGCTGTCAGGATCGTAGGGTTCCCCGATCATCTTCAGGTTGACGAACGGGACCAGGATCTGCCGGTTGTCCATCAAGCCCGGAAGCTCCACGAGCTCACCCGTACCCCGCAGCACGGACATCAGGTAGATCTGCGAGCTGCAAAGCGTGCCGGCGGCGAGGATGAACCGGTCCGCGGTGAATTCTTGCAGGCTACCGCCGTCGACGGATTCGGTCACGGCACTGGCGATCCGGCCGTCGGCTCCGAATCGCAAGTGGCTGACGAACTGACGAGGAAGGTAGGTGAAGTTCGGGTACTCGAGACACTCTTGCAAGGTCATCGACGGCGTGTAGAGCGCTCCGGTGGGGCACCCGGCAAGGCACCGACCGAGATAGGAACATGCCTTGCGCGTGCCCCGGTCCATGCTCAGCGCGGCCACCCGCGAGCGCCCCATGTAGCAGCCGAGCCGCCTCGTGAGGTACTCCTTGCTCCACTCGTAGGCCGCCAGCAGGCGTTCGGAGTGCGGGTCGAGGCGGAGGGGCTCGAGGAGATGGTCGTGAAACGGGAAGAATCGACTGAGGTCATCCTTGACGCCCGTGATCCCGATGCGCCGGGCCACCTCGTGGTAGTAGGGCTCGAGGTCCGTATAGCCGAACGGGAAGTCCTCGAGCTCGCCCTCGTTCAAGGGGTACACCCCACCCGTCCACACTTCGGCCAGCCCGCCCTGAGCGAAGGAGAACAGCGGGTGGAACCCGGATGCCTCCACCGCGAAATGGGACGGCCGAGAGAAGACGTACTGTTTGCTGGCGGGAAAACCGTAGTACTCGTGATGCACGCTCGGCCCGACGACCCCTTGGTAGTCCTCGCCGAGAAAGTACCGCGCGGGATCACGGAGACTGCTCTTGAGCTGATTGAAGCTCTGCCGGGGGTTGACGGGAGCCGGCCGCGCGCTCCCCACGTCGACCATCAGCACGTCGTATCCCTTCTTGAGCACGGTGAGCGCGAAATGCACGCCGCTCGCGCCCGATCCGACGATCAGGAGCCGCTCCACCTCAGGAGCTCCGG
>Ga0187892_10004487_pt1 | contig 23332 bp, 26 predicted proteins | sample MA1701073metaG_FD_139345 | JGI IMG/M metagenome (GOLD analysis project Ga0187892, IMG submission 139345) | Bio-ooze microbial communities from a basaltic lava cave in the Kipuka Kanohina Cave System on the Island of Hawaii, USA - MA170107-3 metaG ... | reverse complement strand
GTGGGGATGGCCTCTGGAGCACCCCTGGTCGACAATGCCCGCCTCTTTGCGTTAGTCAACTTAGCCGGAGCCGATTCCGCCATTGCCTGCTGGGATACCAAGTATACCTATGTCTTCTGGCGCCCCGTCACCGCCATCCAGGAGGGAGAGAATGATGGTAATCCCGAGACGGTGGGGGACCCGACCTGGCAACCGCTGATCAATACGCCCAGCTTCCCGGAGTACACCTCGGGCCACGTGGCCTACAGTAGTGCCGTAGGGCGTATGCTCAAGCTCGTCTTCAAGACCGACAAGGTGACCTTTACCGTGACCGCGCTCAATCCCCTGGCCATCCAGAAGACACGAACCTACACCCGTCTCTCCGATGCGGTCGAAGAGACTGTTGACGCACGGGTGTATGTGGGCATTCACTTCCGCAATTCGGATGAGGTCGCGCGAGAGCAAGGCAAGCGCATTGCGCAGTGGGCGTTCAAACACTTCCTGCGTCCGCTCAAGTAAGTCAGTGGATTGTGGAACAAGGAAACCGTGCCGGAGCCCGGAGGGGATGGAGCGGAAGCTGGGAATCCCATACCCCAGCTTCCCTCTAGTAGCGTAGCCTGGATGAAGGGAAACGGAAGCCGGGAATCCCATGCCCTGGCTTCCCTCCGGACTACACTCCTTATGGATGTTCTTCACTTGTAGTTTGTTATTTCCCCCTTTCCCCTCTGAGAATACGCATAAACTCCTCCGGACGGATCATTTTTATGTCTCAATACATCCGAAGAGAAAGGAGGTCCTTGTCTCTGGTGATGACATAGTGAGCATCAGCACCCACGGCACAAGCCACAACCATATCGTCGTTCGGATCACGGGTGACGCCGGGGATCGGCGAAATGTCTCTGACTGCGGTAGCCGCCCCTCTCACGGCATGGATAAACGCAGCCACATCTTGGTCAGTGTACGAATAGTCCTCTCGGAGGACCTCATCGCCCGTGAGCACCTCGCGGCTTTCGGCAAGAATTGCGTCAGAGAGCATCAGGGAAAACACGCCTTGCCGTCCCTGACGCAAGAGATGATCACAGAGGCCATTGGGGGTCAGGAACGCACTGACCAAGATGGTTGAGTCAAAGACCACCTTAGGAGGCATGTCGTTTCCGAAACCGCTTTATCGCACGTGCAATGTCCTCTTCCTGTTCGAGAGGGGTCTTCTTGCTGGCTGGCAGTTTAGCGTGGACTCGGTCTAATACCTTGATGACTCTATTCCAGGCTTTTTTCTGCGCGACGACGCTCACGGGTTTCAGGAGGATGCCGTCTTTGACAACCTCTGCTTCTACGTATCCCTCAGGCTCAAGGTTCAACTGCCGGCGCAATTCGATAGGCAGCGTCACTTGGCCCGCGCGTAACACTTTCAACAATGCCATGCGGTTCTTTCTCCGTTCCGCAAAAGTGGAGAGACTAAAGTGTAAATTACATAATTACATATTTCAAGTAGCGTAGCCCGCATGAAGGGAAACAGAATCCGAGAAGATGGTTCTCCGGATTTGATCCGGGCTACTTCATCAAAAAAGACAACCCCCGGCGACACTTTTTCATGGTCGAGGACTTGCGTAGAGACAGGACCATGTTCATTGGTCCACATTCATCCCTGCCTTACAAACGATCCTTGACGAGAATCTGCCATGGTCGTTATAGAGGCTATAAAAAAGGATAGAAAAGTGCGTGAAATAGATCAATTTGTTCCGGTCACCAAAGCCAAGAACAACCTTTTGGAAATCATGCGTCAAGTGGAAAAAGAAGAGAGTACGGTTGCCGTGACCAAGAACAGCGTGCCGACGGTGGCCATCCTCAGCATGGAGAGGTTTACGGGGCTCCTAGAGACCTTAGAGCTTCGGACTGATGAGGAGACAATGAAATCTCTGCGCAGGTCGATGCGTCAGGCTCGTCAAGGGAAGTGGGTGCGTGAGGAAGAGGTATTTGAATGAAGCAGAGGCGGTTATAGAAATTTATCATGCGGGTCATCGTCGAGACGTAGACGAAACTCTCCGAGCCCTGCTCTCGTTGTAAGATGGGCGGGCCGTGCCCTACCCAAATCGTGGAGGGAGCGTTAGTAAATAGGGTTCATCATTAGTGCAATGCTATTTGAGTCCGGCCTTACGCAACGCCGCAATATGCCGCTCTAACATAGCGGGATCTTTGATCGGCATGCGCTGTTTGTGTACTTCCAGTGAGAAATGGGGATTGAGCCGCAGGACTTCGGCGGCTTCCTTCCTGTCTGCCCATCAGCCTACCGGTAGGAAGTCTTACCTGTCAAAATTGCTGCGGTCGACCACTAGCCCTCTCCCAGCCGGGAGAGGGAATTTTTGCGCGAAAATACTGACGCGGAATTACGCGCAAGCTTCAGGTAATCGTCCTATAGTGCCCAGAACGCAACGACCGAGAGAATCAGTCCAGCGATATATGTTCCCAGTGCGCCAACGAAGCGGAGGGGATAGGGTTGCGCTAAGGTCGGAGAGAAAATCATGCCTGCGGCGTGCAGATAACGGCTTGCGGTCGCAATCCACATCACCCACACAATCCAGGACACAGGATTGTGGTTTCCGATCAGCAACATCAGCACGGCCAACATCGGTGCGTACTCAGTCGCATTCGCATGGGCGCGGACCATTTTGTACAGACGGTCCGCAGGATCAGGGTTTGCCCCAAAATTCGTTCCGGTTTGCCCTCGCGTCAACGAGACTGCCAGGCCAAGGCCAAACACAAGTAAGCCCAACAAAGCCGTACAGATAACCGCTGTTGTCATAGGTCCCTCCTCTGTGCATGGAACTAACCGAGAGCGATTCCATTATGATCCTCTAGTCGGTTTTGGCAATGTGTCTTTACGACTTTCCGCTTATTTTCCAGGCCGAATACGGAGAGCAATGAGAAAGAGGAGGAAACCGGCGAAAGTGAAAATTCCGGAGAAAAATCGGAGAGTAGGATCTGACGAAAAGAATAGTCCAACGAGGCCCATTGCGGCGAGGAGACTCCCAACAAGACTGAGGTAAATAACCATTGCGAGTTTTTTACTTTCGGTCTAAGGCCCGATATTGAATCGCCTCGGCCAGATGAGGGCTCCCGACTTTTTCTTCTCCGGCAAGATCGGCGATAGTCCGCGCCACTTTGAGAATGCGGGTATATGCCCGTGCGCTCAACCCCAGCCGAGCCATGGCATTTTCCAGCAGCTTTTCTCCTGCTTCGTCCAGGTGGCAAAACTTGCGAATGTCTCGGCTACTCATCTGCGCATTACAAAAGATGGTGCGCCCTGCGAACCGTTTGAGTTGCCCTTCCCGTGCACGATTCACGCGCGCTCGGATCGTGGTGGAGTCTTCACCCGGAGTGTGTTGGCTTAGTTCTTTGTACTTCACCGCCGGGACTTCAATCTGAATATCGATACGGTCGAGTAATGGTCCAGAGATTTTTGCGCGATAGCGCTGCACTTGTTGGGGAGCGCAGGTACACTCATGTTGTGAGTCGCCTAAGAAGCCACACAAACACGGGTTCATCGCGCAAACTAGCATGATGCTGGCCGGATAGGTGATCGATCCCACCGCGCGTGAGATCGTCACTTTGGCATCTTCGAGCGGTTGACGAAGCACTTCCAGCACATTCTTGCGGAATTCTGGCAGCTCATCGAGAAACAAGACGCCGTGATGAGCAAGGGACACCTCGCCCGGTTTAGGGACCGCACCACCGCCGATCAAGCCAGCATCGGAAATGGTATGATGCGGCGACCGGAACGGACGAGTGGCAATCAATGCTTGTCCATCCATAAGGCCAGCGACACTGTGGACTTTGGTCGCTTCAATAGATTCCGCGAGGGTCATATTCGGCAAGATCGTGGGCAACCGCCGCGCGAGCATCGTCTTGCCAGCCCCAGGTGGACCAACAAGCAACACATTATGTCCCCCCGCAGCGGCGACTTCGAGCGCGCGCTTGACGTGTTCTTGACCTTTGACATCGTTAAAATCTACTTCGTAACGGGAATGGGCGTTGAAAACCGCGCTCAGATCAATCTGCGTTGGGGCAACGGGTTGATCCCCATTCAAGAAGAGAAACGCTTCGCCAAGGGTGGTGACGCCAATAATCTCGATCCCCTCGACGACCGCTGCTTCTGCTGCGTTCTCTGCAGGGACAACCAGTCCCTTCAGCTTTTGCTCTCGTACCATCACGGCCAGCGGTAAAGCGCCATGGACGGACTTCACTCTGCCGTCAAGCGATAACTCGCCCAGGAGCGCATACTCAGCGAGCCGATCTTTTGCCAAGATTCCTTCGGCGGCGAGAATCCCTAAAGCAATAGGAAGATCGTAGGCTGAGCCTTCTTTCTTGAGATCCGCAGGTGCGAGGTTGACCGTAATCTTGCGTGGCGGGAATTCATAGCCGGAGTTTTTGATCGCCGAGCGAACCCGATCTTTACTTTCCCGCACCGCTCCCTCTGGCAAACCCACAGTGGTGAATTGCGGCAAGCCGAGGGCAGCATCGACCTCGACCTCAACCAAGAGGCCGTCGATTCCCACCAGTGCACCGGAGAGGACTGTCGCAAGCATCGTCTCGTGGTGCTAGCGAATGTAAAGAAAAAAAGCAAGGAAGAGCTCTCAGCGATCAGCCAGCAGAAGAAGCACTCAGTGGTCAGCACTCAGCCGTCAGCCAAAAGAGGAGGAAGAAAGACTTCCTCAGAAGCTGAAAGCTGAGAGCTGACGGCTCTTCTAGCAAATGATAAGGTGCAGCCCGTGAACGAGTTAGCAAACGGATACTATTCAGGAGGGTGCTCGCATGGCTCGCTTAGGAATTGTCGCAGCGAATTTTTCTGGTTTGTCATTTGCAGAACTCCAGCAACTAGCCCGAGAGGCGGAATCAGCTGGGATCGAAGCGATCTTTTCGCCAGAGTTTATGAACGATGCGTTAGCGAACTGCATGATAATGGCACAAGCTACGTCGCGGATTAAAGTCGGCACCTGGATCGCCAATATCTATCTGCGGCACGCGGCACTCTGTGCACAGACCGCCGTGGCGATTGATGACATGTCGAAGGGGCGGTTGATTCTCGGACTTGGGGTGAGCCATAGACCGCTCGTTGAAGATATCTACAAAGAAAAGATGGATCATCCTCGCGAGCTGCTGAGAAACTATATTACGACGGTTCAAGATATTGCCACTGGAAAAGGATATCCCGGAGCGCCGATGCAGCCTCGCGCCGCAACACACAAAGTCCCGATCTACATCGGAGCGTTAGCTCTTGGAACGGTCGAGTTAGCCGCAGAACTTGCTGATGGGGTTATGCTCTACTTGTGTCCGATCAATCGTATGCCGAAAGTACAGAATGCGATTGAACGAGGAGCAGCAAAAGGTGGGCGAAAAGCCTCGGCTCTCGATGTAACGACTGGGCTTCCTGCGTGTATTAGCGAAGACATGAATGCGGCAATGACCACGGCAAAAAACAATCTCGCCTTTTATGGACGACTGCCGTTCTATAACAAATTGTTCCAGAATAGTGGTTTCGTCAAAGAAGCCGCCATGCTTGCTGAAGGCAATCCGGCTGGAGTTTCCGATCGTATGGCCGATGAAGTTTCGCTCATCGGCCCTCCTGCTCGTTGTCGCGAACGGCTCGCCGCGTTTCGCGAGGCTGGCATCCAACTGCCGATCATTACAACCGTCCCAGTTGGAAACCAGACCTACGCCGAGGCGATGCGCAAAACAATTGCGACGTTTGCGTAGACAAGTCCAAGGCAAGTCTCAAAGAAGTCTCAGACAAGTCAAAACAAGTCTCGGAGAGGTCTAAAGCCAGTCTCTAATAAGTCCAAGGCAAGTCACTGCAAGTCCTAGTACCGTGTCTCGCAAGTTCATTAGCGGTAAAACCGTAGGGCGCGTACCACGCGCCAGCAATTTGGCGCGCTTCGCACGCCCTACAAACTGCTCACAAATTTATGAGACACGGTACTAGACTTATTTGAGACTTGTTCGAGACTCATTTGAGACTTGCCCGAGACCTGCCTTGACTGTCTTCGGAACTTCCCACCGTTCCCCAACCGCCATGACGCGAATGGGATCGAGGCTGCCCCCGGCAGCTTCGACGACCCGGCGCAATTCTCGTGGCGGTTCGTCAATCGGCTCGTCCGTCAATTTGAACGTCCCCCAGTGACACGGGACCATCCAGCGCGCGTTCAGATCGAGGAACGCGCGGTACGCCTCGCTTGGGTTCATGTGTGAATACCGCATCACCCAGCGAGGTTCGTAGGCACCGATGGGCAGTAGGGCAACATCAATCGGGCCGAAACGTTTGCCGATCTCCGTAAACCCATGAAAGTAGCCAGTATCACCAGCATAAAAATAGGTGCGTTCCCCCGACGAGATCACCCAGCCACACCACAGGGTTGAGTTTTGCCAGTGTTCGATCCGCTGTGACCAGTGTTGGACGGGAACACAGGTCACCTTCCATCTTCCATGTTGGGCAGTTTGCCACCAGTTCAGTTCGATTACTGACTTCCGCCCCTTCTTGCGGAACCAGTCCCCTAATCCCATCGGGACAAACCAGGTGACCGATGCTGGAAGCGTCTCGACTGTATAAGCATCAAGATGATCGTAATGATTGTGAGAAATGACCGCAAAGGCGGAAGCCGGAATGGACGAGATTGGCACTCCCGGAGGGTGATAGCGCTTGGGAATAAGCGCACGGGTGTTGAACTGAGGGTCAGTAAGGAAAATGTCTTCGTCATCGTGGACAACAAAGGTCGAGTGCCCGACCCACGTGACTGAAGCTGAGTGTTCGGGGAAAGCGAAGGATGAACCATCATTAGCAACACGAGGCACGTCTAGCGGATCACGCCACTCTCCGGTATACGCGCTCTGAGACACGGCCCAACGGAAGATCGTACTCCACCGTTTCTTTTGTGGCAGCCAGGGATTGAACCATGCACCAAGTTCGCCATTCGGAGCGTAAAGAGAAGCAGGATCAGGTGAAATCTGTGGAGGACGGTCGGGGGGGACGGAGCACGAAACAATACCGAGCAGAAAGAGAAGAAATAGAGAGCGAGAAAGATTCACGATAATTAAGAATTAAGAGTGCAGAATGAAGAATGCAAGAGAGGAAGCCCCTTATTTCACGTCTCCCGCTCCTTAACCGGTATTTCCTTTTCACTCCGCGTTAGCGGACAACAAACCCATGACCGAAAGGGAACCCGCGGTGTGAGGCATGGCCGTAGGGAAAATATAGCCCTGCGCGTCGTTTCCGTGCACCAGGAAAGAAATGCGAATGGGGAATGAGGCGACCTCGACCAAAACCGTAAGGGTACGTAAAGGTGTACGGAAACCCGTAATAAGGCGAGTACGGCGCAATGAACCCATAAAAAGGTGGCGCGTACATACGCGGCTCCAGAGAGGCATACTGAACAACCGTCGCTGGCTGCTGGATAATGATGACTTGCGGACGTGATGGTGGCGGTGGAGGTGGGGGTGCAGGAGCCGCAGCGAGCAAGGTGCGCGCCAATTCTCCTGCCAATGCCACCTGACGTTCCGCCGTTTCTAACCCACGTTCAAGACCACGTTCATACGCTGTGAGCGTAACCGGCTCTGAACTCGGAGAGAGAGTAGTTGCCGGAACTTCCTCCGGCTTCTGAGCAGCCAGCTTGGATTTGAACGTTTGCATCGATACGCGGTGGGCTTCAGGTACCTCTTCCTGGTCATTACAGAAATGCAGTCTGCCTTTCTCATCGCGCCAACTATAGACGGTGGCGTGCGTAGAAGCAGCGAAGAAGAGAATGCCGACGAGCAGTACACCCAGGATAGGAAAAAGCTTTGCGTTGGTCATCACCCTACCTCACGTACCTATCCTAAGCTAAAGTCGTTGCCTGTCAATGTTGTTGGCACCAAATGTCAATGACGGATTGCAGAGCGCCACCAGATACGCCACAATCCGCAAACCACAAGCAAAAAAGGGGATACGCATGGCGCAGGAAACGAACGGGAAAAGAAAGCTGCTTTCCGGGGTCAAGGTGATTGACTTTACCCAATATCTGGCTGGTCCGTCGGCAACGCGATTGCTCGCCGATCTAGGAGCCGATGTGGTGAAAATCGAGCGCGCACCAGATGGTGATCTTGGCCGTAAAATTCACCTTGTGCCTCCCGGCATCAGCGGGTTCTTTCTTGCCGCCTGTGCCGGAAAGAAGAGCCTTGGGGTCGATTTCCGCCAGCCCAAAGCGCTCGAAATAGTACGCGAGTTGGTCCGGCAGTGCGATGTCGCCGTCGAAAACTATAGTCCTGGAGTGATGGCAAAGTACGGGCTCGACTATGAATCGCTCAAGAAGATCAACCCGCGTTTGATTATGTGTTCCGTGTCTGGTTTCGGGCAGGATGGACCGTATGCCAAGTACACAAGCTTTGACATCATTGCCCAGGCGCAGAGCGGTGTCATGTCGATGACGGGAGAGCCCGATGGTCCGCCGGAGTATGTCGGCAACTATTTTGGCGACCCTAACGCCGGTATCCACGGTGCGTTGGGGATCTGTGCAGCGTTGTTTTCTCGGACAATGACTGGTGAGGGCCAGTACATCGATGTGTCACAACTTGAGTCGCTCGTCTATCTCGACTACATCAACTTCCCACTGTACCTGATGAGTCACGGGGAAATTCGCCCACATCGGTTTGGTGGTGACTTCTTCAACATCTGTCCGTATGGCGTCTACAAAGCCAAGCAGGGCTACATTGCGTTCGCGGTGGCTGAGCATCAATGGCCGCCACTGGTAAAAGCGATGGGGATGGCGGAGTTGGCGACTGATGCGCGCTATGCCACCCAAGTGGCGCGCTGTGCGCGTCGCCCTGAAGTGCGCAAGTATATCGAGGATTGGTTGCAAGCTTTTGCCGATGATGAAACGCCGTTGAAGATATTGTACGAAGCGCGGATTCCTGTGGCTCCGGTGCTCGATATTCCTGGTGCGGCAGCGCATCCACAGATCAAAGCGCGAGAGCTTTTCCAGGAGCTGCCGCACCCGATTCTTGGTGCGACCCCAGTGGCGAAGTCGCCGTTCCATTTCTCAACGACACCAGTGGATATTCCTTTCCGCGCGCCGTTCTTCGGTGAGCACAATGAAGAAGTGTTGCAGAACCGTCTCGGCTACACGCCTGAACAGATTATGCAACTCTATCGTGATGGAGTGATCGTGCGCGAAGCGAAGGTGCAGGAATTGCGAGAAGCGGAGAAGTTGTAAATCGGGACACATGACGTATGCTACCGCCCGTCAACAAAGCCAATATCGAGGTTCTTGGCGTCTTTGATTTCTCGCAGGAGAAAGTCTTTGAGTTTCTTCTTCAACCGGCTTTCGAGTTGCCGGATGCGTTCACGGCTGATGCCGTACTGATCGCCGATTTCTTGCAGCGTGACCGGCTCTTCCGCTAAGAGCCGGGTGCGAAAGATCACTTCTTCTTTCCCTTTCAGCGTACGGGCAAATAGAGCCATTTTTTCGCGCATCAACTCGCGGTACTCGGCCGTGGCAACCGCTTCTTCGGCCGTGTCGTGCTTATCAGCGATAAAGTCGATCAGACTGGTTCCGTCCTCTTCACCAGCATCAATCGGGGTGTCAAGTGAAAGATCACGTGACGACATTCGTTGTTCCATCTCGACGACTTCTTCTTCTTTGACACCGAGTTGTTGAGCGATGAGCTTAGGTGCAGGAAAGAAGCCTTCTGCTTCTAATCGTTCCTTTTCGCGCTGCAAGTTGAAGAAGAGTTTGCGTTGCGCTTGGGTGGTCCCGAGTTTGACCATCCGCCAGTTGTTCATCAGATAGCGGATAATGTACGCCCGAACCCACCACACCGCATACGAGGGAAACCGGACTCCACGGTAGGGGTCAAAATTTCGCACCGCTTCCATCAGTCCGATGCTGCCCTCTTGGATCAGGTCCAGCAGATTATGGACTGCCCGTTCATACCGGCGGGCAAACATGACAACCAGGCGGAGGTTGGCCGTCACGAGTCGATAGGCAGCTTCAATATCGCCGTGTTCTTTGTAGCGGACTGCGAGATCATGCTCTTGCTCCGGGGTGAGGAGTGGATACCGTCTGATCTCAGAGAGATAGCGTTGCAGGGGATCATAGGGCACCAACGCAGTGTCTGCTGCGGTGTCTGTTTTCGCCGCTTTCTCACCCTCACTTTCAAGGGCATCGGAGTCGGAAAGAGCCTCTATTTCATCGAGGGGCTCCTCCACCTCTTCTGTTTCTTCTTCAGGAGCGAGATCGAGTGCCGGAGAGTCTGCTGTCTCAGGCTCCGGGCGAGTAGCTTTTTCTCTGGCATTCTTGCGGGGGCGAGGCATAACGGTAGCAGTATACGGGAACAGAGCAAGAAACCGAATCCCCCTAGAGTCGCAAATGCTTCCGTGGGTTTTCGGCGTAGTAATGCTCCAACAACTCGGCTGCCTCCTGAGCGCGTTCACCACCGTTCTTGGGGATTTGGATCATCAACTTGACGTAGAGGTCTCCTGTCGTGCGGGTTTTCGCATTGGTGACGCTCGCATCCATGACGCCTTTTCCTTTGAGACGCAGGGTTTGTCCGCTTTGACTCCCTGGAGGAATCTTGAGTTTGACTTCACCACCGGGAGTGGGAACAGTGATGCTAGCTCCCCCAATGGCTTCTCCGACAGTAATGGGGACATCAAGATACAGGTCGAGCCCTTTACGACTGAGCATGGGGTGCGGTTGCACGCGAATGACGAGATAGAGATCGCCGGCCGGTCCGCCAGGAGAGAGCGCAGCACCTTTGCCTGCAAGACGAATGCGCGAACCTTCGTCGACACCAGTAGGAATCTTAACGGTGAGGCGTTCTGGGGTAGTGACCCGGCCACTCCCATTGCAAGGAGAGCAGCTTCCTGCGCTAAGCCTTCCTGAGCCTCCGCAGCGAGCACAGATACGGAAAAAGGAGCCCGTTCCTCCCTCAACCTTCACTTGCCCGTGTCCGCTACACTCTGGGCATACGGCAGCTTGTCGTCCGCTGCGGCCTCCGGTGCCATGACACGTTGGGCAGGGAACCGGTCGCTGAATGGAAATCATTCTTTCGACCCCGCGAATGGCGTCGAGCAGATTCAGATCAAGGACGTATTCGAGGTCTTCTCCAGGTTCAACAGTAGCTCTCCGTCTTCCTCGTGTTCCGCTAAACAAATCCCCGAAAATATCCTCGAAGCCAAAACTGGCAGAGGACTCCCGTCCACCCCGATTAAAGGCAGAGCTGCCGCTACTGCTCCATTGCTTATAGGCTCGCATCTTGTCTGGATCGAATCCAGCTTGCAGCCCTTCCTCACCGAATTCGTCGTAGAGCTTGCGCTTGCGTTCGTCGGTGAGAGCGTCGTGAGCAAGAGAGATTTCTTTGAAGCGTTCTTCGGCTGCTTTGTTACCGGGATTAACGTCGGGATGGTACTTGCGAGCAAGTTGGCGATACGCCTTCTTAATCTCTTCTGGAGAGGCAGTGCGACTAACACCGAGTACTGTATAGAAATCTTTGCGTGCCACCTACTTCGTCTCTTCAGGATGCACCGGCCAGACTTTGCCAGCGGCAATCTCGCGCAGGGCTGTTACGGCTTCTTTATTCTCAGAACTGACAAGTGGTCGTGCGCCTTTGAGTAGGTCTTTGGCACGGCGAGCAGCGACCACAATAAGTTCAAAGCGATTAGGAATTCTTTGTAAACAGTCTTCAACCGTAATACGTGCCACGCCGTTTCTCCTTTATGCACAAGAGTGAAAACAACAATCTCTGTATTAGAGTAATACCGCAAAGCGGAAAGTAAAGGAACCAGGCGATCCGTCTTTGGGAGAACGGTCAATCTTCGTCATCTTTTGGCAGTCCACTTTCCCCACCGCGCAAAGGGCGGGGGGCAAAGTGACCTTGGACAGAAGCCGCCGATGGAGGAGTCCACGGTGGTCCTTGTTGTCCACTCGGACGTGGTCCACCGCGGGGTCGGTTGTGGCGTTGTTGCTGGTCGTGTCGCCAGGGCTTCTGTCGGTGCTCCGGTCCTCCGGATGGCGGCTGTTTCAGGCGATTGCCAATGAATCCGACTCGTTCCTCTAAGCGCTTGAGCGACGCAATGACGGGAGTCATCTGTTCCATCAAGTTCCGCCGGATGAGATCAGCCACTATTGGCAAGAACGTTTCTTGTGGTGCATGACCATCGGGTGAGGGCAGTGCCGGTGCCGTCTTGAGCGTTTGGACTTCAGCAGTCAAGGCGGAGAGGCCAGTAACGATACTTTCCTCCAGTGCTCCCACCCGTTCCGTCAATGCAGCGACAAGATCAGGACGTGGCTCTTCTACTGTAACCGAAGGAACATCTTCCCTGGGAATGTCCTCCTTGACTGCACGTGCACGAGACTTCGACGCTGTGGTCGTGCTCTTTATTGGTGTCCGTTTCGTTATGGTTGGAGATGACGCTGCATTCGCTTTTGTCATGAATGTCCTTTCTTACGATAATGCTGAGCCGTATTTTCGAGATGATAAAAGACGCTCCCTGTGTCTTCCTGCGCGTTACAGGAGACTCGTGGCATATTCAAGTAATTCACCGAGCTTGCGAATCTTCCCGGCCCGTACCGCCCATTCCTCTGCCGGGGCGTGAGCAAAGTCCTCGATGTGGAGTTTCAAGCTCTGTTCGATTGCCGTAACACAGGCATATAAATGCGCCTGCTCTTGCTGCCGTCGTCGCACCTGGATGATGTCGTTGAGACGAATAATTTCAGCCATGACACGTGAAGGGATGTGCTTGATCGTCTTGGTCTATTGGGGCTCCTGGATCTTGAGGAATCGATGGGAACGTGGTGGTTTGTTCGGGCAGCCGCCAGCCACGGTCGGCGTACCATTCAATCTGACGGGCCATGCCTAATATAATACGTACGTCACGCTCTTCGAGGCCTGCCCGTCCCAAAATGCGCCGTAGTGCGAGCATGATATGCTCAGGGTTATCCTTGTGCAGAAACCCGATTTTCAACAGCGCATGTTTGAGCTTCTCATACATCATCTCCTGACGTTCCGCGACCGCGAGGAGGAGCGCAGCTTTTTCGCCCTCTGCGTGCGTTGCCAGGAACATTTCCGAGCAGCACAACAGCACGGCCTGGGCGACATTAAGGGAGGCGTAGGTTGAATCGGTGGGAATAGTGAGTAACTGGTGGCAACAGCGCAGGTCCTCATTAGAGAGTCCACTATCTTCCGGACCGAAAACCAGGGCCACACGATTAGCCATAGCTGCTGCTACGACCGCCGGGGCGAGAGTACGCAGCGGGACTGCATGTTCGCGGTAGAGTCCTGGTCGGCAGGTCGTGCCGATCACCAGACCACAGTCACCGATGGCTGCGCGCAGAGAGGTGTGCACCTGCATGGTATCAAGAATGGTTCGGGCATGAACCGCCATCATGTCTGCCTGCTTACGGCTGATCCGTGCGGGGTTGACGAGGGCAAGATCCCTAACGCCAAAATTGCCCATCGCGCGGGCGACAGCGCCAATATTCCCTGAATATTGCGGTCGAACTAACACGATCCGCAGATTTGCTACACTCATGAGTACGCTCTGAGGGGGTCCTGCAAGAGCGGGGGCTATTCCCTATTTTTTCTGGTCTTATCGTTTGCTCGCGGCTGCGCTTTGCGAAGCGCCGCCAGCACGCTGTTCCCGCAGCCAGCGAATAATTGCTTCTCGTTGCACAAACGGGCCACGGCGACGGGTATGGTGACTTTCCCGATACACAATGTCCGCTTCGAGCAATTCTTCAAGATAACGATGGAGGGGGTACGTGCCGCCTCCTTCTCCCATTTCCTGGAGCAGTTTGCGCAAGCGGTCAAGCCACTCACCGTCGAGTTGCAGCTCGATCCGTAAAGGCCGCCCGATAGCAAGGACTTTGGAACGAATGTTTTTCTCCATGCTTCTTCCCGGTTGCGCAAGCGGTCGTAGTATTTCCTTATTCGCTGCGCTTTGCAAGGCCGGGGGTTGGACTTTCCACAGGGTTTTGTCATGTGGGTTGGCACCCGTAGTTGATTCATCTGCTGAGGGAAGGTAGCTCTAGCCACGAGATTGCTGACCGCTACCAACGAAGGAGGACTGATGACATGAGTACCAACCTGACTACGGAACTCCAGGAGCAGATCCGGGTGTTCCAAGAAGAGATGCTGCCGAAGATTCCCAAACCGATCCTCGACACCTTTGCACAGACCACCGCAGAATTAGTGCGCTCCGGCATAGCCGAGCGTGCATTGCATGAAGGGAGCAAAGCGCCAGATTTTCGCTTGCCGAACGTGCGCGGTGAGCAGGTCAGATTTTCTGAGGTTCTGCAAACAGGACCCGCAGTCGTGACGTTCTATCGCGGCGGCTGGTGACCTTACTGCAACCTGCAGTTGCGGGCATATCAGAAACGACTTGCCGAAATTCAATCCTTGGGTGGCTCCGTGGTGGCAATCTCGCCACAGCTTCCAGACAAATCGCTGTCAACCGCAGAAAAAGATGAACTCCAATTCGAGGTGCTGAGTGATGTTGGGCAGACGGTCGCCCGACAGTTTGGCCTCGTCTTTCCCGTGGCTGAGGTCTTACGACCAATCTACAAGAACATTGGTGCTGACCTGCCAGCCTATAACGGCAATGAGTCTTGGGAACTGCCCATGCCGGGCACCTTCGTCGTGGCAAAAGACGGAACGATTAAGCTGGCGTTCGTCGATGCAGATTATACGCACCGGCTGGAACCTGAAGCGATTATCCAGAGTTTACGGACGCTGGCAAAAGCTTGAGTCTAAATCGAACCACGTGAGATTGGTACAGTGTCGGACGAAAATCCCCCCACACTGCGCGCGGCCCTCTTTGCGAAAGGGGGCCGCCAGGTTTCCTCCTTTGACAAAGGAGGAAACCTGACATTTATCTAACTTTTAGTGATTTTTTGTTTATACGAAAAAGATTTTTTCCTGACTTGACAAAGCGGGGGCGACGGGTGTAGAGGGACGTTATGCCTCCAAGAGAGGCGGGTGTAAAAGGACAGGGCAGTGCGCGCAGGCCCTGAAAATCTTCACTGCAGCCCTAATGAGGTGTTTTATGGAAGAGCTTACGCCTCCGGGCCATTCTCACCCGCTGCGATGGATGGTGCCTTCTCCATCAAGTGGGTTTCGCGATTACCACAACGCTGCATAGACCACGGCCTACTTCGGTGCTGAGAAAGCACGAGTTGCCGAGCGGCAATATATCAGGGGACGTTTCCGGTCTAGCAGAGGCTGAGAGAGTTTCTGGCAGCGAGTGGTAGCCAGAGAAGCCGTACTCACTCCGTCATCAAGCGGGTTTCCCATGGTTGTTATGTAGATTCACGGCGCTGTCTGCGCCTAGAGCAGGCGGTCTTGGACAGACCGCCTGCTGCGTATTACAACTACCGCAGAGAGAAGAACAAGGGTCTCACATTGGAGGCTACCATGAGGACGCTCGTCGGAATTTTTCGTTCAGCTACTACGGCAGAGGCAGCAGTAAGTCAGTTTCGTGCGGATGGTCTTTCAGACGATCAACTGCTGCTGCTTACCCCAAGGTCAATTTCCGGTCTACATGTTGGACGACTTCCCGTACCGCATCCACATGGAGCCTGCGGGATCACGGCTGGTCACGTGATTGGCGTTATTAGTGGGCTTGCTGGTGGAACCCTGACCGGGGCCATCGCCATTTGGCTCATGAACGGAAGTGGACCGATAGTGACTATTGCAACCTTAGCTCTCGCGAGTCTGACTGGGGCGGTGATTGGTGCAGTCGTTGGTGATGCCTTGCAGACAGCCTATGCCACACCGCTGTCCTACGAAGACCTTTTCGTCTACGAGGACACGTTAAGACATGGAGGGAGCGTCCTCATCGTTGCTCCGAGCAACGGCGCCAAGGCTGAGATGGTGCAGCGCGTCTTCAAGGAATTTGGGGCAGAAGATGTCGAGGGCGCGCGCGAACAATGGTGGCACCGACTGCGGGAGAACGAAGCGGCTGCGCGGGGTATTCCTCACGACGGCTTTACGGCAACGGAGGTTGAATATCTCCGTGGTTTTGATGCGGCGTTAGACCCACAGATGCAAGGGCTCTCGTACGCAGAAGCCATGACCTTCCTGCATGAACAAGAGCGGGCCGTGTACCAGGAAGAACCTTTCCGGCGCGGCTATGAACGCGGTCAGGCCTACAAACGCTTGAGACTCGAGCAAGAACAGCAGAAACCGGAAGAACCCGTTTTCCCTGTTCTCCATTGAGTGAGCATCGCTAGAGAGGAGGATTGGTCGGACAGAGTGTCTACCCTCGCCTCATCCGTTCCCGCAACGTTTGTCCTGTGTACTCCGTGCGGAAGACACCGCGCTTTTGCAGAACCGGGACGAGCAAGTTCACCAAGTCTGCATAATAATCCGGCGCGTAGTACGATGGGGTAATCTGGAACCCGTCACCGCCGCCTTCTTCCAGGAACTGCTGCATGGCATCCGCGACCTCCTCCGGGGTGCCGACGAAAGGGTTACGGTCGCTCCCGGACAGATAGCGTGCAGCAACATAACGGAGAGTGACGTTCGGATTTGTCTGCCGGTAGAGCTCCAAAATCCCCTGAAGGCCGCTGACATTGAGGTTGAGTTGACTCAGTGGCGTATCCACGTCGAACGTAGATAGATCGAGATTGAAGTGGCTGGACATGAGCGCAAGCGAGGCTTCCAGCGGAATACGTGCACGAATCTCTTCAGCACGCTCCTTGGCTTCGGCAGTAGTTTTGGCTACCAACGGCTGTGCGCCCCAGAGGATTTTGAGGTCAGCCGGATTGCGACCGTGACGCTCCGCCCGTGCGGCAATGTCGGTACAGAATTCTCGCATCTGTCGGAGACCTCGTGCCACACTAAAGATGCACTCTGCATGAGTAACGGCGAACTCGCGCCCACGGTCAGACTGCCCGGCTTGAAAGAGATACGGACGTTGCTGAGGCGAGGGAATGACGGTGAGCGGCCCTTGCGTTTTATACCATTGGCCCTGGAAGTTGAGTTGATGGACTTTGGCTGGATCAGCGAAAATGCCCTCCTCCATGTCCATTCGCAATGCATCCGGTTCCCAGGTGTTCCATAGACGATAACAGACCTCCATATATTCGTCGGCACGATCGTACCGCTCGTCGTGGGGTGGGAGATCATCCATGCCGAAATTGCGTGCTTCTGCGGTGGAGATAGAGGAAACAATATTCCAGCCAATACGTCCCTTGGTGATATGATCCAGCGTGGCCAGGGTGCGAGCCAACATGAACGGCGGATAAAACGTCGTGGACATGGTGACGGCAAAGCCAAGTTTTTTGGTGACCGCCGACAAATAGGAGATGAGGCTCAGAGGATCGTGACTGGGAAACTGGATGGCATAGCGGGTGCTTACGGGATTGGTGCCACCCGCCCAACTGTCGGCAAAAAAGAGCATATCGAATTTGCCCCGTTCAAGGGTGGTGGCAACCGACTCCCAATACTCGGTCTCGTACCAATGATGCGTGATCTTCTCGCGCGGGTAGACCCACGACATTGTCATGTGCGGTGCCGGCGCGAAGAGCACGAACCCGGCCAGGTGTATCATCTTCGGCATCGGTCGTTTCCTTAACGCACCTTCTTCCAGAGGCATCCTCCGGAACGGTGAGTTGACCCGATCCTATGCGACGAGAGGATATTCTGGCAAGCATGTGTAGTGAGTCAGGGGCACCCCAAGACAGCCCGTTACTCTTCTGATAGGTATTCAGCTACGGAAATTGCAATTTTTACTGAGAAGGAGGGAGCATCCTTGGCAAATTGGACCGAAACAACGGCCGATATCGCTGGAACGCAAGTTGTCTTAATCAAGGGAGGTACGGGAAAACCGTTACTCGTTTTGCACGACGAGATGGGGTACACCGGCTGGATGACGTGGAATGAGGAACTGGCAAAGACCCACGAACTGATCATTCCGTTGCAACCTGGGTTTGGCAAAACGCCACGGATTGACTGGATCAGAAACTATCGTGATCTTGCTGGATTCTATGCGATCCTGGTGCGCGAACTGAATCTTGACCCACTGGATGTTGTGGGTTTCTCTGCGGGCGGCTTCATTGCCGCGGAGATGGCGGCTGCTGATCCACGCATGGTGCGGCACCTGGTGCTCGTTGCCCCGATGGGCATTAAACCGGCAACCGGAGAGATCATGGACATCTTTCCACTGACCGCCCGCTCGTTTCTGCGCATGACCGTTGCCGATCCAGCCGGGACGCCGGAGTTTGCGAAAATTTACGGTGGTGAGATGACGCCTGAACAATTCGAGGCGTTTGAAGATGCTCGTGCCGAAACTGCTCGCATCGGCTGGGAACCGTACGTGCACAACCCCAGCCTCCCCTACTTATTGGCCAACGCCAAGAAAGTTCCCACTCTCTTGGTCTGGGGAACGAAAGACCGGATCGTCCCACGCGGATGCATTGATGCCTACCGCAAAGCGCTCGCCAATACGAAGGTAGTAGAGCTTGCCGATGTCGGCCATCGGCCAGAGATTGAAAACTCGGCAGAGTTTCTGCGGGCGGTTTCTGCGTTTGTGGCGTCGTGATTGACCGGTCTCAGGTTTATCTCTTCTCCACCTTATCGTTCGGCAATGTCATTCTGAATGGAGCGAAGAATCTCTCTGAGCGCCCCTTCGTTCCACTCAAGGTGACAAGCTGAATAGATCAATCTTCTGGGGTCTGATTGAGGGGTGAGGATTCCCCATTGCAGGAACGATCAAACCGGCGTATCCAACGTATCGACTCGTCGCAATTGCGGGAAAAGATATGCCCAGAGAACAACGATACCGATAGTGCCAACGCCGCCGAGTACCACTGCCGGAACTACTCCGAACCATGCGGCAGTGAGGCCGGATTCGAATTCCCCCAACTCGTTCGAGGCACCGATAAAGACCGATTCAACAGCACTGACCCGCCCGCGCATTTCATCGGGTGTCGCTACCAGCACGAGGACCCGTCGAATGACGACGCTCACCATGTCCGCAGCCCCAAGGACGGCAAGGAGAATGAGCGAAATAACTACACTCTGTGAGATACCAAAACAGATAGTTATCCCCCCGAAGAGTCCTACTGCACCAAGTAACCGGCTTCCTGCGCGAGTGGTGATGGGGTGTCGGGCTAACCATATCGCCATCGCTAATGCCCCAACAGCTGGGGCACTGCGGAGGAGTCCCAGACCCCACGGACCAACGTGGAGAATGTCCCGTGCATAAATAGGAAGCAAGGCAGCTGCCCCACCGAGCAGGACGGCAAACAAGTCGAGCGAGATCGCCCCAAGGACTAGCGGTTGGTGGCGAATAAACGTGATACCAGCCATCACTGAAGCCCAGGTTGCAGCTTTGCGTTCCGTGAGAGTCCGTTCGACATGAACGAAATTGATCAGCACTGCCGACGAAAGAAAGAGCACACTACAAGAACAGTAGACGACGACTGGGCCAAAGGCATATAACAATCCACCGATGGCCGGGCCGACGATGGTTGCCACTTGCCAGGCCGAGGAGTTCCAGGCCGCAGCGTTGACAAATTGTTGCGGCGGGACAAGGTTTGGCATGAGCGAAATCGCCGCTGGGAACTCAAAGGCTTTGGCGAATCCAAAGAGAAAGAGAAAAGCGAAAATCCACCGGACATCAGTACTCCCACTGACAGTGAGATTGAGGAAGAGCAAGGCACACAGCGCCTCGATGAAAGTGCAGAACGAGAGTATGCGCCTGCGATTATAGCGGTCGGCAACATGGCCGGTGACCAGTGTGAGGCATAAGGCCGGTAAGAACTGAGCAAGTCCAACAAACCCCAAATCCAGCGGACGTTGGGTCATTTCGTAGACTTGCCAGCCGATGGCTACTCCTTGCATCTGTGTAGCGAGGGTTCCACAGAGGCGAGCAATCCAGTAACGGCGAAAGCTGGGAAGACGGAACGCAGACTGCGTTGAGGGGGATGTGTCTTTGTCTTGAGTGCTATTCGAAACATCGGTATTCGGCATGAAAAAAAAGTGGCCTCGTAGGTGATAGTCGTGGACCCTGCGTGCATACCTGCTTATGATGCAACATGCAACGGCACGAAAAGGAGAAACGCATGTCTGCAAAAGAATGGTTAGCTGGATTTGCGGCTTTGCTGGGAGTTGAAGCGCCGACCGCTGAGGAGATTCGGGATCTCTTGGCGCTCGCGGGTGATGCGGCTCATGCTTCAGAACGAATTGCTGCACCAGTGGCGTGTTGGCTGGTGGCGCGTGCTGGGCTTTCGCCGGGCGAGGCACGGAAACGACTCGAAGAGTGGAAAGCCAAGGAGGAACGCTGAAACAGAAACGGGAACTCTGGAAGACGAAACGGTGAAACGGAGAAGGGGAGAAACGGAGAAGGAGACCATTGCTGATGCCCTCTTGTCACCGATTCTCCGATTCCCCGTTTCCCCGATTCTTTTTCAAGGTTCCCCGTCTCTTTACTCAGCGTTCCGGCGCAAAAAACACCAGGGTACGGACTTCGATACTTTCTCGTGCCTCGGCGTTGGGTGGTATCGTTGGATTGTCAAACGAACTATGGGCTGTGAAGCGAGCTTTCGTAGGATCTGAATCGTACCCTTTCAGAAAAATTACTTCGTTCCGCTGCTGCTGTGGAAGATAGTACCAGCGGTGCTGAGGGTTGAAATTCATCACGTACACCTCACCAATGCGATCGTGGTATACCAAGTCCATCGCTACATAGTCCTCTTGCTTAATGCTTTGCGCGTCGCAAACAGCTAAAGGAGATTCTTGTACCGGGCCATGGATCGGTCGCCAGACGTTAATCACTGCGAAGCGGTGTTTGAGGAGTTCTTCGGCTTGATCTGGGACCAAGTCACGCACGCGCTGTGGACCAGACTTGAGGGTGTAGTCATTGTGCGCCATGCGTACCGGTTCACGTGCCCCGTTCTCTCCGCGCGTCGCCATAGTGGTGCATCGCACGTTGTGATCGAATACGACCACTTTGGTTGCGCCAGTGACTTCTTTCACTAAGCGTTCGACTTCTGGGTAGTAGACCGATTTCACTTCGTGGTCATCGTAGAAGTTGGTGACCTTGGTTTCGTGGTTTCTAAACGAGAACCCTTGGATGTCCAGAGAAAATTGCTCACGAAACGCACGACCGTCATGCACCGAGATCGGGAACTTTGCATAATGTCCGGTCCGTGGCGGCGTTCCCGCTGGTGGCGTGTACATGTACGTCACCGGTTTTTCTGCTTTATCGGCTAAGTAATTCATCAAGCCTTCTACCGCATTAGTGCCCATGCTCCTTCTCCTTCGTGCCAAAGACTAGCGTGGCTGCATCCTCTTGTACAGCAGGTTTTCCCACGACGAACCAATGCGGCCTGTTGTACGACGTGCCGGGATTGCGTATGTAATGAGGACCAACCCCAGAGCAAGGAGGGTCCCCAGTATGCAACCGCGTGGACTGCGTAGTAGTATCACCACCCAAGGACGACGAATGGCCGGAGCCCGTGCCCTGTGGCGTGCCACGGGCATGAAAACCGAAGATTTCAAAAAGCCGATCATTGCGATCGCTAATTCGTTTACCCAGTTCGTCCCTGGCCACGTCCATCTCCATAATGTTGGCCAGCGCGTGAAGGCCATTATCGATGAGAATGGAGGGTATGGGGTCGAGTTTAATACTATTGCGGTTGATGATGGGATTGCGATGGGGCACGATGGGATGCTCTATTCTCTCCCCAGCCGGGAACTGATTGCCGACAGCGTCGAATACATGGTCCAGGCTCATGTTGCCGATGCCATGATCTGCATTTCCAACTGCGACAAAATCACTCCGGGGATGCTCTTAGCTGCCCTACGCTTGAATATCCCAACGATCTTTGTGTCCGGCGGACCGATGGAGGCTGGTAAAACTGAGCTGTCCACGGGATTGGCAAAGCTCGATCTCGTCAATGCAATGATTGGCGCTGGAGACGACTCCATTAGTGACGAAGACGTTACCAAAATGGAAGAGGAATCGTGCCCAACCTGCGGATCGTGTTCCGGCATGTTTACCGCCAACAGTATGAACTGTCTCAATGAAGCGATCGGTCTTGCCCTACCAGGCAATGGTACGATCTTGGCGACCCATGCGCTGCGCTGGGAGTTGTTTGAGCGCGCTGCCATACGGATCATCGACATGGCGAAAGCGTACTATATCAACGGGGATGAGTCGGTTCTGCCACGCAGCATTGCAACCTTTGAGGCATTTGAGAATGCGATCACGTTAGACATAGCGATGGGCGGATCAACCAACACCGTCCTCCACTTACTGGCTGCCGCGCAAGAAGCCGGGGTCAATTTTACTATGAAAGATATTGACCGTTTGTCACGCCGAGTTCCGTGCATCTGCAAACTCGCGCCAGCATCGAACAAATATCATATTGAAGATTGTGCCCGTGCGGGTGGCATCGCAACTATCCTTGGCGAGTTAGAACGAGCAGGCAAGCTGCACACCAACGTGATGACAGTGACTGGTGAGACGATGGGCCAGATGATCGAGAAGAACGACATTCGTCGTGAGCAGGTTGACGAGTTTGCCACACGGCGGAGTCTCGCGGCACCAGGGAACGTGCGAACCAAAGAAGCCTTCTCGCAGGAGAAGACGTTCGACACCGCTGACCGCGACTCCATCAACGGTTGCATCCGCGCTGCGGAATTCGCTTACAGTCAGGACGGTGGGTTAGCGGTGCTTTACGGCAACATCGCTCAAGATGGCTGCATCGTGAAAACCGCCGGAGTCGACGAGTCGATCTGGGTGATGGAAGGGCCAGCACGTATCTTTGAATCGCAAGAAGCCTCCTGCGTCGCGATTCTGGGCAACCAGCTCAAACCGGGCGACGTGGTGGTCATTCGCTACGAAGGTCCACGTGGCGGACCAGGTATGCAAGAGATGTTGTATCCTACGTCTTACATCAAGTCGAAACATCTCGGCACAAAGTGTGCGCTTCTCACCGACGGGCGTTTTAGTGGCGGCACGAGTGGGTTGTCGATTGGCCATGTTTCGCCCGAAGCGGCAGAAGGGGGCAACATCGCACTGCTTGAGGAAGGCGACATGATTCGCATCGACATCCCTCAGCGGTCGATCAACGTGCTAGTGTCGGAGGAAGTGTTGGCTGAGCGGCGAAGAAAGAGGGAAGCCAAAGGCATACACGCGTATAAGCCGGTCAACCGTGACCGTCCGGTGTCTGCTGCACTGCGCGCGTACGCAGCACTGACAACCAGCGCCGCCTACGGCGCGGTTCGGGATGTAACGCAAGTAGAACGGAAGCGTTAAGTGCTTGTCCGCGTAACCCGGTAAGGAGCTGCCCAAGGACGAAAATCTCCTCGCCAGTCGCTC
>Ga0187892_10004486_pt1 | contig 23337 bp, 11 predicted proteins | sample MA1701073metaG_FD_139345 | JGI IMG/M metagenome (GOLD analysis project Ga0187892, IMG submission 139345) | Bio-ooze microbial communities from a basaltic lava cave in the Kipuka Kanohina Cave System on the Island of Hawaii, USA - MA170107-3 metaG ... | reverse complement strand
GGCGAGATCGCCGTGGTTCAGCGCGAACACGCCGAAGAACGGGCATTGGATGTTGAGATCATGATGGAGATCGCCGAGCCACGGGGTTACCTGAATCGGCCCGATGTCAGGGCCGTACGCCAGCCCGCACAATCCCGCCATCGGCACTTTCCCGGCGCGATACGTCGCGCCCAATGCGTAGAGCGACCGGTAAAACTCGCGCTCCAAATTCTTGTCCGCCAACTCGACCGATGAGCGCGACCAATACTCTGCCCACCAGTCGGCGTGAGCGCGATGACGTTCATCAAAATCACGCGCCACCGCATCGTCGAGCAGGCGGTGCACCTCAGCCCACGGATCGGCCGCGTCGCGAACGGTGGCGACGCAAAGGAACACATCGAAATCGCATTCGACATGGATGAACGCAAACCGTCCCTGCATTTTCATCCTCACTATCCCGATATCGGGCGAGTGGTATTGCGGACGGACCCGGGCGCGCATGACATCCCGGTAGGCCGTGCTCTTGCGCGGAACGACCTGGATACCGGCAACGTAGTGCCCGGCCTCCGGCAACTCCTGTCGCATGAGAATCCGATCGCGCTCGATGCGAAGAGTGGGCTCGCCCAGCTCAAGGTCCTCGGGCCGGGTGAAAATCAGGCGTGTGCTGGGGTTCACCAGCGGCGACACGTCGCGGACGCGAATCGCAAGAGTGTTCGAGTGCGCGTCGAGAAAGGAAGTGACTTGCGGGTGATAGAGATGCTTGTCGAGCTTCACGCGCACGGTCGCATCGAACAAATCGAGCCGACTCGCGACCGCCGGCAGCGACGGACGACCGTTGATCCCGCCCGAGAACCCGAGTTCCATCACCAGTTCGCAACAGGTCTTCGGCCCGAGACCGGGCGCCGACTCGCCGACTTCCTCGCAGGAAAAATCCGCCATGGTCGCGCCGCGCTCCACCATCGCTTCCGCTTCCTTCGGCGGGATGATCCGCTTCACGGGATGGGTGCGCGCGTCGAGCACATCGGTCTTGTTGACGATCCAGCGCAACGCATCGGGCGCGTAGAACAATGCTCCGAGCGCGCCGTTGCCCATCAGAAACCCATCCTGCCAACAACGCGGCGGCGCAGGATACACGACGTCATGTTGCGAGATGACTTCCTGTTGGTTCGTTTTCATCGCTTCGGAATCGTGGCTTTCGCTATTCGTGAAACCACCCCTTGTCCACCGTGATACACTGACCGGTGATCGGCGCGCTTTCCGACGAAGCCAGGAATGCGAAAGTCGGCTCGATGTCGGCGGGTGTGATGCGGCCAGGGATGCACTGCTTTTCGTTCAGCATCTTCAGCAAGCCAGCCTGGTCGGGAAACTTTTGGATCTCCCCCTCGGTCTGGATCGCCCCCGGATGGATGCAGTTGACGCGGATGCCGTATTTTCCGAGGTCGCGGGCGAGACCGCGCGTCAGGCCGATAAGGCCGCCTTTGCTGGCAATATAATGAGCGAGGTGAGGCAGGCCAGCTCGCACGGCAATGCTGCCGACGTTGATGATGACGCCCGCGTTCTGTGCCTTCATATGTGGAATCACAGCTTCACAACAACGAAAGACGCCATCGAGATCCACATCAAGCACGCTCCGCCAATCGGCAAACACCATTTCATCCGCTGGTTTCCACGGGAAAATGCCGGCGTTGTTGATCAATACGTCGAGGCGACCGAACGTTTCGATCGTCTTCGCGACCGATGCGCGCACCTGATCTGCTTTCGTTACGTCCAACTGCAACGCAAGGGCGGCATCCACTTTCGAAGCCGATCGGGAGGCATCATACAGTCCGGCGGCGACCTTCGCACCGCGTCGGAGGAATCCTTTGACCAATCCGTTGCCGATGCCTTGATCCGCGCCCGTGATCAGACAAACCAGACCGTTGAGATTAATTGCCATACAGATTTCCCTCTCCATGAAGATTGCCAGACGTGGACGATTGCGCTCGTTCAGGTCACCGTCCACGTTTTGTCGAAGCCATTCTTGCATCGCTGCAAGACCTGCCTCATATCCTGTCTCCAAACCGAGTCGGGCAACAGCCAATCACAGAAAATCTCCACCACGTAACCGTTGTTGTAGTTTACCGCCTCCAGAGCACGGAGCAGTTTGCCCAGCGGAATTTGTCCTTCGCCCGGTACGTGACGGTCCGCGATACTCCGTGGCGGTCTCCAATCGCAGATGTGAACCGCCCAGATCCGATCGGCGTACGCACGGATGTCGTCATAGACTGTCGGCAACTGCCACACGTGCCAGACATCCAACGTGATTCCCAAATTGGGAGCTCCCACCTTGTCAATCAGTCGTGCCGCTTCCCGCAGCGTCGAGATCATCGAATCAAGCCCGCAGTACATCGGGTGCAACGGTTCGATCAGTATCTTGATTCCCACGTCGCGCGCGCGCTCGCAAAGCTGTCGATACTCTTCGGCAGCCAGCGGCAACGTTTCCTCCCAAGTGCGACCCGGCACAACGCCTGTCACGGTGTTGAGCCGGTCACCGAGACCATGAGTGGCCATCAAACGCAGACTCTCGCCAAGCGCCTGCCGATTGCCTTCCACGCTGCCGCGTGACGGAGTCAGTTTGCCTCCAAAGAACGAAGGCACGATGGGTTGAAACGCGCTCACCCGGAGACCGCTCGTGCGCACGGCGGCCAATTGCGCATCGAGTTGATCGCGCTTTAGTTTGTATTCGCAGAGTTCAATGCAAGTGGCCCCGGCCTCGGAAAACTGGCGGAGGTCTTCCTCCAACGACCACATTGGCGTTGTGAACTGGCTAAAACCAAACTGGCGTGTGTTCATCGTCCGCTCGTCAGCGCGTGCCCATGGCCAGCGCGCCGCTGGGGAGGTACTCGACACGCACGCCGGGCAAGCGTTCCGCGAGCAGCGCGGCCTGGCGTTTCAAGGCCGGAATCTCGCTCAGGCTGTGCAACGTTTCGATGACCGGCATGTCGCATTCGAGGCTGTTGATCGTGATCCACTCCAGCATTTCTCCGACGATGATCGCCTCCGCCCCCAACTCATGTGCCGCTTGCGGTGTGTGGATTTGGTTGCCGCCGAAGCCGCCGACCAGAAAAGTGAACCGTCGGATTGACTTCGTCGCATCGCCGAAAATCCGCGGTGACCATGGCATTTCCAAGCCGACCCGGGCGCGCTCGGCCAACTCGGCCACGGTCATCGGGCGAGGGAGTTGGTGGACTTTGAAATACTTCTGTTGGCCCACAACTTTGAGGCTATTGATGCCGAGGGCGCGCACGGCCTGATCGGGCACGCCATCGACCGCCAGCGCATCCCAGTTCGAATGACTGCGATAGATCACGAGCTTGTGCTGCTCAACGAGCGCGCGACGCTTCTGGTTGGCGATGATCTTCTCTTCTCGCTCCGGCCCTTTGTACCAGTGGCTTTGCTGGACATGGTAAAACGGCTCTTCGTGTACGAGGAGGAAGTTGAGGTCGCGCCGAATCGCCTCGCGCAGGCTCGTGGTATGCGCGTTCCACATGCACGCGACGCCACGCACCGGCGCGTTGGGGTCGCCCCAGAGAAAACCAAGTTCGTCGCCGGGGATGCCACTCTCTATCGGCGCGATGGACTCCAACACGTCGGCGACTTGTCGGGCGGTTGTCATGATTTTTCTCCGGCTTAGCGCAATGAACGCGATTTGTGAAATGCTCTGATCGTCTCAACAAACAACTCCGGCTCGTCCACGTAAGGAAAGTGCTTCGAACGAGGCATAACCCGCATCTCGCAATCCGGGATGTTTCGCGCCATCGCGCCGAAAAATTCAATCGGCGTGGAAACCTCGTGCTGGCCCATCACGATCAACGTCGGGCACTTGATGTCGGAAAGTCGGCGGAAGATTTCCAGCGGAGCATTTTCGGTGTGGAAGGTCGAGTTCTCCTCACCGATGTACGTGAGCGTCGTGCGCGCGTACATGTCGCGAAGGATGTCGGCCTTTGCCTTGTGATGATGGAAGTTCTCCTCGATCCCCAGCAATGCAACGCGACGGAAGGATTCGTCGGCGCTGATCTTGCCGGAGTTGTAGAGGTCATACACGGCCTGTCGCTTCGGCGCGAAGCCGGTGTCCCGCTCGTATTCCGCGAGCCACTTCTGCCACCAGCCCTTATGGATTTCGTCGTAGGTGTGCCCGCCGCTCACCAGATAGAGTTCGGAGACGCGTTGCGGATAATGCTGCGCGAAATACATCGCCAAGCTCGCTCCGAACGAATGCCCCAGCACGACCGCGTCGCGCGCGCCGAGGTGGGCGATCAGGTTGTCGATGTCCTGCGCCATGCCGGCGTAGTTGACGCGATTCTTGTCGGACGCGGGCTTACTCTTTCCGCCGCCGCGTTCATCGAGATAGATCATCTGGAACGTGTCGGCCAGCGGCGAGAGGAACGGGAAGAAACAATCTCCCGTATACCCTTTGCCGCCGTGCAGACAAATGAAAGGCGGGCCGCCACCTTCCGTCTGGTAGTGGATGTCCATGTCCATCGAACGATAAAAGCAACTTTTCATGGGAATGGCGTTTCCAACCCCACGCCCTCTTCTACTTTTCTTCTTCGAGAACGATCATGCGGTAGTTCCACTCGGACATGGGGAAACGCAGTTCGTCGCCGGCGAGCGTCGCCGTCTCTTCCGACTTCGGGAAATAGACGCCCTTTTCCTGCGGCGTGCCGGCGTTATCGACGCGGAAGCCGGTAGAATGGACGGCGTTGATCGCCTTGATCTTCGCGCCATCCGCAAAGCCGAGTTTCTTCAAGTCCACTTTCGCGACCATTTCGCCCTTCCAGTCGGATTCGTTGCAGAAAATGCCGATCGCCCGGTGAGGCAGGTTCGTGTCGGTCTCGGCACGCGAGTAGAACTGCCAATACTCGTGGTTGATCGGCAAGGGCTGGTGCACGTAGAACGACGCGTACTGGTTTTCTTTCAGGCCCGACACCGTCGAGTCTTTCCAGTAGGGCAGGAATTTGTAGCCGCAACTGTTCAAATCATATCTGCGGATCGCGTCCTGGGTTCGCACGAGCGGTTCGTTCGCGTGCCATTGCGAGAAACCGCCGCCGAACATCACCGGGCAATCGTGCAACAACATCATGCCGGCCATGTGGTCTTCGAGTACGTCCGCGCCGTACTTCTGCACCGTGTCCTTCGCGATGCGACCCTGCGCCAGCCACCAGAGTTGCGGACCGAAGTTGTGGCCCATGTATTCCGCGCGATACATGGACGGCGTCAGGAGTCCGCGATAGGTCGGGCGCTGGGCGTTGATGGCGCTGTTCAGGTTCTCGCCATCGTAGAAAATTTCGCAGAACGACATGTAGCCCATGTGCGGCGTGCCGCTGTCGTGGAACATCGTCATCCCGTCCGGGTAGGTGCGACGGCACAAGTTGTACATGCGCTTGGTGATGTCGCGCAGGCCGAGGACGGAGCCGGTGGGGATGCGCGTGCCGTCCTCGCGCTCGCGGCCGGCGCCGGTGTACGGGTTCGACGAAGTGATGACGTCGGTAACATCGTAATACACGCCGACGTAGGGGGCGCGCTTGAAGAGTTCGCTCATGCGCCACATCACCCAATCTCGATACGACTTGGCGTCGTGCGTGACCGAAAGAAAACTGGCAGTCCCGATGTTCTGACGCCAGCGCGTGTCCTGGTCCTTCAACCATTCGTCGCCGAATTCCTGGACATCGGGATCGTTGATGCTCGCCAGGTCCAATGTCATATACGGTTGGTTTCTCTGCCAGTATCCACCGCGGTCGGGCGTGTGATCCGGCACGATCATCGCCCCGTTCCAGTACGTGTTCGCCCAGTTCGTGTCGCCCGTCTGCATGTCCGGCGTCGTGAAGAACGTGAAGTAGGACCAACGATGACTGATCATCTGCTCGCGCGGCGTCCGCCATTCCTTGGGTCGCACCGGCGTGGCGTTGAAGCCAAACTCGATCACATACGGTTTCGTGATCGTCATCGGCTGATCAACGAGGTTGTAACGCATCGTCGCACCTGCCGCATCGGGGATGACCTGCAACGTCGTCTGCAGATCCTTGACGTGAAATGCGGCGAGTGTGGTCACGAACGTCTGCAATCCTCCGTCGCCGTTGCCGAGCCAGATCGGTTGCACGGCAGATTTGATCAGCGGTGCTTTCGGCATCGCGCCGGTGCCGACCAACGAGTATTCGCCAGCATTCACCACGTCGGAAAACTCCGGGGTGAACAACTCTTCCAGAGCCAGCGACTGCAACTCGACCTTGTCCTTGACCGGCGCGAGCGTCACCTTCACCCAACAGAAGCCGTCGTATTCCATGAGGATGTCGGTATTGATAGCCAGGTTGCCGGCGGTGACTTTGCGTGTGCCGGTGACACGCGTGCCGCTCTTCTGCGTCCACTTGTACTCGGCCTTCAACTGATCGGTCGAGAACGTGGTGTCGCCCGCTTTGCCCGCCAAGCGCATCGGCGAGCGCAGCAAATTGCGACCACCGCCCGGATAAGGCAACATCGCGGGGAAATGGGCGGGATTGATCTCAACGTTCGGCAGCAGCGAGTCGTTGAAGTGGTAGCCGCGACCCCAGATGCAGACTTCCTTGTCGTTGCGCACCTCCAATTTCGTGAACGGGTACGCTGGCCGCTCGGGATCATCGAAACCGATCGTGTTGTTGTACCACTCCGGCAGCGGCTTGATGTCGAAGGCGAAGGTCGTCGCGTCCAGGGCCTTCCCTTTGCTGCTGAAAGCAAATCGAGCTTCGTACTTGCCGACGGGCAAACCCTTCGTGGGCAACTCGAACGTGTGGCTGTAATCGGCAAACTTGTCGGCTTTGACGGTGGCCACGACTTTTTTGTTGCCGGCTGAGCGGACTTCCATCGTGCCGGTCAGATCTTTCGCGGCCACTTGCGCGAGCGAAGTGAAATCCACCTCAAACTTCACCAAGTTCCAGCCCGGATATTTGCGCAGATAAATGTCGGGATGGTCTTTGCGCACCAATGGGTAGCCCGCGGCGTAGATGAGCGCGTTGGCCGCATCCGTCACGCGAAAGACGACCTCGCCGGTTTCCGGATTCGACACCCGACCCTTGAAGGAGAAGGGGGCAGTGCCGTGCGCCGGGATTTCCATCTCCTGCGTCTTGTTGATCTCGCCGGAATTGCTGCCCATCTCAACGCGCACCTTCGCAGGCTGTTCGCCTGCGTTCACCAAGTTCGCGCGCAGATCGAGATTGCCCTGGTTGAGCGAACCGATCTGCGTCAACTGCACCGCGACGCCCGCCGGCGCGCCAAAGCGCAACGTGCCGGCCGGCAGGAAACAGTTCTTGTCGGCGTCGCCATGCCGGCTGCCTTGCGCCCAACTGGCCAGGCCGCTGAGAGTCGTGCGCCACCAACGCGCGAAGTTGATCTTGAGTTCTGCGCCCGGCTTCGGCGCGTCCATCTTCAAGTCCGCCCACGGGATCGCGCCTTCGAGCTTCCAGCCGTCCATGGTAAGCGTCGTGCCCGTGATCCATTTCGGATTCCACGCCAACGCGCGCCCCTTCTCGACACCGCCCGGGGCGGGGCCGGCATCGCTGTACTCGTAATGCGTGTTCATCCCGTTGACGATGAGGTGATACAGGTCGCCGTAGGGATAGCTGCGGAAAATATTGATCTCCAGCGAATCGTCCGAATCCACGTCGGTGTCGAAACCCGCCTTCGACTCCTTCAACATTGCGGCGATCATCGGCGCGTTGCCTTTGATCGGCGCGGGCGGCGGACAGTGATAGGCAAAATACAGGTACTGGTTGTCGTAGGCGAGCCGGACGGTGTCCTCGACGTCCCACGGCTTGTCGCTGCCGTAGAACGCCACCGTCCCATCATCGAGGGATGCGTCCACGAAGCCGCAGAGTTCGCCCGAGTTATCCCACTCACCGGGATCGAAGATGCCGTCGATCTTCGGCAGCTTCGTCGCAAACGGAACAGTCACCAGCTTGGGCAAAGCCTTCCGTCCTTCCAAGTAATAGATCTTCGTGATCTCACCCTGCAGTAACGGACGCCGGTAAACGGCGATGTTGTCGAGAATCTTGTTCGTGCCCGGGCCGGGGCCGAGTTGGCCCACGACGATGCGATCATACGTTGCCGGCAGCGTCACGGCTTGCGCCTCACCGGCCAGATGGCGATCGACGTAGAGTGCAACTCGTGCCGTCTTCTTCTTGGCGTCTGTCGCGAAATTGACGACGAGGTGGTGATAGCGATTGGGATTCGCCAAGGGAGTCTCGATCAACGGTCGACCGTCCAACGTCACCGCCAGCGTGTTCGGTTTGTTCTTTTCGATGGCGAGGACGCCGGCTTTTCCTTCCAGCATGAACAACGTCTCGCGCTGCGGCGTAGTGACATCCCAGTTATCTCCCTGGACGAACAGCGAGATCGCTCCCTGCGTCGGTTCTACGTTGCCGGCAGCCGGCCAGGCCACGGCTTGGTTCGTCGCGCCGACGGGGAGATATTTCATGCTCGGCGGCCACATCCACACCCAGCCTTTGTCGCCGCCGCCGCCCGGCACGATGTCCTTGATTGAACTCGTGATCTCCTGCACGGCGATGGTGTCCGGCGAGAGCGTCACGCCAACCTTCTCGCCCTTCGCATCGGCGGTGAACCTGTTCACTGTCCGGGTGAAATAGGTGGGGTTCTCCGGCCAGTTCATGTTCAGCCAGAACAGACGGTCCGCCTCCCACGGCTCAGCGGCGTGCCCGCGGAACGGGATGCTGACGAAAAGGGTGAGACAGCAAAACGAGATGAGCAGACAAACTCGCTTCATAAGCGAGCTTCCACGGTTAATGGCTGTTATTGTTAATAGCAAGCCAAATTCAGCTCTTGCACGCGCCACAAACCGTCGCGGCTTCCACGATCCCGGACTATCCCATCACGAAGTCTGTCGCTCACCGTCTCATCGAGTGAGTGCGCCCATCCAATCCAACCAATTCCATGGTGGCCCATAGATCGCAGTGCCGACAGGTGACGGCAGGAGAGTTGATTGTTGGATGCCGGCGACATGCCCATCGGCGAAGAGGACGTTGACCGTGCTGTGATAGTTGCCCACGCCGAGCCCGGAGGGATCGTTGGGCGGGACGGCAATCACGGTCGGATAACAACTATCGAGGCCACCGACCGGCTGCGCATGTTCGGCGACATACAGGTCGTCACCCGGGGTTTTCAAGCGACCAAGTCGCACGCCCGTGCAGCCGCCTCCGCAATAACTGCCCGAGCAATCCGCCGCCGGGTAACCGCAGTCGAACGTGTACAACACCATGTTGATGCCATAGCTGATGGTCGGCCAGCCGGGCACACTGTCCCACAGTGGCGCGCCGTTGCATGCCAGGCGATGCGACGGACACCTCCAGAGGGGACTCCAACCCAGCGTCGTGTCGTGATAGCGGCGCGTGAAGTACGGATCGAGCCGACCGGCCCACACCGTCCAGAGGTCGTAGGGGAGGATGCCCGCCATCGTCGGGACCGCGTCGTTGTACTCCGTGGAATACAGATACGCCAGCGTTCCGATCTGCTTCATGTTGCTCGCGCATTGGATCTGCCGCGCTTTCTCCTTGGCCTTCGACAACGCGGGCAGCAGCAGCGCGGCGAGGATGGCAATGACGGCGATCACGACGAGCAACTCGATCAGCGTAAACGCCGCGCTGCATCTGGGCAGGCGATCCATGGCAAGGGATAGGTTCTGGATGAACTGAAAAATGTCAAGCAGAGCTTCCTTCTGTTGCCGGAACAAACAAAAGCCGCCGAGCCGGTTACTCGTGGCCGCAGAGCAGGAGCATGCGAAAGCTGCGTTTGGGAATCTCGACCTTTGCCCCGCTCTCGGTAAGCGGGAAGGACTCATTCACACCTTTCATGCGGAATGGCGTGTTGACCTTCTCGCCCGTCGGCCAGTGCCAGGTCCAGTCGAAGGCGCGGTACAGATCGCGCAGTGACGCATCGCGCGGAGATGCGAACCCCAATTTGCGCAAGTTCGGCTTGAGCGTGATCGCGACGTCCTCGTCGGTGTTGTTCATCGGGGCAAGGATCAGCCAGCCGCGGTCGTTTTCACCGGTCGTGCGCAGCAGTTTCTTCGTCTCATCCGAAACGCCAAAGTCCCGGTAACGATCGGGGTCGGGCCAACGCATTTCGGGCGCGCTCGATTTGCCGGAGCCCGGCGGACGGTAGTAGAGGGAACAGACGATCTTGTCCTTGACTCCACCTTCGACGTCCACCCAATCGTCGTTGGGTGTACCGGCTTTAGCTTTCGTCGGCTTGTCCCCGGATTCCGCCTGAAGGCGGTACACCGAACTGGCTTCCCAGTAGCCAACGAACTTCACCTTATCATCCCAGCGCATCATGCGCTCGATCTCGAAGAGCCACCAGGCCGGTAACTCCAGATCGTTGCCGCCCACCTGCCACATGTCGTGAACGATGGCCAGGCCGGCGACGTGTTCGTAATCTTTCCAACGCGGCATGATCATCTCGCCGTGTTGACCATCCTTGGCCGGGGTCACGATCCGGCCGTACCACTCGTCCGGGCCGCCGGTGACGCTGGCGGAAACTCCCATCTCGGTGAGAAAACTGACCTCCGTGCCCCAACGCTTGTTGTTGAACAGCATCCGTGCGTGCGGGAGATCGAGCAGATCGTGATAATTGTGTTTCGGGTTGCCGGCGAGCGGGCCGCAGTAACCTTCACCAATCCAATCGTCGTCGCAGAACGGCCAGAGGGTAAAGTCCACGCCCCACAAGTGATGGCGCACCCAACCGTATTTCGGGTCGGCGGCTTTGATGATGTTGCGGACGCGTTCGTAGTACCGGCGCGTCGCGAGCCACTGCTGGCTTGGCCGTCGTAGTCCGTCGTCGCCAACGAATCCGCAGCCGTGCGCTTCGTTGTCGCAAACCGGCGTCGTCATGCAATCGAAGTAGATGCCGCGCTGCGGCCATTGCTTCACGTATTTTTCCAGTAGCCACACGTGCAGGTCCATTGCCGACGAGTTGTGGCAGGCCGGCGCGACCCAGTGGCTGTTCGGATCGGGCGGCGCACTGGACGGCGACGGCGTGTAACGCCATTCGCGCCACCAATCCGCGTACTCCGGCGACCCCGGCCACGCCGACGCACCGAACGCGTACCAACAATTGATCTGCGAGTCTGGCTTCGCGAGTTCGGCCCACGCTAGTTTCAGCCACGGTTCGTCTCGTGGGAACTGCCAGCGCGCCATCGGGTAATTCGGTGAGGTCATGCTGTAGTCCACGCTCCACGTGTAGGTCACGCCCTTGTAAAGCTGCACGATGCGACGGTCGGCGCGGACGGGTTTGAACGGCGCGATGCCCCAGCCGAAATCAAACGAGCGCGGCTTGGTGAGATCGGTCGCCTTCTGGATGAATGGAAACGCCAGCACGGTTTCCTGCGCGCCCGGCGTCAGCGTCGGCGTCTCACCGTTCCAAACCCAATCGCGTTGGTGTTCCCAGAAATAGCCGAGAGCCGCCTTCTCGTTGCCGATCCAGTAGCCGCCCCAGGTCGGATAACATTTCCATCGATTCGTGCCCACGTAGCCGTAGTCCGCGCCGCCGACCGTTTGCAACGTCGCGCTGTCCGGTCGGAACGGAATCTCCATCCCAAGATGCTCGACCTTCCCGCCGGACGCCGTGATGTCCATCCACGTGAACCCGTCAAACTCGATCCAGCCGGTGACCACGACCTTCAACTCGCCGTCGCGCGCGGTCGCGGTCCAATCCACTTGCCGGCGGGTCTTTTTCGTGATCTTGAAATCACCAGCCGTCAATACCTTCTCCTGGCCGTCGCGTTTTACGCGCAGCCGGATCGGCGACGCGAGCAACTTCTCGCCGTTCGAGATGATCTCTGATGGGAATAGCGATTTGCGAAATGTGATGTCCTTGAGCAACAGTTTGATCGTGCCTCCGCGCACCTTCACGTCCGTCCACGGGATCGGCGGCCCGTCAAGTTTGCCCGCGTTGCAGTGATACCATTCCGGCAACGGCTTCTTCGTGTACGGCTGACGGTCCTCGCCGATAAGCGAATCGCCATGCAGCAGCCGCGTCGCGACCTGACAATCGCCCGTTGCCAGCGGCTTGGTGTCGAACGTGACGAACATGTCGGGATTGGTGAACGCAGGAATCTCCGTCCGCTGGAGCGGGCTGCTGCTCATCAACTCGACAGTCGCATGCACACCGTTTGTATTGAGCGGCGACACTTTCACCTGCAACCGATCCCAGCCGGGATACTTCATCAACTCGACCGCCGATACCGGGACGAACACGAACGGCACGCTGCGCGTGAGAAGGTTCGCGCCCGCTGGATCAAGGACCTGCACGACCAAGCCCAGGTCGCCGGTTTTGTCGAGGCGTCGTTTGATCTCAAACCGACCGGGCCCGGTCTTGCGCTCCTCGGTGAACTCCTGGTTGTAGCCTTTGCCACGAACTTTCACCGTGTAATCGCCCGCCGGGCCGACGATGCTCCCAGTCACAATGAGTTCACCCCTGTCCGGCCTGCCCAGACTTTCCAACGACGCACTCGCCGACGTGCCGAGCGTGAGCTTGCCCCAGCCCGGCTGACTCTGTGCGTCCGGACAAAGCGAGTTCTGCGACGACTCCGACAATTTCCACGAACGGATGACGTTGAAGTCGGCAACATCGCCGGCAGCGAGGCCGAGTTGCGCCAGCGGCACGGTAAATTCCGCCGTCCAGTCCGTGAAATCGGAGCGGCTGATGTATTTCGCGTCGGCGTTCCAACTCCTGTCGCCGTCCCGGCTGTCGAACAACGCGCCCTTGGCGTTCAGTGCGAAGCGGTACGTGTGGCCGTCCTTGTTCCGAATCGCGAACTCGACGTAATCATCAGCGTACACATCGCCGTCGCGCGCGCTCGTGTTGGCGAGGAACTGGCCGGTCGGATACATCACGTGTGTCGGATCGTTGTGCAACGCTTCGTCCACGGGACACCGGAAGCCGACGTAGAGATTGCCGGCATCGTGCGCGACGTACACTTTGCTGGCGTCGTCATCGAGAACCGCGACGCGACGTTCCGTGAAGCAGCCGTGCGCCGGCACATCCTTCCAGTCGTCCAGCTTTCCATCTGGATTGACGGGCGTCGCGATCATCGGCGCGACCAGCGCGTTGGTCGCGTAAGCGCGCTCGGGATTTGTCACCCACTTGTCGCCGGCTTCGCCCGGGAGCGCCTGCTTCGTCGTGACGTGCGCCCGTTCAAACAAGCTCCGCACTTCCTCGGCCGTCAGCGGGCGACGGAACAACATGAACTCATCGAGAACGGAATCATCCTCGTGGCCCGGCTTTTGGAAATCGACGTATGCCTCCGCTTGCGCGGCGACGCGAAATTTCCCCGGCGCCTGCGTTCCGACGTTGCATTGCGTGTTCTTGGCCATGAGATGGCTGTTGAGATAGGCGCACAACTCGTCCTTGCGCCAGGTCATCACGATGAAATGCCAGGGACTTTTCTCCATCTCGCCCGAGTCGTAAAAAATCCCACCGTTGCTCGCGTACGAGAAGCCGTGCTGCCAGTACTGGTTGCGATTCAGCGAAAGCAGTCCCGGGTTGGTGTCGAAGTACCAATGCGATTGATTGTGGGCGTTGGTGAGCACCTTGACCCAGAACGCGACCGTGCCGGAGTCGGGAAACAAGTTCAACTTTGGCCCGTAACTCTCGGCGCAGCGGCGTCCGCCCTGTTCGCCGACGAAGTATTCGATCGAGCTGCCCTTGCCGGCAAACAAGTAACCCTTGCCCATCAGTCCATCGACAATTCGTCGCGTGAGTTCTTCTGGCTGCGCGACCGGCTGCGAACCGCCGCGCGCGAACTCTGCCTGGATGCCGTCGTCGAACGAGAGATGGAAGAGCAGGTCGGAGGAATCAAGCGCCCAAGCTCGCGCTGCAAGCAATAGGACTCCGGCGATCAGCCTAAGTCTCAGGCAATTCTCCTCTCGCGAACGTTGCCCTCCAGATCGAGCGTCTGATACTGCAGCCCGGTTGCATCCACGGCGGCTTGCACGGCGTGATGATACTCGCCCGCGCCCATGAATCCACCCGGGCCGTAGCTCGTTCCCGCGCCACCGCTGCAAATTTGGAGAACGCCGTCGTGCTCTTGCGCGTCGAACGCGATCACATGCGAACAGAGATAGGCCAGCACCCGATGACGGACGAGCAACGACCAAAGCGCGCGGCCTTGGTCCGGCGCGATCCGCCACAGAGGCGCTTCGTCGTAGCCGTTCACGCCGAAGACGGGATAATGCCCGGCCACCAACTTGAATCGCGCATCGGCGTGCTCGTTCAGCACGCGGTCGAGCCAAGCCGTTTCGACGTGACCGCAGCCGCCGAGTTGGCTTGGACAGGTGTGGATGCTGACCAAAAGCAAGTCACCGCGCCGTACCCAGTGACTCAATCCCTCCGGAAAGAACTCGCACCAGACCCGCTCGGCAAGGGCGTCGAATGTATCATGGTTGCTCGTGACGTGATAAAGCGGCGTGCGACGTTGATCGAGCCACGCCATTTCCTTGTCGAGCCAATGCCGCCATTGTTGTCGAAGAAACTCCGCGTCGGAGCGGATGCCGGCGATGTGATCGCCGAGAAAGACGATGAATTCTGGCTGCGGATCGAGGCGTTGGATGACGGCGTTTACCTTCGCAAACGTCTTTTCAGTCGGGCCACCCGGGATTCCCGAGCAACAGTCGCCGTAGAAGACGAACTGTTGGCCGGAACCGCGCGGGAGAATTGCCGGGATGGAGTTCATTTCGCGGGTTGTCGAGCTGCTTCGTGGTTCGCTTCCAGCAGCAACATGCGGAAACTGCGTTTTGGGATTGTCACATTCGCCACGCCATCAACGAGAGGGAAGATCTCCTCGTGGCCTTGCATCTCGATGTACGGCGATTCGACCGCGCCGTTGGGCCGCCAACCGGCCATCGGTTGCCATGCGAAACCGTATGCGCGGAACACGTCGCGCAGCCGGCCGTTGCGCAACGACGCGAAGCCAAGCTTCTTAAGGTTCGGGCGCAATGTGACGGTCACGTCCTGATCGGTGTTGTTCATCGGCGCGACCAACAGCCAGCCGGCGCGGTTGTCGCCGATGGCGGCGAGTTTCGCGCGAACGTCGTCCGCGACGTGGAAGTTCGCCCAGCTCGTCGGGCTGTGATCTTCGACTGGATACTTGATGTCGGGCTTCGGCATGCCGGGCGGACGCCGATAGATCGAGCAGACGATTTGCTCCGGCACACAGCCGTCCATTTTCAGTTCGTCGCGCAACTCCCAGTAGCCGGTAAACTGCACGTGGCGATCCCAGTGCATGTAGCGTTCGAGTTGGTTGACCCAAAACCACGGCAGTTCGAGATCGTTGCCGCCGATCTGCCACATGTCGTGCACGACACCGATGCCGGCCACGTGCTCGTAATCCTTCCAGCGCGGCAACGTCCATTTGCCGTGTGGCCCGTCTTTCGACGGCGCGATCATTTTGCTGTACCAGCCGGCCTGCGCTTCGAGATCGCTGCCGGCGGAACAGGCTAACTCCGTGAGCCAACTCGTGAGATGTCCCCAGTGTTCGTTGGCGAACCACAGCCGCGCCGCGGACAACGGAACGATGCTGTAATAATTCTTCGTCGGCGACGCGAGGATCGCGCTGATCATGCCTTCGCCGATCCAGTTGTCGTCGCAGAACGCCGCGGTGGCGATGCTCGGCGTCCAGTCGTGGTGTCGAATCCATCCGAGGCGCGGGTCGGCGTCCTTGATGATGTTATAGACGCGCTCGTAATGCCGCCGCGCACCGAGCAACACCGTCGCGGGCCGGCGCGCGCCGGCGTCATCAGCGTAACCGCAGCCGTGCAGGCCGTTGTCACACGCGTAGTTCAGCGTCATGCAGTCGAAGTACACCCCGCGCTGCGGATACTGCTTCACGTACTTCGCCAGCAAGTCCATTTGCAGATCGCTGCCAGAAGAATTGTGGCACGACGAGCCGCCCCACGAATCGCTGTTGGGATCGGGGCGCTGGGCCTCGCCCGGACTGACCTTCCATTCGAGCCACAACTTCGCGTACTCCGGCGCGCCGCTCCACATAAACGGGCCGTACCCATACCATCCCACCTGCGGCCGCCCGATCTTGTCGCTGTACGCCACACCTTCCCACATGGACTTGTAGTCCTCCGGCTTGAGTTGCGGCTTGGCGTAGTTGCCGCGCTTCAAAGTGTAGTCGGCATACGCGTAAGTCTCGCCACCGGCCAGTTGCAGTTCGCGCCAGTCCGCACGCAACGGTTTGGTCGGGGAAATCGCCAAGCCCCACTCGATCACGCGCGGCTTGGCCAGGTCTAGCGGCTTCTGGAGAAACGGAATGCTGACCACCGTCTCGTTCGCGCCGGGCGTGACACGCACCGGCTCGCCGGCGAGTTCCCAAGTGCACTGATGCTCCCAGTACCACGCGATGCCAGCTTTCTCGTTGCCGAGCCAATGACTGAACGTGCCAGTCATCGGCTTGCCGGTCACCAAACCATTTTCTGCCAACGTCGAAAGCGTGGCGCACGACGGGCGCACCGGCACTTCGACCGCCAGATGTTCGACCTTGCCGCCGCGCAACGTGGTCTTCATCCACGTGAATCCGTCGAACTGCGTCGTGCCGTCGATCTCGATGCTCAGATCGCCGTCACTCGCCGACGAATGCCAGCGGGCTTCCCGACGCGTCACTTCCGTGAACTTGAACTTGCCAGCAGTGATGACCGATTCCTGTCCGCCGCGTTTGACACGCACGCGCACCGGCCCGGCCAGCAGGTCTTGCCCGTTCGAAACGATCCTCGCCGGCAGAACGGTTTTCTGAAAAGTGATCGCTTTGCCGAGCAGGTTCACCGTCATACCTCGCACTCTTGGTTCGGTCCACGGAATCGGCGGGCCGTCGATGATGCCGGCCTTCGAGTGCAGCCATTCCGGCGGCGGTTCTTTGTGGTACGCCCGCCGGTCCTGCCCAATCTGCTGGCCACCGCGCAGCATCGTCGTGACCACTTGATAATCGCCGAGCGGCAACGGCTTCGACTCGAACCGCACGGTTTTTTTGAGTTGATCGAACGTGGCGATGGTTTGAGTCAACACCGCCTTGGTGTCACGCATCACCTCGATGCGGCTGCTCAACCCGGTCCGATCCATCGTGCTCGGCGTGACCGTCACATCGAGCCAGTCGTGGTTCGGATACTCCGCGACTTCCACCAACGCCTTCGCCGCATAGACGAACGGAATCGTCCGTGTCAGGATCGGCTTGCCGCCGGGATCGAACACCTCGACGATCAACGCCATGTCGTCGGGATGATCCAGCGGCTTGTCGATCACAAAACTTGCCAGCGCATCTTTCACTTCGACCGGCTGCTCGATCTTGAAACCGGCTGCGCGCGCCTTGACGACGTACTTGCCTGCAGGGCCGCTGATCGCGCCTTTGATCTTGAGCACGCCGTTGCCGGGATCGCCGAGCGATTCCACTGCTGCGCTGGCCGGCGCGCCGAGCGTCAGCTTGCCGAAACCGAACTGGCTCTGCACGTCGGCGCACAAGCTGTTCTGCGCGCTGCTGAAAAGTTTCCATGAGCGAATGACGTTGAAATCCACTGTCTCGCCGGGCGTCATGCCGAGTTCCGCCAGCGGAATCGCGTACTCCGCCGTCCAATCCTTCAAATCGCTGCGGCTCGTGCCCGTGAGGTTAGCGTTCCGAGCCACATCGCCGTCGCGCTCGTCGCGCAACGCACCGCGTGCATTGAAGGTGATCCGATAGTCGTGGCCGTCCTTGCCGCGCAACGCGAGTTGGACGGTATCGTCACCGGCAAGATCGGCGTCGCGTGCAGTCTTGCCGGCAAGGAATTCGCCGCCGGGATATTTGATGTGCGTGGGGTCAGCCTGAATCGACGCATCGACCTCGCAGCGGAACGCGACGTAGAGATTCTTGTCGTCCACGGCGAACTTTATTTGTCCGGGATCGTGGTCGAGCACGCCGACGCGCCGCTCAATCCAGCCGCCGTGCGATGGAATCGTATTCCATTGAACCGGGTTGGTGACGCGCGGTGCGACGACGGCGTGGCCCGCATATTCGCGTTTCGGTTTCCAGACCGGGTAGCCGACGCCGGCAATGTCGAACGTCTGGTGGCCGCGTTCCCAGAGGCTTTTCACTTCCTGCTCGGTGAGCGGACGACTGAAAATCTGCACCTCGTCGATGATCGTGTCGTCGGCCAATTCCTTGGACTGCGATGGCGCAGTGGCCGTACTTTCGGCGGCTACTGTGAACTTCGCGGGCGTCGGATCGAGCACGCCGGGATTGACGATGATGCCGGCGGGATCGCCGTTGAAGAAAATCTTCGCCTCGCCTTTCTGGAACGTCACGACGAAGTTCATCCACTTGCCCGGCCCCATCACGCCATCGTAGGTGCCGGCGCCCCCTTGGCCGTAGTTCGCGGCATGTTGCGTGTAGAGGTTGCGATAGATTCGGAGCACGCCTTGGCTTTCGGCGGCTTTGAAATACTCATGGTCGCGATTGTTGATGCCGTGCAGCGCCGTGACCCACAACGAAACGGTGCCGGAATTGCCAAAGAGGTTGGCATGCGAATCGTACGACTCCAATGAGACGCGATCCGCCGCGTCGCCGGTCGAGAAGACAATCCCGCTGCCCTTGCCGCCGAATGCGTAGCCTTTGCCGATGAGTCCGGGCACGAGCCGTTGCGCCACGGGGTCGGGCTGGTTCAAAGAATGCGCCGCGCCGCGCGAGAACTCCGCTTCCACGCCGTTGTCAAACGACAGATCGAAAAGCAGGTCGGAAGAATCGAGGGCGAAGCAACCGCTTGCCGTGAGGAGACACAAACAGACGCCAAGCCGAGGGACACTGATCATGTGAGGACGAACTCCACATTGACCTCGCGCACGGGCTCGCGCGTCTCGAATGCGAGATGGTGGAAGGTCTCGTCCTGATTCTCGTTCACGTAAGCCCAGACGACCAGCGTGTCCTCGGTTGTATCGCGAAGCGGCGACGAGGATCGAGCAACACCGAGTTGCAGCATCTCGGTCTTGTTCTGAATCGTGAACGCACCGTCCCCCTTCCGTGTGATCGGATGCGATTTGTAAGTGTGAAAGAGCCACGTGAATCGATGCGGCTGACTGGACGCAATCTTGTCCACGAGCCGGATGCGGCCATCGGGTTCAAAGAAGAACTCGCGCGTGTAGTTCGTCAGGCCGAGCGCGGGATCGTAGGCGTTGGTGAGGAGCATGAGGGCGCGCCCGCGGCCGGAATTGGGATCGAGCTGCGCGTCGGCGATGTGTTCTCCGCCGTAGGGCGCGTCGGGGAGACTCATCGGCGGGGCGTGATCGCCGAGCTGGCCTTGACCGTCCACGAGGACAACGTTGGCCAACTCGGTTCGAATCTTGTAGCCGCCCTCGGCGTTTTGCAGCAGCGGCAGCCCGTGCTTCGTGATCGCGAACATGCCGGACATCGAGCCGAGACTGAGACGGTCGCACGGGCCGTTCGTGTTGCGGTAGGCGTTCAGGCCATGCGGCGGGCCACAGCGGGCGGAAAACAGCACGCCTCGCGGTTCGTCGCGGAACAGGATCGCGCCGGTGTCCTTGAACCAAGTCAACGTCCGCTTCGGGCGCACGGGCGCGGGCAGGTTCACCGGCTCCCAGAGCAACGCGGCCCAGAGAGTCATGGCGAACATCGCCTGCTCTTGCACGCCGTGGTAGAGGCCGCGGGAATTAACGAGCCGCACGTATTCGCGTGAAAGCCATGCGGCATGACGATCGTCGAACGAGCGCGCCATCTGGTCGAGGAACGGATGCCCGCCATAGAAGCGCGTCAGGTCAGCGCGACAGGACGCATGCAGCGATTGGCCCGTCTCCGGAACGTACGAGTCGAAGGCGTACTTGGGGACGTTGCGCAAGGCGGGCCGCTCGAAAATGTCTTCGCCCGTGGCTTGTCGGTGCAGTTCGCGGAAGAGCACCACCTTGTCGGTGTAGAGAAACAGCAGGTGATATGAAGTCTGCGGCACGACGCCGTCGGTGGGGAGCGCGTTCAGAGTCCGTTGCATACGCGGAAGACAAAAGCGCAGCCATTGCTCGGCTTTCGGCGTCCAACCGAGCAGCGCATACGCCGCCGTGCTGAGCCACGAGAAACTGCAGAAGCCGTGGTCTTGCAGAATCGAGCCGCCCCAATAACCGCGATGGAGCAGCGCCATTTCGAGGAACGTGTCGCCCTGCGTCTCGATGCGAGCGAGCATGCGGTCGAGCAACGGTTTCTCCAACGCGTCGGCGAGCAGGTTCAACGCGAAGGTCATGTCCATGATCACCTGCGCCGCGCCCATGTCGCCGTTGTGACCGTAGCCGTCCTCGCGCGGATTGCCCCACGCCTTGAGCGACAGCACGTACTCGATCACGGTGCGCGCGAAGCCGAGCGATTCCTTGTTTCCCGTGAGCAAATAATCGGCGGCCAATACCGGCAGCGGCATGCTGTTGTACGATTTGGCGACGAGCTTGTGATGGAGCTTCTCGTCGCCGGTCTTCGCGCTGTCACGCGTTTCGGTGTGCGGCTTTTTCGCCCAGGCGACGGTTTCCTGGAAGAGCGCCCGGTAGGAAAACGCCGGATCGCTGAGCCGCGACACCAGCTTTGCCAAACGCTCGGCGTTGAACAGCCGCTGGAAACCGCGGTTCGCCTCGGGGCGGAGCGTGAGCTTGTCGAGCAGCTTGTCGTCGGGCTCGACGCCGAAATCCGTCTTCGCCCACGTGAGATTGAACTCGCGATACGGCTCGAAACGAAACTCGTGCTCGCCCGCTTCCTTGATCCAGAAACTCGCCTCGCCCTTGAAATGTTTCGCTTTGATCTGCGCGTCCGACGGGCGATTGAAATACCAGAGGCCGATCTTGCGCCTATTCACGTACACCCAATATGCGGGCAGCACGGGACGGTTCGCTTCGAGAAGGTTGAAATCCCACGGCCCGGTACGCTGGTTCTTGTTGTTGTAAATGTTGAGGACGATGTAGAGCTCCTCCCAGTTGAACTCGCGCCCGTCGCCGTCCACGCGCAAATGGTAAAGGCCGGGGGTGAGGTGTTTCTTGAGGCTTGTGCTCATTTCACTCCTTGTCGGATGTCGGCGCGGAACGGCAGCGCGGGAATGTGATCGCGGTTGATCAGGTTGGCCGGCTCGGGAGTGTACACCCAATCGTATCGCACCATCACTGGGTTCGGCACGGCGTCGTTCCAAACCTGCACGAACAAACCTTCCGCATCCGCGCCGATGGTAGCGCTTGCCGAGGTGAAGTTGCCGGCCTCGCCCGCGATCTCGAACCCGTGCAATGGCCGCCCCCGCGCCGAACGCAGGCCGGGCGCATGGTCGAATCGAATAAAGAGTTTGCCATGATCGGCTTTCATGGACTTGAACACCGGACCGAAGCCGCCCGTTTTCTTGCCGTAGGAAATCGCGAGCGCCTGCAACGCGAAACGGCGCGCCAGCTCAGGATCGTTCACGTCGCCCTCGGCGGATTGAAGGTCGTTGATGGGTACGATGCCGGTGTTCGGTAGTTGCAGAATCTTCGCCTGCTCCTCAAACAGCAACGCGTAACGCTCGTAGAAGCCGGGCACGGGCGAGTAGAGCTGGGTGCAAAGGAACGGCAGATCGGCCTTTCCCCACAGGCGTCGCCAGTCGCGAACCAGATCCACGAGCGGATAGCGGTACTTCGTGTCCTGTCCGTCGCGACCGCAAGTTCCAGCCGAAGTCCAGATCACGCCGCGAATCCCGTACGGCACGATCGGTGCGATGAACCGCGTGTATGCGCTGCACGGAAATAGTGCGCCATCATCGGGATTGGTGCGCGGGTCGGATGGTGGTGATGGCGGCGGTGAGTCTTGTTTCCAAGCTTCCGCGTCTGAAACTAACTGACTCAGTCGTTTTGCGAAACGAGTCATCCCCTTGTCCCATGTCTCTGCCGGCAACTTCAAATCGGGCGACGCATGCAAACCTTCCGGGCTCACCCACGAAACCACCCGGTTGTTCTCGGCGGCCTGAATCAATCCAATCGGTACGCCCGTCTCGACGTGCAGCATGCGTCCGAACATGTAGCCGATCCCGCTGAACTGCGACGCCGCTGGCGGCGCGCACACCTGCCAGTGTTCTTCGTTGTCCTTCCGCGGCTCGAACGGCGGCGCGGACGAAAACTGAAACAAACGAATCTTCGGATAGCTACCGGCTTGGGGCATTTCGTATTCTGCATTGCCGGCCCAACTCAGCGGAAAGCGCATCAGCTCCCACGAGCCGCTGACGAACCACACGTCGCCCATGAGCACGTTCGTGAAGGTGAGGTTGCTCTTGCCGGTCACGCTCAACGTGTGCGGTCCGCCTGCCGGTAGCGCGGCCAGTTCCGCTTTCCATTTGCCGTCTGCGTCCGCGGTGGCGTTGCCGGTGTGGTCAGCAAGCTGGATGGAGACCGCTTCGCCCGGTGCGGCATCACCCCAGATGCGGATGGGTTGGTCACGCTGGAGAATCATGTTCTCCGTGAAGATCACCGGCAATGACACGTCGCCGAACGCGGCTCGCGTAAAGAGCAAGAGGAGCAGAAATCGCTTCATCGTTGCCCGTCCTTCGGCCACGCGGTCACGTCGTCCCAGTTGTCGGTGCGGAAAGGCCATGCGGGCAGGCCTTCTTTGTTGAACAGATTACAGATGGGCGCATCGGCCCACGCGTAACGCACTGCCACCGGCTCACTCACCGAGTCAGTAGAGAGGACAACGCAGTCATTTTCGATTGTGGCTTGTGCGACCACGAACACTCGGTCCTTGCCGGCCACGGCAAATCCTTTCACCGGCTCGTTGTTCTTCGTCATCAGTCCACCGCCCAAACTCGTGAAGCGGATGCGGACCTTGTTTCCTTCGACCGTCATCGACGCGAACCGCGGCCCGCTGCAAACGACGTTTTGCCCGTACACGAGCGACAGCGCATTTAACCCGAGCCGCTTGCCGACGTCGGGCTTGTTCCACGGATGCAGATCGGCGGGATAAGGATTGTCCATCGTGACCGCCATCGCTGTGTTGGTCACACGCAACGTCATCGTCTGCGCCTCGCGCAACCATGCCCAGTTGTTCGTCGAGTTGTTGGAGATGAACGTCGGCAACTGGACGTAGAGGAAGGGGAAATCGCCCTGACCCCAGAGCTTGCGCCAGCTTTCGATCAACACCGGGAACAGAGTCTGGTATTTCTTGGGCGCGCCGGGGCCGGTGTTCCATTCGCCCTGATACCAGAGCACGCCGCGAATCCCGTACGGCGCGAGCGGCGCGATCATGCCATTGTAGAATTCGCTCGGATTGGGACGCGCGGCGCGTGGATCGGCCGGTGGAATGGGCGGCAGCGG
>Ga0187892_10004484_pt1 | contig 23350 bp, 14 predicted proteins | sample MA1701073metaG_FD_139345 | JGI IMG/M metagenome (GOLD analysis project Ga0187892, IMG submission 139345) | Bio-ooze microbial communities from a basaltic lava cave in the Kipuka Kanohina Cave System on the Island of Hawaii, USA - MA170107-3 metaG ... | reverse complement strand
TGACCTGCACGGCAAATTGGTCGGGCCGCAGCTCCAGCGTTCCAGGCCGATTGACGCGGCGGCCGCGCGTGATGCGCAGTCCATCGGGACGCGTCAGGTATGCGAGCTGTTCCGCGAAAGCCGCGGCATCGTGCACCGATGCATCGAGGGGGCATCCGACGGAAAACAGCTCGTACGCGTAGCGTTGCCCAGCCGTCGCCGTCGGGGGCACGGCAGCCCATATCGACAGCCAATCGCCGTCCTGCCGGCGTGCCAGTCGCAATTCGAACGGTCGCTCACGATTGACGAAGAGCTGGCTGTTGGCAGTGCCGGGGCTATAGAAGCCGAACCAATCGCCGCGTCGGATCCGTTGGCGGAACAGATCGGTGGTCGGGGGACCTCCATGCCATGTCACGTCGGCGATCTTCAGGTCGTGAATGACGCGCTGATGGCGACCAACTGCAAGGCGCAGGTCGAGCGAGGAATTCCAGTTCCAGTTGCGCAGCAGACGCAAGCCGGCCACGTCGAGTGGCTCGCGAATCGTCACCTCACCTTCGAACAGGGCAGCATTGCAGCCAGCCTGGCTCGGAAAGGCTGCCCAGCCGACCGGCGGTACACCGGTGTTCGGCCGGTCGAACTGGACGTATCGCAGTTGAAAATCGAAGAGCCGCGCCGGGGCGCGCGGTCCGTAGGTATTCCACGGATTGATGGCGCGAACGCGCTCGTCGATGAGCTCATCCCGCACCGATCGCACTACGGCGCTGCCTTCGTCGGCGGTTTCGAGGAGTGGGGTTTGGTTGAACTGCTCGCCATTGAGTTGGCGTTGGGTGGAGATCAGCAACGGGCTGGAGCCTTCGAAATCAATTGGAGTCAGAATGCCGCGTGGGCCACCGTCCCAAGTGAAGCCGGCATCAGCCAACTCGGGCGTGCGCAGCACAGTCATCGGATAGGGGCCACGTGCCAGGAGCATGTAGGCGCAATCGTTGATGCGATCGCTACAGAACACCGGGGCAGGCGAGCCGTCCTTCCAGGAACGGAAGGCGGCGCTGACCGCCCGACCACCGGCCATGTCTTCAGCTACGAGCACGAGGTTTCGCTGTAGAGTGGCATCGAGGTGGAGCATAGTGCTGAACGCGGTCTCGCCGCCGGGGAGGAAGCGGCGAAACAGCTCCCCGCCATTGTAGAGACGCACCTCGCGCAGGCCGCGGCTGGCAACGACCTCGATGCGTGCAGCAGCATGGCTCCGGCCTGTGACGAACGGCTCGGCGCCGAACGTCGTCACCCGCGCGCATGTGGGCCATCGCACGATCAACGGTCCGGTCGAGGTGAAGACATTCGGACAGGTGTACTGGTTCGAATAGTGCAGCGCCTCCTGCCACAGCTGCTTCGGGTTGCGCGCGGCGGCATACGTGATGCCCTGGTGGGCAGTCACCGCGGTCTGCAGCGCTGTGGGGGAAGTGAGCAGGTGCACTGAAACGGGCACACCAGACAGCGTGGCCTGTGTCGCCGTGAGGTAATCGTCGGTGATGTCCTCGCGCAACGCCCCGTTGCGATACGTGCGCACCGCGAGCATGCCATACAGCCGCACGTCTTGTGGGCGCATGCCCATGCCGCTGTGCGCGAAGTCGTAGTAACCGATCTGCGTATTCGGAGTCAGCCCGAAGAGAAACTCCATGGCTACTGGCGGTGTCGGTCCGAAGACGCCCGGTTTCGTCTCGCCCTGCAGCATGAACAGCTTCTTATTCGCGCCGGTCAGCAGGCGGTTGGGGGGGAGCGCGACCGCCGGACCGAAGGCGAACATGTGATTGCCGATGTTGGTGTCGATGCGATAGCCGGCAAACAGTCGCAGCGCGTCATCTGATTGTTGGGCACATTCGGTCTTCAGTTGCGTCAACTTCTGCGCATCGAGTTGGCCGAAGTCTTCGAGGAAGACGAGAAAATCCAAGCCCGCCCGGCGCGCGACGACGGCGTAGTCGGCGACCGTGCCTTGCCCCCCCGTGAGATGGGTCTGCGCACCGATGAGGCCCTTGAGCAGAGGCGCATTCTCGCCGAGCGGCGCGCTGCGCGGCGCGGCTGCGGTCCAGACCGGCTCGTTGAACTGTGCGCGGGTTGCAGCCTGAAGGTTGGGTGGCTCCAAACGCTTCGGCGGAGTCGTGTATCCGCCGAGGGTGCGGCTCGACATGCTCGGCGTTGCGAGCCAACGGAACGTGTTGATCAGCAGTCGACCCATGTCACTGGCACGTCCATCGAGACCTCGGGACAGCACCTCGCGGTTGTAGAGCCATTTGGTTCCCGCGCCGATGGAATAGATGGGCCATTGCGCCAGCAGCGCGAGACGCCCCGCCGCGTAGTCACGGATGGCAAACAGCGGTGGCGCGCTCACACCGCCGACCCGCACGAGCGGATTCGGCGGCCCCGGGCGCGACGACTTGGCGAGATCGACGGCGACGGTGCGCGCCGACGGCATGGCCCACACGACCACGTCCCACGATGCGTCCACCACTAGCGGCAGCGTATCGGCGCCGTTGTAGTGCGGCTGAGTGGGATACCAGATGCCGTGGACCCCGTCGCTCACCGGCGAAGCGGCGATCTGATCCGTGTACGCCAGAGGCACCTTGGGCATGCGCGACATAGGGGCGGTGTGCGTCGGATCGGTGATCCTTTCGAGCGGGAGGTCGGCTCCCCACGCTTGGATCATCTTGCGGACCAGGGTGATGTTGATCTGTGTTTCCACCGCCATCAGGAGGACGCCACCACCGGCGTCAAGGAAGCGCTGGATCAGCGCGATGAACTGCGTATCGTTGAGCGGCTGCGCCCCGCGGAAAGGCCAGGCGTTGCGCCCGGGCGGAGGAGGGCAGGAATAGATGACCAGGACGTTGTACCGTCGCACTCGCTCCCACGTGACCTCGGCCATGCTGTCGGTGTAGTCCACCTCGAAGCCGGCGCTGCGCAGCTCTTGCAAATAGTCGAGATCTATCCAACCGCCCGATGTACCTTGCGGCGACACGACGAGCAGTGCCGGTCGTTCGGCTGCACGCGCCGACAGCGCAACCGCGCTGAGCACGAAGAGCATGCCAATGATACGAGTGCGTTTCACAGGCGCGAGCTACAGGGTGGGAGTGTGCATGTACGCCGGGCACGGCACACCGAGCTCCCGCAGGATCAGGGGGGCGACCGCGGTGGTCGAGATCGTTGTTCGGCTGTGACCGTTGCGCGGGGTGGCGGGGTCGTAGACCAGCAAGGCGCCTTCGGGGACGTGGTACGCTGACTGACCGGCGCTGTCTTCTATGGTGAGGTTGCGGAAGCCGGTCTCTGCAAATGACAGACGACGCCCATCGACCACACAGTACTCGTCGCTGACATTCTGTAATGTGCCCGGATGAATGCGGAACACGTCGTGACCGATGCGCTTCCACGGCAGCGGACCGCGGTCGGCGATCTGTACGGTCCGCAGCCTGCCTTCCAGCGCCGCGGCTCTCGCCGGCCGCACCGCTAGGATCACGCGCGGCAGCATGGCTGGCCGGCTCTCCCACTCGCCGCGTTCGAACCCCAGGCGGTGCATGAAGGTGTCGACGTCGGAGAGATACACCTGTGTGGGGGCTGCAGTCGCGCACGTGGCGGCCTGACCCATGCTGGTTGCGATCCAGAGCGCGCGTCCCGGAACGGCATCGACGAACTGCAGAAGACGCCGCAGCATGTGGTCGCACTGCCGCATGGCCCACGGGATTTCGTCGCGGTACTGGGTGACCCACTCAACCGGGTAGTCGAATGTTTCAAAATGGGTCGGATAGCTGGCGGCCCAGTATCGGTGCATCGCCGATGCCACGTGATTGGTGAAGAAGGTGCTGAAGACCGGCCGGGTCCGCTGCAGCTGGCGCATGAAGATGTCGAACGCCAAGCGGACCTGAAACGTGCGTCGCCGCACGCGCATCCAGCGATGGCGGCGCTCGTTCGCGAGTTGTCGGGCGACGTCCGCGAACGTCCGCGGCGAGACGCCGAGCGCCGGCGCCGCGCGCAGAAACCGCAACGCGAGTGGCCAGGAAAGCGTCGTGCCGACGTTGCGGGCCGAGCCACGTGACATGGCGAGGTTGAACGCCTGGAAGGCTTCGATGGTGTGTGGATGGCACTCGCTGCCGGACGCGAAGACATCCGGAACGTAGAAGGCGTATTGGGCGACGTTCGTCGGTAGGGGATAGGAGTGCAAGGATCCGCACACACCGGTCGAGATGCCGTGGCCTACGAGCAGGGCCCATAGCGGCGGGAACGCATCGTTGATCTGCGACAAGTCCTGACCGAAGTCGGAGATCGTATGCTGGTCATCGGTGACACCGCGGTGCACCGTCGGCCAGGTCACCCACGGGGACAACGCTGCATCCTCGCTGACCGTGGTATACGCGCGCCCAGCGCGAAGGACGGTGGCGAGCGCACTGTGCGGCCGCTGCGCGGCGAAGTCGTCGAGCACGCGCCAGGGAACTTCGTTGAGCTCGAAGAGGATGATCATCCGATCCATAGGTGGGGTCTCACTTCCGCGGAGTAAAACCCGGCTTCGACGGGCTCAGCCTGAGCGGTTGTTGGTCTACCATTTGGAAAGTCTTGTCCGCTCACCCTGAGCCTGTCGAAGGGCGAGCGTGCGTTTGTCGACACTCTCTTTCGCACGAATGACGGGTGCCTGCCGGCCCCTTATGAGAACCAAGCTGCTTCATTGGTAGCCGGTCGAAGCATGGGCACCGGTTGTTCAGCAGCCTTAAACGTGGGCGGCGACGTTGCGGAGGGCCGCGGGGCCGTCCACCGACACGCCTTCGGTCGAGTAGTGCAGCTCGTGCTGCAGTGTCGCGAAGGCCGCATAGAGCCGAGGCGGGAGCGTGTAGTTGTAGCGCGGTGTCATGCGTTGCCGCAGCAGGCGCCGTGCCGCAATGAGCATCTCGGGGTCGTGCGGCAGCTCCAGCATGTCCTCGAGGCCGCGCAATGTCTCCGCGGGCTTGGCCAGCAGCGTCTCGTAGGTAATGGCCCGATAGCGGTTGGGCCCCAGCTGTAGTTGCGCCACGGAAGCTTGAATCTGGCGCAGGGAGACCAGCCATTCGTAGGTGCCCATGGCATAGGGTTCGCGCGCCTCGGCACCGCCGATTTCACCGAGCGCGTCGCAGTAGAAGCCGCGGCACGCCCCCTCGCGGGCCAATTGGATCCACTTGTGGTGGCCAACACCCCACCACTGGTGCAGCCACGGCTTGCCGACGACGCTGTACCGTCCTTGGCGGTGGATCGTCTGGATACTCTGCACGACGGCGCGGCCGTCGCGCACGATGTTGATGAAGCGTGCGCCCGGTGCGAGCCGATCGAGCCACTCCATGCGCAACGCGTGGATGGGCAGTTTCTCCACGACCCGACGCCCGCCCGCCGCCAACTGAACTTGTCCGAAGAGACGATCGAGCCGACGCCGCGCCACCTCGGTGGCGTCCGCTGCATCGAGCCAGTTCTGTCCCTTGCCTCCGAAAAAGTCCAGGTTGTCGGTGTGCGGCTCGATCGCGTACCAATAATGAAGCGGCTCGTTGAGGTAGACGACATGGCGATGGCGACCGAGCAACTGCCCCAGTATCGTCGTGCCGCTGCGGCCGCTACCCAGGATGAAGGTCATGCCGCCACGGACGTGGCCGCACGGCAATACGGCACGCCCACGCGCTTCGAGCGGGTAGAGACACCACTTGACCGACCGTAGAAAGGGCTTGACCTTCATTGCAGTGTCACCGCAAGTAGGCGGCTGTGAGTTTGGCCGCGACACGACCCGGCGCGCTGCGTTTGGGCATTTTCGTCACGCACCCGATTCAGTATTTCGCGCCGTTGTGGCGACAACTGGCCGCCACACCAGGGATTGATCTCACCGTCCATTTCTTCAGTGACCACAGCGTGCGCGGCGGATTGGATCGAGACTTCGGCGTCAACGTCTCGTGGGACGTGCCAATATTGGAGGGCTACCGACACGAGTTCATTTCGCGGCACGCCAATTTGGCCCGCCCGCTCGGCGTCGCCCTTCCCGACGCGGGTGCGCGCGTCACGCGTCGCCACTTCGATACGGTAATGGTGCACGGCTACGCGCACCGCTTCGAATGGCAGATCGTGCGCGCCGCCCGCCGTCATGGTGTGCGCACGCTCCTGCGCGGGGAGCTGACGGACATGCCACGGATGGGAAGGCGCAGCAGGCTGAAACAGCTCGCGCGCGCCGCGTATCTGCGCTGGTACTACGGGCACATCGACACCTTCTGTTACATCGGCCAGGACGCGCGCCAGCACCTGCGACGACGGGGCGTTCCGGAGAGCCGCCTGTTCTTCGCACCGTACTCGGTCGATACCGCTCTCTTCACGGCGCAACAGCGCCTCTATGAGCGGGAGACATGTCGTGCGGCACTCGGCATTCAAGACGAGCAGCTGGTCATCCTCTTCAGTGGAAAGTTGATCGAGCGCAAGGCGCCCCGCGTCTTGATCGAGGCGATCCGGCAGATGGTGTCGTCGACGCGTGTCGTCCTGTTGATGATGGGTGAGGGCGAGTTGCGAGCGGAGGTCGAAGCAATGGGACGCCCGCTGCTCGGCGAGCGGCTCCACCTGTTGGGTTTCGTCAATCAGAGTGCCCTCGGCCGCTACTACCGCGCGGCGGATGTATTCGTGTTGCCGTCGCATTTCGAAACGTGGGGGTTGGTGGTCAACGAGGCCATGCAGTTCGGTCTGCCGGCAATCGTCAGCTCCAAGGTCGGGTGCCGCCATGACCTGATCATCGAGGGCGAAACCGGTCTGGTGTTTCCGCAGGGCGATGCGTCCGCGCTAGCGCGATGTCTCCAACGCTTCCACGATGACCCCGTGCTGGCCAAGCGCCTCGGCGCCAACGCCGTGCAGCATGTGAGTGCTTACTCCACAACACGAAGCGCGGACGGGGTGCGCCGCGCGCTTGGCGTCATGTAGTCACGGCGCGATCAGCGACGGAGCGCGGCGCATGCGCAGCGGACCGGCTGACGACGCTGTGAAACAATGCTCGGTTCGCGTCGATGACGCTGGCGTCCGCCACACGCTCCCGCGCGTAAACCGTGGCCCGGGTAGAGTAGGACCGGAACTGTGCGCCGTTCATCGCAATGCACTCTTGGATGACGGCCCGGAACGCGTCCGGTGTGTCGAGCGGTAGATCCCAGCCTATGCCAGCGTGCTGCAGGCCCCGCCACGGCGTTTGGTCGCTGATGAGCGGTAGACAGCCACCCTGGAGTGCCTCGGCCACGACGTGTCCGTAGTTTTCTCCAAGTGTCGGCAGGAGGAACAGATCGTGCTGCGCCATCAGTTCCGCGACGCCCGCGTGCTCGACCGGCGGGATGGAGCGAACCTGAACGTTCGGTGGCAACTGTGCCAATGCGCGCTGGCAACGGCTCCAATAGGCGGGCTGCTCGATCGGTCCGCAGATGGTGAGCGTCACGCTCCCGCGCGTGCCCGCGAGGATGTCGATCGCACCGAGCAGATTCTTCTTGGCCACGATGCGGGACAGAAAGAGAATCCGCAGGTGCCCGGAATGCTTTTCCGCGCGTGGAAGTGGTACGCCGCCGTTCGGTGGTAATGGATCAGGTGCCACCAGGATGGCGTCTGCGAGGCGACCACGGGACGGGATTGTGGAACGGATGCAGCGTCGAATGTCGGCTGCCTCGAGGTCACTCGAAGCCTGCCAGGTGATGCCGCGATGCAAGCCGAGTGTGTTGCTCAAAGCCAGGAACCCACGCTTACGCAGCGGGTTCAGTCTCAACGCGCCGGGCGAGAACTCGCCACGGGGCGCGAGGATGATCGACCACGGCGAAGCGGCCCGCAGCTGGTGCCAGGCAACCGGCAGCATGGCGAAGCGGCGAGCGAAGAAGCTGTTGAGGTACAGAACGTCCGGTCGCACCGTGCGCAACGTTCGTCGAAGCTCCGCAGTCTGGAAGGCGGCCGGGCCCAAGTAGATCACCTCGGCCTTCCCGACGCGCTGGGCAATGCCATGGCGAATACCGGGGTAGGGGAGACGGTCACCACTATCCCGGTCGGAAGTAATGACGACGAACTGGAATTCGTCGCCGAGATGGTCGACGAGGTTGGCAAGGCTACGGATGGGCCCCCCCGATTTGAAGCCGGGAAGGTAGTGCTTGACGAGAATCACGATCGTCATGGACAGAGCACCGGATCCGGTTTGCTAGAGCGCAACACGGCACGCCGTCGCAGCGGAACCAGATCGGCGCGCGTGGGTACGAATAGCGTTGCCGCGGAGCAGTGCGCCACACGCGTGCTGAAAAACGCCAGTACCGATGTGACGGTGCCGTAGCCCAACACGGACGCGATTGCGGCGCCGACGAGTTGCAGGGGGCCGAGGAGTAGAAGCAATGCGACCGCGGTGACGCCGAGCCCCGCCAATTCCGCCCACAGTGGTACCGCAGGATGACCGAGTCCGCGGAGGCCTTCCTCGAGGACATGATTAGCGGATGCCAGTGCTGCGGCGGCGACCAGAATGAGCGCAGTGGTGGTCGACGCGACGAACGCGGATCCAAAGAGCAATGGCAGCATCCAGGGTGTGGCGAGCGCGACTGCCGCGGCGATGGACAACGACGCGAGCACCGCTAGCCGACTGCCGTGTGCAAACACGGCGCGCCGTTGCGCGTCGTCCGGCTGCGCGGCGGTGCGTGGGAACAAGACCGTCGCAAGGGCGTTCGGCAACTGCCCGACGGCATTGCTCCACGTCACGGCGACCACGTACAGCCCGAGGGTTTGCGGTGGCAGAAATGCCGCCATCAAGAGCTGGTCGAGTCGGAGGTTCAGCAGCTGCGGCACGCCGCTCAGAACGCTCGGCATTCCAAAGCGCAGGAGCGGCGGCCCGTCCTTCAGACGCGGCCAGTAGGGTCCAGTGGTGCGGCGCATCGCCAGCCAAAAGGTCGGCATGATCAGAAGGGCCAAGACTGCGAGGTAGGCACCGGCCAAGATCTCTGGTCGTGCTATCCCGCCGAGCGAAGCCACGACGAGAATCACCAGCCATCCCAAGCCCGGTGCGATGCGCAGGAGATTCCAACCGACAAAGTCGCCTCGGCCGCGGAGGAAGTGGTAGGGCATCGCCAGCACCGCTTGGATCGGCAGCAGAAGGAGGTACCAGCGGGCTCCATCGAGCACCTCGCCGGGCTGTGCCGACAGGACGGACGGAAGAATGAAGTACCCGAGGATAAAGAAGGGCACGCTGGCGAGCGCGGCGACACAGACCGCCGAACCCATGTAGCGACCCGCCGCGTCGGGTGATCGCGCCGCATGAAAGGTCAGCGCTTGCGGCAGCCCGAGGTTGGCAACGCTGGCCAACAACGCAGGCCACATTTGAATGGCTGCCAGCTCACCGCGTCCGCTGGGCTCGAGGAGGCGAGCTGCAAGTGAACCGGTGAGTACAGCGAGCAAGGCGAGCAGGCCGTTGGTGCCGGTGGTGAGGCCGACCTGTCGCACGAAGGAGCTACTCTGTGCGGTCATGCGAGTGTCCAGTCCACCCGTGTCACAGGCTGCGCAGCCGCGCGTCGTACCGGCGGCCGTACGCCTCCCAACTCAATCGCGCACGCCCACTGCCCAGGAGGTCGCGCCGGCCGACCAGCCGACAGGCGCGGTCCAGCTGTGTGTCAATGGTGGCCGCCAGGGCGAAGACATCACCGGCCGGGGCGATGCGTACGGTGGCCGGGTCGGTGACATAGGCCTGCAGATCGTCTGCTCCGGTCCGATCGGTTGCGACCAGGTGCAGTCCGCTTGCCAGACCCTGCGCCTGCACCAGCGCCAGGCCTTCCTCGCGCGAGGCGAGCGCCATCACATGTGCCTGCGCGTACCAGTTGGTGAGCTCGTGTTGATCGACGGTGTCGTGATGCGTAAAGCCAGGATCCTTCGGCAAGGGGGCATCGCCCAGACCGCCGACGTGCAGCAGTCGGCTGCCTCGGGTGGTCAGGCGGCACCACGCTTCCGCGAGCGCGTCACAGCCTTTGCGGAGCGACCAGGTCCCAACCATGATGACCGTCGGTGGAGTGCCCGCCGGCGGTGCGAGCGTCGGCGGAAAGTGCGCGAGGTCGACACCGTAGGGATTGCGAAACAGCTTGGCCGCAGGTACGCCGCGCGCCTGAAAGCTGTGCTGCACGTGCGCCGACGGCACGACGATGACATCGGCAGATTCGTACTCTGCCAGCTCGCGGCGCACGGCCCACTGCGGCACCTGCGGAAGATGGTGTCCGTTCGCCGGAAGCTGCGCCAAGATGTCGCGCTGTGAAAGAATGTGGCGATTGCCGCGTTCGAGAAATGTATGTGCTCCAAACCGCCGTCGGACGCGCCGCAAGGTCGAGCGGCTCAACTGTGAAAGGCCGATGAAGACGTCACAGGACGTGATCAGTCGGGCGGCTGCCGTATCGATACCGATCGAGAGAAGCTGGTTCGCCATGTCGGCATAGCGCGTTGCTCTCAGGGCACGTCGCAGACCGAAGAGCGGCGCAAGATACGGCCCCAGCCAACGGTTGCAGCGGTCGGGAAGACCGAACCGCCGGGTGCGCCACGCCGGCACCAGCGAGTACAGGTAAACCTCGTGGCCGCAGCGATCCAACTCGCGCGCCAAATCACACAGCCAGAATCGCCCGGAAGTCAGGATGGCAACACGCATTGCGGCTTAGCGTTCCACCACGGGCTCGAGGCCGGCTCGGCTCAGCATGACGCGCAAGCGCGCTGTATAGCTGTAACCGTCGCGGAGGCAGCGCCCACGGCCGGCGGCTGCGATCCGCTGCCGCTCGTTCGGATGGCGGAGATAGTAGTGCGTCGCATCGACAAGCTCGCGATCGTTCGCGAAGTACGCTGCCTCGCACCGCTCCTCGAAGAGTGCGCGATGCTCGTCGGTGCGCTCGGCCAGCATGAACGCGCCGCAGGCGGGAATCTCGACGCTGCGTTGCGTCTGCACGTCACGGTTCAGCTTGCGCAGGAAGCACAGGTTGATGTCGAAGGCGCAGATTGCTAGGGCGTAGTCGTCGCCGTACAGGGCGCGGCCTTCGATGTGCAGATTCGGATGAGGGCGCCGATGATGTTCCCATCCGTTCCCCCAAACGCGCACCGGTACACCGGCCGAAGCCAGTTGCTGGAGGGACGCGCTGCGGGCGGGCTCCCACGTCCCAATGAACCCGGCTAGTCCGCCAAACCGAAGACGGTCGGCTGGTGTGACGGGAAGCGGGCGGTGCGTGCGGGGGTCGAAGGCGTTCGCGCAAAAGGCCACATCAGGGCACCCCATCGCCTTCAGCTCGACCACGCCATAGCTCTTGGTCGTGAAGTAGAGGTCGTACAGCGGCAGGTGCCGTCGAAACTGCGGGCTCTGGTTGTGGCGCGCGTACATATCGTCGGGTGAGTAGCCGATGATCCGGCATGCCGGCTGCCGGCGTCGCGCCGCTTCGAGCGTGTGCGGCTCGATCGTCAGGCCGCGGTCGATCCACACGGCGTCGAAGCGCGCACGCTGTAACGCGACGGCAATCTGGTCATTGGCGTTCGCCCAGTCGCGCGGACCGAGCAATTTGCGGCGCACTCGTTCCCACGGTTGCTTGTCGCGTGTGCGGTGCGCCGCGTTGGCGACATCGATGCCGTGGACGATGCACCCGAGCTCGCGAAAAGCCATGAAACGTTGCGCGCTCGTTGTGCCGGGCGACAGATCTCCGACGTAGAGAACGCGCAGTTGAGACGTCTCGGAGTGCGGTGATGTGGCAGTCGCCTGCATGCGGTCAACAGCGGGACAGTTTGGTGGCGATGGTGATCTGGTCGGAGGGTCGATGACAGAGCTGGTCGAGCACCGTCACCCAGGGGCGGCTTGCCAGACCGAACAGGATCCCGGGGAGCCGCGTAGCATGCGACTGGCGGAGCCGGCGTTCGAGGCGATACTGCCAGCAGACGAGACGGCCGCAGTTGTAGATTCGTTGCACGGTCGTCAGGCCCAGACGTGCGAGCATCGCATCGAGCTCAGGGCCGTCGTAGCCGGGGCGGACATGGCCGCCGTCTTCGTGAGCGGACAGCGTGTCGCCGGGCAACATGCCGTACGACGCAGTGGGTGTGGACAACACCAGCCGCCCACCGGGAATGAGCCAGCGGGCGACGCGTTCCAGTGCGGCCGCATCCTGCTCGATGTGCTCGAGAACCTCACTCATCAGCACGACATTGAAGGTCTCGTCGAGGTCGGCCGAGAGGACATGATCCACGAGCCCGACGTGGCGATGCGCCATGCCCCAACGCTCGGCACGCGCGCGCGTTCGGCGTGCCGCCTGCGGGTCGACGTCGATGCTGGTGACGAAGTTGCCGAGGCGCAGGAGGCGGAGCGTCTCGACGCCGCCGCCAGTGCCGATATTGAGTGCCCGCAAGGGCCCGCGCGGGAGGAACGGGCGAATGAGGGAGTAGCGGCGCCATGTGTACGCGTCGATCTGCACCGCGAGGCGATCGGCGAGTAAGCGGCGCAGCAGTTGCCGGCGACGTCCGTTGGCGTAGTGTCCGAGGTCATCGGGGATGCAGCTATCCGTTCCGTCCGGCATCCACGACGGCCTTTCAAGTGAACCCGGCATGTCAGGCGCTTGCTCCAGCGGCCCGTAGCCAGCCGTTCGTCAATGTCGAAGCGGGCGCGTCACCTTCGAGCAGCGCGAGCATCTTCGGGGCAACCGCATTACGACTGAAGAGACGGTCGACGTGCGCCACCAACGCTTCTGGTGGTGGCGCCTTGAGACGACCGGACAAGAAGAGGTCGAGCCGCGCGCGCAACGCGTCGGCATCGCCGGCAGGCACGATGAACTCTGGGAGAATCGGACGCATGAGCTCCGGAAGGGCGCCCGCGTCCGTACTGACGACGGGACACCCAAATGCCAGCGCTTCATGCACGACGAGCCCGAAGCATTCGAGCGCCCGCGTCGGCAGGACGAAGAGATCGGCCGCCTGATACGCCAGTGCCAGCTGCGATTCGTCCAGACGTCCTGTGAAGCGTATCCCATCCGATACGCCGAGCCGCTCGACCAGTTGCGCGAGCTCGGCACGCATCGGACCCTCGCCGCCGATCACCAAGACGCAACGGCCCTCGCGCACCAGGGGGGCGACCGCATGAATCGCAACATCAAGACCATAGCGCGGACCGAGCTTGCGTATGGTGAACAGAATCCGCTCGTGGGCGGGCCAGCGCAGGCGGCGGCGCGCCTCTGGGAGGCTCAGCTGGCGGCGTAAGCCGGGCCGCGGCCAGTGCGGAATGATGGTCACGCGATGACCCAGTCCGTGAAAGTAGTCAACCTTGCTCCGGCTATACGCCGACAGCGTGTGGATCCGGCTACAGGGCTCGAGCGCTTGACGCTCGAGTCGTTGGAGGGCGCGTAGGCCGAAGAGCCGCTTGAGCTGTCCCACCGGTCCGCGCGTGCTCCAGTTGATCTCCTGCTCCATCACCACTGGCGAATGCAGGGTGTAGAGGTACCGGGGTCCACTCCCCATGGCGCGTAACACACCGAGCGCCGTGAGTGGCGAGTGCAGGTGGACGAGATCCCACGCTTCGCTGCCCAGATGTCGGAGGGCGGCGGCTTGGGCAATCTGCACCGTCCGATGGGCGCGGAGAGGGTGCCACCCGGGTAGAACAGGACGCGAGTAGCGCACGACGCGGATGCCATGATCGACACGGAGGGTGGGAGCTTCCGTCCCCGCATCGGGGCGTGCCACCACCATCGCAACGTCGTGACCCCGCTCTTGCATCAGCAGTGCAATATCCCAGGCGACACGGCCCATCCCGCCCGGGACATCGAGAAAGCAGTGATCGACGGCAACGAGATACTTCATGGCGCGCTCTGCATGGCCAGCCGCGCCGTACGGCGGACTGCGACGACGCGCGCAACGGGAAGAAACGGACGCAGGATGCAGTAGTACAACACGACCCCCCACATGGCGTCCCACACGACGCTGCGAACGTGACTGATCGGATCACGATTCTGTCCCCACAAAAGCTCGGACGAGATCATCGCGAACACGACGAGCGGCAGATACGGCGACACGCGGCGGCTCAGCTGCAACCCCCACGCCACCAGACTGTGAAACGCGCCGATCACCGCCGCGCCGACCATGACCGGTAGTGTACCGCCCAGCATGTAAAGGCTGCCGATGAGGGACAGGGGGACGGACGTCTCGTCGGTGATCAGAAAGCCATAGTTCCGCAAGATGCGGTTTGGCTGCTCGGAATAGTAGAGCTCGCCGAAGAAGCGCCGCGGCAGCATGCGCAGCAGGAACTCCATGAAGTAGCGGCGCATCGAGAAGTCGACGTAACGATACGATTCGGGAGACAGGGCGACGATCGTGTGACCGCCGGTAAAGAACAGACGGCCGAGCGTGCTGGTGAGCACCGGCGTCTGCGACAGCACCTCCTGCCACTGTCCGAAGGCGTCGAGCCGTCGATCGAGATCTTGGAAGCCGATCGTCTTGGTGACGGCACGGGTCGTGTTGCTGATCACGAGACCGAGGGGAAAGCACACCAGTGCTCCAATGATGATCCAACGCTTCCAGCGACGCTCGACGTCGCTGAAGCAGAGCACGCCCACAAGGAACAGCGCAATCGGCAGCGCGGCCATGCCGCGCGCGTTGCCGATCGAATAGAACACAGCGGTGAGTGCGAGAAAGAACACGACCGCGACCCGCATGCCGAGCACGAGACTTCCGAAGAGGGCCCCGAAGACCAGCGTGAGGCCATGCAGGTACTGGTACGCACCGTCGGCGAGATACTGCAGCAGTCCTGGCAGAGGTCGGGCTTTGGAGATGGCATTGAGGCTGACCGCGGCGCAGCACACGGCGAACGTCAGCAGCGCGGCGCGTCGGTCCAGGCGGCGGCTGACGGCTGGCGTGCGCCACGGAGCGAAGCGTCCTCGCAACGCCAGCACGACCGCTAGGTAGGTGCTGCCGAATGCGAGCGTCACCGCTTGCACGCGCAGGTGGGCAAAGAGGAACTGCCGCTCCCCAGCCAGGGTGTTGTACGCCAGGGTCGGTGATTGCAACGCGAAATAGATGGAGGCCAGTGGCCACGCCGCGGCCAGCCACGCTAGGAACATGCCGGGGATCAGGCTCTGCAGCGTTCCTTGTCTGCCGAGTGCCGCAGCCGCCCCCGTGATGAGCAGGAGATCGAGATACGCGACGAGGGTTCCGCTCAGGTGATCCGGCGAGACACACAGCGCGATGCACGCGCCGAGGAGCACGCTGCCGGCACCCACTGGCAGTGCGAGCCACGCGCCAGATGCTGCAGGGCGCGGCTGTGAAGGCGCAGCGCTACGATCGTGGGAGTTCAGTGCGACTCTCTCGCCGGCACGTTCACCGGCCGGATGGCATAGCTGGCAGTGACCTCGGCGCCGGCGGTCGGGCCGAGGGTTTGGACGAGGATGGTCGTCGGCTCGGCGGCACCGTAGCGGCGCGAAGCCCGCGCCGGCTCAATTTCGATGCGGTGTCGGGCTTGAATGCTCACGTGCCCGACGGGGGTTCGTACGACGACCGCGTCCTTAGCGGGCGACGTATATCCCAGCAGTGTGACTTCCGGGTGCAAATGCAGGCGCGAACGTGCGACGTCCCCCGACGCGATGCGCGCAGTGTCGCGCAGCTCGAGCGTGCCGGCACCACCCAGCCGCATGCTGCGGGTCAGCCGCGCGTCGTGCCCGAACGGCGCGATAGTCGCCTCGACCGCAGTGTCGGTGGCGGTGACATTCAGGACCGCCGCGCGTCCACCGACGCGAAAGCTCGCATACACTTCTGAGGTGTTCGCGTCGTTCACCGTGATCGTGCTGTGCGCACGTGACGAACGACCCCACGCCCGTAACGGACCCGTATAGTCGTGCACGCCCGGATCGCCGACGACGCACATGCCATCACACCACACCTCGACCGTCAGCGAGTCCGCCTGTCCGTGCCCCGGAAGAGAGGGGGCACACACCGGACCGGCGTCGAAGATTGCCCACAATCGCTGATTGCGCAGGACGTGCAAACCGGACGCCTTGTGTGAGACCACAGGGCCGTCGGATGGAGAGCGGTAGACGCCGTAGTGCACCGCAGCCTCGAGCAAGCTCGTGGGGGGCGGGGCGTAGCTACGGACGCTGTCACCCAAGAGTGGCAGATCGCCGTCCGGGCAGAGAATGCTTGCCAGAAACGCGCTCATCCGACGTGCAGCCGGTGCGACGACATTGCGCACCAAGGGATCGTGCACCCCGAGCAACGCGATCACCTGGAGCAAGCGATGCAAGACGATCGCGTGGTACATCGGCGACAGTTCAAAGTGCGCGCCATCGGCCAGCACCTGCGTGGGAAGTTCGCGGGCAAGCAGGTGGCGCGCACTGGCCCCGCACGCTTCGGCGAGCGGACCCTGCAAATGGGTCGCGGCGAAGAGCAGTGCGCAGGCGTTCTCGAGAAGATGGTTTCCTCGCAAGTCGTACTCGAGATGCGAAAGGAGATACGCAGAGTGGCGCGCGGTCAACTCGACCGTGCCCTCTCCCAGCGCGGAAAAGTCTCCGGCAACCTCGGCGGCAAGACACAGATTGATGAGTCGTTGCGAGACCGGGTACGGATGCCACGCCACCGGATCAAACGTCTCGCGGTACGCCGCGCACCACGACGCCAGGAGCTCGCGCGCCACGGGCAACTGCTCGGCCAGGACGAGGTCAGTAAGTGCGCCGAGGTACTGCAGGTTGAATGTCCACAAGGGAGAGACGTGCGCCCCTCCCCACAGCTCGTGCAGCGACAGGTCGAGCGTCCGGCCGACGTAGGTGAATCGGTTGCACGCAACCTCTGCTGCTCGACGGCGGGCACGCTCGATGCCATCGGGGACAATCAGCGCGAGTGGCAAGGCGGGCAGGGGGGCCGCGGGGCGTGTCGCGACGGCGCCCCGCGCCGCGACCACCAACGGCCAACGCGGCACGACTTGGTAGAGTCGACGCAAGGCCAACGAGCGGCTGCGTGCCGCGAGCTGCCCGAGCGGTACGTGTCGGACCGTGCGGCAAAACCGCAAGAGCTGCCGCTCGCGTTCCGACGTGGCATGCGGCGCCCTCGTTAACGATGGTCTGGCCACCATGTTGCGACGGAAAATGCCGTCGTCGGCAGCGGCGTGGTGCTGCCGACGGTGCGGTTCGGGCCCGTTCCATTCTCGCCGGAGTCGCTCGACGGCGGCACGCCGCCGGGCTGCGCGTGCGGGGTGGCGTGATGCCCGACCTGATGCAGCAGTGCGAGGTAGTCACGAGCCAAAGCGCGTCGGTCCAGATGCGTCTGGAAAAACTCACGCCCACGCTGTCCGAGGGTGCGGCCCAATGCCGGGTTGCGAGCGAGCGACTCCACCGCGGTAACCAGCGCATCGGCGTTTTCGGGCTCAATGCAAATACCACCTCCGGCGCGCTGCAGCAGTTCGGCGGCATGCCCCTCGACACCCAAGACGATCGGTTTGGCCATGGCCGCTGCCTCGAGCATCTTTGAGGGCATGACCGTGGCAAACAGGGGCTGCTTTTTCAGATGCACCAGGCAGGCGTCGGTAGCTGCGATGATCTCGGGAATCACGCGCTTCTCCTGCCGGCCCGTGAAGATCACCGTGTCCAGACCCGCAGAATGGACGGCTTGCTCCAGCTCGGCGCGTACCGCACCGTCACCGACGATCAGAAACCGGACCGAGAGGTCGGCGCGCCCTCGTAGAATCTCCGCTGCCCGCAGCACGACATCGAGACCACTGGCCATGCCCACCGTCCCGACGTATGCGCAGATGAAACCCTCCCCGAGGTTCCAACGCTCGCGCACCCACGCCGGCGTCCCGGTGTGGACCGGAGCGTCGATGTCGATGCCGTTCGGAATGACCGTAATCTTCGAGTGCGCGACGCCCTTCTTGAGCAATTCGTCTCGATAACCGTCGCCGACTGCGACGATGTGCTGCGCGGCCTGGTACATGCGGCGCTCGAGCCACGCGAGGCTGCTGAGGAGACGACGATTGCGCAGCGCGCCCACGGCCACGATAGAGTCAGGCCAGAGATCGCGAATCTCCAAGATCATCGGCACCCGGCGCAATGCGGCGACCAGCACACCGGCCCAGCCACAGAAGAATTGTGGCGAGGTGGCCACCACGACATCGCAGCGGCCCGTAAACAACGCGGCGACGGTCGCTGAGACCATGTACGAGAGGTAGTTGAGGATGCGCAGGGCGGTGCCGCGATTTGCCGCCAAATAGGTCCAAACGCGGATGACGTCGATGCCGTCGACGCGCTCGCGTTGATAGAGGCGGTTTCGGTACCCCTCGTACACCACTCCGCTCGGAACGTTGGGTGCGCAGGTGATGACAGTGACATGCTGCCCGTCGGCGACCCATTGTCGACACAAGCCGTGAACGCGCGTGGCGGGCGCGTTGCCTTCCGGCGGAAAGTAGTGACTGAGGAATAGGACGCGCCCCGCAGGTCTATTCGGCGTAGCCGGGGAGGCGCCCGTTTGGCTACGATGCGGCAGCCGACCCAAGGCTTCGGCGATGCTGCCGCCGAGCTGGTCGATGCGACGCAGAAGATATGGGTCGACGGTACCGTTGCGCATCTTCTGCATGACCTGGAACGATCCGATGTCGGCACCGGCGTCGAGCAACGGAATGGAGACCCGCAAGGTACGGGTCGGATCCCAACTCGGCGATTCCGGAGGGCCGTTCTTCGAATAGCGGAGCTCGGTGGCGTCATGGCCGTCCGCCTGGTTTACGGCGAGCGCGCAGAAGTCGATGTCGAGGAACAAAGCTGCCGCCTCGATGGCCTGCCAGAGCTCGTCGAGCCCGCGCGCCTGCGAGACCAGTACCTGACATTCCAGAAACGACCGGCGGCTCCTACGCAGGCCGAGCTCGTCGCTGACGGTACCGAGCCAGCCAACCACCCGCTTGCGGTGGATGAATGCCAGGTAGCCAAGCTTGCGAATACCGACGAAGACGCCGACGCCGACCAGCAACAGGATCAGGGCCGCACGATCGTCACGGGCATGTACAAGCGCCAGGGCGGCGAGCCCCATACCCATGGTGATGGCGTACAACGTCAGCACCGCGCGCCGCGGTGTGTAGCCGAGCTTCAACAGGCGGTGGTGGATATGGTCTCGATCAGGATGGAACAGTCGCTGCCCCAGGATGAATCGTCGAATCGGAGCCCACAACGCATCCATCACGGGCACGCCGAGTGCGATGATGGGTATCAGGATCGCCACGGTGGCCTCGCTTTTCACGGAACCGAGTATGCTCAGGGCCGCGAGGCTGTAGCCGAGGAAGTAGCTGCCACTGTCACCGAGAAAGATCGTGGCCGGGTAGAAGTTATGGCGGAGGAAACCCAGGGCGGCGCCGGCGACTGCGGCGAGGCCGACGGCGGTGAGAAAGCGCGAGTCCGTATCGAGGATCACGAGCAGTGTCAGCGCGGCGAACAACGCGATGCCTGCAGCCAAACCGTCGAGCCCATCAATCAGATTGACGGCGTTGATAATGAGCACAAACCAGAGGATCGTTGCGGGCAGCGATAACCAATCAAGGGTTACGATGCCGACCGACGGCAGCGACACTTTGAGAATGTGGATACCGCCCCCATAGGCGACCAACGCGACCGCGACCTGCGCTGCCAGCTTGGGGAATGGTCTGAGCGTCCACACATCGTCCCACAAGCCAAGTGCGAAGGTGAGACCACCACCTATGAGAAAGGTCAGCGGCCGTAGATCAGCCGTCTCACCATCGGCGGACCCCACGCCCCACCCGAGCGCGACCAGGAGCGGCAGCGTCGTGGCGACGTACACGGCCACGCCACCCGCGCGCGGAGTCGCTGCGGCATGCGTACGCCGCGCGCCTGGATGGTCGACGATTCGCCATCGCCGCGCCAACGCCCCGACGACGGGCGTCAGCACGACCGAGATGACGAAGGCGACGCCAAAGGTGAGGGCGAGTGCGCTCATGGTGTCCGGCGGTATGCGGGTGGCTTCGGAAGCGGGAGAGCCGGACCGCGCAGGGCATAGCTTCGCCCCTCGTTTTCCACTCTCCACTCCCCAATGGCGCAGGTGACGCGGTCGGAACGGACCGGTCGCCTACGCGCGCTCCAGCAGGTCGGACGCTACCTCGACGGCAACGCTGCGCTGCAGGAGATCGATACTCACAACGAACCGAGCGCGCCCGGCGCGCCAATCGGTTACGAAGCCTTCGATGCCAGCCAAAGCCCCCGTGCAGATACGCACCTGGTCGCCAACCCGAATCCATGGCACGGCCCGAGCTCGGGGGCCTGCCTCGACGATGCGGCGCACGGCGTCGATTTGCTCGTCAGGAATGGGATGGAGCCGATCCCATCCTTCACCGAGAACCCGGACCACTCCTTCGGTTGTGACGACGCGCAAATACGCTTCGCGTGACGGCGCGAAGCGCGGAAACACGTAGCCGGGGAAGAGGGGACGCTCGAGGGTCACACGGCGATCACGGCGGCGACTCGCCTGACGGATACGCGGCAGAAACACATCGACGTCTTTGCGACGTAGCAGCTCCTCGACTTTCGGCTCGCATTGACTGCGCGTCCACACGGCAAACCAACGGGAGCCCGAGACATACTCGGCGCTGAGCGGTTGCAGGATTCCGCTCATGCAGATCGCTCCTCGGGCTGTGCACGGTTCTGGTAGTAGGCTTCGCGCGAGTCGTAGTAGCCGAAATCACCCCAGTGCGGTCCGACCTTGTTGACGACGACTCCGACGAGGGTAGCTCCGGCCTGCAGCAGCTGATCGCGTGCACGGCGGATCAGCTCGCGGCGCGCGCCGTCGCCTTTCACGACCAGGACGACTCCGTCAGCTTGCCGCGCCAGCACCACCGCATCGGTGACCGCGAGCGCCGGCGGCGAGTCGACGACGATGAAGTCATAACGGGCACGCAGGACATCCAAGGCGGCTTGCATGCGGGTCGATCCCAACAGCTCGGCGGGATTGGGCGGCGGGGGACCCGCCGGGATGAATGCCAACGGTGGTGTGTGCAACTGCTGCACGAAGGTATCGAGGTCGCCGTTGCCGGTGAGGTACGTCGACAATCCAACGCGATTGGTCACGTGCAAACTGTGGTGACAGCGTGGATCGCGCAAATCGCCGTCGATCAGCAGTACCCGCCAGCCCGCGTCGGCGAGCGTCGTGGCCAGGTTGAGGGCGGTGACCGTCTTCCCCTCACCGGTTGCGGCGCTGGTGACGAGGAGGAGCTTGGGCGGCGCGGTCGGATTCGAGAACAAGAGTGCCGTGCGCAAGCTGCGAAAGGTTTCTGCGACCGGCGACCACGGCTCGTGCAACACCACGAGATCGCGTCCATTGTGGGACGCTGTCGGCGTGGCTGCGGAACCGTTGATACCGGTCTTGTGGTTGTTGAAGAGCCTGGTGAGGGCCACCGCGCCGTTCACCGGGGGACGCTCGAAGTCGGGGATGAGCGCCAGGGTGGGCAGCTGCAATACACCTTGTACCTCGCCGGCACTGCGCATGCTGTCGTCGAACGCCTCGCGCGCGCAGACCGCGCCGGCCGCGACGCACAGCCCGCCGATCAGGCCGAAGGCCAAGTTGGTCGGTACGTGCGGATGGCTCGGCCGCAGCGGCGGTTCAGGCCGTTCGACGACGCGGACGTTTGACGAAGACAGCTGCGAATGCACGGTGGTCTCGGACTTCTGGCGCAAGAGTGACTCGTGCAAGTTGCGCGCGGTTTGGAGATTGGCCTTCAGCAACTCGTACTGCGCGCCGAGATTGCGCAGCTCGATCGACGACTTCTCCAGCGCACCGAGCTTTGCTTGGAGCTCCTGTTCGTGCAGGCGTGCCGCCGCGAAGCGGGCCTTGGCAGCGGCGATCTCTTGTTCGACCTCGCTTTGCAGCTGCACCGAGAGCTCGGCGGTCTGACGCCGCAGCTCGACCATCTGACTGTGGTTGGGCCCGAGCCGCAGCTTCAAGACCCCGCGCTGCTCCTCGACGTCGAGCAGCGCCAAGCGCAGCTTCTGGATTGTCGGACTCGCATCGAGGAAGTGCGCCAGGGGTTCGCTCTTGGCCTTGCTGAGGAATGCATACCGGGTCTGTGCCGCCGCACGCTCCGCCTCGACCACGCCGACACGACTGGAGAGCTCCTGGATCTGCTTGCCGACCAGATCGTGCTCTTGATTGACGGCAACGTTCGGGTGTTCGCCGGCGAACTGTCGGAGTGCCGTGTCGGCCCGCGCCAGATCGGCACGGACCTGATCGAGTTGGGCTTCGAGAAAATCAACGGCGGTGGCGTCGGTCACCAGCTGGGCTTCGTGGTTGGCGTCGAGATAGGCTTGCGCGTGCGCCGCAGCCAGCACTGCAGAGAGAGCGCCATAGCGAGTGGTAAACCGCACGTCGATGAGATCCGTGCCGCGGACTTCCTGGACTTCGAGGCTGCCCATGTAGGTGTCGAGGGCGGGCGCTTCGATCGGGACGGCATCGGCAGTGCCTGCTGCCCGATCGCGATGCGGGACCTCTTCAAAGCCTCGTGGCCGCAGGAATTCGGGGAGCGGCGCGACGACGGCGCGCAACGCCTCGGCTGTGCTTGCGAGAGTGCTGAGGTCGTCGACGCTCGCCACCCCCGCTTGGCGCATCACGCGCTCGGCAAGGTCGCGGCTGCGCAGTACCTGGACCTGGGTTGCTAGAAAGCTCGACGCTCCATTGACGATCCGATCCGTCTCGTCGAGATTGAGCACGTTGTCTTTCAGCTGCAGCTTGATGGGCGAGTTGCGGCCGACCTGCAGACGCACCGCGGCCGTGTAGAGTCGGGGCGAGCGCAGGGTATAGACAATGGCCAGCGCGAAGGTGCTGAGGAAGCAGACCGCGGCCAACCAGCGGTGTCGGGTCAGAACGCGCAGATAGTCGCGCAACTGGCGCGACGGCAGCTCGACGAACTCGGCATCGAGCGCCTCATGCGAAACGGCCCGGGCGGACAACAGATCGGATGCGCTCGCGGTGATCGGCCGCGCCGGGATCATGGCGTGTGCGTTGGTGGAGCTCATTGCATCCGCATCCCTAGATGACGGCGACGCTCCACCCGAAACGGACCAGCGAAGAGACGAACGCCCACACACCCCAGGGGACCAGCTTGACCCCGTCGGCGGGCAGCGTCACGACATCGCCATCGAGAACCGGAACGTCCGCCTCGCGGCCCTCGGCAACCGCATCGAGATCGACGGTGAAGACCCGCTCTTCACCTGGACCGAGCACCCTACGAATGGTGGTTTGGGTGAGGTCGGCCGGAAAGCTGTGACCGCCGGCGGAGGTCACCGCACCCGCCAGCGTCAAGTTGCGAGTCACCGGATAGGAACCCGGCTTTTGTACCCAGCCGCCGACCATGACCGTTCCGGCCGGAGCGACGTTGATCACG